>Ga0302114_10000055_pt1 | contig 79892 bp, 54 predicted proteins | sample AG5_Surface_MG_FD_203107 | JGI IMG/M metagenome (GOLD analysis project Ga0302114, IMG submission 203107) | Marine microbial communities from Western Arctic Ocean, Canada - AG5_Surface | ecosystem: Environmental > Aquatic > Marine > Oceanic | place: Canada: Western Arctic Ocean | collected... | reverse complement strand
CGCGCGGGACGACCGTTCACCGGTTGGTGGGATCTGGCGGGAAGCTTCGATGCGTCGCGTCGCAGGTGCGTCTCGCTTTGCCGCCGTTCGATGGAAAGGCCAAACCCGCGGTGGCACACGTCGACTCAGTATCGCTCACCGTCATCGACGACGTCGCGGACGCATCATCGACGTCGTGGACGCAGCTGGCGACGTTCGCGGTCAACGCTAAGGTTCGCAGGGGCAAGGCGGTGGAACCGGGTCTGGACGAGGTGAGGGCGTCTCGCGACGCGAGCCGGGAGGCGGAGTGCGAAGTGTGGGCCGAGCGACGGACCAAGCCCAAGTCCGAGGGCGAAACCCCGAGGCGGTACTGGTACAGCAAATCGCGCAAGACGTCGACGTTCAAGGAACCCGTAAAGTACCACCCGGTGGAGACGGAAGGAACGTGGGCGTTGGTCAAGTCTTGACGCTTGGAATACGCACAGTAGACTACTCTCGAGAGTTACACGAATACATAGACTACTATAAATAAATAAGTCGGGTGGCGTATCACGACGCCTCCTCGGGCACGACGCCGGTCATCTTCCGCTGGGCCCGTGGGCTGCCGCTTCTCTGGTGACTCGGGCTGCGCGTGTTCCGAGGGCTGCGAGCCGCCTCGACGTCGTCCTCGCTCCCGTCGCTTCCCGATGCTTCGTCATCATCGCTCTCCTCCTCTTCCTCCTCCTCCGACGAGGACGTCTCGTACTCACTCTCGCTCGCCTTATCCCCGTCCGCCTCGATCTCTATGGACATCATGACGAACGACTCGATCCAGTCGCTCCCCGCCGGGTTCGCGATCGATTTGCTCACCTCGCGCTTGTAAAACACGAAATCCTTCTTCAGCTTTTTCTGCATCTTACTCGCGAGCCGCCGCATGGACCGCTCTACATCCTCGTCGATCGCCACCGGGTCCAACTCCGGGTTCCGCCCCTTCGTCAGCTCCGTCGTCATCCACTCGTCACGCCGTTGCTTCCTCGCGGCGTCCGCCTCGGCGACGCCGCAATACGGCGCCCTGAGCCTCCCCGTCGCCCAATCCACCGGCGTGAGCGCGAAGCAGATGAGCTGCGCGATGAGAAACACCGGAACACTGAACGCCGTCTCGAATATCTGGTGCTGGAACGCGCCGGGGACCCACCAGTACGGGTACCCCGCGAGCAGGGTGTACAGGAACAGGAACGGTCCCACGAGCGCGAGCGGGATCCACGACCAGACCAGCGGGATGAGGATCCAGAGCGGGCTCGCCCGTGGGGACCACGGCATGACCACGAGCATGTCGTAGTTGGCGAAGATTATCTCTTGCCGGACGCGCGAGTGGATCAGCTGCGCGCGGATCCACGGCTTGAACGCGCGCGGGACGTGCGGGTTCTTCAGCTGGAGCGCCGCGAGCCGTCGTCGTTTGCCGTTCGCCTTGTGCTGCACCTCGAGGATCTCCTCGTCGTACTCCGCGAGCGCGGCGGCGTCGCTCTGGCGGTACCCGTCGAGGTTCTTCTTGGTCTTCAGGCCCTTGGGCGCGTGCCCGAAGTGGTAATCGAACCGGTAGGACGACGGGACGATGTGCACGGGGTTGAACGCGCCAAAGTCGGGCTCGCTGAAATTGGGGTCGCCCGTCAGGTTCGCCCGCAACCCGACGCGCCACGTGGTGCCGCCCTCGAAGCCATCTCCCGTCTCGACAGGTGCGGCGCCCTTGACGGAGTTGAGGCGCTCCCAGTTGTGGCGAAAGTGGACCGTCGGCATGGCCTCGTAGCCGTGCCGGTCCGTTCCTCGCGTTCAACACAATGGGATAGCAGCGTGACCGACGACTGGCTGGTGACGAGCTCAGCTCCGAGCGTCGCACGTTTCAAAACGAGAAAGCCAGCTGTGTCTCCTCGGGCGCGTCATACCGCGGCGCGCGCGGGTGTATCGCGGGTCTGGACGGCGGCGACGTGGGGCCATGGATCGAGACGGCGGCGACGCGGGGGCGGATGTCGGCGCCGCGCCGAAGCCGCGGTACAAGACCGTCGCGGAACTTGAGATGGAGCTGCTCCTGGGAACCGGCGATGCGAAAGGGAAAGGCGAGAGACGCGCTCGGGAGCCGGCGCCCATCTCGGACTCCGACTCCGACGAGATCGCGGTCATCGGCAAGCGGGGTAAACGTATCACGCCGGGGTCCAAGTCCAAACCCAGGCCGCCGCCGCCGCCGTCGTCGGATGCCAAGCGGCCAAAGTTGGGGCGCGACGACGACGCCGACGAACGGCACCCTGGCGCGAAGATGACGCCCGCGACGCTCAGCGAGAGCCCCGCCGCGGCTGTCGCGGCACGCGCGCGCATCGGCGTCGCGCCGGGCTCCACCCCGCGCACCGGTGGATCATCCTCCGCGCGGAAGAAGCGCCAACACAACCCACGGCCCATGCCCCCGTCGATGCCCCGCCCGACCCAGCGCCAGACCCAGCCCAGCAGCGGCGACGAGGTCAGGGCGTACGTAGATTCCTTGCGGTCCAAGCCGCAGGTGAAGCACGTCGAGTGGATCGCGGCGACGGAGGAACGATGCGACGACCCGCCGGGGTTCAAGCTCGACGAAGCCACGCGCCTGATCCTCGAGGCGGTGGGCGTCACCAAGCTCTACTCGCACCAGAAGGAGGCCATCCACGCCAGCTGTGTTCACAAAAGATCAGTCGTCGTCGCCACGCCGACGGCGTCGGGGAAGTCACTCGCGTACACCGTGCCTCTGCTGCAGCGACTCGGGGAGAAGCGGAGCGCGCGCGCGTTGGTGCTGTTCCCGTTGAAGGCGCTGGCGAACGATCAGCTCGCGAAGCTCCGGAAGTTTCCAGAAGCAGCCGAGAGACTCGCGGATAGCGGAAAGTACTCGGGGACGACGCTGAAGAAGCTTCGCGGCGTCGCCGCCATCACGGTGCGCACGCTCGACGGCGACACCAAGGAGTCCGACCGCGCGGCGATCAAGAGCGAGAAGACCCAGCTGCTGTTGACCAACCCCGATTCCCTGCACCACTACCTGCTGCCGGGGTACCAGAGCAAGAAGTTCACGAAGACGTTCTGGCAGCACCTGGAGCTGGTGGTGGTGGACGAGGCGCACACGTGCCGCGGTGTGTTCGGCTCGCACATCGCGAACGTGTTTCGCCGGGTCATTCGTCTGTGCCGCGCGTGCGACGGGCCCGGGCCCGAGTTCATCTGCACCTCCGCGACGATCGATAACCCCGCGCAGCTCGTCAAGCAGCTCACCACGCGGGATCCCGTGGCGGTCACGGTCAACGGGGCTCCGTCGGGGGAGAAGGCTATGATCCTCTGGCAGCCGCCCGAACTCGCCGGCGGCGGCGACGACGCCGGCGTCGGCGGCACCGAGGGCGGCGGCGGCGTAAACAACAACATCGGCGGCGGCGGGAGGAACAACAACAACAGCGGCGGCGGCGGCGCGAGGGGCGAGACTGTGGCGCAACGACGAAGCCCTTACGCTGAATCGGCGGAGGTCATCGCGGGCTTGGTCCAAAACGGGATCCGATGCCTCGCCTTTGTCTACGCCAGGAAACTCACCGAGAGCGTGTGCAGGGACGTCAAGGGCATCTTGCTCAAGGCTGGGCGGCAGGATCTCGTGGCGCGCGTGGACTCCTACCGCGGGGGATACGACGCCGGCTTGAGGCGGAACCTGGAGGCTCGGCTGGCAAACGGCGAGGTTTCCTGCCTGGTGTGCACCAGCGCGCTCGAGATGGGCATCGACGTCGGGCACCTCGACGCCACGGTACACGTGGGCGTGCCGGAGACGGCGGCCGCGATGTGGCAGCAGGCGGGCCGCGCGGGCCGCAGACTCGGCTGCTCCCTCGCGGTGGTCGTCGCGTGCGAGCGCCCGCTCGACTCGTTCTATTGCGCGCACCCGACGGACCTCTTCCGGAGGCGAGCGGAAGCCGCGCTGATCGACCCGAGCAACCCCGCGATCCTCGAGCAGCACCTCCCGTGCGCCGCGTTCGAGTTCCCGATCGACGTCAAGAACGAGGCGGACCTCTTCGACCACCCGGAGGCGGCGCGGATGTACCGGGCGCAGGCGGCGGTGAACAAGGCGGAGGCGGTTCGAACGCCGTTTCTCGTCGCGATTCGATCGTGCCTGCGCGACACGCCCAAGCTCGACGGCGTTCACCCGCCGGAGCCCAACGAGCGTGGGTACGTGGACGTGCCGTGGGACGACGGGACGCCGTTGCTGGCGATGAACCGCGCGACGGGGTTGGTGCACTGCCGCGATAACTTCCGGCCGCACCACCACGTCACCATACGCGGCGCGCCCAGCCGGGGCGAGCCTTGGACCGTGCTGGACGTCACCAACGGCGCGTGCGTCAAGACTGGCGCGAGGGTCATCGAGAAGGTCGAGTCGCACCGCGCGATGTCGCGCGTGTACGAGGGATGCGTGTACCTCTTCCAGGACAGGCAGTACCTGATCGAGTCACTCGACGAGCGCGCTCGAACCGCCAGGTGCAGGACAAACTCGCACAAAAACGAAACCACCCACCCGAAATCGCAGGAGACCGTCACCGAGCTCGACGCGGATCCGGGGCAGGGCGTCGCCGCGCCCAGGCGCCGCCGCGTGGGCTACGCCAACGTCCGATGCAGCGTCGGGCGCGCCCGCGTCGTCGAGCGCATCGTCGGCATGGTCGCCAAGGACCAGTACACGTTCGAGGTCAAACACGAACGGACCTACCCGGCGCCCGGGTTGCTCTCCGCCGATTTCGTCACCGACGCGGTGTGGTGGGACCTACCCGACGAGATCGTCCGGCACAAGATCACCGACACGGGCACGCTGGCGCGCGCGACGTTCGGCGTCGTGAACCTGTGCGTGGCGCTGGTGCCGGCGACTGCGATGTGCGACGCGCGCGACGTGCAGGGCGCGGTTCGGTTCCTTCGCTCGGAATCCGGCGACGAGTGCGCGGGGGCGAGGATGTACCTTTACGATACCTGCCCCAAGGGCGTGGGCCTCGCGCCCAAGGCGTACGACGGTTTAGGGGACCTGTGGGAGCGCGCGTTGAAAACCGTGAGCGAGTGTCCGTGCGCGTCGGGGTGCCCGTCGTGTACGCAAGCCGGCGGCGCTACGGGCGGGATGGCCGGATCGGAGAAGCGCGCGAGCCGGACCATCCTGGAGGGTTTGCTCGGGACGTGGTTGAGGCCGGGTGAGGAGGTTGGTGCGGCGGGCGGCGGGAGCGGGGCGCGGAAGAGGGAGGCGCTCGCCGCGGCGGGGGATACGGAGGCGACGGCGTCCGAGAGATGGGCGGATTCACAGTGCAAAGCCGCCGACGTCGACGTCGGCGATGAGAACGACGGCGAGCGGGCGCGGGGTTCGTGGGAGCATCGACCCTCGAAGCTCAGCCACGCGGAGGCTGCGCAGTACCTCCGCCAGTGTCCGGGTCACAGGGCGCTGTGTCCGCCGCGGGCGTCCGCGGAGCTCGGTCCCTCGATTGAGATCGCGGTGGCCAAGCCGCCGGCGATGACGCGGGAGCAGAGGCTCGAGCTGGCGGCGAGGAAGAAGGCGGAGTTTGAAGCTCGCAGGTGGGAGCGCGAGAGAGCCGGGGAGGCGAGGGTGGGCGCGGGGGCGCCGGCGCCGGCGATGTTTCAGACGGCCTCGCAGCTCCACAAGATGAGATAGGAAACGCACGACGCGACGAGAGAGGACGTTTTAATGAGCGAAGAAGTCAACTCGATATTAATAAATGCATCGCTGGAAGAAGAGGAGGGGAAAGTCGTCGGAACGATAAACCTCCAGGAGGGTATTGCGGGTTTCGCAACACCTCCCTCAGCGTAAAATAAAGACAGGGTATGTACAGAAATCGTTTGAAAGCCGTACTCTTACGGCATTGGCTTCAGGACTTGTTTGGCTTGGCCTTTGCCTCTGCTTCGGCCTTTTGCCTTAGCCTCGGCTTAGGCCTTAGCGTTGTACGCAGCCGCGTTCAGGAACATGCCACTCTTGTTGGTGACCTTGGAGGTGTCCCAGCCGCTGATATCCTGGTTGAACACCTTGGCTCTCACGAACATGTACTTCATGGTGGTGACCTTGGAGGTATCCCAGTTTCCAATCGGTTGATCGAACGCCTTGGTAAAACCGAACATCCCGTGCATATTGGTGACCCTGGAGGTATCCCAATCACCGATCGGTTGATTAAATGATGACCGTAAGAACATGTGATTCATGTCGGTGACCTGAGAGACATCCCAGTCACCGATCGGCTGATTGAACCTCGACGCTCGCTGGAATAGCTTCTCCATGCTGGTGACCTTGGAGGTATCCCAGTCGCCGATCGCCGCGTGTTTACCGGCGCCGCAGTCAGCGCCGCCGCCGCCCTCGGACTTGGGCTTGCAGCAGTCGAGGCCGGAGGGCACCGCGCGGAGGCAGTTTTTCACGGCGGTCTTGAGCGCGGCGCTGTCGGCGAAGGGATTGACGTCGGCCTTGACCTTGGCCTTGACCTTGGAGATGCACAGGCACTGGTAGCCGTACTTTCCACAGCCGTCGAGCCTGCCGTTCCTGAAAAACTCAGCGGGTTTCTGGGCGCTGCCCATCTGCCACGGATGCAGCGTGCAACCCTTGGGGCGGTCGATGGATCCCTCGATGACCTTGACAATCTTGTCGGGTTGGTTGTCGATGGCGGCGCCGGCATTTTGGCAGGTGTCCTCGTCCGTGATGGTGATCATGCCGTGGTCCTCGCAGGAGCCCTCCTTGAACATGGCGTACTCAAACTCGGCCGCAGCGGCGGCCTCAGCCTCAGCCTTGGCCTCCGCTCCCGATGCAGCCTTGTTCGAGCAGAACAAGTAGTCCTCGTGGTTGTTCTTGCCCGTCGGGTCCGCCTTGGTGTTGCGGTTGCAAACTCCTTCGCCTGCACCCTCCTTCCTGATCGTCCTGCTCACGACGTTTGTGTGCGCGCTCTTCCTTTGAAGTCGCTCGGACCCTCCAACCTGTTCTTGAATACTTGCTCGACCCTGTGCTCCGCGTCCCCCTCGTCGCCGGCCGCGGCTGACCTCGTATTGGACGACAAAAACTCAACACCAGGTGAGTACGGCGCTTCCGTGGTTCTCGGCGCGTGGTTCGCGCCAGCCCAACTCGCACCCCTCACTGTTTGATCCCGGACTCACCCGCCTCCTCACCATATCCTCCAACGCAGATTCGTCCGACAGATCGACGCCCACCTTGTACATCGCCTTCCCGGTGGTCATCGGCGTGTGCGTCGTGCTCCTCGTTCTCTTCTACCGCCGGAGAGTGACGGTAGTAGAGGTTCATGTCGACCCCACGAGAGTGACGGACATCAAGCTTCATGTCGTCGACAAACGTCTTTTCCCTTAATTTAATACCTACACCCGTGTAAACGCGCATGCCGTCATCGACCACCGCGGACGTCGGCTTCTTCGACGACGAACCAATCGCCGCACTCGGCCCGCCTTGTTCCCCGTCCAGACTTGTTCCCTTTCCCTTCCTGCGAGTATCTGCCACTCCCTTCTGCACAGAAGTCGAGCTAGCTAGCGCTTGGAAATTTCGTCGATATCATCTCCCATTTTTCTGCCGCCAATCGATGGTTCCCACCTTCCGAGGACACTCCCGTCGGCGATGGTGTCCTTCGCCATCCCCGAGGAGGATCCCTCCGCGGGCGATGCGATCGACGCCTACGACCTGGTCGAGCGGTACGAGCATCGCTTCTGGGAGGCGCGCGACTGCTTCTCGCTCTACGACAACGGCAAGGGGCGCATCAAGGGCGGCGTGGTCGCCGAGGCCCTGGCGCGGTTCGGCGCCCGGCCGGACGGCGTGGGCGACGACGAGTGGGCGTCCGAGGTGGCGATCGCCATGCGGGAGTGCGGATGCGACGCGAACGGGACGGTAAACTTCAACGCGTTCAAGCGCGTGTACAACCACACCAAGGGACTCGCGGAGAAGGACAGCAGAGGTGCGCGCGACCGCCGAAAAGATCCCGATTGCTAATCACGCCATCCCGACCCGACGCTCGACGCGCCCTTCCCCCTCACCCGATCGATTACCAGCCCTGACATCCACCCCCATCCACACACACACACACACACACGATCCATCGATGACCGCAGAGGCATCAAAGGCGTTCGAGTACATAGGACCCGGCGACCTCCCCAACGAGACGTTCACCGAGGGCCCGGCGCTGCGCGATCCAACCACGGGCGGCATCGTCACCGCGATCGTCCGTGACTTCGTGTTGGAGAAAACCTTGGGCACCGGCGGGTTCGCGGTCGTTAAACTCGCCACGCACGTCCGCACGGGCCGGAGGTACGCGGTCAAGATCATGAACGTCACCGCGAACGTCGAGTCGGGCCGCGACGCCGGCGAAAAAAAAGCCGGCTCAGGCTCAGGCTCAGGCTCGGGATCGGGAGGCTCGGGCGGCGACGCCATGAGCCTGGAGGAGATCGCCGAGGAGATTCGCATCACAATCTCGGTGAACAAGGCTAAGAACGCGGTGAAGGTTTACGACTTTTACCAGACGAGCGATCACGTCTACGTCGTGATGGAGCTGCTGGAGGGCGGGGACCTGCTCGACGCGTTGTTGGCAACCGGCGGCTTGGAGGAGGGCGACGCGGCGAGGGTGATGAAGGAGCTCCTCGAGGGCATGCGGGACATCCACGACCGATCCATCACGCACCGGGACCTTAAGCTCGAGAACATCATCATGGCCAGGCGCGACGACTTCAAGTCGCTGCGCATCGCGGACTTTGGCCTCGCGAAGAAGATGAAAACGGCGAGGTCCAAGATGGCTGAGCAGTGCGGCACCCCGGCTTACGTGGCGCCCGAGGTCATCGGCGGTCAGCCGTACACCCCCGCGGTGGACATGTGGGCCGCCGGGGTGATCCTCTACGCGATGCTGTGCACCGAGCTGCCGTTCGACGAGGACGATCAGCTCGCGTCCTTCAGACGCATCGGCCGGGGGGACTACCACGAGCCGTGCGTGCCGATGAGCGCGGACGCCCGGGGGCTTCTCGACGGATTACTGTGCGTGGACAAGGTTCAGCGGCTCACCGCGTCGGAGGCGCTCGGGCACCGATGGATCCGGCGGCACGCGGGGAAGCTCGCGGGCGGGGTGACGTCCAGGTCGTTGGCCAAGAGCCGCACCGCTCGCGCGGCGGAGAGCAAGCTGGGCGGCGCCCTCGAGACTCGCGCGCTCAGAGCCGGCGATTTGCTCATACGTAAAGGCGAACGCGCGAAGGAGGTGTACCTGATCAAGGAAGGGCGGTGCGAGGTGGTGATCGAGGTTGACGGGAAGGAGGTCATCGTAGCCGAGCGCGGCGAGGGCGAGTTCATCGGCGAGATGGGGGTTAAGCTGAGGGAAGAGGCTCCCGACGGGACGGACGAGCCCAAGAAATTAAACGTTGACTTTGTCGCCGAGTCCCCTTCGGTTTCGCAGAAAGGGAGCGGCGTGGGCACGCCCGAGGGCGAGAGCGGCCGGAAGTCCCCGGTGGACGGGTTCGCGCTGATGCGAACGCTGATCAGGGTGAAGAACAGATGGGTCGGCGGCAGAAGAGGCGCGAACGTGCGGGCAAAGACCGATTTAACGGTGACGGTGATCAACGGCCAGCAGATGCAGTGGATCCTGGAGCACGACTACGGCGCCGACGGCGAGATGGCCAAGGCGATCAAGGACAGGAAGAAGGCGCTGGACAGGGCCCAAAATAAATAGACTAGCGTGAAGACATATCTTACTGACGTAGAGATATTAGTGTCGGTGTTACGTGTGGTTTGCCGATTCTATCGTCGGTCTACGCCGGATTCCTCGTCGTCCACGGTCCCGGCGCCGATTCTCGTCACGAACCTCGCCGGCGCGGTGACCACGCTCCACAAAAACTTCAGGAACGTCTCCGCCACCTCGCCCACCCCCGCCAACGCCGTCTGCACCAGCGCCAGCGCCGACATCCTCGCGGTTATGAGCGCGAGCTGCGCTATGAGCGCCCACCCCTTGGGACCGCCGCTCCACAGCCGCTTCAGGTGCCCCAGCGCGATGACGATGATCGCCTTGCGCTGCGTCTTTTCCTCGCGCGCGCGAATCGCCCGCGCCTCCTCCGACTCGGGCCACGCGTCCTTCCCTTCCTCCTTCGCCGCCCTCGCGCCGTCGCGTTCCTTCTTCCGAACCCCGAAGAAGTCCTTAGCCAGACCCGTGAGCTGTTTACTCCCGGCGTCCCACAGCGGCTTAGCCTCCGGCGAGGTCATGTACACGGCGATGGACACCGAGTTGGCGTCGTTGGCGACCCGTCGAAGCGCGGCGCCGTCCCTCGCGCCGATGAGCCGAGAGACGACCGCCTGCGACCGCCGAGCGATGAGCTCGTTGGGGTTGCCCCCGAACGTCTCCTCGGGCGTCTTCGTCTTGTCATCCTTGCGTTTGCGTGAGATGGACATGCGACCGTCCGCCTCGCGTCCGGGCCCGCGACCCTTGTCCTCGCCCTCGATGTTCGTCGCGGGATACCCGGTGGCTTCCTTGACCATGTCCTCGCGCTCTTCCCGATCAGACGCGGCGGCGGCGGCGGCGGTATCCATCACCTCCGTCAGCATCGCATCCGCCGCTTCCGCCATCGGGGCGATCATCGCAGCCTCCGCCTCGTCCAGGCTCACGTCGGCGGTATCGTTAATCTCCGTCTCCGGTTCGATGGATGATCCGGAGACGAGATCGGCGAAGATTTCGTTTTCCATCTCGTGATCGGTTTTAGCGGCTACTTCGGTTCCATCCCCCGCGCCCGATTTCCCGGCGCCTCCGACGAGCTCGGTGATCCGCTCCCACCGTACGCTGTTGTCGTGCTCGTTGAGGAATGCGGCGCGCATCGCTTTGCGTCCCTCGGGTGTCGCGGGTGCCATCGCCCGGCGAATTGCGTAGGGTAGGCTTGCGGTGTAGATGTTGAAATCCGGGTCTGCTTTGGCCGCGATGCCCTCGAGGGTGAGAAACGTGCGGACGAGGAGGACGATGTACGGCGGTGTGAGGAACTTGTAGGTGCCGCTCATGGCGCCCAGTCCGGTAGCGAGCGCGCCGAACCGGCTCTGTCCGCCTTCCTCGCCCGAGAGCGCCTCGTCGATCGCGGACGCCATCTCCTCCGCTGAGACTGGTACGTTCCGCTTGAACTTCTCCCCGGGGACGAGCTCCTTTCGGTAAAAGTTATCTGGCGGGCACATCCCGACGTCCCTGAACACGTACGCCAGCCCGACCCAGTCCCCGGCGATCATGCACTGTATCCCCTTGGCGAACCCTTCCATGATGTTATCCTCCACGGTGGACACGAGGCCAAAGTCGAGGAAAACGAGCGACCCGTCTTTTTGGTCCAAGAGCAAGTTACCCTCGTGCGGATCCGCGTGCACGAAGCCCGTGTACGTGAGCTGCGCCACGCACGCCTCCACCGCCATCTGCGCCATCACCAGTCGCTGCTCCGGCGGCAGCTCTGATATTTGTTTACCGTCGATCCACTCCGTGGCGAGCACCTTTGCGGTTCCGGGCTTTCCGGTGTACTCTGGAAACCATTTGGGCGCTCGAACGAACCCGAGCCACTTGTGCCGTTCGTTGAACTCGTCCATGTTCCGCGCCTCGTTGACGTAGTCCAGCTCCTTAAACACACCGACGCCCACCTCATCGGCGATCTCCGCCAAGTTCGCCTTGCTCCCCCACGCGCGCTTCAACGCGCTGAGGCACAAGGACCAGCAGGTCCAGTCCAGCGCGACTTGCCGCATCACGCGAGGCCTCTGAACCTTGATCGCGACGTCGACGCCGTCCCACGTCCGCGCCTTGTACACCTGCCCGAGGGACGCGGCGGCGATGGGCCCGTCGGAGAACTCGGCGAACAAAGGCCGTTTCCCGGCGTCCTCGCACGTCTCCGTCGACGCGTGGTTCGGCGCCAGCGGGCCGTCGAATTCGAGATCCTGTAAATACAAGTAAAACATGGCGTCAGTCAAATTTCCCATACGAGAGTTAAAATAACTCACCTCCGCGATGGTCCCGTACGCCACGTCGTCGGGGAAAGGCGCGTTTTGCATCTGTAGAGACTTGAGGGCGTCCGCGGCTTCTTCGCCGATGAGATCCGGCCGCTGCGAGAGCGTCTGGCCGATCTTGACGAAGACGGGCCCGAGGCCGCTGAGCGCGGCTCGTAGCCGATCGCTCCGCGTGCGTTCCTCGGGGGGTAACGAATCTTCCTTTTTCCACAGCCGGATCATGCGAGCGGCGACTCGGAGCACCGCGGCGAGCCTCGCGGCGACCTGCCCGGGCCGGCGCTTGAAGAAGTTCTCCAGCTTGGTCTTGTCGAACTCGCCGCGTAGTTCCCTGTCGAACGCGTCTTTCCTCGGACGCCGCTTCTTCCCGGTCCCGCCGACCCTGGCCTTGATGCGCGCGACCAAGCCTTGCTTCTTCCCGCCCGTTCCGTTCTTCTTCTTGTTGGCCGCCTTCTTCGCAGCCTTGGCCGCCTTCTTCTCCTCGTTCCGCGTGTTCCACTCCGCCAGTTCGTCGGCGGACATCTCCTCTTTGCCGCGCATGCGACGGAATAGGTTCCTGACGACGACGCGTTTGTCGCGCTTGTCGCTGAATCGCAAATTGCCGTCGGCGTCGGTGGTGAGGACGACGTCATCGATGGATGCGGACGGCTCGATGGAGGCGTTCGCGTCCGTGTCGTCGTCCTCGTCCCCGTCTGCGGTGGCGGCGGCCGCGGCGTGTCGCTCGCCGAGTTCCTCGAGCGCGCGTTCCGCCTCGCCCAGGAGATCCCCGGTGCCCTCTCGCCGTTCATTTTCGTTTGGCTCCGCCGCGTGGCGATGCGTGTCGTCCCCGTTCGCATCCGACGACGGCGGCGAGATCTCGCCCGGCGCCTCGGACCCCGAGATACCGGCGGTGGCTACGAGGCGAAGAGGCGACGTTCTCGGGGCGAGGCGGCCGGTGAACCCGGGTCGAGTCGAGGGACGACGACGCCCCTTTTTTTTATTTTCACTCGTCGTCGTTCGTTGGAGCCCCGAGACGACGATGCACCCGCGGGCGAGCGCGCTTCGGGTCGCGCCCGTCCGTATCGCGCCCCTCGGGATCCATCGGGGTGACCCGACGTATGTAGAGGGGGCGATCGTCACCGCGGCGACCGGCATGTTCGGTCGATGTGCGCCCAACGTCTGCCCGCGAGGCGATGACGATGACGAGGCAGAGCAACGCGAGAAGAAACCCAAAGATCTGCACAAAAGGAACAAAATATATATCGTATGTACATTTAGTTAGGCGGTCGTATAACTAGCATTAAATTGGCTATTTTTTGGTTCGAAATATTCACAAAGAGGCACGTTCTCAGATCGGCCCGCGCGAGGAGGGGCATGAAACGCGGGAGACCGAGCCCAGGGGGTGGGGGCAAGGCCGGGGGCAGCGCGGCGAAGAGCAAGTCCATCACATCCTTCTTCTTCAAGGCTCCATCCAAGGCTGACGCCGACGGAGGAGACGGAAGGGGAGGCGTCGATGGAGGAACAGCGACAGCACCCGATGCACCCGACGCGTCGCCCCCGACCGCGGAGGCCACGCCAGCCGCCAAGCGCCGCCGCGAGGATGACGGCGCCGATGGCGTGACCGCCGATACCCGCGAGAATCCCGACGTTTCAGCGCAGAAGCCCCACACGGACGCGGCGCCGGCCCGGATGTCCGCGGAGGAGGTGCTCGAAGCGATCGGTCCGTCGGATCCCGAGCGGCACGCGCTGTTCGTCGAGAAGCTGGGACGACGGTTCATCCCGAGGGAGGGTGGGCGCGTGTACGAGCGAGCGGGCATCGAGGGTGACGACGGAGACGCCGGCGAAGCGAGAGACGGCGACGCCGACGCCGACGAAGACGACACAGCTGGAAAGAACACACGAGGAAAGAAGAGTTCATCAAGTAAAGCATCCTCGAGCGTCGCCAAGCTCACGCCGCTCGAGACGCAGGTCAAGAAGTGCAAGGCTGACCACCCCGGCGTCCTGCTACTCATAGAGGTTGGGTACAAGTTCCACTTCTACGGCGAGGATGCGGAGATCGCCTCCAAGGTGCTGAACATATTCGCGTATCACCCGCGAGACCGGCTCTATCTCACGGCGTCGGTGCCCGTCCCGAGGCTCCACATCTACGTCAGGCGTTTAGTGGAAGCCGGGCACAAGGTTGGGGTCATTCGCCAGACGGAAACCGCCGCGCTCAAAGCCGCGGGAGAGACGGAGGGTGGTAAGTCCGGCGTATTCGAGCGCAGGCTGGTTGGACTGTACACTCGAAGCACGCTTGAAGCCGGGACGGCCATCGCGAATGAGGATACCACCAACGACGACGGCGAGAACGTCGCGGCGGCGGACGGCCGGACCTCTTCCTACCTCCTCTGCGTCGCTGAGGGTCCGGGGGATGAGGGAGGCGGTGACGGTTCGGATCGCGGGACCCGAATCGGCGTCGCCGCGATCGACGCGAGCACCGGCGACGTGCGACACGACGAGTTCGTGGACGCCCGGATGCGGCCCGGTCTGGAGGCTCGGCTCCTGCGGACGTCCCCTACGGAGGTTCTGGTCGTCGAGCCGGTGTCCGCGGCGACGTCGAAGATGATCGAGGCGATGTACGGCGGGAGCAGCAGCGGCGTGAGGTTGGAGAGGGTGGCGAGGTGCAGCGGGTACGAGGAAGGGGGAGCCGCGGCGGCGGTGACGGCGGCGGTTGCTGAATTCACCGCTCGTACCTCATCACCGGGGGGCGCCACGTCATCGGGTGACGTGGCTGGCGCGTTGAACCTGCCGGCGCAGACGACCCGCGCCGTCGCCGTCGCGTTCGACTGGTTGCGGCAGTTCGGGTTGGACGGCATGCTTCTGTTGGCGCCCACGTTCCGCCCGATGTCGGACACGGGCGAGATGTCGCTCGGTCCGAACGTGATTCGGCAGCTCGAGATGCTCCGGTCGCAGGACGGCACACACCGCGGCTCGCTGCTGTGGCTCCTGGGTGACAACACGTGCACGTCCGCGGGCGCGCGGGCGATCCGCCGTTGGGTCTCGCACCCGTTGACGGACCGTGATGCCATCCAGAAACGTCTAGATGCGGTGGAGGAGCTCCGGGCCGAGTCCGACGCCGGCGGGCGACTCGAAAGCGTCTTCGCGTCGCTGGCGGAGTACCACGGCGCCAAGGGCAAGGGCGGCGGGGACGTCGAGAGATACCTCGCCCGGGTCTTCCACGGCACCGCGACGCCCGCGGAGCTCGTCATCGCGCTCTCCGCGGTCGGGGGATTCGCGAAGGCGCTCGCGAGTGAAGGCGGCGATTCACTCGGGAAGACTCCGCTGGTCAAGGAATACCTCGCCGCCGCCTCCGACCCGGCGACGGCGCACAAGTGCGACGAGCTGTTATCGCGCGTGGACGTGGATGCGGCGAGGGTTGGCAAGGCGACCCCCGCGACGGTGCTGCTCCCGGACCCGGTGAAGTTCCCGGAGCTGGAGAAGACCCGCGGGGCCATCGCCGACGCGGAGCGGGCGCTGACGGATCTCCTCCCCGCGCTCCGCCAGAAAATAATCGACAACTGCGCGGGGGGCGGAGGCAAACCGCCGAAAAAGGGCAGCCTGCAACTGACCCCGAGGCTGACGTACACGTCGTTGAGGCAGGGAAGCAGCCAAGTGGAGCACCTCATCGAGCTCCCGGACACCCTCCCGGGCATACCCACGACGTGGATCCGCGTGAGCACTAACAAGAGCAAGAAGGTTGTCCGGTACCATCCCCCCGAAGTTCTCGAAGCCGCCGCGGCGTTGGAGCGATCCAGGGAGCGTCACTCCGCGGCGTGCGCGGCGGCGTGGCGCGGGTTCCTCCGGGACGACGCCGCGGGTGCGTTCCTGGAGCTTAGAGCCGCGGTGAGGGCGGCGGCGGGGCTCGACGCGCTCGGATCGTTCGCGGCGTTGGCCAGGTTGGACGGGTACGTGAAACCGACGTTACTCCCCGCCGATCACCCGCCGGCGATTCGTTTCACCGACGGCCGGCACCCGACCCTGGAGGCTACACTGGACCCAGGTGCGTTCGTGCCAAACTCGGTGGATTTGAGGCACGACGGCATCCGCGCGCTGGTCATCACCGGCCCGAACATGGGAGGCAAGTCATGTTTCATTCGGCAAGTGGCGCTTCTCGCGCTGATGTCGCAGATGGGCTCCTACGTCCCGGCGGCGTCCGCGGAGCTGACCGTGCTCGACGGGGTGTACACGCGCATGGGCGCGAGTGATAACCTCGCGATGGGATCGTCCACGTTCCTGGAGGAGATGTCGGAGTGTTCGTCCATCTTGAACGAGGCGACTTCGAACAGCCTGGTGGTGAGTTTCATTTTTTTTGAGTTTCTTATGGCAATTAGAATGACCTGACGTCTTGTTTAACACACACAGGTTCTCGACGAGCTCGGGCGTGGCACCAGCACGCACGACGGCGTCGCTGTGGCGCACGCGACTCTCGACTACGTCGTCTCCACGCTGAAACCCATGTGCCTGTTCGTGACGCACTACCCCGACGTCGCCCGGGACATCACGCGGAAACACCCGGCGCATTGCGACGTCAAGTACCCGAGCTACGTCGAGATTGACGGCGAAAGCGACGGGGACGATCGGAGGGTCGAGTTTTTGTTCAAGCTCGCGCCCGGGATCGCGCACAGGTCGTACGGTCTCAACGTCGCGAGGATGGCGGGCTTACCCTCGGACGTCATCGCCCGCGCGGGTGAACGCGCGCGGGAGATGGAGGAAGCCGTCGCGGCTCGCGCGGTGATGCGGGATATCGAGAGGCTCGGGCCGGAGGCGGCGACGGAGAGGGCGCAGAAAATGGTCGACCTCGCGGATGAGGTAGCCGCGGTGATTGACGCGGCGCTCGCGGCGGCGACGCCGGAGGAGGGCGCGGCGATGATCGAGGAGGCGCAAGCGAAGGTTCTCGCGGTGATGAACGACACGAATGAATAGTCTCGAACGTTTTACAAACATCAATCTTACGCTAAGTGTACTTGAATCACATCACACGGTGGGTCACAAAAATCATTTCTTTTCTCACGCCCCGCTTGGCGACGAGCCGTGGTCGCCGCCGTGTTTGTTCGCGTGCGACCAGTGCAGCACCGCGAGTGCGCCCGCACTCAACAGCGCGCACGCCGCCGCCCACACCAGCTCCAGCGGCGCGGTGTACGTCATGTGCAGCGACATCTCCAGCAGGTTCACCACCATGATGGCGACGATGATCTGGCCAACCTTGTGCTCCAAGTCGTCGATGGAACTGATGCGCAGCCACGCGGGTTTCTGGAGGTCGCCCTGGTTGAACTTGGTCCTGGACAGGAAGAGCTCGAAGGACCCGAGGCCGAAGACGAGGCACACCATGCCCAACAAGAACCTGTCCAGCGCGCCGACCGCGGCGGTGACGAGCTCAACCGGGTTGAAGTGCACCCACGCCATCACGCCCTCAAAAACAACCTCCTTCACCCCCATCGTGAACAGAAGCGCGCCAAGCATGAGCGTCGCGCACACGCCGAGCAACACGAACCCGCTGGACAAGAAGAGCGATAGCCTGACGAACAAAAACTCAGCCTGGTTGAACGCGCGGTACTTGGTGGAGATGGTGGCGAGCTTGTCGCCCGCGCGGAGCTGCCGCTTGCGCTTCATCTTCTTGGCAAACTTTTTGGCAAACTTCTTCTCGTCCACGCCGGCGGCTTTCGCCGCCGCCGCCAGGTTGACGTCCGGCATCACCCACTTGCGCTGCTTCGCTGGTGCCGGTTCAGCCTTCCCGCTCTCAACGCGTTCGGTGGCGACGGAGGTGACGGCGACGGGTTCGCAGTGTCCCGTTTCGTCACACGCGTACACGGCGGCGAGATCTCCTTCGTCGGAGCTCGAGCTGTATTCCTTGGCGACCGTCTCCACCTCCTCGAGGCAATCGGTCGCGTCGCCCGGCCCTAGCGTCTCCGCGAGTTCCTCCGTGAGTTCCCGAACCTCATCCTCCACGGTGGCGAGGAGTTCGTCGAGTTCCTCGTCCTCCGCGTCGATGGCTTCTTCGTCGATGATCTCGCCGATCGCGGCTCGTTGTTGCTCGAGTAGCGCCTGGGTTTCCTCGGCGAGGAGCGCCTCGTTCGCCGCGGCGCGCGTCGCGATCGTCTCCTTCTCCTTCTTCAGTCGGATCTCAGCCTCCTTGGCGAGTAGGAGCTCCTCGACGAGGCGTTTCGCCTCGGCGCGCGTCGCCTCGGGCGAAGCCTCGGGCTCCAGGAAGAATCTGTCAACCTTATTCTGCGCCTCTTCCCACTGCGCCGTCGCGTCCGCGGCGTTGAAGGCGGAGTCGGACGTCGTGGGATCGTTCGCGGGTGAATCCGCGGTACGCACGCTGACGATGTCATCGCCGTGAACGTCGCCTCGTGGGACCCATCGCGCGATGCGAACACGCCGGTCGGGGCCCCTGTTGCGTGATCCCGCAAGATTCATATCCATCCGGCGGGTCGCGGTCGATGACGGAGCTCCAAGGCGGTGATGAGGACGCGCGCGGGACGTCGACGCATCGCCGCGTCTCTGATGCGCCATACATGACGCAACAGGCGCCGGGAACGGCACGCGGAGCGCGACCGACGACATCCGGATGTCGAACCCTGTCGCGGGGGCGCCTGACTTGCGGATATGGTGGCCAGCTCAGCGAGCCGGGTCGGAAACGGTCATGATGACAAAGGCACCCTCGCCGCTCGACTCGGATTTTGCGCTCGAGCAAATTTGCGGTTCGCAGCGACCGTGGATGCTGAGTCAGAAATCTGGCGCCAATTATTCGCTCGCACGAGTAAATAGACTGGCGATCCACTCCAATATATTGCTAACCCTTTTGGCAAAAAAGCGGTCACATTGGCGAACGCGCGGCGGACGCGGGTACGGCGACATGGGCGATCCAAATCGCACGGGGCGACAGAGCCACAGCATCTTCGCGTTCAGCACCAACAAGGTGTCTCCGTTCGTATCGTGAGTGCCTCGCACGCACGCACGCACACATCGTCGCGCACGTCTTCATCGACGTCACCTCGCCACCGCCGACTCCCTCAACACCCGCGCGATGCTCCGTCCGTCCCCACTCGCGCTGACCGCGTCCATCACCCTCCCCGCTCTTCCATCTCTCATCTCACAGGAAGCTACACGACATGGTGGACGATCCAACGCACAGGGACTACGTCCGGTGGTCCAAGGACGGCCGCTCGTTCATCATCACCGACGAGGAAAAGTTTCAGCGAAATCTATCCGGCGTCCTGCCCGTTCCCGTCTCGTTCATGGTGAACATGAACAACTTCCACCGCGAGCTCGCAAACTACGGGTTCAAGAAACCCGACGCGTACAAGCTGGAGTTCAAGCACGATGGGTTCATACGGGGCGCGCCGGAAGAGACGCTGACTTTGGTGCGGCAGAAGGAAAACTACGGTCGATATCGAAAAGACATGAACGTCGCGGGGAAGCCGCCCGTCATCATGCGAGCCTAGGCGTGTGTCCACCCTGGTTCCTCGACACGTATGTATTAACGCGATGTATTAACGCGATGTATTAGCTAGCCCTGTAGTCCCCCCGCAGCTGTATCTTTATTAACAATCAGCCTAAGAGTTATTACCAAGTCAGACCCGTGTCTCCCTCCGCGCCATCCGGGTTCACCGCGAAGATCCGCATGACGTCGGTGAGTGTAACCACGCCGCGCGGGTGCGAGTTGGGCGAGTCCGCGACGTACACCCGGTGCGTCCTCGCCTTGGACATGACGCTCATGGCCTTCAGGAGGCTGGAGTGTGGGGTGACGGTGACGCAGCGAGGGCGCCACGCGGGATCAGCCGCCGGGTCTTCGCTCGATCGATCCGACGATCCGGCTTCTGCGTCTGCGTCTGTGTGCGCACGCGAGGGGTCGGTTGGGAGGTTGGAGACGAGTGGCCTCAGCGGACCGCCGGGAAGTAGAGTCACATCCCCAAAAATGGCAAAGGGTAAGAAGCAACGACATAAAGACGATCCTTTATTTTCTGCACGCATCGTCCTGTGAGCCTTATGAGCCGTTCGGTGAAGAGCTGGTCAAGAGGCTAACAGGAAGATTATGTGTCGTGGTGACCCCGAAAAATATAGGGCGGGCATGGCGTTGATTCTCCCTGCCTGGTATCTTGGACCACACCCGGTCCCGCAGAAACTCACCGACGGTCGACATCAACGCGTCCGCCAGGTCGTTCGCGCACGTGACTCGTCTCACGTCCGACGCCGATATCGACCCGATCATGAACCGACCGTGTTCGTCCAGCACCGCCACCCCGCTCACCTTTGAATTGTGCATCAACGCGAAACACCCGGCGACGGAAAAGTCGGACGTCACCGCCGCGACCGAGAAGGCCCCGCGCGTCAACCCCAGCGACTCCATCGTCGCGGTTCTCGGAAAAGTACCGAGTAGATCCGGGTCCTGAACCATCAGGTCGAGCATGTCCAGCTGCGAAACCACGCTGACCCACTGAGGTCGCATGTCCGGAACGTACGAGTCGTCGTCGTCCTCCTCGTCGATGGAGTCGCCGTGCCCGTTTGTCTTCGATGACGCTTCAGACTCCGGTTCGGTGAAGACGGCGATGCGGTGCGACGGGTCGAAGTCTCCAACGCGTTTGTCCTCGAGCTCTCTCGCGTCCAGCCCGCGGCTGACGAAACCGAGCAGGGTGGTGTCCGCGAATCCGAGGTAACACGTGTCTCCGTCGTCGCCCGGTCGTGACAGTTTGAGCCACGTGTTCGTGGCGCTTGTCGCGGCAAATGCGTCGAGGGCGTCGCGGCGGGTCCGCGGCGCGGGTGACGAGGGCACGAGCTCGTCCATGCCGGCTTCGACGTCTTCCGGGGGGTAGGGTCGAGTGACCGAAGAAGTCGCATGGTGAAGCGTCGTGTGATTTTGTTTCTCCTTGCATCGCCCTGTTTCCCGGCGTTTGGCCGGAGTTGGCCGGGTAATGTCGAACAAAACAGGGCGATGATAAAGGACATCGCATCGAAACCACGTCCAAGACAAACACAAAAGAAAAACACAGGAGTACACTTCACCCTGCCTGAGATACAAACTCCGGGTCCAAGAGCGCCGGGTACATCCCCCGCAGTATCTGCTGGAGCAACGACCCGACGCTGATCCAACCGGCGTATTCGCCCGTGGCTGCGTCCACCGCGGGCGCCGCGAGCATGTTCGCGGCGGCGAGGTCGCGCAGAGCCTGGAGAGGGCGCGGTAGGGTCTGGTCGGAAGAACCTGGGAAAAGACAAAAAGCCAAGAGCGTATCGCACCTGCCCGACCGTCGCGCGCGTGGGTATCGTGAGCACGCCGTGCGGCCTGCGCCGCCCCGCGCGGCGACCCGGCGGGCCCTCCGGCGTCCACCCGAACGCGCCGGGACCCACCGGCGTCACGCCGTCGCCTTCGTCGTCCGCGCACTCCGTCTCGCCCTCCTCTTTGGACTCGCGTCGGAACCGAGAGGTGTATCGCTTGAGCGTCCAGCCCGACAGGAAGTACCGCGCGTCCATAAGCTCCGGACGGTATCGGGTCGTTCGCGGGGACGTCCGGGATGCGATCCTCGGGAGAGAAGCGCGGAGTGTTGTCGTCGTCCATGTCGAGTAGTCAAGGCTGGCGCGCGAGGAGGTTGTGGGCAAAAGCCAAAAGGGCGTGTGCTCCGACGGCACCCTCTGACTCGGCAACTTGTAGTCATGAGGTAATGTCGGCGCGTCCGAGGAATGATGTACGATTATGCGTGCTTGTGTTTAAACTGCGCTGCTGCTGGGCCGTCGCACACCCTCTCCACAGGTTTAGGGTACGAACACCCTAAACCCAAAACCTCTCTCCAAACAATTTTCATCCACCCGCGACTTCATCAGAAGAGGGCGTGACCCGTGAAGGTCTCCACCGCGATGAGCGCGACGATCCCCACCATCGCCGCCCGCCCGTTGGTCTGCTCCGTCTGCGCGTTGAAGATCTTTCTCGCCTCGGGTCCCCACGGCCCGCCCTTGAACACCTCTCTCCACGTCCGGGAGCCATCCATGGAGAACGGATCCGCGGTGTAGCCCTCGTTGCTGCTGAACGCGGGGGCCAAGGACGCGAAGGCCCACAGCTGGATCTGCGCGGCGAAGATGCCGAAGTTCGAACTGAGCTGCTCGGTGAAGCTCTGGCCGGTGGCGACCTCCTGGACGACCGCGGTAAGGAAGCCGAGCATGGCGAGTCGGCCGTTGATGACCTCGGGGGCCCATCCCTCGAACGCGAGCACTTGCTGCGGGGTGAGCACCTTGGCCGGTGCGGACCACGGGGGAAACATGACGGCGTCGACGCGGTGGACGGTGAGGTTACCGATCGTGTCGTCCGCCTTGACGATGTTGGCGCCGTTCACGGTGGTTCCCGCGACGTCGAGGGAGAAGCGCTCGTTGAGGGTGGCCACCTCGCCATCTTTCAGATCGGCGGAGGTGACGGTGCCGTCGACGACGTGGTAGGTGAGGATGTCGGCGAGGGACTCGAGGCCGAGGACTTCTTCCTTGGACAACTGGAGGTCCTCGCAGACCTGCGCGAACGCCGCGTCGGTGGGCGCGAAGACGGTCAAGGGCTTGTCGCCGGTGAGCGCGCCGGTGAGCTCAGCCTTCTCGACCGCCGCGCTGAGGATGGCGAGGTCGTCGCCGAGGAGCGCAGCCTTGGTGGTGACGGGCGCCGCGGTGGAGACCTGGCGGCGCAGGGTGGCGCCGCGGCCGCGGGTAGACGCCTTGGCGAAGGTGGAGACGCGGGTGGCGGTGCAGGCCATCGTCCTCGTCGTGGATATCTCTCGACGTGCGCGTCGAAGGGAGTGAACAGCGCCGCTTCGATGGATCGGCTTCAGGATAAACTTTTCGTGGGCGCACAGCGAGCATCTCTCGTTTTCGACCAATCAAAAAAAAGATCACGATGTTGTACGACGATCAGTCACGATCAGAAATGCTGAAATAGACTATTTTTGCATTGAGAGCACCATTTGACGGGCGCACCCTCTCCTCATCGCGTGCTCGTCGTCCGTGAACATGGCGTTAAATCAGGTTACATCAGAGTAGTTCTACCAATCACTCCCGGCGCCCCTCACCTCTTAGCAGCACCCGCCCTTCTTCGCCGCGCCTTGTTCCACGTCCACGGTGTCTGGAAGGTAAACCTCCTCCTCCGCCTCGTTCTTCAGCGCGTTCCGGGCGATGCACGCGAACGCCTCCTCCACGTTGACGTCTTCTTTGGCGCTAGTCTCGAAGTACGGGATGTCGCCGTTGCCCTTGGAGGTGCACCAGCTCTTGGCCTTCTTCTCGCTCACCACTCTACTCGCGCCTTCGTCCACGTCGACTTTGTTGCCTGTAAATAAAACAACATGACATCATTACAATTGCCCATAGGGAAATTAAAAAGAATATACTCACCGAGCACCACGAATGGGAAGTTGTCGGGGTCGTTCGGTGAGGCCTGGATGAGGAACTCGTCGCGCCAGTTCTCGAGGTTCTCGAACGTCTTCGCGGTGTTAACGTCGTGCACCAGGACGCAGCAGTCCGCGCCGCGGTAGAAGGCGACGCCCAAGGACTGGAACCGCTCCTGGCCCGCGGTGTCCCAGATCTGCATGGTGACGAGTCGATCGTCAACTTGCACCTCTTTGGTGAGGAAATCGGCGCCGATCGTGGCTTTGTACTGCTTGCTGAACTTCCTGTTGACGTACTGGTTCATCAGGCTCGTCTTGCCGACGCTGGATCGTGTGGTGTGGAGGGTGCGAGTGTCAGCGAAGGGGGCGTCGTCGTCGCTTGGAATGTTTTTGGGCGGGAGTTCGTGAAGAAGGTGGCGGGCGGGAGCGCGGGTCGGTCGGTCGGCGTGCGGCGGGGCACCGTTCGGAGCGCGCGGGTTCGGAGCGCGGGTCCGTTCGATGCGCGCGTTGACGCGAAGACGCGACGTCGCCGGTCGCGGGCGCGCGATCGAAACCCCGCGCACGGCGTCGCGTCGCCCCGTCGCGCGTAACCACCGGGTGAGAAATCTTGAAACACTGAGAAATGGCGCGACGTGGTTGGCGCGTCGAGAGCCGGCGGGATCGCGGCGGGGACGCACCCGGAGTCGCCCAGGATGATGACCTTCAGCAGGGTACGCTTGCGAGACGCCATGGCGACCGCTCGTTCACCTCTCGTGCGGTTCACGCGCTTCGAAGTGGGGCCCGGACGCGGGTGAGACGACGCCTCGGTGTTGAACTCGAGCCGGCGAGTTTGGTACCGACACCACCGGCAGAGTTTCGCCTCGACGAGGTTCCGTAAGCGCTTGGTAGCGCCGTCCTCATATCGATGGGCAACAAAGCCTCGAGCAAGTCCGAGCCGGCATCGCCGAGTACCTCCGCCCCGGCGAGTCCCGCTCCGCCGCCGAGACAAGCCCCCGCCCACGCGCCGGCCCCAGCCGCGCCCGTGCCCGCAGCGAAGGCCAAGCCCGCCGCCGCGAAGAAGGCTGATAAGAAAACGCCGATCGGAGGCAACCTCAAGCCCCACCCAGTGACCGCCTTCCCGACCCCGATGGCTCCCATGAAACTCACGTGCCGCGGCGCGGACCCCCGCGCGATGAAGGCCTTCATCGCCGCCGCCATCTCCGGCGCGGACGTCAAGTTCGTGCCCATGGCGAAGGGCGCGGAAGGCCACGGCGGCTCCCCCATCGCGCTCGCGCTCGGCGACGACGGGGCGCTCGTCCTCTCCGAGGCCAACGCGGTGGCGCGCTACCTCGGCGCGGCCAAGGCGCTCGCACCCGCCGGCGCCGCGCGATGGACCGCGGAGAGATGGTGCGAGTGGGAGGCATCCACCCTCGCCCCCGCCGTCGCCGTCGCGTGCGCGTCCAACGACGGCGCACCACTCCAGGCGATCCTCGCGGGCACCCTCGAGACCCATCTCGCGTCGTCCGGCGGCGGATTCATCGCGGGCGGCGACGCGCCATCCCTCGCGGACATCGTGCTCTACGCCGCGCTCTTCCCCGTCCTCGGCGAAGGAGGCGCGGCGGGCATCAACGGCGTCGCGGCCGCGGGGTCCAACATCGCGTCCTGGTTCGCGAAGTGCGGATCCATCGAAGCGTTTGCGAAGGGATCGGAAACCGCGAGGGCGGCGGCGACGACGGCGGCGTCGCTGTGCGCGCAGGACGGCCACGCGCGTCTCCTCACCGCCATGGCTGACGCGACACCCACGGATCCGTCCGACGAGAAGTTTTGCATCACGACGGCCATCAACTACGCCAACGGAGCGCCGCACATGGGACACGCGTATGAAGCCATCTCAGCGGATTGCGTCGCTCGATACCACCGAGCGTACGGCCGCCCCGTGCTGTTTCAGACGGGCAGTGACGAGCACGGGCAGAAGATCGCGGAGGCTGCGGAGACGGCGGGTGTGACGCCGATCGAACTGTGCGATAAGTACGTCGACGCGTTCCAAACTCTCAACGCGAAGACCAAGGTTAGCAACGACGTGTACAACCGGACCACTTCCGAGAAGCACAAGGCGGCTTGCCGGAAACTGTTCGAGATGTCCAAGGCGAACGGGGATATCTACCTGGACACCTACGAGGGCTGGTACAACGTCCGCGAGGAGACGTTCGTGACGGAGACGGACGCCGCGGCGGCGAAATACCTCGACCCCGTCAGCGGGAAGCCCCTGAAGAAGATGAAGGAGGAGTCCTATTTCTTCCGTCAGTCGCGGTACCACGCTAGGCTCATCGAGCACATCGAACGTAACCCTTCGTTCATCCAACCGAACCGCAGGCGCAACGAGATCCTCGCGAGGCTTCGCGAGGATGAGCTCCGCGATCTGTCCGTGTCGAGGACCACGTTCGATTGGGGCATCCCGGTTCCTGACGCTCCGGGCCACGTCATGTGAGTTTACTTTTATTTCCATATAGGCAATTAGATTGACGTCGTGTTTTGTTTACAGGTACGTCTGGTTCGACGCTTTGACCAATTACCTCACCGGCACCGGCTGGCCGGAAAAGCCCACCGGCGACGGGATGTGGCCCGCGAGCGTGCACATCATCGGCAAGGATATCATCTGGTTCCACTGCGTCATCTGGCCGTGCATGCTCTGGTCCGCGGGGTTGCCGCTCCCGACCGCGGTCTTTGGACACGGATTCGTCACCGCGGCGGATGGCCAGAAGATGTCCAAGTCCATCGGTAATGTTGTCGACCCGATGGAGCAGCTCACCAGGTACTCGTCCGATTCGTTCAGGTATTACCTGATGCGCAACGCGGTGTACGGCAGCGACGTTCCGTTCAGCGAGAGTAACCTCGTTTACGTTCACAACTCCGACCTCGCGGATGTCCTTGGCAACTTGGTGCACCGCGCCACTAACCTGTGCAACAAAAACTGCGGCGGTGTCGTCCCGGACTGCGTTCCGGAACCGGTGTTCGACGTCAACTTGCTGCGCGTGCAGAGCGAGCAGGCGATGAGTAACTTGGAGGTTCAGCGGTGCTGCGAGCTCGCGATCAACGCCATGAAGGACACGAACAAGTACCTCACCGATTCCGCGCCGTGGGCCGTCAAGGGCGACGGCGCCGCGGCGCGCAAGGCGGTGATCATCAGGTCCACGCTCGAGGCTGTGTACGCCGCCGCGCACTTCCTCGCGCCATTCATTCCGGACGCCTGCGACGCCATCTTTAAGAAGTTGGGCACGCCCGCGACGCCGGCTTGGCGACTTAAGCGGTCGGAGAATCTTATCCCAGGGACCGCGGTGTCCGTCGGGGACATCCTCTTCGCGAAGCACGAGGTGGAGGGCGCCGCCGGTGCCGACGGCGCCGCTGACAAGGCCGCCAAGGGCGGCGACAAGGACGGCAAAGGGAAGAAGGCTGAGGCGCCAAAGCCGAAGAAGAAGGAAGTTCCCGCCAACGCGCCGATCGACGTCTCCCGTCTTAACATCGTCGTCGGCACGATCACCAAGGTGGCGCGGCACCCCGAGGCTGAGAAGCTGTACGTCGAGTCCATCGACCTCGGCCCGGCGCTGGGCGTCCGTCAGGTGGTCTCCGGGCTCGTCGAGCACGTCCCCGAGGACGTCATGAACGGCGCCAGGGTGGTCGTGGTGGCCAACATGAAGCCCTCTAAGATGCGCGGCGTGGAGTCCGCCGCGATGGTGCTCTGCGGCACCGGGCCCGACGGCACCGTCGAGCTCGTGGTGCCGCCGGGCGGTGTGCCCAACGGCGAGCGGATCGTGGTGAAGGGGTTCGAGGGCGACGCGGATGAGCAGTTGAACCCTAAGAAGAAGGTTTTCGAGGCGGTGGCGCCGGATTTCGCCGTGCTTTCCAGCGGGGAGGCTTCGTACAAGGGGGTGGCGTTCGGGACGAGCGGCGGGGCGTGCAGGCTCACCACGCTCACCGCGGGGACCATTCGGTGAATGGGATGGACGCGTACACGCGCGAGAGGTGTTCAGCCTATTATAGACTATTATCAATGATACGCCGTCTCACGCGGCAGAGTGAATGGAAAATATTTCACCCTCGAGTCATCGTGAACGAGCAACGAGAGGCAGCCGTGAGCCGCGATGGATAGACTGGATCTCGCTCGTCACAACTTCGGCACACGGCACGCATCGTCCGCTCGGCTGACGCGAGCGATTCGGTGATGGCCGCGAGTGCGATGGCTGCGATGCTCCCGCGGGTCGCGTCGCCGCGTGCGCGCGCGTCGACCGCGGATCTCGGGACGTCCGGTCGCGCCCATGGGGAGCTCGACGTCCTCCCGACGAAGCTCATACATCATCCGCGTCTCACCGGTCGACGTCTCGGAGGACGCGCGTCTCGACGGCGGCACGTCGCGCGGCTCTTCGGCGGCGGCGGCCAACGAACCGTGCGCCTCGATCCCTTCGCGGACGACCCCCCGGTCGCCAAAGATCGATCGCTGCCCGACGTGGGATGGGAGATGGAGGTGCCCGTGACCACCGGGAAATTTAAGGATTACACCCTCGTCTGCTCGGCGTTCACCAAGGATGACGTGCCGGCGGTGGCGGACTTGCTCCTCGGCAGCGGGATGGCGGGGTTCCCGCTGGAGAAGAGGACGCTGCTCGTGTACCTCGGAGGCGCGGTCCCCGCGTTCCCGCAGGGAACCTACCTCGTGGGCCGGCTACGCGCGCCCAGAGATCGCACGTCTGAAAGAAAAAAGGAAGATTGCGCCGACGGCGTCGAGGCGGCTTCCAGTTGTGACGAACTGGACGACGACGACGCGCCGATGAGCTCGTGGTCCGAGGAAAAGAGCGTGGCGTATGGCCCAGTGGTCGCCACCGTGGGGGTATCCTTCAACGGAGCCACGAGGCGCCGGTTCACGTCGCTGTCGCCGCCGACCGATTGCGGGTATCTCAGCGACTTGACTGTCACCGAGGCGGAGCGCGGGGAAGGGCTGGGCCGCGCGATGATGGCGGCGGCGGAGGAGTTCGCGCGGGACATGCGGAGCCCGTGGATGTACCTGCACGTGGCGCTGAAGAAGCCGGGGGTGGTGAGGTTGTATCGCGACGAAGGGTACGACATCGCCGGGTTCGATCCGGGGATACTGGGGTGGCGCGGACGGCTGCTGATGCGAAAGTCGATGGGAAAGAAATAAGTGTAGCGCGAGTAGTGGAAGAAGAAGACGGTTGAATGAAAGAGTAAAGTTGAACGTCACAATCGTCGTGAAGTGATGCGCCCGGCGCGGCGGTTTAAAACGTAGGCCTGGCTCTTGTGGGTTCGGATCCTGGTAGCAACCCAAGTCCATATGGTGCCTGGAGTACTAAACTTCACCATATGGCGGACATTGAACCCACGAGAGTCAGGCAATAACAAACAATCAAAAACCGCGGCGCCGGGCGCATCACGCCAATCGACACCTCATCATCACGGACCGTCCCACAGGTCCTCCAGGGTCACGTACGGCCCGTCCTTCGACAGCCAGAACGACCCGTCCACCATCCTGCACCGATGCGCGACGGCGTCGATGGCGTCGAGGTCGTTGTCGGACAAACGCCACGTCAGCACGTCCAGGTTACCACGGATCCGACCCGGGCTCGACGACTTGGGCAGGACGCTGCACGTAGGCCTGCGCTGCAGCGCCCACTTGACGAGGCACTGTCCGACGTTGCGGCCGGTTCGAGCAGATACGCCGACGACTGCGGGATCTTTCATCAGCTCGGGCGTGTTCCTGTTGAACATCGCCGCGGAATCGGGCGAACCAAGCGGCGAATACGCGGTGAGGTGGATCCCGTTGCTGGCGCAGAACCGCTGGAGTTCGTGTTGGGGCCAGTACGGGTGGCACTCCACCTGGCACACGCTCATCGGGACGGTGGCGTGTCCGAGCAAGTCGCGGATTTTCTTCTCGCTGAAGTTGCTGACGCCGATGGCTTTGACGAATCCCCGTCGCACGAGGTCCTCCATCGCCTTCCACGTGTCCAGGATGGACGGCGTGACGACGGCGCTGCCTTTGTTGCCCGTCACCGGCCAGTGCATCAGGTACAGGTCGAGGTACTCGAGTTTGAGCAGCTCGAGGGACTTTTTCAGCGCAGCCTCGACTTTGTCGGGTTCGTGGTCGGTGTTCCAGAGCTTGCTGGTGACGAAGACCTCCTCGCGGTTCAGCTTGGTGCTCTCGAAGACCTCCTGGAAAGCCTCGCCGACCTCGCCCTCGTTCTCGTAGACGCTGGCGCAGTCGACGTGGAGGTAGCCGGACTTGAGAGCGGTCACGACGGCGTCCTTGACCTTGCCGGGCTCGGACTTCCAAGTTCCGAGTCCAATCAGCGGGATCGTTTCGTCTCCCCTGTGCGTTTTGAGAGTCGCGGTGGGGTAGTCGGGGATACGGGTGACGTCGGGGAGGAGGGCGTTGAGCTCGGCCTGGCGCTTCTCGCGCGCGTACTTGATCCTGCTGATGCTGTGGATGTCCTGCTCATCCTTCATGCGCTGCTTGGCGAGGCAGACGGTGTAGCCGCCGGACAGGTCGAACACCTGCAGCTTGAAACCCTTCGGGTTCACAATCTCCTTGATCTTGAAGGGTTCGATGCACGTCTTGGGCTCCTTGCCGTCGTCGATGAGCTCGTCGTCGAGCGCGAGGCTTCGAATCTTCTGGTCGTGATCCTCCCACACCCGCTCCCAGTCGCGAGACCACCCCATCTGCGCCTGGTGCGGCTTGGGCGGCGGGAGCGCGGCGAAGACCCTCTCGGCCTCGAGGTGCTCGGGGTCGTTCTCGTCGCGCGCTTCGCTTCGCTTCGGCGCGAGGTCCTTGCCGAAGTCCTTGCACTTCTCCTCGGGGAGGTTCTTGAGGAGCTCGTCGAGGTCGAGGGACCCGATCTCCACCGGTTCGTCAAAACCGAACATCGTGCGCTGCTTTTTACCCTCCGGAGCCATGCGACGGCGCGGCGAAGTGTGAGCGCCCGTGCCCGCGGAAAACGCTCGAGACGAAAAGACGCGACGTCAGTTTTTGTAAAATCTTAACTCGCCTCGGGAACGACGCGACTGGCCTCTTTTATTAAGCTGCTACAGACCCGTGGGCATGGGCTCGCGCGCGAAAACCTCCAGCCCGCGCGGCCCCCACACCTTCACCTCCATCACGCACGCACCCACGCGACTCTCACGCACCACACGGATCCAACCACCCATCCCCGACACCGACAGGTCCACCACGCCCCCATACGCGGCGCCTGATCCACCCTCGGGTCCTTCATCCACCCTCAGCTCCTTCACCAGCCGCTGATAGAACCCGGATGATTCATCGTCCTCAGCATCCACCTCGTCGTCGGGAAAGTCGGAGTTTTTGTAAGGGGTGCTCTTGGCGGGGGATGACGCGCTCGAGACGCGCCACTCCGCAACCGCCGCCGCCGCCGACCCCGCGGCTGCGTTTCCGGTCATTCGTTCAACAACCTCGACCTCTGCCGGCGCCTTGTCACCGCGATCGGCGGCGAGCCGCGCGCGCCGCGTGTCCCTCTCTCGCGTCGCCGCCGCCTGCGCCAGCGCCGGGTCGGGTAAGCTGGACGTTTCCACCGCGGTGACCCGCATGCCCTTCGGACCGTAAAAAACCAAACCCGCGCCGTTAGCCTTCGCAATATCGACGCGGATGAGCGGCCCCCACAGCAGGCTCAGGCCGGTGAAATCTGGTCGGTCGACATCCTCGCCCTCGCACCTTGGCGCCGGTACGTACCGAACCAGGGTACCGCCCAGCTTGAACCGCTTGATGTCCGGACCGGACAAGATCGAGTTCATCCTGTGGTGCAAGAAAACACCCGGGGTGTCGTAAAGGTTACCTTTCCCTTCAAACGCCTGAAGCGGGATGATGCCGAGCGTGGTGCCGGGCATGGCGGACGCGGTGGGCAAACGCTTCGCGGGCACGCCGTAGTTACCTTGCTCCCGCATGGACTTTAGCGCCGCCCGGATGAAGCTACTCTTGCCAACATTCGCACTGCCGATGACGTACACGTCGCGGCCCTTTCGCTCGGCGAACATCGCCATCACCGATTTATCGATCCCGTCGCCCTTCCTACTCGACACGCACTCGATGCCCGCGAGGGTGAGCCTGCGCTTGACCTCGACCTCCTGCCTCGCCCACTCTTTCAGGAGCTCCAAGTCCGTGCCTTTGGGTAGCAAGTCGCACTTCGTGAGCACCAGTAAGATTGGGTTACCTCCGACGACGTCGCGGACTTTGTTGAGAAAGGATCCGTGAAAGTCCGTGACGTCGACGACCTTCACGACGAGCACCTTCTTATCGCGGATGTGCGTGAGCTGCTCGCGGAGCTGGGAAGGCGTGATCAGGCCCTGGGACATGCGCGCGCCGCCTTGCCCGGCGACCGCGTTGACCATCACGCCGTTGCTCAGGTCCCCGCATCGAGCGCAGAGCATCATGCCGAAGAGCTGCCTGTGCACGCGCTTCGTCTCGTACAGATTGGGATCGACGTACCCGGAGACGTCCGCGCGCTCCGTCTGAAGCGCGACGCCGCAGCCGTAGCAGTCGCCTCGAAGCCTTCGGACGTCGGCCGCGTCGCCGTCGACGCGGATGAGGTCGTCGTGCGAGGGTGGGCGGCGGTCGGGGGGGACCTCTCGGCGGGACCCGGCGGCGGCGGCGGTGCCGAATGCGCGGACCGGGGTCGCGGGGGCGCGCCGCGTCTCTCCGTGTCGCAACGCGCGAACCGCGGGGCAGAGCCGCGCGCGGCTCGAGATCCCGTGCGGACGAGGCGTCGCGACGGATGAGGTCATGAAGGACGATGTCATCCCTCCACCCTCCGCGTGCGATGCGGAATGGCTCGCCGAGGAAAAGGTATAAAGGCACCTCCACGTCAGTTTATCAGTGGGATCAATTGCTCGCGCGTCGAACGGCGCATGGGATCGTTTCGTGTGCGCTGTTGTTACAATCGTATCGCTACCGTATCGTCCGTCGTTTACATCGTGACGTCACTCGTGTTCACGTGAGTCCAGCCCGAGCCGCGAGCCCTGCGCGGCCACACCCACGCCGCAATCGAAGGTGTGCACCCCCGTCGAGGACACAGCTGTGCGGTTGAAAAATGAAACGTCGTCGGCTCACGCGACCAGTCGCTTGAACTTCTTCTGCCTCGCCTCGATCGCGCGCTTGCGCTTGATCGTGTCCACCGTCTTCCTGAACGTATCGAGTTTCCCCGTCGCGGCGTCGGTGTCCCACTCCAGCCCCAGCTCGTCCGCCATCTTCTTCTTTGAGTGGCCCAAGTTGTCCAGGATCGTCGCGAGCGCGTCGTTGAAGTCGCGCCTCCTCTTGCCCCAGAGCTCCACGTGCTTGACGAACTCGTCCTCCATCTTCTTCATCTCGCTCGCGGACACGCTGGTGCCCTTGGCGGCGCGCATGGGCACGAGCCGCGTCTCCATCGAGGCGTTCTCGGCGGTGAGCTGCTCCACCTTGACTTTCATCTGCTTCGTGGTGAGCTGCTTCGCCATCTGCATCATCCGCGCCTTGCGCTTGGCGACTTCACCGTTGAGCTCCGCGAGCCGCGTCGCCTTCACCTTCTTATCCGCTTCCATCTCCTTCAGCACGTCGTCCGGGAGGACGCCCTCGGGCTCCTGGACCTTGTACCACACGAACGACTTGCCCCCCTGCTCCACCGCGATCTCGCCCTTGTCGGTGAGCGAGTCGAGGTGCTTCTGGGCCATGCCCTTCTTGATGCCGTGCCTGCCCAGGGCATCCGCGATGTTCTGCGCGTTGAACGGGCGGTTCTGCGCGTTGATGTACTCCGACACCAGGTTCGACATCGTGGACGTCGCGCCGGTCGTAGTGGGGGTCCGAGAGGGTGCATCTATTTTATGAAGAGTTTGAACCTCTGACAGCGTGTTAACCGTAAATTTGACGTCCAACTGTTTGTTCGTTTGATCGTTTCTATTTCGAATTTCGTATTTAGACATCACGTGTTTATTAGTTCCAGTGATCTTCCCATGTTGAACTTTCTCCCTCATCAACGTTCAAGAAGCCAGGGTTCGGCCATTATTCAGGAGGACACGACCCTGTGATCATGGCGACCGTCAACGCCGTGGTCGAGCGTGGGTGCACCATGCTGGTGCACTACGACAAGAGTGTCAGCTCCACGGAGATTAAGGAGGCGCTCGAGTCCGGCAGCGCGCACGAGAAGGCGGAGGCCATGAAGAAAGCCATAGCCATCCTGCTGTCCGGCGAGCAAATGCCCCAGATTTTCATCACCATCGTGCGGTTCGTGCTCCCGTCGGAGGACAAGTACGTGCAGAAGCTCCTTCTGCTGTACATGGAGATCATCGAGAAGACGGACGCGCAGGGTAAGCTGCTGCCGGAGATGATCTTGATCTGCCAGAACCTCCGCAACAACCTCCAGCACCCGAACGAGTTCCTCCGCGGCGCCACTCTCCGTTTCCTGTGCAGGATCCAGGAGGGTGAGATCCTGGAGCCGCTGATCCCGTCCATCATCGCGTGCCTCGAGCACCGCCATTCGTTCGTGCGACGCAACGCGGTGATGTGCATGGATAGGATTTACCAGATGCCCGGCGGCGACATGCTCCTCATGGACGCGCCCGAGACCATCGAGCGCTTCCTCCAGGGGGGCGAGTCCGACCTTGGCACGAGGCGCAACGCCTTCCTCATGCTCTACAACAACGCGCAGGAGCGGGCGGTGAACTTCCTCATGGCGAACCTCGAGCAGGTCGCCAACTGGGGCGACATCCTCCAGAACGTCGTGCTCGATCTCATCCGTAAGGTGCGCATCTTTTAACCCTCTTTCGATCGATCCTACTCCCCGAGCGCCCAAAACGAGTTTGTTTTTCAACCCGTCCCCTCGCGTGAGGGTCCAATCCCTAATCTCATGAGCGGGTAGATCCGGCGTGCGGTGGCGCGCGCGGGGCGGGCGGTCGCGTCCCACACCGACGCGGGTTCGACGTGGCGTCGACCGATGCGGGAGTCGCGCGGTGATCGAGCGCGATTGCGAGGCGGAACCCGCGCGCCTTCCGCGTCGCCACCGGACGACCCAGCTCCAACCACGCCGCGGCCCCCTCGGCTCGTTTTTCAACACGAGTCTCGACGAGAGTGTCTGCAAACAAAGAAACCTTTTTTCCAAACTTTCAACCCGGCGACCGTGAGCTCACGTCTGACCCTTCCACCCTTCCCGAATCCAAACGCAGGTGTGCCGCAACGATCCGACCCAGAAAGGACGGTACATCAAGATCATCCTCACCCTCCTCAGCACCAACAACACCTCGGTCATCTACGAGTGCGCAAACACCCTCGTGGCGCTCTCGTCGGCGCCAACCGCCATCAAAGCCGCCGCGAACTGCTACTGCCAGCTGCTCGTGTCGCAGTCCGACAACAACGTCAAGCTCATCGTGCTCGACAGGCTCGCCGAGCTCAAAGATGCCCACCGATACGTCATGCAAGAGATGGTCATGGACATTCTCCGAGCGGTATCGGCGCCAAATCCCGACATTCGCAAAAAGACGCTGGACATCGTCCTGGACCTCGTCACCAGCCGCAACATCGACGAAGTCGTCGCGGCGCTTAAGAAGGAGATTACCAAATCGCAGACGGACAACTCGTCAGGGGATGCGGGCGAGTACCGACAGATGCTGGTGCAGGCTGTGCACCGATGCGCGGTTCGCTTCCCCGACGTCGCCGGCGCCGTGGTCAATCTGCTCATGGATTTCCTCGGCGACGCCAACACGGCGACGGCGTTCGACGTCGCGATGTTCGTCCGCGAGATCGCGCAGACCAACGAACACCTGCGTGATGAGATCCTGAAGCAGCTGCTGGACTGCTTCTACTCGATCAGGTCCAGCCGCGTGTGCGGCACGTGCCTGTGGATCGTGGGTGAGTTTTCGCTCACCACGGGCCAAATCGAGGAATCGTTCGAGACGCTCAAGCAGAGCCTCGGCGCGACGCCTTTTTACACCCAGAAGAAGAAGCACTCGCAGTGGGAGGCGGATCCGGAGCAGGACGACCAGGCGACGCAGGACCAGTACGGCAAGAGGCATTTCGGCGAAGCATCGGAGGATTCCATGAAGGAGAGCAAGCGAAAAGGACCCGTGGTGCTCGCCGACGGATCCTACGCCACGCAGACGGCGTCCAGCGCCGACGTCCGCGCCCTCGCCGAGGCGCAGGTACCCAACCTCCGATCGCTGGTCCTCGCCGGTGACTTTTTCCTCGCCTCCGTCATCTCGACCACCCTCACGAAGCTCGCCGTGCGTTACATCAACCTCGCGGAGGACGCGGGGGTGCCGCCTTCATCCGCGAACCGACTGCACGCGGAGTGCATGCTGTACATCGTGTGCATGCTCCGCCTCGGCGAGGGCGGCGAGACCCCGACGCCCATCGACAGCGATTCCACCGATCGCATGATGGTATGCGTCAACACCCTGGCCAAGCCGCAAGAGGCGGACGTCGACGTCTGGCTCAACGCCTGTCGCTCCGCGTACGACGCCCTCATCGCGGACAAGGTTAAGCAGAAGGAGGACGAGGAGGCTGACAAGGACAAGCCCCCGGTGTCGCAGGCGGATGACCTGATCGACTTTTACCACCTCAAGTCCAGAAAAGGCATGTCGCAGGTTGAGATTGAAGACGCGGTGGCGACTGATCTCAAACGAGCCACCGGGTTCGGCGCTGGCGGCTCGTCGAGTGACAAAAAGTCGACGCTCGAGCGGGTCATCCAGCTCACCGGTTTCTCCGACCCGGTCTACGCGGAGGCGTACGTCACGGTGCACCAGTACGACATTGTGATGGACGTGACGGTGGTGAACAGGACGAGCGAGACGCAGCAGAACCTGGCGCTGGAGCTCGCGACGATGGGCGACTTGAAGCTCGTGGAGCGCCCGCAGAGTCACACCTTGGCGCCCGGGGAGACGAAGCACATCCGCGCGAACATCAAGGTGTCGTCCACGGAAACTGGCGTCATCTTTGGCAACATCGTGTTCGAGTCCACGGGGAGCGACCGCAACGTGGTGGTGCTCAACGACGTGCACATCGACATCATGGACTACATCGCGCCGGCGTGGTGCGAAGATAACAAGTTTCGGAGCATGTGGGCAGAGTTCGAGTGGGAGAACAAGGTGGCGGTCAACACTACCATTCCCACGGTACGCGAGTTTCTCGAACACATCGTGGAGAGCACCAACATGCGATGCCTCACGCCGCCGTCCGCGCTCGAGGGTGACTGCGGGTACCTGGCGGCGAACCTCTACGCCAAGTCGGTGTTTGGCGAAGACGCGCTGGTCAACGTGAGCGTGGAGGAGCAGGACGGCGTCGTGAGCGGGTTCATTCGAATCAGGTCCAAGACGCAGGGTATCGCGCTGTCGCTCGGGGATAAGATCACGCTGAAGCAGCGCGCTAAAGTCGCGCCCAAGTGAGCGGGGTCGGTACGAGTATTTCGGGGGGGGGGTTAAGAGTTAGCACAAACACTCGGGTTGTAAGCATCGTATCAGGATGTTCCTAAAGAGGACGACTCGGTCCTAGCTACGTGCCCGTCTATCGCCCCGTGCCGCCCGTGATCTTGATATCGCCCACGAGCTCCGGTTGCCCAAAGTTCCTTTCTCTCAACTCTGGAAACGTCTCGAGGCACTCGCCGAGGCAGTTGGGCGCGAACCTCACGTACCCGCAGAGTCTGTCGGCGCAGTACTGCACGAAGCCCCACAGTTTGTCGAACGCTTTTTGTCTCTCAGCCTTGTCCTTCTCGTACGCTGTCGGGTTGTTTGGCAGCGCTCGCCACTGGTCCTCCGGGTAAGGCTCGAACGCCTTCGGCGGCGCGTCCAGCACCGGCGTCACCAGCGCCTTGCCTTTTCCGAATATTTGGCTATTTTGCAGCCGGCTCACGTTGGTCTCCACCTCCTTGCGCTCCGCCGCGCCGTCCACCCAGATCGCCGCTCGGTACTTGGCCCCGTTCTCCTTGAACTGCCCGTCCCCGCGCGTCGGATCCACGTGCTTCCAGTAGGTCTGCATGAGCTTCACGTGCGATATTTTATCGGCGTCGTACGTGACCTTGACCGCATCTACCGCGGTGTCGTCGCCGGGCACGCCGGACGCCGTCCCGGGGACGACGTCCTTGACTCCCGCGTAACGAAGGTCGTTGAATTCCTTCTCGAGGAAGGCGTACTTGCCCGCGGCGACGTACATGTCTCTGACCGTCTCGGCGTGCGCGGCGTGGGGCGAGGCGAGCAGCACCGCGGCGGACGCTGCCAATCCGACGAGGCCACGGTGCGGGACGCGATGGGCGTGTTCGTCGTCGGTGGCTTTGGACACCGCGGAGGCGCGGGCGGCTTTGGGATCGACGCGTCGTCGTCGGGATGTCCTCGCCGCCGCGACGGGGCGAAGGGACGCCGAGTACGCGAGTGCCGTCATGAGGAGTCCGCGTCTCGAAGACTGTCCCCGCTGGCAAATCTATCCATCCACATCAATCTGGTGGTTCCGAGCGGGTGCCGTCGCGCGCACTCACTCCGAGTGGCACCAGAAGACACCATGGACCAGAAGACAAGAGACGGGAGGCGTAACCGGCTGTACGGGCTCGCGTTCACGCTCACGTCGCTCGTCGCCGGCACCGGTGCGTCCCACCGCCCCGCGTTCACCCCGCGTCGACCCACGACTCGCGCGTCACCGCCGCCCACGTGTTTCATCTTGACGCGTTATATACATCTCGACGCGCCTAACCCGACTTACCTGACCTCCATCGTCCGTCCCGCGCAGTGTACGGATGGCCCGCGCTTCGACGCGACCTCATCAAGGAGGGCGGCCTGTCGGAAAAAGAGCTCGGAGCGGTGTTCACGTGCGGCGCGTGGAGCGTCCAAGGCGGCCGCTTCGCCGCGGGTCTCATCAGGGACTCGCTCGGCACCAGGCGCACCGCGTGCGGATGCCTCCTCGCCGTCCTCATCGGCGCCGTCCTCATCGCGACGGTGCCGTCCGACAACTTCGCGGGCCTCGCGTTCGGCATGCTCTTCCTCGGCCTCGGCAGCGGCGCACAGCTGTGCATCCAGCCAGTCACCGGGCTCTTCCCGGAAAACGCGTCAGCCGCCATGGCGACGCTCTCGGGAGCATTCCAGATCTCCGGGCTGGTGTTCCTGGTGTGCAGCGGCATCGCGCGCGGCGGCGCGGAACGGATCGGGGCGTACTTGCTGTACGCCGGGTGCGTGTGCGTCCTGCTGGTGCTCTCGTGGATGTACCTGCCCTACGGGTTCAAATTCACGCTCGACGACGACGGCGAGAACGACGCGAAGGGGAAAGACGAGGAAGTCGGGCATCTTGACGAGGAGAAAGCGACGGCATCACCCACCGCATTACCCGTGGTCCTATCCGATGGTAAAACACGCGTGGCGGCCACCGGGAAGGAGGGTACCCACACGAAGGCGCCGCCGGTCGACGAGAAGCCGCCGCCGCCGTTGTCGCACCTCACCCGCCGAGGCCAGCTCTTCTCCGACGAGTACGTCGCGCTGCTCGCGTGGTTCTCGTTCTGCGTCACACCGGCGCAGTACTACGTCCTGAGCATCGGGTGGCAGCTCGAGCGCAAGGGTGACGACGACGGCGCGTACACAAGCGCCTTTGTCGTGCTCTACGCGGCGTCCGCGGCGTTGGCTCCAATCGGCGGCGCCGTCGCGGACAAGTACGGAGTAGGCTTCGCGCAAGGCGTGGCCACGGTGCTGACTGGGTCGTCTTTTCTGGTGTTACTTTCCGATTCGTTACCCGCGCAGATCGCGGGCATGACGTTGTACAGCATCGGCCGATTGTTCGTGTTTGCGCTGTTCTTCAGCAACATCGGTCGACGGTTCGGGTTCGCGCACTACGGCACGTTGGTCGGTTTCGGGATGCTGACTTCGGCGGTGCTGTCCATGTTGCAGTACCCGATGTTCACGCTGGCGATCGACGAGAGCGTGGACTGGGTGAACGTGGCGTGCGCGGTGGCCATCGCGGGGTGCCTGCCGTACACGGTCTGGCTCTCCAGGCGGGAAGCGAGGGAGAAACGGGAATTCGCCGAGAAGAAAGCGGAGAGGTCCGATGCGGGGTCTGTCGAGGGAACGACAGTATCGTCGAGGGCGTAGGGTTCAGTGTGTATAACAGCGGTACACGCTTTCCACTACAAATGATGTTGTATCCCCCGGGCTATCATAATATGTACGACCCGTCACGGGAACAAATAAGAGTCTTTACGCAACCATCCAAAAATTGTCGAATTTCACCGATCGATTCACCCAACCAAAGTTATAACACCGATTTATCCGAGGAGAGACCCGGCGGTGTTGGAGGAACCGCCGTCGCCCGCGAGCACCGCGCCGTCGAGGTACGAGTCGGCGAGCTGGACGCGCTTCACGTTCTCCTGCTCCGCCTCGAGCATCTTGCCGTACTGGAGGAGGATGTCGAGGTTCATGCGGGGGGCCTCGAAGGTCACCGCGGAGCCGCGCTTGGGGTTCACGAGGAGGGGACCCATCGCCTCGATGCCGGTCTCGGTGATCCAATCGCGGACCTTGTCGTCGTAGACGCGGGCGCGGAGGGCGCCGAAGAAATCGATGGACTGGCCGTCGAAGGTGCGGACGAGCACCTCGACGTCCTTCTCCTCGACGCCGTCAGCCTTGAAGATGCCGCAGGCGACGCCGACGCGGTCCTCGAAGGTGGGGGACCAGTAGTACTTATCCATGCGTCCGTCACGGATGAGCGGGGCGTAGAGGGTGGAGAAATCGTTACCGGTGGCGATGATGGGCACGCGCGGGATCTCCTCAACCTGGTACTGGCCGGGGAGCTGCACGTTGGTTGGGTTATCCGCGAGGTTCATCAGGGTGGCGTTCACCATCTGGTTGTTGACGGTGTACTGGGTGGAGCCACCCATGCGTCCGGCACCGGCGTCGAGATCGTTGATGAAGAGGGTGGACATGCGGCCCTTCTTGATGATGTCGGAAGCCTCGCGGTAGCGCTGGCGGATGAGCTTAGCGGGCTCACCGGCGTTGCCGGACTCGAGCTCACCGGCGGACATGACGATGGGGGAGATGCCGAGCTTCTTGAACATGAGCATGGACTGGAAGGTCTTACCCTGACCCTTACCACCCCACACGCCGAGGATGAGGGGAACCTTGATCTTGGGGAGCTCCATGAAGTTCTTGCAGATGTGGACGGTGACCCTGTCCATGAAACCCTTGGAGATGTAGTATCCCTCGTCGGTCATGTTGTTGAGGTCCTTGAAACCGTCGGAGACGTAGTCGGAGGAGGACATGACGGCGTTCTGTAGAGTTAAAAGTGAAAGACGAGGTCAGTGAAGCTCCGCGGGGACGCGCCATCTTGGGATATAATAATCGCCGCGAAACCCGCCGGGACGAACCAAAACCCGCAATTTATGCGCGGTGCACGCCGGGGCCGGAGACGCGCGTGCTCGGCCTTTGCCGCGATCGAGGTGGTCATGAGGGGCGCGAGATGGGATCGGGAGTGTACTCACGTGGGTGCCGCCGAGGCCGAAGCCGCCCTGGAACTTGGAGTCGACCATGTTGCGGCCGCGGGCGATGTCCTGCTGGTCGTCCGAGATGTCCTCGTCCATGCCCTTCCAGCGGGACATCATCACGGTCTTGGAGCCGTTGCCCTTGCCGAAGGTGGCGGGCGCGGCGCCGAACTGGTGGCGCGCGACGCGGGCGACCGGCTGTTTGGATTGGATCGGGGGTGGCTTAGGGTCAGCGAAGGTCGCGGATCGCGGAGGCGCGCGCACGCCGGGCGTCTTGATCGCGGGGTTGCAACAAAATCACGGCAGGCTTCTTGAAACAAAAGTGCCCTGCGGCTGATCGTCTGATCGCGACGCGAGACCAACGCGCGGGGCGGCGCTCACCTTGGCGGTCGGCGCGACGATGGAGGTCATGGTAACAGCAGACATGATGTTAGTGTGTGAACGGTTTGGCGTGTTCGTGCCGGGTGTTCTGAACGTTACCGGGCGCGCGGCTCGCACGGGTAAAATTGCAGATAGAAAACCAAAACAGCTGTCGAGTGGATAGGCCGAGAACCGTGAAATTAGTCCAACTGCTCATACGAAGTCGTCCGAAGTCGAGCTCTGTGTCATGCTGACCGGGCTTCGACTTCCATGGCTCAGAAGATCAGAGATGTCCGAGAAAATCCTGCAGGTTTCCCGGGCGTTTTTGGCATCAATCGGCAACTCATCAATCGGCAACCCTTTCCAACAGTTTGCGCGCCCAGATGTTTTTCTATTTCGGTGTTTCTATTTCTGCGGGGCACAGCCGGGCAGTTCGAAAGTCATCAGTTCGTTATGATAAACCCCGAGAGTGGATCAACCCTCCTCACTTTTCCGATCCGCGAGGAAAATGGCGTCGCGTGCGTGCTCCGTCGTGGCCCGGGCCCCCGGGTCGGTGCTCTCCCGCCCCCGACGCCGTACACACGCCCCCACCCGCACGGCACACACCCGGTTTACGGCACACGCGTCCACCGCGACCGACCCATCGGCCGACCTCGGCGTCGAATACCCCGCGTCCGCCCCGGGCGAGGGCGCTCGCGGCCGAGGTCTCTTCCACACCGGCGACGCGCCCGACGTGCCCGTCGTTCGCACACCGATCGACGTCACCCTCTGCGTCCCCGAGCTCGTCGGCCCCGGCGCGCTCGACTCGTGCGCCGACGGCGTGCGCGCCATGTACGCCGCGTGGTCCAAGTCGTTGGGGGTCGACGTCCCGGATGCCATCGTCGATTTTCTCACCCGCGCGGAGTGCCCGAAGGATCTCCGCATGGCCGTCGCGTTGATGTGGGCGCGGCGGCACGTCCCGCGATGGCGCGCCTACGCCGACGACGTCATGCCGCCCGCGTACACATCCCTTTACCTCGCCACCCCGAACGAGCTCGAGGCGCTGCAGGACGAGAACGTCAAGCGGATGGCGGGTGGATCGAGGGCGAGTTACGCGGCGGGGTGGGAGATGATCAAGACGTCGCATCCACGCGTCGCGGAGGCCATCGACGGCGCGGGGGATGAGTCATCGCCGTCGGCCACGCAGGAAGACTTCGACTGGGCACGGGCCACCGCGCACACCCGCGCGATGAGCGGCAAGGTTGGCGGCGGTCCGTGCGCGTTCATCGTCCCGGGCGTCGATCTCGCGAACCATTCGTTCGAGCCCAACTGCGAATACGGCGTGTCTCCGGATGGCAAATCGTTCCAGCTCACGTGGGACTGCGAGGCGACGAAGGAACGCCCGGGTGGCCCGCCGCCGCCCACGGCAAAGGACGAGGTTTTGATCTGCTACGGCGCGAGGATGCCCAACGCGCTGTTGATGCTGCACTACGGCTTCATGGATCCGCAAAATCCAAACGAGCAGCTGCCGATGGAGTGCTTGATCCCCGGGGCGCGTAAAATCCGCGCCAAGACGGTGAGCGCCGCCGGCAGGGCGTTCAGCGAGGACGGCGACGCGCGGGCGGAGTGGGCGGCGAGGCAGATGATGCAGATGGCCAATCCGGTGGACGATTCCGCGGACAAGGATGCCGATCTGGCGTGCGTCGCGGCGATGCGGGAAGCGGCTGGCGCCAAGCTGGCGAATTTCCCGACGACCATCGAGGAGGACGAGGCGCTGCTCGCGGGTGGGGGGTTGGGTGAGCGGATGGGGATGTGCGTGGAGTATAGGTTGAGCGTGAAGCGGAACGTGGAGGCGTTCGTGCGGTTCCTGGCGAAGATGGAGGAGCTGGTGGAGTAGCTCTTATGTGAGTTGACATTTTTATTTGGGCTCGAGTCGCTGAGTAATTCCTAATTCCAGTTTCGCGCCTCCCGAGGCATACGCGAGGGCGCGGACGACACACGTCGGCGTTCGATCCGTCCCCCGCACGCCGTAGGTTTGCGTATCGGATCGTACACACGCGAGAGCGAGGCCTCACGGGAGCCCGGAGACGCCAGAGAAGCGTCGCGCGAGCCCGAATCGAGTGGGCACCGGCGGACGGAGAGAGAATGAAGAGACTGTTCGGGACGAAGAAGGAGAAGGCGCCGCCGCCGTCGCTGGACGACGCAGCGGGCTCGGTGAGTCACCGGACACCCATCCACGTACACACACACCGGTTCGTGGGTTCGACGCGCGGCGATCGAACGTCACACCGCGTTCCACCCGCGTTCCCCGTTTAGGGTTGCCCCGCTCCAATTGTTGACATCGATCTCGCCCCCTTCCCCTCCCCGATTCGCAGCTGGACAAGCGCGGCGCCACCTTGGACGACAAGATCAAGCGCCTCGACGCCGAGCTCGCCAAGCACAGGGACCTGATCCGTCGCGCCAGACCCGGCCCGTCCCTGGAAGCCGCCAAACGACGCGCGCTCACCGTCCTCAAGCAGAAGCGCCTCTACGAATCACAACGCGAACAACTCTACAACCAGCAGTTCAACGTGGAACAGGTCTCCTTCGCGGCGCAGTCCGCTAAAGACACCGCCGTGCAAGTCGCCGCCATGACGCACGCGAACAAAGACCTCAAGGCACAGTTCAAGACCAAGGCGTTCGACATCGACGCCATCGACAGGATGAACGACGAGATGGCTGACCTCATGGCGCAGAGCGAGGAGATCCAAGAGACGCTCGGGCGGAGCTACAACGTGCCGGATGACATCGACGAGGACGAGCTGCTCGGTGAGTTGGACGCGCTGGAGGCTGACATGGCGCTGGAAGAGGCGGGCGAGGAGGTACCGAGCTACCTGCAGGACGAAGCACTGCCGGACGCGCCGGACGGGGTCGTTACGCCGCTCCCGGCGGCGCACGGGGGCGAGCTGCCAATCAACAATCAAGTCGAGCCAGCGCAGAGGACAACGGCGTCTTAGACCGATTGATTCACGCCGCACGGTAGCATGGGCGCCGTTGTAAAACAAACACGCGAATTACAGTAGTTATATGCCAATTACAGTCGTCACCACTCACCCCCGCGTGACGCACGCGCCGGGAAAGCCCTCGCACAGCAGCCCGCCGTCCACGCTCAGCGTCTGCCCGGTTACGTACCCGCTCTGTAACACACAAAAAACACGACGTCAGTACAATTGCCTATACGACAATAAAAAGAAACGCACCGATTGCATCGCAAAGAAACAAATCGCGCCCGCCATCTCGTGAGGCTGCGCGCACCGTCCCAGTGGTGTCGCCGCCTCCGCCCGCCTCAGGCTCTCGCGCTGGTGTCCCGTTGGATCGCCCTCCACGGTGTTTTGAAGCAGCGGGGTCCACGTCACCCACGGCGCGACGGCGTTGACTCGGATCTTCGGCGCCCTGTAAACAAAACATGATGTCAAACTAATTGCCCATACGGGAATTAAAATAAACTCACCACTCGCAGGCGAGCGTCTTGGTGAGCTGGACGACGCCGGCTTTGGACACCGCGTACGCCGCGCCGCTGCCGGTGCTCTGTAGCCCCGCCGCGGATGCCACGTTGACGATCGTGGGGCGTGATGAGCGGATGAGGAGCGGGTGCGCGCCGACGCAGAGGTGGTACACGGCGTCCAGGTTGAGGCTGGTGATGCGTGTGTACTCGTCCGGGGTCGCCTCCAGCGCGGGTTTGCGCACGTTCGTCCCCGCGTTGTTCACCAGGCAGTCGAGTCGGTCCCAGTGCGACGATACCTCGGACAGGAGCGCGTCGCGTCCGTCGGACGTCGCCACGTCCGCAACGCATCCGTACGCGCGCGGTCCCAGACGAGCGACCGCGTTTTTAACATCCGCGCCGCTGCGCCCGTTGACCATGACCTCCGCGCCGAGGTCGATGAACTCCTGCGCGGCGGCGAAGCCGATGCCCTTGGTGCTGCCGGTGATGAGCACCCGGTAGCCGTCCAGCCTCCATCGCGAGGATGACGTCGAGTCCGCCATGTGTCCCTCTCGGCGCCAAAATATCTGCCACAACGACAAGTGGCCTTCGCGACGAAATCGAAGTTCATTACTTGTAGCTCGGGCGTCCACGCGCGGGGTCTCCCACGGACGATGACGACGGTTCGCCCGTTCACGTGCGATGACCTCTTCACGTACAACGACGTCAACACCGACGTGTTCACCGAGACGTTCAACCTCAACTTCTACCTCTCCTACCTCTCCAAGTGGCCCGAGTACTTCAGCGCCGCGACCGCCCCGGACGGCGCCGTCGCCGGGTACGTGATCGGCAAGGCGGAGGGGCGCGGGAGTAACTGGCACGGGCACGTCAGCGCGGTGACCGTCGCGCCGTCCTACCGGCGCATGGGACTCGCGTCCGCGCTCATGGACGAGCTCGAGGGCATCTCGGAGAACCACCACGACGCGTACTTCGTCGACCTATTCGTCCGCGAGAGCAACACAAACGCAATCGCAATGTACGAACGACTCGGGTACGTGATATACAGGACAGTGCTCGACTACTACAGCGGGGAGGAACACGCGCACGACATGAGGAAGCCGCTGCGACGGGACGAGGAGAAGCGGAGCATAGAGGGGCGAGGGCACAGCATACGACCGCAACAGTTGGGGCCAGACTTCGGGGGCAGTTAAGAGCTCGATTAGTTTTAGCGCCGCGATGACACTTAGATAAGATAGCGCATTGGCCTAATCTCCGCTAGCCTCTTCGCGCCTCTTCGTCTCCTTGTTCTCCGTCCTCCTTCGCCTGAAGAATGCCTTCATGAGATCCGCGCACTCCGTCTCCAGCACCCGCCTGCGAACCTCCAATCCTGGTTTAAACGCGTGCGGCTTGGTGGCGCCCTTCGGGTCGATCAACGCGCAAGCCGGCTCGACGCTTCCTATCCCCGCCGCGGTGTCGTCCTCATCGTCGGAAGATGAACCGTCAGCCTGCATTGAACCGGCGTACGTCTCGTCGATGGACCCGTCGCACGGTCGAAGCCCGTCGCCGCCGTCGCCCATTAATGCGATCCAGCTTCCGTCCGCTCCGATGAGTGGGTTTGGCGCTCCCCACACCACTGCGCCCAATCGCGCGTTGAGCACCGCCCCGGCGCACATCGGGCATGGCTCCAGCGTGACGTACAGTGTGGTGTCCCGGAGGTGGCGCCAGCCGCCGAGGGCGGCGGCGCCGTCGCGGACGCACTTCATCTCCGCGTGTGCGGTCGGGTCGTCCTGCGCGAGCACGGTGTTGTGATGGGAGGCTAGGATTTTCCCGGACGTGGTGTGCACGAGGACGGCGCCGACGGGGACTTCGTTCTTGGACGCCGCGGTGGACGCCTCGTCCAGCGCCATGCGCATGTAGCGCGTGTCTTCCGCCTCCGTCGATGCGTCCACGTCGGCGTTCACGGCCGGCGACGCCGCCCTCGTGACGCACGCTCGCCAACCGTGAACGCGAGGGTGGTGAAACTTCGGCACCATCTTCGGCGAGGGTTGCCCGCGGGTCGACGACGGTGCCCGCGCCGCGTGATGTGTGGGAACGTGATTGGAGCGGGCGAGGCACAGCGCGCGACGCAGCACCGCCGCCGCGAGTGTCGCGCGAGGGACGGCGCTCATCGCTTTTCTGAACGCGCGCCGCTCGGAGTGGCGCCACCCGGGCTCACGTCGTCATCAGGATAACTCGTCGGAACTGACGACGTGAAACGCACGGCCCGTCGACAGAGTTGACCGCACACGCGGGCGGGGCGCGGAGGTCCCGGCTCCTCCATCGCCACTCAGCGATCCATCGTTCGTGGGTGGAGTAACGCGGAGTGAGGCCATGAACGGCGTACTGGTCATCTCCACACGGAACGGCGCCTGCCTGTACGCGGCGCGATGGGCGCCAAACTTTGGTCTGCCGGGCGACTTTGGAGGCGCGTCGGGGGTGGACGCGGGGAAGAACGACGATGACGCGGGGAACAGCGCGTCATCGCCCGCGGCCATGCATCTCGCGGGAATGCTCTTCGCCCTCGCCGTCGACGCCGCATCCCTCACGAACGACGTCGACCCACACGGCGGCGGCGACGACGACTTCACGAAACCTCCCGATGCGTCTTCGTCATCATCAGCCAATGAGCTCATCACGCGATGGTCCGCGGGCGACTGCGCTCTACACCTCCGCACGGACCGAACATTGGGCATCATGTGCGTCGTATCCGCGTCGGTATCCGCGCTCGGCGACGACATCCCAGCACGTCTCGCCGACACCACGCTGCGCGCGTTCATCGCCAAACACGAACCGAGGCTCGCGACTGGCGCCGTCCTCGGACTCGAATTCGACGCCGACCTGTTGTCGATACTGGCGCGCACGCCGCGTGACATCGCGGTGGCCATGGTGAGCCGCATCGGGCTGAGCTCGCCGTGGGTGTACGCCGCGTGTTCCGACGCGATATCGCCCGGAGGACCGGGGCGAAGGCTCGACGCCGGCGACGTTGCAAACGACGCAGAGATTGACTTTGTGTTGAAGAAACTGCCGAAGAAACAGCCAAAGCGGCGCGGGAAGATGGCTCTCCCGGGGCGTCGCTCGGGGATTTCATTTCGCGAGGAGGACGCGGGACGCGCGAGTGGATCCGGCGGTGGATGTTTCAATCGGAGGCGGACGGCGCCAAGGGCCGTGTCGCTCGTGGACGTCGAGGACGTGGGTCCTTGCGCGATTTTGTGTGAGCTTCCATCGGGAAGAAAATCCGGGACGAACGCCGGGCACGGCGGTGAGCATCGCTCTTTGATCGACGCGACGATCGCGTTGGTGCACGCCGCCGTGGCGGCGACCCCTGGACTCTCCACGGTGGAGCTGGCGATGGGAGACGAAGGAGCAGGAGGCGACGACGGTGGTCGGGGAGTGGCGCGGGTGCTGACGTTTCGGTGGGAGGAATTCTTCGTGACGACGCCGTTGACCGCGGGCGACATTGAGCGCGCCAAGAGGGGCAGCGGCGGTGCGTATTTGGACAGCACGAACGCGTCGGTGGTGCGCGCGAGTCTCGGGGAGGATGCGATGAGGCTGGGACGCGTGATGCGATTCGTGCGTTCCATCGGCGCGAGGTTAGACTAGTAGCTATTTAGAGTGTGCCGTGTCACATCCACGTTTTGACACGAGCATCGACCACAAATTCGCATCGCGCTCGACGCCGTCGAGAAGAACACGAGCGCAGCCATGGGATCCGGATCCGAAGGAAACCCCGCGCCGCCACGCCTGCAGGATGACTTTTACCGTCACGTCAACGCCGAGTGGCTCGCCTCCAACCCTGTCCCTCCGGAGTACTCGAGGTGGGGCACATTCGAGAAGCTCAACGACGAGGCGCTGGCCAAGACCCGCGCGACGATGGAGGAGGTCGGACCTGAGGATAAGGCCGGCGCGTGGATGGTCAGCGGCATGAACGCGGCTAACCAGAACTCGCACGAGGCCCTCGCGCCCACCCTCGCCATCGCGAAGCAGCTCTCAGAAGCATCGGTGAGGACGACACCCGTCGATGGAGGTTCCCGTCGCGTCATCAGATCCCTAAATTGTTAACACTCCTTCCGTCCCTCAACCCAATCCCCAGGGCTCCGACGGCGATGCATCCGCCGTCGCGCGAGCCGTCGCGCTCCTCCACGCATCCGGCGTCGATTGCATCTTCGGCGTCGGCGACATGCCCGACAAGAAGAACTCCTCGCACTCCATCGCCGCCCTCGGCCAAGGCGGACTCGGCCTCCCAGACAAGGACTACTACCTCTCCGAAGACGCGGACCGAGTGGAAATTCGCGAAATGTACCGCGCGCACGTCGCCGCCATGCTCTCACTCGTGGGCGGCGAGTACGCCAACCCCGACGCCGCCAAGGCTGGAGCGGAGGGGGTGATCAAACTCGAGACGGCCGTCGCGAGCGCTCACCTCACGCCCGCGGAACGGAGAGACGCCGAACGCACTTATAACAAGTTCGCATCCGTCGAATCACTGCCAAACAACGACGCGTTTCCCTGGCGCGTGTACTTCGAAGCGTTGGGCAAGGCTGAGCCCGGCGAGTTGAACGTATCGTGGCCGGACGCGCTCGTCGCGGCGACCGACGCCTTGGTTGGATCCGCGGTTGACCAAAAAGCCGTTCTCGCGTACGCCACCTTTCACTGCGCGAGCTCCGCGGCGTCCTCCCTCTCCGACGACTTTGTCGACGAGGACTTCGCCTTCTTCGGCAAGGAACTGAACGGCCAGAAGGAACTCAAGCCCCGGTGGAAGCGGGTGGTGTCGCAGGCCAACGGCGCCATCGGCGAACTCGTCGGACAAAAGTACGTCGAGCGACACTTTCCGGAACACGCGAAGGACGCCGCGGTGAGGCTCGTCAAGTGCGTGCGCGACGCCGTGGAGGATAGGCTGCGCGAGCTTCCGTGGATGAGCGATGCGACAAAGACAAAGGCGCTGGAGAAGATGGCGGGCTTCCGCGTCAAGATCGGCTATCCCGACGTCTGGACCGATTACGACAAATTAAAAGTACTCGCGGACGCGCCTTACTACGCCAACTGCCTCGCGGCGCAGAGGTTCGAACACGCGCGCATGCTGACACGCATCGACGCGCCCGTGGATCGCGAGCGCTGGTTCATGGCGCCGCAACAGGTCAACGCCTACTACCACCCCATGCTCAACGAGATAGTGTTCCCGGCGGCGATTCTGCAGCCGCCGTTTTTCGACCCCGGCGCCGATCCCGCGATTAATTTCGGCGCCATCGGCGCCGTCATCGGCCACGAGATCACGCACGGGTTCGACGACCAAGGACGCAAGTACGACGCCGACGGGAACATGAACGACTGGTGGCAGCCCGGGGATGCGGAGCAGTTCAACGCGAGAGCCGCGGTGATCGTGAAGCAAGCGGATGACACCGTGGTTCACACGCAGGACGAGGAGTGCGAGGAGATGAAGGCGGGTCCGTTCTCCCTCGCCAAGTTTGGTGTCAGGAGCGTGATGTCCAAGGAATGCGCGTGTCGAAACGTCAACGGCGAGCTCACGCAAGGTGAGAACATCGCGGACCTCGGCGGGCTTCGGCTGGCGTACAGGGCCTGGGGACAGTATCAAAAGGTGGACGCCGACGGCGCGAACGCTCCGGATAACTTTCCGGAAGATTCCGCGAAACGGTTCTTCTACAGCTGGGCGACGATCTGGAGGCAGAACATAACGGCGAAACTCGCGGCCAAGTACATCGCGGTGGACCCGCACGCGCCGCCCGAGGTGAGGGTCAACGGGACGGTGAGCAACATGCCGGAATTCGCGGCTTCCTTCGACTTGAAGGAGGACGACGCGCTTTACAGGACGGACGACGCGCGCGTGGACATCTGGTGAGAGGAGAGGTCACGGATGAGTGCGATGTAATACTTTAAAGAGGTTTCGTGTTTATTTCAGTCGGCGTTTGTTTGAGTTGGCGACTTAACTCTTACTGGCATCACGGGACGTATGTGTTGATGGGGTCCCGGTTGGTATCCTTGAGTATGATGTACCTCGATCGTTTGTATCCCAGCGCCGCGTACCACTGCGTGACGTACGGCGCCATCCAGATCACGTCGCCGGCCTGCACCGAGTACCAGTCATCGCCGAGCCTGTACACCCCCTTACCTTCAAGTAACATGAGGCCGTGTTGGTTGTAGTGTATCTCCTTCACGTAGAGGTGCTCGCCGGGGTTGAAGTCCATGACGTGGAAATTAACGTCCCACTCGAGCGTCTGCGGCAGGAGCTTCTTCAAGCCGAACACCTCGCCCGGGGTTTCGATGTTTGGTAAGTCGTCGGTGTATCCAACCAGGAAGGTCGGAGCCGGCGGGTTGGGACCGAGGGCGTCCGCGACTCCGCCGCTCGGGGGCACGTACTTCTTCTCGTAGATGAGCACGCTCGCGCCCTCCGAGGACGTGATCTTGTGGAGGTGATCCGCCGGGAAGAAGGCGTAGTGGCCGTGTGTGAGGTCGTTGTATCGGCCGCTCGCCGCGCCGCCCCCGTCGGTGAGCTCGAGGTCGTCTTGGACGGATATCTTGCCGTCCATTACGAACACGAACCTCCACGTGCCGGGCTCGGGCATCCCGCTGCTGCCGCCGGGTCGCATGAGCGCCTGGTACATGGAGAACTGAGGGGAGCCCGCCATCGCGGGGGTGACGAACCACGCGGCGTTGGTATCCTTCCACCCGAACATGCCGGTGTACACCCTGGACTCCGGGGTGATGAGCGCGTGATCCCGCGCGTAGCGAGATCGGGTGAATCCCGGGAGGTTGTCAAACTCGGTGCCGGCGTTGCGGAGGTCGACCGCGGCGTACGGGGACGGGCCGGGAGACTTGGCGGCGAGCACCGAGTCCACGGAGAGGAGCGCGAGGCACGCGAGGAGGAGCATCGAGAGGCGCGACATCGTGCGGTTCGTGCTATCCTGAGTGCTAATGACATACGCGACCTTTCGCTTTTTGCTGAGTCAGGCATCATCCTCTAAATTATCCCGAGAGCCTGGCCATTCTCAGCCGATCCCGCAGCTCCTGAACGGTCCCTGCCGAGTCCACCCCCCGCGTCGCCGCCTCGGCGACCAACTCCGCTTTCTTCATCCTACTCAGCGCCATCGTCCCACCCACGTCATCCCCCCCGTCGTCACCCTTCACGAACGGCGTGCCGTGCCTCGGCAGAAGCGACACCGAAAATACATCCTCGAATCCGTCCAACATCGCGGCTCGGCACCTTCGCATCAGCGCCTCGTCCGCGCTCCACGCGTCGTCGTCCGATGTTTTCGGCGGCCCGAGCCCGTCGTCCAGCTGGCTCACGATCCCCCCGACGCCGCGCAGCATCTGCGCGACGGAACCCACCGGCCTGTCGCCGATGCCGCACGGCACGATTGCCCGAAAGTGACGCAAGTCCGGGTCCACGTTGAGCGCCATCCCGTGGTACGTGACCCACCGCCTCGCCCTCACGCCGATCGCCGCGAGTTTGTGCTCGCGCCCCTCGATCCCGTCCCCATTTGGGTGCCGACTTTGGGCATCATCCCCGGGGATACCTCGCGTGTTGGCCCAGGCGCCGGTGAGCCCGTCTACCCGCCCCGGCGCGTTCACTCCGAGCGACTCCATCGTCGCCACGGCTACGTCCTCGAGCGACCGCATGTACCAGTGGAGGTCCGGTTCATGGTGCCCGTCCTGGAGGTGCATGATGGGGTAGATGACCAGCTGCCCCGGGCCGTGGTAGGTGGCCTCGCCGCCGCGTTCGGTCCTGTGCACCGGGAACGGAGCGTTCGGTGATTGAGGATTGAACTTTAAGTTGTCCGGGGTGGACCCGGTGCCGAGGGTGACGACTGGTGGATGCTGGACCAGCAGCACGACGTCCCTCGACCCGAGCGGCGCGTCGTCGGGGTCGTCGTTTCGCGCGTTCACGTCACGCGCATCGTCGTCACTCCTCGCGAGGTGTTCGAGCCGGAGGTTGAGGATCGCGCGCTGCCACTCCCACGCGGTGGCGTACGGGGTGAGGACGTCGCTGAGGTCGTAGAGGTCGACGACGGGGCGCGCGCGAGACGCGGACGCGGCGAGGTCGAGGGCACCGCTCGTGTCGCATCGCCGACGGGTCTCGGGGCGGGGACAGCTGTGTTGGCGTCTCGATGGGGGCTCGGGCCGTCGACCACCCGGCCGATGCACCGCCGCCGGGGCCCGCGTCACCCACGCCTGCGCTGCCATCTCTGCTGGAGACCTCTCGGTCGAGCGCGAGACGTCTCGTCCGAATATTCCAATTCACGAATATTCACCTCGGCGTCACTTCACTCTTCGGCGCTCCCGAGAGTGTACGCGCACGTCCGATACGCGAGCTCACTCGGCGACCGGTGACCCACGCTCCAACGTCGCCTCGACTCGCGCCCGAACCCCACGGTGGACCCTCCCTGACCGCCGCGTCGAGAGAGAGACCCGCGCGCCAGGAAATCTAAGTAGTAGGAGTCCTCCGAGAAGAAGCACGATGGGCTCCCGCCTGCGTCGCGTGCAGGACGCGGACCTCAAGGACAAGGTCGTGCTCGTCCGCGTGGACCACAACTGCGTCAAGGACGGCGTCATCCACGACACCTTCAGGGTCGACCAGTCCATCGCGACCCTCTACAACATCGTCGAGCGGGGAGGACGTCCCATCCTCATGACCCACGTCAACCGCCCGTACGATAAAAAGTCGCGTCAACTGACGTGCCGCGACGAAGACGCCGTCACGGCGGTCGTCCGGTACCTCCAGCACAAGCTCGGGGTGGTGTTCGCGGTGCCCACGTTTCGCGTCGAGCCCGGCCGCGGTATCCTCGACGTCGACACCAGCGTCAACTGGCTCATCGAAGATCTCAAACATCGGCGAGTCGGCGGCGTTTACCTCCCCAACACGCGGTGGTTCGAAGGAGAGGAAGGACTCGCCGCATCCGACGCCGACGCCGCGCGCAACAGGTTCACCACACAGCTGGCGGGACTCGCGGACGTCTTCGTCAACGACGCGTTCGGCTCGTGGCAGCCGCACGTCAGCACCTACCACGTCGCCAAGATGCTACCTTCGTGCGCAGGTTTGCTCATGCAAAAAGAAGTCGACGCCCTCTCCGCGCTGACCACTCCCGTTCGGCCGTTCCTCGCGGTCATCGCGGGGAGCAAGCTCGATACCAAGATGGGGTGCATCAAGGCGATCGCGGAAAAAGCGGACCACGTGATGCTGGGCGGCCAGCTGTACAACGCGTACATCGCGGCGAAATTCGGCGTAAAGATTAAAGGAGTAGACGAGTCCGACGTTGCCATCGCTCGGACGCAGTTGCTGGTCCCGGAGGTTGAACGGAAGCTCGTGCCGCTGGGCGTGGTGATCGAGAGCGACGCGTTGGACGGCTGCGGGTGCGTGCCGGTGGCGGGGAAGTGCGGGGTTATCGGCGACGGGATGATGGTCCGCGCGCGGCGGCTGGCGGATTTGAAACCGGGGGAAACAACCGGATACTTTCTGGACGTTTCCGCGGAGTCGTTCAGGGACGCGCGGGTCACCGAGGTCATCGCGAACGCAAAGACCATCTTCGTCAACGCCGTCATGGGTTTGACCAGCGCGGGTTTCCACGAGGGAACCGCGGCGTTGGACGCGGCCATCGCGAGTAACGTCGAAGCTCGGAAATACTTTGGCGGCGGCGACACCTTGCAAGAGTTCAAATCGCTGAGCCCGGGTCTGTACATGACCGCGTTGGAGTGCCCGAGCTATTACCTGTTCACGGGCGGTGGGACCGTGCTCAAGGCGCTCGAGCTCGGGGACGCGACGAAGCTGCCGTGCGTCGAGATGCTGCTCGCGGCGGAAGGGGAGACGCGGTCCAAGGCACCGGCGCCGAAGTGCATGGCGTTGGAGTCCTGCGACTGCGGCCCGCCGCCCGCGTAGTGAACAAGACTCTTACTTCCAGCGCGAATAGCACTCACGTAGAGACGTACACGTACACGCACGGGTTTGTAGTAAGAAAATAGTCTTCTAACCTTTATAATAAAACACGCGTGCCTACTTACTCGTACGGTGGTCTATCACGACGATGTCCTCACATCTTCTTCGCGATCATGAGCGCGATGTCGACCATCCGCGCCGAGTATCCGTATTCGTTATCGTACCACACGTACATCTTTAAGTGTGTCTTATCCACCACCATGGTGCTCAACGCGTCGACGATGCCGCTCCGTGTATCGTTGATGTAGTCGGTGCTCACCAGCGGCTGCGTCTCGTACCCTAACACTCCTTTCAGCCACCCTTTCGACGCCTCTTTCATCAGAGCGTTGACTTCCTCGACGGAGGTTTCCCTGGCGACTTCGAACACGCAGTCGGTGAGTGAGCCGTTGAGGAGCGGCACGCGGACCGCCATGCCGTTGAGCTTACCCTTGAGCTCCGGGAAGATGAGCGCGATGGCGGTGGCGGACCCGGTGGAGGTCGGCGCGAGGTTGGTGAGGCCCGAGCGGGCTCGTCTGAGATCGGATTTCTTCGAGTTTGGCGCGTCGACGACGGTTTGGGTGTTTGTCACGTTGTGGATGGTGGTGATGGACCCTCGGACGATGCCGAGGTTCTTCTGGACCACGGCGACGACCGGGGCGAGGCAGTTGGTGGTGCATGAGGCGGCGGTGACGATGTGGTCCTTCTCGTGATCGTACTGGTCGTGGTTCACTCCGTACACGATGTTCAGGACGGGATTTTCCTTCTCCTTGACTGGAGCGGACACGAGTACCTTCTTGACCCCTTTGGTGAAGTAGACGTTGAGTGTGTCCCTGGTCAGGAACTCGCCGCTGCACTCCAGCACGAGCTCGACGCCGTGCTGGTCCCACGGCACGTCCCCGGGGGTGGAGTGCGTGGAGTATGAGATGGCTTTGCCGTCGACGACGATGTTCCCGTCGACGAAGGCGCAATCTTTCGGCCACTGGCCGTGGACCGAGTCGTACTTGGCGAGGTACGCGGAGGATTCGCCCGCGCCGGGGAACTCGTTGATGTGGACGAACTCGAACTCGGGGTGGTCGTACGCGAGGCGGAACGCGAGGCGTCCGATGCGACCGAAACCTGGGAGGTTGACGGGGAGGTTGATACGGGGGAGGCGATCGATCGTCAGTCGTGGGCACCGCGAAGTTTGTTCACCGACGATCGGGGTGTAGGCGCGGGGTTCGATCCAGGGGGGCGATGGGCGCCTCGCGTCGATGCGGAGCGCTCGGGTCGTCGGTGGGTACGCACCGTTGATGCCAACCTTGACCATGATATCCGAGCGTGGATACACGCGCTGTGGGAAGTGAGACGTGTCGGGCTCCGATTGGCAAAAAAATTCTCGTCATGATGGAAAAAGGAATCTAATAACCGCCGGCGGATCGCTCGGCAACCCAATCTGCAATCCGGCTGATCACAGAGCTGCCAGTCTCACGTTTTTGTAAAAGCGTTACGCTTTTGCCGTTATCGCATCCACACCGGACTCGCACCCAGCCTCCCCCAGCAACGCCCTCGCCAACCCCCTGGCCGTGTCCACGTACCCCGCCCGTTCACCCTCATCCACCAGGTCCACGTTCAGCTCGACGAGGTCCACCGACGTAACGCGTGACCTTCGTCGTATCTCGTCCAGGAGCGACGCCACGTCATCCGGGACGAGCCCGACAGTCACCGGCGTTCCCGTGGCTTTCATGAAGATCGGGTCCAGCGAGTCGACGTCCAAGGACACGTGTGTCGTCACGCCTCCCTCCGCGTCCCCGTCACTCACCGTCCGCAGGTGTTCGATGGCGAGCCGCGCGACGTCCCGAGCGCCCATGCTCCGAACGTCCTCCGCGGTGAACGCCTTGATGCCGAGTTGCGCGATGAGTTTGCGCTCGGCTTTGTCTACGTCCCTCAGCCCAACGTACACCACTCGTTTGAGGTTGAGTTTGGGTTGGCGGCGCACAGCTGTGTTATCGTCCTCGGCACCCCCGACGGCACCCGGTGAGTCATCGTCCTTGAGGAGCCAGTCGTACGCGCCGTCGGGCCAGGATGCGGGTGCCGCGAGCCCGGCGACCATCGCGAGCGACATGCCATGGAGATTACCCGTCTCGGACATTTCAGGACTGTTAACGTCCGCGTGCGCGTCGATCCACACGACGGAGAGGCGCGGGTCGTGACGCAGGGCGCCCGCGACGGAGCCGATGGAGACGCTGTGATCGCCTCCGAGGATCAGGGGAACCGCTCCGGAGGCGAGGGCATCGTGGACGCGGTCGGCGACGGCGGAGTGAAGCGCGGCGGCGTCGGCATCGCCCCACGCGTTCGTTTTGCGGGGGCCATGCGGCGGCGAGGGCACGGGGAGCTTCGGCGCGTGCGCGTCGCCGAGGTCGTCCACGTCCCAACCGAGCGAACGGATATCGTCGAGGATCCCCGCCGCTCGGAGAATCGCGGGGGCGCGCTCGACACCCGCGCGACGCTGCCCCGACGCGTTGGGCGCGCCGAGGACCGCCACGCGTTGATATTTCCCGCGGGAATGTGAGGGCACCCCCGCGTGGTTTCCACCCACCCCGGGGGCGACGATAGATGTTGAAGAAGACGCGTCGAGTGCGACGACGAGCAAAGCGCGCGTGAAGACGGCGAAGATGAACACGAGGAGGCTCGAGCGGCAGGGGTTGGAGGCGGCGGACGCGTGAGGGCGCATCTTGTTTGTGTCGTGGTAAAACGCGGAGCTGCTTTGAAAAGTGTCCTGCGTGGCAATTTTTTCGAGATCTCACGCATCGCGAACGTGATCTGCACAGCTGACATGTTGGAAAAGTACGACAAATACGGTTTAGATGTCTATTTTGTCTATTTTGAATTCCATTCCTGACTAACAACGCGTGGCGGCGAAAAAGGCGGGATTATTCGGTCGATTCGGTCGATTCGGGCAAAATTCAAATTTTTTTTCCGAGAGGCGGGAAAAACACGCTTGTTAGGGGCTGGTGATTAGCAGGCCGTCGCCAAAGCGCACGTCGCGTCGTCGATTGAACGGTAGGACGGCGAGCTCGGCGGAGGCTTGTCGTACTTTACGGACGCGAATCAGAGCGCGCGACCGGCTCTGACGCTCGGACCGATACGCGCCAGGTCGGGTACTCGCGCGTCTCGCGAAGGACTCGCGACTGATTGGCACACCAATCAAAAGCCGATCGCCACCTCTTGGCACCCACGCGTGTGCAACAGCGCGGTTCGATCTCGGGCGGCGTCTCACTGAGCGCGGCGCGTGAGTCGTATCGGAGCGCGATTGTGGGCGGATCGATCGCGATGGAGGACGATCACGCGCTGAACTCGCCCGCCGACGGCGCGATGGGCCGCCGCGGCAGGCGCGGCAGCATCCCCGCCCCGGCCTTCACCGGGGACAAAGGCGCCACCGCGGGCGGGCGCGCTTCGGCGGGAAACACCGGGCAGGCGCGCGCCGACGGTAGCCCCAAGCCGGCGCTCGTCGGCGCGAACGGCGTCGCCGCGACGCCCAAAGGGTCCGAGCGGAGGGTCCTCTTCTCCGACGAGGTCCAGGCGGGCGCGGGCGCGGGCACTCCCAACCTCCTCGCGCAGGTGCTCGCGTCCCCGGGGAAAGCCTTTGGCCGAATCTTCGGGATGGGTCGCGCCGAGCCCGCGAAGACGGATCTCACCCCCGAGGAGGCCAAAAGCCTCGCGGATCTCGCCGAGCGCGTCCACGACGAGACCGGCCTCACCCTCACCGACGGATGGACCGTCTCCATCGAGCAATCCGGCGGGAAGAAGACGAAGCGCCGAACGCGGTTCTACTCGCCGGGCGGGCGGCGATTCAGCAGCATGAGCGAAGCCGTCACCGCTCTCAGGAAGCAGCAGACGGACGCCGACGTCAAGACGATCGATGGATGCCTCCCCGGTGCCGCCGTCAACGTCAAGGCTGTGGACGCCGAGCTGTGGACGTCGCCCCGCGCCAAGGCCAAGGCTAGGCGATTCGTCGAAGAGGAGGAGGATCCCGCGCCCGCGGCGGCATCATCCCGCGACAAAGCCAAGGCTAAGGACGCCGCGGCCAAGGACCCAACGCCGGTCATGTCCCCGCGCAGCAGCGGTCGGCAGACCAAGAAGCCCGATGCGTTCGTCGCCGAGCCCGCGCCGTCGCCCGTCGAGCTCCGCGGAACCAAGCAGGTCGACGACGAGGACGACGACGACGAGGAGGACGATGAGGAAGCTGACGACTCCGAGGAGGAGGAGCTCGTCGCTCCCACGCAAGCCGCGCCGCCCCGCGAGGACAGCGACACGGACGCGGACAGCGACGAGGACGAAGAGGAGGAGGCGGGCGCCGTGACCCCGGCGCAGGAACGCGTCGCCGACGAGCTCGATACCCTTCGCGCTCGCTGCGCCGAACACAACGAACTGGCCGACGTGGACATCGGCGACGACTGGAACGTGGAGTGGCGCGTTCGCTCGGAAGGTACCAAGGGCAAGGGCAAATACCGCAAGATGTTCGTCGCCCCCGACGGCGCACGACGGTTCCAGTCGGTGCCCGAGGTGGTCGAGTACCTCAAGAGACTCGTCGCGACCGAGGAGGAAAATCCCGGGACCATTCGCAAGGATCTCGCCGCCGCGCTCGACGCCGAGGCCACCACCCCGACCCCACACGAGCGCTCGGATCTCTCCGCCGCCGACGATGAGAAGATCGCGACGGAGATTGAGAAGCTTCGCGAGTACGCGGCGGCGAACGCCCCGACGGTGCCGCTCCCCGACCTCGCCGGCTGGACCTGCGAGTTCAGGCAGAGCAACGCCAAGGATGGGCGCGTCCGGCGCATGTACGTGCCCCCAGGCGGCGCGCCGCGCCAGCTGGACTCCCCGGGCAAGGCATTCGAGTACATCGTCCAGATGTCCACGCAGCAAAGGGAGGCGTCGCCCGGCGCGGACAAGGAGAACGCGGGTAGGCGGTCACCGAACAAGGTCTCCGCCGCCGAGAAAGCCGCCGCCGAGAAGATGGCGACGCCGGGTGCGCCGCCGCCCGGCCACCCCGGCGCCGCCGCCGCGACCAAGGCGCTCGACGCGCTCCGACGTAAGGTTGAGATGAAGCTCGATCATGAGCTCGAGGATGGCTGGACCGTGGACTGGGAGATTTCCGCGTCTTCCGGAAAGTCCGAGAAGGTGTACACGGACCCGGACGGCGTGAAGCTCTGGGGCGACGGGCAGGCGCTGACGCACGTCAAGCTCATGCTCGAGGAGAGACGCGTGGAGGACAAGCGTAAGGCGCTCGAGCTACTCCAGGCGGAACTCGCCGCCGACGAGGCTCAGCTCCAGGCGAAGCGCGAGGAGGAAAACCGCAAGATCCAGACGCAGCTCGAGGAGGAGGAACGAAAGATTCTCGAGATGGAGCGCGCCAACGCGGAGGCGGCGGCGAAGGCGGCGGAGGAAGTTCGCCGCACGGAACGCGAGAAGCAGGCTGAGGTTGAGAAACTCCGGGCTGAGCTGCAGCGCAAGCGCGAAGCCGCGGCGAGAGCGTCGGGAGGAATCCTCGCGCTCCCTATGGTGCCGCATACCCAGCGAACCCCGGCGCCCGCGCTCGCCGCGCCCGGCGCCCTCCCCGCGCTCCCCGCGCCGCCCCGCCGCACCCCGACCAAGGGCAAGAGCAAGGGTGGGAGCAAGAACGCATCTCGAGACTCCCCGAACGCGCACGACGAACTCGAACTCGTCGCCGTCTCCCCAGCTCGAAACAGATCATCCCCCCGCGGGGTCCAGTTCGCGCACGGGGTCAGTAACGTCCTCTCCCCGCGCACCGCCACCACGCTCGCGGTGAACAAGGCGAGTTCCTCACCCGCGCACGGCGAGTGCCGCTTCCCAAGGCGCCCGAACGAGACGATTGAGGAGAGCGCGGTGCGAGAGCTCCGCGAGCGCGTCGCGGACGAGACCGGCGTCGTCCTCGGCGAGGATTGGACCGCCAAGGTTGAGCTCAAGACGTCCAGCGGTAAGAAAGGATCCTCCGCGAAACGCCGCACGCGGTTCTTCTCGCCGGGCGGGCGGCGTTTCTCCTCCGCGTCCGAGGTTGTCGGCTACGTGCAGGACACTCTGGCCAAGAAACGGGTTGGCCAAGGACTCGCGCCGGGCGTCGGTCCCACCCCTCGTTCCGTCGAGCGTACGAGGCGAAACAACGCGGACTACGCCGACGACGACGTCGACGAGTGCGCCGAGGACGAGACCGTGGAGCACGCCAAGCTGGCGTTCCTGCAACACGTGCGCGAGGAGACTGGGGTGCAGCTCACCGCGTCAAAGTGGCGGGTGGAGTTTGAATCCGCGAACACCAGCTCGGCGTCCAAGCGCAAGCGTTTCTTCGCCCCCGATGGACGCAAGTTCAGCAGCCAGAGCAAGGTTGTCCAGATGCTCGCCAACCCCGGGTTCTCCTACCGCAAACTGGACCCGAGCGCCAAGCGCGTGGGCGAGCCCACGCCCAAGTCAACCGTCGGCAAGACACCGAGCCACTTGGCCCGAGCTAAGGTCCGCGTGGGCGTCACCCCGCGCACCGCCGCCCGGCTCCACGTGCACCCGCGCGGAGAGGACGACCCGCTCTCCCCCGACATGCCCCTCGACGTCGACGAGCTGGAGCGCACGAACAACGCGTTGAAGGAGCTCAACTCGAAGGTCAAGGCTGAGCTCGGGATCAAGATGACCCCGGGGTGGACCGTGCGGCGCGAGAAGACGGGAAGCGGTAAGACGTACAACAGGTTCTACAACGCCGACGGTAAGCGGTTCAGCTCGCACGCGGATATCATCACGTACATCAAGAAGCAGCTCAACGTCGAGGACGACACCGAGGGCCCACGGAACCTCGCCGCCGCGATGGAACTCGCGGCTGGCGAGGGCGACAAGGACGCGGGGAGCAAAGCGGCTACGCGCAGATCCGCCCGGGCCACCGCGGGCGCCAGGAAGGGTTCGCCCGAGCAGGCGCCCAAGAAACGACCCGCCCGCGCCGCCGCCAAGCCGCCCGCCGCTTCCGATAAATCGGTCGCCCCCGCGAAGAAGTCCGTCACGCTTCCCAAGTCCACCGGGGGAACCAAGACGGCTGCGACGACGACGAAGAAGTCATCCCCGAGCAACTCGCTCGCGACCCCCGCGCTGGCCAAGGCTGCGCCCCCGCGCGTCCCCACCCCCACGACCGGGGGCACCGCGCTGGAGAAGGAAGCCCTGAAGACGTTCTACGACGTCATCCGCGAGGAGTTTCCGTCGATCACGATCCAGGGCTGGCGGGTTGAGATCAAGGAGCGCAAGACGGGCAACTCGCAGGGCACCAAGGACAAGTACTTCTACGCCCCGCCCTTGTCCAAGAGCGCGCCCGACGGTATGCACAGCCTCCCCACGCGGTTCAGGTCCATGAACGAGGTGATGTCCTACGTCAAGGTGCGGTACCTCGGGGAAGGCGTCGACGTCATCAGACGCGGCAAGAAATCTTCCAAATCTTCCAAGGCTCCGAAGCCGTCCAGGGAGGGCGCCAGGGCTTCCAAGGCTTCAAGACAGGCCGCCGCCGGCGCCAAACGGACCAGCAGGGGTGGCGCGAGCTCCAAGGCGCCCGCGGCGAAGCGCGCGAGGGCCGCGCGAGGCGGTAAGACCGCCGCCGTGGAGGTGGAGGAGGACGCCGACGAAGACGAGGAATCCGCCTCGGAATCCGATTCCGAGTCCGAGTCCGAGTCCGAGTCTGGGTCCGAGTCCGAGTCCGAGTCCGAGTCCGACGACGAGGGCAACAACGTCACCGTAGAAGGCATGGTCACCGTCGAGGAACGACAGGCGGGTGCCCTCGGCCGCGAGCCCGAGAACAAACCGCTCACCCCGGCGAAGGCGTCGGAACTCGCCGAGGAAGTCGAGAACTGCATCGAAGACCCGGAGATGGGCTTCGACGTCGACGTCCTTCTACTCCTCCACCAAAAAGTCACCGGGTTCGAAGCGGACTGCGACGACGCCCTCGAGCTGCGCGAGATGATCCAGCGCGCGGTGCGCAAGAAGACTGAGGAGGCTTACGCGTACGCTGTGTCCACCGGGAAAAAGAAACAAAGCCGGAGGGCGTCTCACGGCGGGCACCGCGCCATCTCCCCGGCCACCGCCGCGGACGGCGCGCGTGCCGCGGACGTGCGACGACGGTTCGCATCCGCCGCGTCACCCGCCAAGGCGGCTTCCAAGCGCCGGTCGAGACGCGAACGCGAGGATGAGGACGACGAGGATGGGGAGCGGGACGACGCTAGGGGCGGGACGCGGGTGGCGATGACCCTCGGGAACGTCGCCATGAACGCGCGGCTCGGCTCGCGGCTGAACGAGGACCCTGGACCGCAGGACCTCTCCGACGACGAGACCATGGAGATCGCCGACGGCGACGCCGCGGCGACCGCGAACGTCAACTTCGTAGGAGGAGCGTCGGCGTTTGTCGAGATCAAGACGGAGGACGACGAGGACGAGGTGCGGCTCTCGCAGAACGATTCCTCGTTTGACGCGGTGATGGAGGCGGAGCCCGCGAGTCCGGAGCCGAGCTTACCGGCGCTCGGCACCGCGGCGATGGTGTGGAACGCGGCGGACCCGCACATGGTCAACCAGGCGAAGCAGAGGCTGCACATCAGCGTGATGCCCGCGGGTTTCGCCAAGTGCCGCGAGCGGGAGCGCCGGAAGGTTGTCGACATCATCCAAGGGTGCCTCAAGAAGCGCCGCGGGGGTTCGATGTACGTCTGCGGCTTACCGGGCACCGGCAAGTCCCTCACGGTGTCGCAGGCTGAGAAGATGATCCGCTGCTGGGGCGACGGCACGCGCGAGGGCGGCGGCGGCAAGCACGCTTTACCGACCAAAGAGCGCCCCAGAGTCGCCGCCGTGAACTGCATGGCGCTCTCCGAGCCCAGGCACGTCTTCGCCAGGGTCATCGAGGAACTCGGCGGGGTACCCCCCGCGCTGGCGGACGTCGCCGACGTCTCCGACGTCACGCAGCTCCCCGAGGTAGCCGCGCTGCGCCAGCTCGTGTGCGGCGCGGTGGACGGCAACGGCCGCGGGAACAGAACCGGCAATCACGGTAACGCCAATCAGCCCATGATGGTCGTCTTACTCGACGAGATGGACCAGCTCATGGCGGCGTCGAGCAAAGGTGACCAGGCGATTCTGTACGAACTCTTCGGCTTGCCGACCATCCCGGGGTCCCGCTGCGTCGTCGTCGGAGTGGCGAACGCGATTAACCTGGTGGAGGTGACCCTCCCGAGGCTCGCCGCGCGCGGGTGCGAACCCACCGTCGTGTCCTTCAACGCGTACGACAAGGACCAGCTCCAACGGCTGCTCAAGCAGAGACTCACCGACTTGCCCTTCGCCGTTTTCGAAGACGCCGGATTAGAGCTCGTCGCAAGAAAGGTAGCCGCGGCGACGGGTGACATGCGCCGCGCGCTCAACATCTGCACCAACGCCATCGACATCTGCGCGGGTGAGGCGGCGCAGGCGGCGGAGGAGGGCGGCGTGGATGCCGCCGGGGAGGATGCTTTCAAGCTGGTGAAGATTCACCACGTCGCGAGGGCCATCAGCGCTTCGTTCAACTCACCGGTGGTCGAGACGATGCGGGGTTTACCGCAGCACCAGCAGATGGTGCTGTGCGCGGCGGTTCGTCTTTTCCGTGCCGCCGCGCGGAAGGAGACGACGCTCGGTGTGCTCAACGATCAGTACACGAAGCTGTGCAAGGAGGCCAAGTTGAGGGGGCTCACCGTCGGGGAGTTTAGCGGCGTCTGCACGGTTCTCGCGGATCAGACGTTGCTGAAGCTCGGGGCTGGACGGGAGGACAGGCAGCGGAAGGTGTCGCTCGGTGTGCACAACGACGACGTCGTGTTCGCGCTTCAAGGGGTGAACTTTTTCAGGAACCTCATCGGGGAGCTCAACAGGGGAGTATGAGTGTGAGACCACCGACGACGACTGCGTTGACGGCGGAGGAGAGTGAGGAGGAAACTAAGAACAAACAACGTAACTGTACAAAGCCACGAGGCGCGCACGTGCGCGCGAGAGTCGCTGTCACGACATTGTGAGAATCGCAGCGTAGACTATGAATTACCAAGGTAGTTGAAAACAATCGCGGTCCACTCGCGCGCCCTGCGTCGTGGCGAAGAGAGAACGGGTTGACTCGCTTCGCGGCCCCTCGCCTTTGATTTTTTTGTCGTCCTGTCGTCACACTTCAGCTTCCTTGGACGTCTCAGTGTCTACGTATCTTGGAGAGGTGGACTCCCTCCGCGTCACACTTCCCCGGCGAAGCGCGCGCGACAGTCGACGCGACCTTCCCGGACGCCAGTATCCACGTCGCACATGCTCGTCACCGCCCGATCCGCCCTACGCATCGCGCCCGCGCTCCGCGTCAGCGCGGCGACCCGCTCAGTCGCCAGAGGAACCACGACCACCCCGATACGCCGCCGAGGTTTCCCGACCTTCGCGCGCGCCTCCCTCGGCGACCCTCGCGCGCGTTCGCCGATATCCTCGCCCATCGGTTCACCGCGTCTCGGATCCGTCTTCGCGTCGCGCGGCCGCGAGCTGCGCCGCGCGGCATCGGAGGGCGACGTCGAAGGCAAGCGCGACGAGGAGGACCTCGGTCAGTCTTCAGTCGCCGAGGCTGACGCGGACACCGACGCGTACAACGTCGCCGAGGAGATGCCCGACACGATCCCGTACAAATCTCGCGACTCCGCCGACGAAGACGACGAGAACGACGGCATCAAGCTGCCGGGCGCCGAAGTCAACGAAGATGCCGTCAAACCCGCCAAAGGCAAGGATAGGGCTTACACGCCTTTTTTTCCTTGTTCAGCGTTTACGTTTCACTGTTACCGCATTTCTTGCACTCCACGTAGCTCACATCACAGCCTGGTGCAACAACAAAACGAGCTACGTGTAGTCTCTCGATTTCTGTGCCCATGCGGCAACAGTGAGACATGAGCTGACCGCGGACACCGATGAAATGTTCGCACCCCACCAACCGGATGGAAAGCCAAGCCCGAGTACGCCAAGCCCACGCCAGCCGCTTACTTCCGAGGACAAGCCGGATACTCAAAGGTGAGGGGTGGGTTGTTGTTATGAGCATGTGACCCATGTTTTCGTTGTTCTAAACGTAGATGCCGATTGAATTCCCCTTCCTTCCTTGCACGTGTCCATCAAGCGGACACGTGCACGGAGTAAGGCGCAACGGAAACATTTTCAGCTCACCCCTCACATTTCTTGTGGGAACGACCCTTCCCACCGTTCTACCCCCCCGACGCCCGCAACTACCAGTACAAGCGCCACCTCATGGTCGCCGTCGACGGCTCTAAAGAGTCCGAGCACGCCGTCGAGTGGACCATCGGGCACCTCTGCCGCAGCGGCGATTTGCTCCACATCGTACACGTGGAGACGGCGGGTGACATGGTAAGTTTATTTTAGTTCTCGTATAGGCAACTAAATTGACGTTGTGTTTTGTTTGCAGGACCCGCGACTGGCAACGTACGGTGGCTTCTCCCGCACGCATCCCCCGTCGGTTCCCGGCGCCCTCGACGACATCGTCCCCGCGGTCCCGTTCCCGACGAACGACGCGGGCGATGACGTCTCGTGGGCGCCGAAGCCCATGCTCGAGTTCAGAGTAGGTTTTCATCCGACTGACCCCGTTTCCCCCTCCCCTCTCACCCGTACCTGTAGTGTCGGCACCCGAGCTTTTCCGGATGCGGTTGATCTTTCGCTGATGACCGATCCCGAAGCGCAGGAGCGGTACTGGTCCGACGCCGTGAAGCGCACCGAGGAGATGCTCGATGAAGTGTACGCCCGCCTCAGGGCCACGCACGGTACGCCGTATTCAACGCACTCGCGGCCCGGCTCTCATTTTATTTTCTCATTTTATTTTTGTCCCGACGCCGCGAGTATCTCTTCATCCCGCCCCCCGTGTACCCACTGAGCTCGCGACTTTTACGTATCGGCGCTAATCTTCGGCGTTCGCGGCTGGTGCGGCGGTTCCCTCGCAGGTGAGCTCGCGGGTGACGGCGAGGACATGACCCGCTTTCCTCAGCCCGTGGAGTTAGACGCGGTGTTGGACACCACTTTCGAGCCCGTCGCCGACGTGGTGCTGCACAAGGCTAAGGATCTCGAGGCTGAGATGCTTGTCGTGGCGCACCACTCGCGGAACTGGTGGGAGAAGGCGCTCGTGGGTAGCGTGGCGCAGTACCTGATCGATAGGAGCGACGTGAACGTGGTGGTTCTGCACTGATCAGTGTCCGCTTTGTGTGTGTGTGTGTGTGTGTGTGTGTGTGTGTGACGATGAATCCAGTGTCCGCGGCGTTCACGAGCGCGCTGGTATTTTCTTGCAGACGGGCGTTCGAACCGATACAATCGTGGGACATGTTTATCGTATGGGCAATTAGAATGACGTCGTGATTCTTGTACACCTCAACATGTCGATGTCGCACAACAGGCATGTATCGGTTCGAACGCGTGAAGGACCAGCACGCTCGTGGCGCGCGCGGGGCGGGAGCACGTTGTCAAAAACTTTTTGCAGAGTGCGTTCGAAGCGAGGTCACCGCGCTTCACGTGTGCGGTCATCAGCCTCCCCTCAGCGGTCCTGATGACCCTCAGGATCGCTGAGGGGATGTATGGTACACGTGATCGAAATTGCCAGATCTTGAAGACCTCGCTTCGAACGCACCTTAGGACCACGTGCTTCTGTTAGCTTGTAATGAAACTGAAGAACCATTTTCGTTTTGGAGGCAGATTTGGGCGGCGGTTAGCGGACGTTGGTGTCGTCACGAACGCGGGCCGAATAATCCACTTGGCATTGGACCGTCCGAGCCCCCTCCACAGCCACCCCGCGCGCCACCCCAACCTTAAGGACGCGTCAGGCTGGGAGAGTAGTCGTCGACGTCGCGGCCCGGCGCTTCAACCGACGGTCCAACCCGCTCGAACCCGTGAACCCACGCGTGGCGGATCACAATCGGGGCGGACAAATTTACAAGTAGATACCTTCCTTTTCCCCCGACAGTGTCACCCGGCGGGGCCGATGGACCTCTCGTCGCTCCCCGCGCCGCTGCGCACGCTCCTCGATGCCCCTCAGGACTGGATGGAGGACGGCGAGAAGGTCAGTGGGGAGCTCATCCTGCGCTCCGACGGCACCTGCATCGGCGCCGGGGGCAAGAAGGGCAAGTGGAGCTTCCCCAACGCCGTGACGGAAGAGGGTGCCCTCATCGTAGAGGCGACAATCGGCGGTGTCGATCACACGATCCGCTACGACGTGCCGGACCAAAAGACGGGCGGTCGCCTCACGGGCGTGGTGCTCGAGCCCGAGCGTGAGCCCAGGTCCCGATGCCGCGCGCGAAAGGACTACGTGGCCCTGTCCAGCGGCTCCTTCAAGCTCGGCGCCGACGCCGATTCCGAGGGCGTCATCGTCGGCATCTACCAAGAGCCGAATAAAGACCTCGCCACGAAGCGAATGCGCGCGCGGCAGGCGTACGATCACGTCACCGGCGAGATGCCACCGCTCGACATTGGATTCGAGCGCACCAGCCGGGTCTTCGGCTCCGGCATCTGCTTTTACTGGATCCTCGTCAGGGACTACGCAGTCGCCATGGTATCATTCACCGTGCTCTCTTTTTGGTACTACCACATGATTCGCACCAGGACGGAACAGAACAACACATCCGTCGAACGACTCCCAGGGCTCTCCCGCGCGTCCCTCGGCGCGCTGCTGATGTGGGGCAACCAGCAAGCGCAGGAAGGGTACGTGTTCACGGACGAGGACCGCGACGGCATGCTCGCCATCTCCATCCTCGACACGCTGATGATGTTCGCGCTCGCCGGCGTCGCGCTGTACCACTTCTTCCGCAAGAAACGCGCCCGGGACGAGGCGGACATGAACTCCATCACCATGGACGACTACAGCATCGTCGTCGAGGACCTCCCGACGGACGTCACCGCGGACAGAATCCGGAAACATTTCGAGAAGTTTGGAGTGGTGAACGAGGTTGTCATGGGCTACGGTGAGTTTCTTTTTATTTCCGTACAGGCAATTAGACTGACGGCGTGTTTTTTCAAACAGACCTCCGCGAGATGATGGCGCTTCGCCGGAAACTTCTGGACCAGGAAGGTAACCAAGAGATGCTCGAGTGGATGCTCAAAAGGGCCAACTCCATGCTGGGCATCGACGACGACTTCAACAAAGACAAATGGGTCAAGGTGTTCGAGCACAGAGCCGGCGAGGGCGTCGTTTTGGACTTGGGCGCAAACGCGATTAACGAGATGTTCGCGAGAATCAAGATTTGGAGGTTCGACTACGCCGACCAGCCCAGGGCGTACTACGCTCGGCACGGCGACATCACCAACGACTTTGACGCGTACGCCAACATGTTGCGGACGTGGTCGGCGCGTGATAACGTCCCGGGTGAGGATTTCGAGATTTACGGCTCGGAAGATGACCTCAAATCCGCTCGAAACCCGTGGACGGAACACGCCGCCGACGAATCCGGCGTCGGTTTCCCGCGCGATTCGGGACCCGCCGGTGCCCAGCCCGGGATGTACGCGTGCCTCCCGGACTCTGCCGAGTATCGAACCCACGGCAGGGGAGATACGACGTACGCGTTTTACCTTCCCTCGTCGCCGGTGCTCTTCGGAGAACCGGTTGCGTACAAGCCGCCGCCGCCGAAATACTCCCTCACCGCGTTCAGTAACGCCATAACGCCCACGAAGAGCGTGTTTTACACCAGCGGTACGTTCAGCGTGCGGTCCCCGGAGGTGATGAAGGCGCTGTTCAAGACCAAGGCGCAGAAACGGGAAGAGGCGGTGTCGCGAATCCAGCGCAACTACAGGGCGTACAGGCAGCGCCAACTGGAGGCTGATAAACTGGAGGCTGACAAACTGGTGCAGGCGAAGAAGCTGTCCATGTCCCAACGCGCCGCCTCGATCGCGAAGCGCGCGAAGAACGCCGCGAAGAACACCGCCGTGAGCGCCGTCAAGAACACCGCGGGTAAGGCTGGTAAAGTCGCGGGCAAAGCCGGGAATGCCAAAATCGGAGTCCTCAAAAAGTTCCGACCAGACGACTTCAACCCCGACAAACTCCGGGAACGCATCGCGAAGACAGCCGAGTCCGTCAAGGAGACCAAGGCGACGATCGAGGCACGCGCCAAGGAAGGGTACACGGTGGTCAAGGCGTGGGTGGTGTTCGAGGATGAGCAGAGCAGGTTCGATTGCATGGACCTCGTGGTGAAGAGCGAGGAGGAGGTCCGGATGAACAAAAACGGCACAGCCGCAGCCGCCGCGGATGACGTGTGCGTCTTCGAGGGCCACAGGATCAACCCCAACGCGGCGCGCGCGCCGTCCGATACCATGTGGGAGAACCTCGGATACTCGAAGAAGCAGGCGGGACTCAGGACGTGCCGATCGCTCTTCGTGCTCTTCGCGTATTTGGTCTTCAACGTTCTCACCGTGGCTGTTGTGCAGTCGCAGATTAAGAATCTGCCGCCCGAGGCCATCTGCGAGGAGATCGAGAACGGGCTGGTGGACAACCTGCACTGCTCGAAGATTTGGGACGTGGAGAGCACCAACGCCACGGTCGCGGCACTCGCCAAGCGCGGGCTCAAGGCTATGCAGAAGCCGCTGATCACGCTGAACCAGTGCGACGTGTACATGGACTACAAGCTCTTCTCCGGAGACGCGACGCCGTACTACGATTACTACAACGGATCACACCCGCTCGCGCCGACGCCGACGGCACTGGAGAACGCGATCGTGGCGCAGGAGGCAAAGACAGTTGCTGATCCGAACCCCGTGGGTATGGATCCAAATTCCTTGATCGACGAGTGCGCCGCCGCGGTTTGCATGGCGTGCTACTGCTCGGATTACGTCGCGGAATCCGACGACGACACGTACTGCATGAAGTACTCGATGGACAACCTCATGCGCGCCTTGTTCGGCGGCGTCGCGACGGTCATCGCGGCGGTTCTCAACGTCCTGGTCAAGACGCTGTCCATCTGGCTGTCGGAGAAGGAGCACCACCACAGCTACACCGACTTTGAGAAGAGCGTCACGTGGAAGATCATGTCCGTGATGATGCTGATCATGGTGCTGCTGCCCTTGTTCATGACTGCGAACATTCCGGCCGCAAGCCTCGGTTTCTTGTTCAACGGTGAGCATAAAGACTTCTCCCCTTGGTGGTACAGCGAGTTCGCGACCAAGTTTCAGCAAGTCGCGTTCATCAACGCCTTCTCCTTGCCGTTCTCCATGGCCAGCAAGGTGATCGTCTTCGAGCTCAAGCGCCGGTTCCTGGCGGGCGGCGTGAAGACGCAGACGCAGCTGGACGAGCTGTACACACCCCCGCCGTACCTAATCTCCGAGCGCTACGGCATGTTCACGTCCGCGGTGTTGTACACACTGATGTTCTCGTCGGGTATGCCGCTGCTGTACCTGATCATGATGGTCATGTGCGGCATGCTGACGCTGGTCGACCGCGTGGTGTTGCTGCGGTTCAACGCGAGGCCGCCGAGGTACACCGGTAAGCTCTCCGTGATGTTAGTGCACAGCGTCCCGGTCGGTATCCTCATCCACCTGCTCATCGCCGTGTACATGTACGGGGAGAGGGACCTCCCTTCGTACACGCACATGGGCGGGGAAACCGGAAAGTGGGGCGACGGCACCGGCGTCGCGCAAGACGACCACCAGTTCGACGTCGCCGCGCGCATCGCGCGCCTCAACGGGTTCATCCCGTTCGTGGGCTTCATCGTGTTGGGCACGAGTTTCATCGTGGCGTACGCGGCGCTGGTCTATGCGAAGATGAAGAAGAAGGGCGAGGGCGACGCCCAAATCGACGAGGACCTGCCGCCGATCACGCAGGTGAAGAAGGCGAAGCAGATTTCTGGTCTGTCCACGTACTCGATCACCGCGCACCCGGAGTATAAAGACATGTTCCCGCCTGGTAACCTGGTGAGCAAGTCTCTGTGAGGCGGAGGGGCTCGCGTGCGGAGGGTCGTAGGAGTGGGGAAGGGAAGTTTCCCACGGTTCCGAGAGCTTTTATTTTATTTGAGAAAGTTGTCAAGTATCGCCGCGGGGCTGGTCTCGACGCACGCGCCTCCTTCACCGCCCTCTCACTCGCTCTCCGTTGATGTTGTAACGCCTGGATAGGAATGCTTGATGATGATGCTACCAACTTCTATCTATCCAGGCGTTAGAAATGCGATTATGCTGTGATTAAAGGAGAGCGAAGGAGAGGGTGATGAAGAAGACGACGTCCGAGCCCGACTCCGCGGCGCTCTCAGCGCGGTGCCATCGCTCTGCTGCTGTTTACCACCGGGGCGTGCACGTTGGGTCTTCCTTTTTGAGCATTGAAGGAGACGGTTCTCAAAAAGGAAGACCGTAAACGGACACAAAATCAAGCACGTGAACGCCCCGGTGAAAAAACAAGAAGCTCCAAAGATACAAGAATTGCCAGCAGAGCGATAGCGTGCGCTCAGTCACCCGCTCACTGCGACAGCACCTCCTTCGTGTACCTCCACGCGTTGCTCCAGATGGGCTGGCACAGATCGATCGGCATCCGTTCCTGCTTGTTCTTGCGGTGCCTGTCCGCGCCGTTCAGCAGCAGCAGGTTCACGATCTCCACGTGGCCCCGCATCGACGCCCAGTGCAGCGGCGTGTTATCTCCGAGGTCAAGCGCGTCCACCTCGGCGCCTTGCTCAAGAAGAAACTTGCACGTCTGGAAGTGCCCGTTGTGCGCGGCTCGGGACAGCGGGGTGTCCTTCATGATGCCGCACTGCTGGATGTCGGCGCCCTCGTTGATGAGGAGCTCGCAGCAGGAGGTGTGGCCGTTGCCGGCGGCGAGGAGCATGGGGGGATCGCCGCAGTGGTCAGCCTCGTCGAGGGGCGCGCCCTGATCGTGTTCGTGAGTGAATGGGTGGGTGCGGTGACGTCAGGATGGGTATCGGGTAGTGTCGGCTCCCGATATATGCTCATGAGAAGCGACGGGAGAGTGCGTGGATACGTGGATATATACCTCGTTGATGTGTTCCTTGACCCAATCATAGTACCCGTCGCAGCAATCTCGCCAGATGTTGGACTTGTCGGGGATGAACCTTCCGCTCTGCGTCGGTGTTGGCGTGCGTGAGTGTTGGGACATCGGTCAGCTCGGTGGTCAATTCGTGGTCGTGTAGAGACGAAACGGTGATTCGAGGGCGTGAAGACGGGCGTTGAGTCGTGGATACTCCCACGCCGCGGGCGCCTCGGGGCGTCCGAACCCGAAATCCCTTTCGGCGGAAGCCGGGCGGTTCTCGCGACGACGCGGGCGGGTTCGTCGGACGCGAAGCGAGGGACGCACCACGAGGTCGAAGGGCATCGGCGTTGAATCCCTTTACGCACGCTCGAGTTGAGTGGTCGTTGCGAGGTCAAAGAGCGGACGTGCGCGCTCGGGGAAGTGAGGTCGCGGCTCCCACCCTCTCGTTGCTTCGACAGTTCCGAGGAGCCCCGCGCGGGAGAAAACGCTCGGGAGGCGGGCGGTCAAAAAAGTCAAAAGCCGCTCGAGAAAAAATCTGCCGGCGCGGTTGCCAAAGGACCCCAAAAGTAACATCTCAAAAGCGTCAAACCTAGGAGCGCGCCCCAACGATGGCAGGGTTGCTTCGTTCCGCCGTTCGCCGCGGGTTCGCATCCGGCGGTGTCCTCGGACAGTCGCGCGCGTTCAACACCCGCGCGTCCGTCCTCCTCGCCGACACCCAGTTCCACTACCAGGACCTCTACGAACCATCCGCGCCGAAAGATGTGCCCTGGAGGAAAATCACGGGCGACCACGTCAGCGTGGTGGAGGCTGCCGGGCGTACGGTGCTCAAGGTGGAGCCCGAGGCTATCCGTCTGTTGGCGCAGGAGGCCATGACAGACATCGCCCACCTGTTACGGCCCGGCCACCTGGCGCAGCTCTCGAAGATCCTCAAAGATCCAGAAGCTTCCGACAACGATCGCTTCGTCGCGGTGAGTTTACTTTTAATTCTTCCCGTATGTATGGGCAATCAGACTGACGTCGTGTTTTGTGTACAGCTCGAGCTCCTCAAAAACGCCAACGTCGCGGCGGGGATGGTCCTCCCCGGATGCCAGGACACCGGCACCGCCATCGTCAGTGGCAGCCGCGGTCAACTCGTGTGGACCGACGGCAACGACGAGGAGATGATCTCCAAAGGCGTCTACGACACCTACGTCCAGCGCAACCTTCGGTACTCGCAAGTCGCGCCGCTCACAATGTTCGACGAGAAGAACACGGGGAGCAACCTCCCGGCGCAGATCGACCTCTACGCCAAAGACGGCGACGAGTACCACTTCCACTTCATGGCCAAGGGCGGCGGCAGCGCTAACAAGACCTTCCTCTACCAGGAAACCAAGGCGCTACTGAACCCCGAGCGGATGGTTCAGTTTCTGGAGGAGAAGATCAAAACGCTCGGTAAGTGCAATTAGAACACCTTCTCGTATGGGCAATGTGACTGACGTCGTGTTTTGTGCACAGGCACCGCGGCGTGCCCGCCGTACCACCTCGCCTTCGTCGTCGGCGGCCTCTCCGCGGAACAAAACTTGAAGACTGTCAAGATGGCCAGCGCGAGGTACTACGATAACCTGCACACGACCGGTAACGCGCACGGCCGCGCGTTCCGGGACGTCGAGATGGAGAAACAGATCCACGAGTTGACGCAGACGATGGGCATCGGAGCTCAATTCGGCGGCAAGTACTTTTGCCACGACGTGAGGGTCATTCGCCTCCCACGGCACGGTGCGTCGTGCCCCGTGGGCCTCGGCGTGTCGTGCAGCGCGGACAGGCAGGCGCTCGGTAAGATCACCCGCGACGGTGTCTTTCTCGAGCAACTGGAGACGGACCCGGGCAAGTACCTCCCCGACGTTGTGGACGAACATTTAGAAGAAGACGGAACCGTCGTGGACGTGGACCTGACGCGGCCGATGGCGGAAGTTCGCGAACTGCTCTCCGCGTGTTCCGTCAGCACCAGGCTCAAGCTCACCGGCCCGCTCATCGTCGCCAGGGACATCGCGCACGCCAAGATCAAGGAACGACTCGACGCGGGCGAAGAGATGCCGGGATACATGAAGGACCACGCCGTGTACTACGCCGGCCCGGCTAAGACGCCGGATGGAATGGCGAGCGGGTCGTTCGGCCCGACCACCGCGGGGCGCATGGACTCGTACGTGGATACCTTCCAGGCGGCGGGCGGGAGCATGGTGATGCTGGCCAAGGGTAACCGGAGCGCTCAGGTGACGAGGGCGTGCAAGAAGCACGGCGGTTTTTACCTCGGCAGCATCGGCGGCCCGGCCGCGATTTTAGCGCAGAATAACATCAAGAAGGTTGAGGTTCTGGAGTTTCCCGAGCTCGGCATGGAGGCCATCTGGAAGATCGAGGTTGAGGATTTCCCCGCGTTCGTCATCGTGGACGACAAGGGTAACGATTTCTTCAAAAAGTGGCAGACCTAGTGCCTCGCGGGTAGCTTGATACCTAAAGATGATTTTTATCATCTTTAGGTATCACCGGGCGATGAGACGATACACGGACCGAGTGTGAGTTGTCAGTGAGTCGTTTACGTCAAGTATCGAAATGAATATGCTAAGTTGAAGCTACGGGTCACGAGCCGCGTCTCGCGATGGGTCCGTCTGTCGTTTGTCGTTTGTCGTTTGCGTCGGCGGCCGGGTGCGGGATGGATGTGTAAAAACATCCTTATACGTTTATCCCCGGCCGCGTCATCGAAACAAACTGCCTGACGTCCCACACGGCGCGCTCGTTCGCTAATTTTTTAATACTGTAATTGAGTACTGCGTTCATCGGCCACCCTCGCGGCCGCCCCATGCGTTCACCCACTGCTGCGCGTCAGCCGCCCGCGTGGCCTTGGCGGCTCGGTGCTTTCGCATGTAAGATTGGTGCCTCTCTTCCGCATCCGCCCAAGACTGGAACTCGAGCACCTCCGTGACCACCTCCGTATCGTCGCCGATGGAGGAGGAACACAGCTGTGCGATGGACGCGTCCACCGCGGCGCGTTGGTCTTCGTCGATGACCCACACCGCGGACTTGTACTGCGCCTTTGGCCTGCGCTTGAACGCTCTGCTTCCCGACACGTCCCAGAAGTGAACGAGGAGTTGCTCGTACGTGAGGACGGCGGGGTCGAAGGTGACGCGGATTGCCTCGGTGTGCCCGTCGCCGTCGCACACGCTGTCGTAGGTGGGCGCGGGGGTGTCGCCGCCGGTGTATCCCACCCGGGTGGCCACGACGCCGTCGAGCTCGCTGAAGATGAGCTCGGGTTTCCAGAATCACCCGACGCCGAAGTACGCGACGCTCGTCGTCTCGGGCGTCGTCTTGGACGATGGGACGCATCGCGCGGTGACGCCGACGCGATGCGAGGACGCGCGGGCTTGGCGGCGCGCGGGCGCGACCGTCGGTACCGACTGGGCCAGCGCTGACGCCATCATCTCGGCGCGTGCAAAAGTGATGAGGAGGATAACTGTCGGAAAGCCGAGAGCCGAGAGTCATCACTCGGAGTGAGCGCAGACGACGCCATGGCCGCCGCTGCGATGCGTTCTTGTCTCCTCGCGAGCGTCGCGAGGGAGTTGCGGCGCGTATCCTCCCGTCCCGCGCGCATACACAGGGCGCGGGTGGTTCCGGTCAGATGGAGGACCAGATGTCAGATGTCGACGTCGTCGTCGATCGAGGTGCGGGAGACGGAATCCTTCGGCGACGTGGACGCGCAGCATCGTATCCTGAGGCTTCACGCCCCGCGCGCTGACGTCCACTACGTCGTCGCGGGCGACGACGCCGCCCCCGCGGTGTTGATGCTGCACGGGTTCCCCGACAACCACGCCACGTGGCGGGGACAGATCCCACCGCTCGTCAAGGCTGGCTACCGGGTAATCTGCCCTGACCTGCGCGGGTACGGTCGAAGCGGCAAGCCAGCCGGCGTGGACTCGTACGGCCCCGTCCCCGTCACCGACGACCTCGCCGCGCTCCTCGAACACGAACGCGTCGACAGGGCGCGCGCGGTCGTCGGGCACGATTGGGGCGCGGCGGTCGCCTACGCCTTCGCGGCGAGGCACCACGACAAACTTGAGAAACTCTCCATTCTCAACGGAGTCCACCCTTCCATCTTCCTCGAGCACGTGCTGTCCAACCCAGTGCAGTTCCTCAAGTCCTACTACATCGGCTTCTTCCAGCTGCCGATGCTCCCGGAAGCTGTGGTGTCCGCGGCGGACTTTGCCATCCTCCGACTCATCTTCGAAGTCGACCCGGCGTCGCCGTTGCCGAGGGACGAAGTAGATAAATTGATCGAAGCGTGTGGACGGCCCGGAGCCATGCAGGCGGCGCTGAACTACTACCGAGCCGCGGGGCCCATGCATAACCTGTGGAACGACGTGGGGGTGTGCCGCGTGCCGCTGCAGGTGCAGTGGGGCGCGAAGGACAGGTACCTGGAGGAGAAGATCGCGATACCGAATACCGATGAAAAAGAATTCGCTCCGCTCGCGGTTCCGTCCTCGCTGGTCAGGCACCCGAACGCGACGCACTGGGTGCAGTGGGACGAACCGGAAGCGGTGTCCGACGCGCTCATCGAGTTCTTGAACGATGAGTGATCATAGTTTACCCGTAATAGAGACGACTCGTCGTATGAATAGTCAGTGCTAAGGAAGCAGTTCGTCCAACGATACTTTTCGATCCGGGAGGTAAAACTCGGCGCTGACCGGTATCATGTCCACCGGTCCGCCCCTCGCGTCGCCGTCCACGCCCAAGTACCCCCCGTTATCCGCCACGAGCGCCTTGAGCGCCGCTGGGTCCGTGAGCACATCCCCGCGCCGCGCGCCTTTGGTCACCAGCACCTCCGTCGCGCCGCCCCTGCATTTCAACACGATCTCCGCGCTCTGCGGTTGGCCCCAGCCGGGGGCGACGCATCGGAGCCCCGCGCTGTCGCACGCGTCCTCCGCCGCGAGGAGCGCGTGCATGTCGTGCACGTGCCCCACGATCAGGCCCTCCAGCGCGGGGTATTCCTCCCTCAGGCGACGCAACGCGTCGGCAAAACTCGCGCGGGTCGAAGCCGACGCAGCGTCCTCGTCATTCGCGTCATTCACGTCATTCATCGGATTCTCGTCCCCGTCCTTCACGTCCCTCGCGACGCGCTTGGTGTACCTCGGCACGCCTGGCTCCCACAGCGGCAGGCCCACCGCACTCGCGAACACCTCGGCGCTCCTGCGCACGAACGCCGCGTCCTCATCCGCCTCGCACGTCATCGCACCCATATGCTCTTCAAACGGCACTACGCACAGACAGTGCCGGCGCTGAATCGATGACGTGTGATATACCGTGGCGCTGTTGTGCCCCGACGTGTACAGGAGCGCCCACGCGGGCGGCGGCGCGGGCGGCACCGCCGCTACGCCGTGCACCATTCGTCCATCTGGAAGCCTCTCGAAGGAAAAGTCGGTCGGTAAAGTCTCGCACGCGGCGACGGCGTCGGATGACACCCCCCGGGCGCCCAATCCCAGCACCTTGCCCAGCTTCCCGAGCGAAACGTTGAACCTGCTGCCGTACTGCGCCGCCAGCTTTGGACGTCTCGTGAGCGACCGAGGCACACCGAGCAGTGGACCCTCGAGTGCCACGCGAAGCACACGTTTCTCCACGTCCCCCGGCTTGAGCTTGAGTCTAGTCGGCAAGTTTTGCGCGTACTCAACCACGAACCCGCTGAGAAACGGCTGATACGCCGGCACGCCGTGCAGCGTCGTCGCCGCGGCATCCCTCTGCAGGTCCCTGCAGTGCAACGATCGCAGGCCGCTGAGCCCGAGGTTCTGCGCGTCACGGGGCCGCGCGCTGTGCCGCGCGTACCCACACATGACCTCCTCGCTGCCCCCGCCCGCCAACGCGGCGGCGCAATTATTTCGTGCAAGCGCCCTCGCCGCGAAGTACACCGGCAGCGCCACACCGGCTTTGACCACGTCCATGCCGTGCACCACGCCGTGCAACTCACGCAGCGCGTCGATGACCTCGTGTATATCGCGGACCTCCTCGAGCACGAACGTGGCGCCCAGTTTGTGTGCGGCGGCGCGAGCCGGGGATATGTCCAGCGGCTCCGTGTTGGTACCTATAAGAGTTACGAGAAACAAAACACGACGTTACACTAATTGCCCGTACGCGAGTTGAAATAAATTTCGTACCGATCCATCCTGCGGTTGCCGCGACGACGGGGACGTTCATGCGCCTCGCCACCGCCAGCAGCGCGGTCGAGTCCACCCCGCCCGAGAACAGCACTCCGAGCGGGCGAGTTGGGGAGCATTCGTGGTGGGTCACGACGTGGTGGACGGCAGATACGAGTCCCCGCGCGAGTCGTTCGGCGGCGTCATCCTGTTGAAAAAACACGCCGTCATCATTCCAATTGCCCATACACGCGTTAATAAAAGAGACTCACCATGCCTTCGTCCCACTCCGGGTCTTCGCCGACGGTGAGGACGCCTTCGTTCGGACACCGGTCGTCGTCACCGGTGTCGAACCTAGGACCGTCGGATTGGAGGAGGGCGTCCGTACCGCTCGTGCAGGGTTCCATGTTGTTTGGTATGAGGGGTAGGAGACTGACGGTGGACGTCGGGTCCATCGCTCCGGTTGGGCTGATTGTTAAGATGTGTCGAGGGTGATGGCATCTCCAGCCGTCCCTCACGTGCGGCGCGTCGCCGCCGGGTGTGGACCCCAGGATCCACGCGCGCGTTCCTTCGCCGAAGTCGCGGACCAGCACCGGGCACCGCCCGAGTGTGTCGGTCCGCAGACGGAACGTACGGTGTTTGTCGAGGGCGGCGACGAGGAAGCAGCCGCCGTGCGACGGTCGGCGGAGCAACCATCTCGCCGTCACGTCGTCCTCGTCCCCGTTCCCGTCGTCCTCGAGGGATGCGAGATCCGCGTGGAGCTCCTCCCACGCGGTCCCCTCCACGAGCCCGCGGCAGATGAGCGCGGGGGTTTCGGTGACCTCGCCGCGCACGACGTACCCGTGCAGGCGCCCGCCGACATCGATGCTGTCGTCGCCACCGCCGCCCGATGGGTCGCGCGCGGACGTCGACGCGCGCGCCGGCGGCGCGACGATGCGAACGCGCCCGCCGGGCGTGACCGCGATGGACTCGTCCGCGCGGAGCACGTGGAGCGTCATCCTTCCTCCGTACCCGCCGACCCCACGAGACACCGCCCCCGCCGCTTGTGTCTAATCTCAGGTGCCGTCTCCGGCTCAAGTCAGCTCGAAAGGTTCATTAAAACCTGAGCGCGCGACACAGCTGTGCGAACAATGGCCGACGATGAAGAGCTGGCGGCGATGGCCGCGACACACGGCCTCTCCGCACGCGGCGCCGCCGCCACGCGTCCCCCGTTCAGCTACCTCCACGCGTT
>Ga0302114_10000054_pt1 | contig 82113 bp, 82 predicted proteins | sample AG5_Surface_MG_FD_203107 | JGI IMG/M metagenome (GOLD analysis project Ga0302114, IMG submission 203107) | Marine microbial communities from Western Arctic Ocean, Canada - AG5_Surface | ecosystem: Environmental > Aquatic > Marine > Oceanic | place: Canada: Western Arctic Ocean | collected... | reverse complement strand
GCCCGCGCGCCAGCTTGGCCAGCACCGCGCGGTCGGTTGCGCGGGGCTCGCGCGCCGTCGGCTCACGTGCCGGCTCACGTGTCGGCACCGTGAGGCAGTGAACCGTGACGGCGGTGCGTGTACCGCGCGCAACTGAATTTGCGCAGTGCATGTGCTGCGACGGCGTCCACCTTATTTCCAGGGCGTCGCGCCCGTTGGCGCCTTTTCGCGCGCGCACCGTCGCCGGAAAAGTTCCGTTCTCGTCGGTGATCTTGCCCTGCAGCACATTTACTGCGCAGCCCGTCCACACGCACCTGACCGCGAAGTTCCCGGAGGCCGCGCGAAACAGCACCCGGTCGTCGTCAACGAGGCCCAGGAGGCCGACTGATTCGAGCAGGGCGGCGCGGCGCGACATCCTGGACGGCAGGCATCCCATGGCGAGTCTCGCATCCAGCCAAAACAAGTTCCGCGCCTACTCAGTGTTTAAAAACAGGCGCCTAAATGAAAACCGCCGCCTAAATGAAAGCCGCTTAAACGAAAACCAGCGCCATCACGACGACGGATCCCACGAGGGCGCTCCCGATCACGGCGGCCGTCGCCAGGGCCTTCAGTCGCTCCCGCAAGCGCGCGCCCTCCAGCTCCGCCCACCGGGCCGCCATCCAGGCCCGCGCGGGCCCCGAGAGGCCCGGATCCGAGAATATGCCGAGAAGGTCAGCCGTTGCGAGCGCCGTCCCGTGAAAGTCGGCCACAAGCGTTGCCAGGGGAAAATTCCCGCGCCTGATCGCGGTCCCCAGCGCGTCGGCCGACTCGCCCCTCTGAATTACCCCGCACCCCGACCTCTCGCACAGCCACTCCAGCACGCCGACGCTGGAGTGGCTGATGGCGTTTTTTACGTACGCGGCCTCGGCGCGCGCGTCCACGCCCCCCCTCTCGTACACCAGCTCCAGCATGCCCGGGCTGTCGATCTGGACGGCCGCGCATCCGACCAGGCCAACCAGCACCCCCCGGCCGAGCCTGAACCGATCCAGCACCCAGCGAAGAGTGGCGACGTCCCCCCGCCCGGCGATGTCGCCGACGGTTATGTGCGACATCGTCGCGCCCCCGCTCGCGAGGTGGAGCCGCGCGTCGAGAGTCCTCAGGACGTCGAGGTTCCCGGCGCCACACAGGGAGTCAACCAAGCCGGCCGTCATTTTCGCGATTTCGGGGGCGCTCACGCGGTTCGCCTCGACGTAATCGAGCGCGATCCCGAGAACCTCCGGGTCGTTGTGCGCCGCGGCGACCAGGACCGCGGTCGCCGCGTGCCGGGCCCTCGCCGCGTGCGGGATTTCCGACAGTATCCACCTCGTCACCGCGGCGCGTCCGGCGGAGCTCGTCCCGCCGATGGCGCGGTACAGCGACAGGTGCCACCTGGCCCCCGCGGGCGCCGGAAACTCCGCGGAGTCGACGCCGATGTGTCGCGCGACGGGCGGCGCCCCATTGCCCGCCGACCGCGCGACGAAGGGGATGCTGATGCTAGTGACGTCGGAATCGAGCGTGTCCACGTTTACTCCGGCGGCGTCGTAGATCCACTTGACGAGCTCCGCGTTCCCCGAGGCGTAGGCCCTGCTCAGCTGCTTCCGCATCCGGAGGCGGCCGCCAAGAAAATCGGCGGCCGACAGCGGCCGCGCGGCGTGAAGCCACTTGAGAAACGGCAGGTTCGACTCCTCCACGCCTAGAAGAAGACACAGCCTGATCACTGCCCGGTTTCGCAGGATGGAGTTTTCGGCGGGTCCGCCCGCGAACTCCCAGCGGCCCGCGGCCTGCGCGGCCCGCGCGAGTCGCGCGGCCCGTACGGGCCGAGAGCCGGCGCCCGCCGGCGCGCGGCGCCGCGGGCGGTACGTCGCCGGCGCGCCCCACTCGATCAGCCGAACGCCGTCGGCCGGGCCGGCGGCAAAGCCCGCGGGGTACAGTCGGGAGCGGTCCATCGGCGCGCCCGCAAACACGCACTGAATGTACTTGTGGCGGTGCCGTATCTCCCTGAACAGCTTCCGCTTGGCGAGGTCCGGAAATGGGAGCCAAGCCAGGTGGCTGCGCCCCAGCGCGCCGCGCGTCGCCGCTTGGAGCCGCCGGCAGGCGGCGCGCAGCTCCCGGATGTCGTCAATGGAAAGGGAGTGAAGCACCAGAGTCAGAATCTCCACCGGGAGGTCCGCGAGCCCAGCCATCGCAGCCTATAACTCGGCGCGAAAAATGGCGCCAATTGCGGCGCTGATCGTTATTTTTAAACATGGTCGGAGAGCCGCGCGGCGCGCTGCGTTCAAAACGAGTGCGCCGGAGGTTGGGCGAATTGTGTTTGGCGAGCTGCCGGTCGTGTCCGTCGAGGAACTGGCCGCCATTCGGGACTGGTTCCTGAAACTGGTGAGCGAGAGGGCCCCCGGGAGGTGTAGATGGTGCCGGATGGCGCTCGAGAATTGCGGATGGCGCTCGAGAATTGCGGATGGCGCCCGCAAGCGCCCACCGGGCCGCCCTACGTGTACATCATGCTCGGCTCGTCCTCGGCGGGCTCGTTGAACACCTCGGCGACCGGCACCGCCCGCGGGAGGTCGCCGCCCGCGGCCCGGTTCCGCCACCGCGCGGCCTCGCCCGCGCCGAGCTTGTCCTTGATCACCGCCCCCTCGGGGCACACCTCGCCGCAGAGGCACATCCGGTTGACCCTCTGGAGGATGCGCTTGATGTTGCGCTCAAACTGGCGGACGCCATCCTCCTTGACGCGGGACAGTCCGATCGCGAGCGACAGGGCCTTGTCGGTGAAGGTGATCAGGCCGTCGACCTTCATCATCCGGGAGTGCTTGGGCACCAGGCAGATCTTCGCGATGGCCAGCTTGTCGGCCGGCGCGTAGGCCCGGAACCGGAACTTGTGGACTCGGTCGAGCAGGATCGGGTCGACGTTGTCGCTCTTGTTGTATATTATTATCTTGATCTGCTTGGAGGTGTCGATGGGCCCGAGCTTGGAGAAGTAGTCGTCCTCGAACGCGTGGCTCTGGCCGGGGTCGCAGTAGTGGATCAGCGCGCCGGTGACCCGCGGGTCGGTGATCTTGTCCACCTCGTCGATGATCACCACCGGGTTCATCGAGCCGGCGACCTGCATCGCGCGCACGCACGAGCCGCACTTCGCCCCGACCCACTGGCTCGCGCCGCCGCGCACCCGCGAGGGGTCGGACAGGCCGCCCACGTCGAACTTGTACGCCTTGCGCCCCAGGGCGTCGGCGATCATGTTCGCCAGCTCGGTCTTGCCGGTGCCCGGCGGGCCCTCGAACGCCAGCACCTCGCCGCGGGCGTGGGGGTCGCGGACGTAGGTGCTGATTATGTCCAGGATCGCCTCCTTGACGTCCGCGACCCCGTGGTGGTCGTGAAACAGGCGCTGCTTGACTCTGTCCAGGTACTCGGAAATGTCCTTCGCGGAGTCCTGGGCGGTCACCGGTGGAACGTCGTACTTCCCGAACGGCACCCGCAGGACCTCGCGGACCCAGGCAATGCGGTCGCTCTTCTCGTTGTCGTCGCTCTTGTAGTTGAGCTCGGCCAGCAGGAGGCGCTTCCGCTCGATGCTCAGGTGCTCGTGCGTGGTTATCTCAGTGCGCATGCGCATCTCGTTGGACTCCATGTCCGCGGCAATCTCGGCGAAGTCCGGCGTGCTCGAGAGCTTCTCGTAGTGAATTATCTCGTCGCGAATGTTCCCGACGCGCTCCAGGCACGCCTGCTCGGTGTCGTCGCTCGCGTGCGCCGCGTTGAGGCGCTCCATCAGGCCGCCCTTGAACGCCCGGTCGCAGTTCAGCAGGGCCACCTTCCCGGCGAGCTCGCCGTAGCCCGGGACGTTCGGCGCCACCGAGAGCAGCGTTATTTGCCGGCGCACCGACGACAGCAGGGCGTACGTCGTCGTGTCGTAGACGTCGGAGTTGTAGGCCGCGTTGAGGCGCTTGAACATATCCATCTTGTGCTCGGTGCTCACCGGCAGCTCCAGGATCTCGTAGGGAGTGGGGATGTCGGCCTCGAGCGCGGTCCTCACATCCTCGTACCCGGCCTCGAGGGCCTTCCAATTCTGCTTCCTCGGCACCTTCCCCGACTTCTTCATGGCCTCGATGTACTGGCTCTTAATCAGGGTGAATCCAATAACCGGCTCGCTGGTGTAGTCTCCGTAGCTGTCGTAATCGAGATTGTTGTCCCCGCCGGATTTATCGCCGGACTTTTTGGCGGACTTTTTGGCGAACTTCGCCGCGAAGGACCTCAGAATGTCTTGCGCCCCCCTGGTCATCGTCACGTTGTCGGCTCGCGGGTGTCCGGAGGGGTCATTGCTGGGATAGTCCGAGTCGCTGACTGTTTCATACTCGTCAGTCGGGAGGTACTCGCGCGAGGCGTCGGACCCGGCGTCGGACAGCGCACCGAGATCGGCGAATCCGGACCCGCCGAACCCGTCGGACTCGGAGTCGCCGAACCCGTCGGAATCGGACTCGCCAAGCTCGGACTCGGACTCTCTGGAATCCAGCAATGCTCCGCCGCGCCGCGGCGCTGCGCGGCCGCTTCGCACCGAAAGCGCCCTGCGCTTGGCGGGCTGGTTTCCGGCGCTGGGGCCCTGCGAGCGCATGCGCCGCTTCATATTGCCGTTAACTTCGGTTTCGGCTTCGGCGGCCGCGGTTTCGGCGGCCGCGGTTTCGGGCTCGGTTTCGGCGGGCGCGGTTTCGGCGGGCGCGGGGGACGGGGCCGCCCTCCGCGGGCGGCTTCCGGCGGGCGCGCCCGTGTGCTTCTTGCGGAGGTAGTGGATGATCTCGCCCACGATGCGGCAGTCCTTCTCGTTGTAATCCACGATGTCGGCGATGTGCTTCCCCTTCAGCTCCCCGTTGCCGCACTTCCCCACTGCGACCATCGAGTTGCAGCCGAGGCCCGCCTCGGATTCGGAGTACTGGGTCTTGATCAGGCCATGTCCGTACATGGCCCTGGCGATCGGCTTGAGCCCGAACGACAGCGCGCCCCGGACCGTTATCGGCTCCATGGTGAACACCCGCATCATGTCAATGAAGTTCGGCATTTGCGTGAAGGCGATGCCGCACCGGTCGAAGGCGGCCTTGAGCATGCTGCGCTCGGCGCTGGCCCAGTGAAAGCACGGGGCGTTTCCCACGAATTTGAGGAACTCCTTGATGATTCGGCGCTCCTCGGGAACTCCGACGGTTTTGGCGAGGAACGACCGGTACCTCCACTTGCCCGGTGACGCGCGCGAAGCGCGCAACACACGCGCCGCGGACTGCGCGGGCTTCGCGCCGGGGTCCCACCAGGCCGCGCCGATCAGGTAAATCATCGGCGCAGCGCCAATGAACGGGATTTTTGAGAAGTCGTCGTCGATCGAGTTCTTCGCCTCGAAGTCCACGAAGAACTCGGTGCGCCCGGGCGTCTGCCACTCGCTCAGGTTGTTCTTGATCGCCCGGGGGACGAGGGCCGCCTTCGGGTCGCGGTTGGTGTCGAGAATGGCGTCGATGGTGCGCCCCCGCTGTCCGCCGATCTTCATCAGGCCGGCGGAGCACCGCTCGTCGCGCCACGAGAAGACGCCCAGGTCGTGCGCGATCTCGCGCGCCTCGACCCCGCACCACCACACGTCGGTTATCTCGGAGACCTCGCCGGACAGGCGCACGCGCTCGCCGTGCCACGGGAAGTCCATCTTGTTCTTCATGTTGGGGTAGAGGTACTCGAGGTGCCGGGGGTTGTCGTACGGGTCCAGGCGGCGCCCGTTCTTCTTGATGAAGCGCACCCACTTGACGGCCTCGGCCACCCAGGCCTTGTACTTCTTGTCGAACTCCTCCGAGAAGTCCACGTGCCCCATCCGGTCCATCGACGACTGCGAGGAGCTCTTGATCCCGCTGCTGGTGCTGTTCCAGCCGCGACCGAGGAGGTAGGCCAGCGGCGGGCGGTACTTCTGCATGAACTCGAGCATCTCGCAGTACATGTACAGCTGGCCCTTGTAGGCGGGAATGCTTCCCGAGTTGAGCACGTGAACCCCGTCGGCGGTCAGCGGCAGGGTCTTGAACTTGATGTCGATCACCTGGTAGCACCACGAGTCGCTGAACTTGCACCGGGAGCCCTCGAGCCTCTCCGCGCCGGGGAACAGCTTCTTCACGTAGTCCGACCGGATCAGGAGGTCGGCAACCCCGTACAGCTTCTTCGTGTCATTGCGGAGAACTCCCTGGTATATCAGCGGGATACCCTTTTCCATACACTTCAGGGTTTTCTGGAACTGCGCCTCCGAGCGCGCGTCCGCCTTTTGCGAGACGACGACGATGTCGTTGCTCGGGACGATGGACTTAAGGTAGTCGATTACGCACTTCTCGAATTCGCAGCCCTGCTTCATTATGTAGGGCACGAACGACAGGTTGGTGCTGGCGTCGCGAGTGAGGCCGGTGCGATCGCCGTGGTACTTGAACCAGTCGTTCACTGGGTCCTTCAACAGGAAGTTGAAGAGGTTGGTCGCGGCCACGTACTTGTCCCAGTCGGGGCCGTCGGCTTTCTTGGCGGCGCTGGCGGGCTCTTTGCGGGCCCGGCTGTCGGCTTCCGCCGCGGCGCTGGGCCGTTTGGTACGTGAGGCACTCATCGCGTATACCTCGTGAACAAAAAAAGCCCAAAACAAATCCGGGGAGCGCTCCCGGGGTCACTCAATTAGAGCGAGGCGGAACCTCCGGATTGTGCCCGTCCAGGCGCTCGCGAACTCGGCGGAACAGCCGCGTCACTGGGCACTGCCCAGGCAGCGACTCCCGCGCAGCGCATGCGCTGCCCAGGCAGCGCCCGGTGACGCGGGCCCAGTGCGCGCCGAATTCCGCCGAGTCGACGAACACCTCGACCGTGCCAGCACACGTGCCAGCACACGTGCCGGCACGGCGCAGTATCGCCTCGTGAACTCGGGGGAGTCCACCTCGAGCTGCCCGAGGGCCTGTACAGGTGGGCCGTCCGCCACGGGCGGCCGGTGACGGCGTCGAGCTCGGTCAGGCTGTTTTTCCGCCTGAGGCCCGCCGGGGCCGCCCCCTCACGAAGGCCCGCGCCGTCTCGGAGCAGCTCGGGAACGATCCGTTAGGGAACGATTCGCGCGGCAACTGCGGCGCGCATCGCGCGACTCATTCGCTGCTCGCTGAATTGGCGCCCGCGCTGGCCAGCTCAGCGCGCAGGAAATCGCCGACGCGCTCCCGAAATCGGGGGATGGCCACGCTCCAGTCGGGCAGGCGGTCCGGACTGCCTGTCCACAGGAGGCCGCGGGCCTTGAGGAGCTGAAGAACGCGTATGTGGCCAGCATGAGCGACGTCGTACACGAGGTCCCCCAGGTGATCGTTGCTCGCATTGCTCGCGTTGCCCTCGTTGTTCGCATTGCCCTCGTTGTCCGCGAAGGCCCCCGCCTCGAGGTACCACTGCGCGACCGCGACCCGCCCGCGAACCAGGGCGGCCGCGCAGCTCGCCTTGTCGCGGGCCGGGGCGTACTGGCGGCGCTCCGCGAGGTGCTTGAGCATCGCGAGGTGCCCGTTGCCGGCGGCCGCGGCAATGGCGATCCGAACGGACCCGAATTGCTCGCCAATCCGGCACACCCCTCCCGCGGCCCGCTCCGCGTAGTCCAGGCACTCGACGCTCCCGCCAACGATGGCGTTCTGTATGAGGCGCTGCACGGAAGCGCCAATTAGGCCATGCCCCAGGTACTTCACGCACTCGTCCAGGATCTTGGGGTCGCCGGACCGAGCCGCGGCCGACACCAGGCCGTCCCCGCCGCCCGCGAAGCCGAACCCCGGCAGGAAGGGCACGCTCTTTCTGAACAAGCCCATGTGTCCGGCACTCACCGCCAGGCACAGAATGTTGCGGTTGACCGTGTAGCCAGCCAAGGTGAGGTAATTGTACACGGTCAGGTGCCCCCCCGCCGCGGCTGCCCCGGTGGCTGTGCCGAAGAGATTTCTCTCGTCGCCGGCGCGGTGCCACTCCTCCCCGTGACTCCACCGCGCCGGAAAGTTGTTCTCGTGTAAGTACCGCACAACTTCCAAATTACCGCTCAGGGCCGCTTTGATTATGAAGCGGTAGTCCCAGCGGGAGCGGTAGTTCGAGACCCGCGCGATCGAGCCGGTTATTCCCTCCAGGGTGGGGAACCTCGACCAGCCCCGCGCGTAGATCACGCGGTCCGCTATCTTCTGCGCCCGGCGACTCGCCGCCGCGAGGAAGGGGGCCTCGGCGGGCCCCGCGTAACTCGCGACCAGTCGCAGCAGGCTGTCCGGAAGGCGCGGCGCATGCGCATGCGCGCCGCAACTTGCAGCGCAAATTGCACCGCAGACCGTTTCGCGGGTCGCCATCACGGCCTTGAACTGGGAACTGGGAAATGCGCGAACAGCGCGACGCCCCAGCAGCACGTGTACAGGGCGAGGACGACGAGCGTTACAAATCGAGCGCGTGGGCTCTCGTGAACAAGGTCCGCGAACTCGTAAGAGTCCATCGCTGAGCGCAATATATGGACGCGCGCTCTGTTCAAAAAGGCCTCGGCGCGCTGCGCGATCAAAAAAGCGGCCGCGGCGCGTGCTCTACAGGTCGCCCGCAGCACTTGGGCTAAGGAATAAGCTCGCCAGGAACAAGGTGGCGTACATGAGGAAGCAGCCGGCCAGGAACCTCCAGAAGCACAAGCTCGCGGTCCGGCCGGTCGGCGGGTCGGGGTACTCGTAATTATCGTCGTCCGACTCGGCGTTTGAGGACTCGTCCGACTCGGCGTCCTTTGCCGCGGCGGCGGCCGCGGAGGCCTCGGCAATCAGGACGGCCGCCTTCTCGGACCGGGTGATCCCCATGAAGCCGGTCTTGTGGATGAACACCACGTCGGCGCGCAGTTCCTCGGGAATCATGGGGAGCACCTGGTCGGAGGTGAGCAGGCGGCGGAACAGCTCGCCCCGGCGGGTCCATATCTGCCAGGTGGGGCCGCCGGCCGCGCCGGCCTCGTCGCGCGGCGTCACAATGTACCTGACCCCGCCAGCCCGGACCTTGTACAGGATTTCCTCAATGGAGCCGCCCGGGCGCGCCGACAGGCACAGCACCGGGGAGCCCCCCCGCGCGGACGCGGAGTCCAGGGCGGCGAGGACCAGCCCGGCGTCGCTCTTGAGGGCGGCGGCGCGGAGCAGGTGCTGCCGCAGCAGCTCGCGCATGGCGTCGGCGGCGAACCCGACGGCCCTGAGGAAGCTCTTGTTCTGCGCCTCGCTGGAGTAGTCGGGCGTGTTGAACGCCGAGATGGCCATGCCGAGCGTGCAGACGTGCTCGTAGTTGGTCTTGGCGGCCTTCGGGTCGACCAGGTGGTTGACGCCGTTGTCGTTCGCGTCAATGCACGCCACGTTGCGCTTGTAGAAGCTGTCGACCATGGCGTCGACCTCCTGGGGGCTGAACGAGCAGTGGAGCATCTCGGCCATCTGCCCAATGAGCTCGCGGCCGTGGTGCGCCCACACCAGCCCGAGCGAGCTCATGATGAACGAGTACTCGGTGCTGCCCGTGGACCACATCGAGACGAACGACTCCTGGTGGTGGTCGTAGCGGCGGTGCGCGGGGTCGAAGACGCGGCCGGTGTCGACGACGAACACGTTCTCGCTGGCGCACGCGCGCTCGATGAAGGCCGCGTCGCGCGTGCGGCAGACGCACACCGCGCTGGAGCCGACCGGGATCCCGCAGTCTTTCGGGGACTCCCCGCCGGCTCCAGCGCGGCGTGCGTCCAGGTAGCGATCGACCGCCTTCTGGGAGACCAGGATGAGGGGCTTCACCGGGTTACGGCTCTGCGCAATCAGCCAGAGGGTCGCGGTGGCCAGGACGTCGTCCGCGTGGAAGGTCTGGTCGTGCGTGATGATGAGCATGTCGGCGGGTCGGTTGACGGAAATGCGAGTCAATTAGGCGGCTGTCAATGATTATTAACGGGCATTTGCTAATTCAAATTTGCCGCTCCGGAAATGTCGGCCAGCGGGAAGCATCCAGCGCGCGGCGTGCCGGCGCTGCCTGGCGTGTCTGCCGACGCATCGGCCGACGCATCAGAGGATGTGCCGCAATCTGCTGATGTGTCCCCCGGTACGCCGCCGTGGCGCCCGCTCCGGTTCTGGTTTCCAGTGATACCCGAGAGCCACAAAGACCGCATACGCGTTGACGCGCGAGATCTTTGGAACTCGCGCGCAATACGTGTATCGTTGACCGATTTCCCCGGAAGGAACCTTGTAAGCTCGGTAAACGTTCCATCTGGTGATCCGGTATCGAATGTGACTGAGTTGCCCGCCGGGGTGGCTGAAGAAGGAGCACGCTCGCGGCGCGGACTGGGGCAGTGGATCGAAATCGCGCCCCGTCGCGAGCCGAATTTCTCAGAACCACTGGGCGCGTCGGTGGATGTTATTCCGGACGCTTCAGATCGACGCCCCGGAATAACCGCCACCGCGAGTACCGAACAAAAGGAAGAGGCCTCAGACGCAGAACTTGTTTCGTGGAACTGGCGGTGCGCCGTGATGTGAAAAAACAAGAACGGGGCGATGGCAGCGGAAAACGTATGTGTTTTAATTGTTGCGATTCCACAACTGAGGCCTTATTTCGGAGCTGAGTCAGTTTCAACAATCAGCAACCCAAAGATCAAACGCCGCAAATATGTTGTTTATCTTCGAAATGTATGTGTGTTTGTCGCGAACCTCCTCCATCAGCTCCACGATCTCTCTCCTGCGATCACCGATGGGCTTTTTCTCGTATTTTATCAGCTCGTCAATGGTTCCCTCTATTGTTGGAGAATAAACGATTCGATCGCCGAACACTTCTGCCGTTGTCTTGCTATTGGTTCCAGTCATCCTTCCGTACGATATGTTCTTGAAAGCCCTACAAGGAAGGTAGTGGTTTTCTATTTGCCATTGCGTCTGAATAGTGGGTGCGGTTGCCGACTCCTGGACCATAACGATATTGTCGTCGGAACTGGTTGGTTTTTTAGTGCTGGCCGTCCTAAATTCCAGGACATGTCCGATTTTTTTTATGTGATCGGAAGCATTTTTCCATTCTTCGGTCAAATGCGCCACAATGACTACTTTTTTGGAGCCAGTTGATTTAGCCAAAATCGAGTCAATGTTTGCGATATTCTTTGTTATTTCCTCGGGCAGCAAGTCGGTTCCCCAGCTCTGATAAAGCCCTCCATTAGAGTATCTTACGTACTCTGATGACTGCCCAGGGAGCGTCGGCGCGTTTCTCGCGCCGATGCAGAAGACCTGGAGCGCCAGAATATGCTTCTTCGGAATTCCCGCCGCGCAGTAAGCGGCGACCGAGCAGTTGTGAAGAACGTAGAAGCAGTCCGCGCGCTTGGGAATTTTCATATCTGCTGTGTTCATTGTGAAGAACAGAGTTCCCGCGAAATCTTCCCCACTCACGTCGTCATCGTTGCCGAGCCATTTGGTGTCGAAGCCCACGCTCGCGAACGCTTTAACGAACCCGTAATTGACGTACGAGAAGGTATCGGTATGAAGCTTGTGCCCCCACACAACAACTCGCTTCACTTGGCTTCTTATTGATTTGCTTGCGTCGCTCATTCTCGCTGGTATCATTACAGTGAATAAAATGCGTGTTGATTTTATTCACTGTAATGATACCAGCGAGAATACCAGCAAGAATGAAAATACTTATTTACGGACACCGGGGGTGGATAGGCCGCCAATTTATCGAATTGCTTTCCAATGGACCTCATGACGTTGTTTTTGGCATTGAAAGAGTTGAAGAGTATGCAAAAATAGAGTCTGAGATAGGCAGAGAACAACCAACTCATGTTGTTTCGCTAATAGGAAGAACTCATGGACGAATAGATGGTAAAGATATGCCTACTGTGGACTACCTGGAGCAGCCGGGAAAATTGACGGAAAACATTAGAGATAACTTATACGCCCCGCTGATTCTGGCCCGCGCGTGTTCAAAACTGGGAGTTCATCTGACGTACTTTGGTACTGGATGTATATTTGAATACGACGACCCCCTCTCCGGGCAGACATTCTCCGAAGAGGACGTGCCAAATTTTGTCGGATCCGGCTATTCGACGGTCAAGGGATTCACCGACCTGCTGATGCGTCAATACGACGAAAGCGTTCTTAATTTGAGAATACGAATGCCCGTGTCTAACGAAGATAACCCGCGAAATTTTGTCACCAAACTAACAACCTATGAAAAAATTTGTTCCATGCCGAACTCCGTGACGGTGCTTCCGTCCCTTCTTCCTGTGTTGATCAGGCTGATGGATCGGAAAATAACCGGGACGCTCAACTTTACCAACCCTGGAGCAATTTCTCACAACGAACTCTTAGAATTGTACAGGGAGCACGTCGATCCGTCATTCTCGTGGGAAAATTTCAGCCAAGCTGATCAGGACCAGGTTCTTGCTTGCGGGCGATCAAACAATGTCCTCAACACCGACAGACTGCGAGAATTGTGTCCTGATGTCGATGACGCGAAGGACGCAGTCACCGCAGTTATGAAAGCTTACAAGTGTTATTACGATCAAAAACCGGAAAAGTCCGAATTTCCCGATTCGAGGAATACAATCGTTCTTGTCACCGGCGGGTGCGGATTCATCGGGTCCCACTTTATCAACAAGCTTTTCATCAACCACACGCGCACTAGAATCATAAATATTGATGCCATGTACTACTGCGCCAGTGTTGATAACATTAATCAGAATGTGTCAACGAGCAAGCGGTACACGCACATTATCGGAAACATTCAAAGCGAGGACCTGCTGCGAAATATACTTAAATCTCACGCAGTTACACATGTAATTCATTTTGCGGCGCAATCTCATGTACAAGCATCATTCACTGATTCCATCCAATATACTAAAGATAATGTGCTTGGAACTCATACTCTGCTGGAATCAGTAAGAAAATATTGTGGGACGCTGGTCAAGTTTATTCATGTATCAACCGACGAGGTATACGGTGAGTCGGTTGTTAGTGAGTCCCGCAAAGACGAAACCATGCTGCTGAATCCGACAAATCCATACGCGGCAACTAAGGCAGCCGCCGAGATGCTCGTTAACTCATATATGTATTCGTTTAAAATGCCAATTATCATAACAAGGAGCAACAACGTATATGGGGCGGGTCAGCACCCAGAAAAAGTCATCCCCCTATTCATCAAACAGCTGAAGAATAATGAGCGGATAACTATACATGGTAATGGGTCCGCACTAAGAGCATTTCTACATGTGGACGACGCCGTTTCGGCCTTCTTGTGTATTATGAGCAACGGAGTCGCAGGCGAAGTTTACAACATTGGATCGACCGATGAGGATACGAGCATTATCGACCTCGCTAATATCCTCATTAAGTTAATCAAGGGCGGAGATTCCGCCCAATGGATCGAGTACGTTGCGGACCGTCCGTTTAATGACCGAAGGTACCATATTAGTAACGAGAAGATAACGGCCCTGGGGTGGAAACAGCTTATTGGGTTCGATGTTGGAATTCGCGATCTCTTGCGCTAAACCATGGCAACACGTTCATCGCGTTTGATCGACAAATACGGTTTTAGGAAACAAAAATACGATTTCGGGAACAGTTTCTGGCACAAGCCGCGCGTCGATGAAATACAAAATAGCCTCAGCCGAATGCTTCGGGTCCAGTCCCAGCTCGCTTGCGACATATGCTCGAAAATATCGACATTTAACCCGGAGCTGCCATTTTATTACGGAGTCACCTGAAAGAAAATTTAAAGATCCGACGCTCTCTTTGTTGACAAAAGATCCTGAGCCGTCTGGGTCTTGTATTCCGGATGCTTGGAGTACAAGAGGTTGCCGTAAATCTGAGTTCTCTGGAAAGGCAGGTGGTTGTAATCGAGTTTAATTGCGTGGAGCGATGCCGGCTGCGACCCGGGCCGGAAGACAACCATCGCGTTGTTGGTTCTAATTGTTTTAACTGTGTCGCACCAGTCCCATGGAACCCAGCATCTGTTGGTGCCCGTGCTCTTGCTCCACTCGCGCTCAACAAACTTGAACTCGTCTTTGAACTTCAGAAGATGCGTGTGGCAATCCGTTTTTTCTACCTCCTGGCTTTTATTTATGTTCAGGAGGTAGGTAAGGGCCTTCTGCCGGATATCAGGATGGGGCGGTATCTCGTACCCCGTGAGGTTTTTCTGAACGGCCGATAAGATTGTTGTGTCTCCCGCAATGGAAAACCGCTCACGCAGCGCCTCATGGGACGCCGGGCCGTTCATGAACCGTATCAGCGCGCCAACTACTGGGTGCTTGATGTTGTTCAGCCGGAATGTGAGCCCAGTTGACGGCTTTCCGCGGCGCAGCTCCTCTACATATTCGTCCCACGTGTTTTTGCACCCGGGAAAATGCTGAATGTCGTACCCGGCCTTTGCGAGGAGCCCGAACAATTCGTCGTCATCCTGCGCAGGAGCGAAATGGACTTGCTCGCTTAACAAAACAGCTGACAGATGACTCTCGTTTAGAAAGCCCAAAATCTCGAGGTGGGGGAATGGGTCGGGAACAATGGGAGCGGTCATTATTTTATCAATTATGTAGTCAAAGCAGCTGGTCGTTAATTGTCCGAATGCCCTGAATATGTTTTCTATCTTTGTGACGTACGTGTGATGAGTTTGTACGTACATCATCAACGGCTCTATATGTTTCTTCTTAATACTCGTCGGATGACTCTCGAACGTTATGGCCGCGTCCACGGCTCCAATTACCGAGTCGGCAAACAGTATCTTGCCGCCAAAGAAATCATACGCGCGCTTGCTGTTCGTGCTCACCATCCGCCCGTATGATATGTTCTTAAACAGTCTGCAGAAGGTCGGGGACATCGAGAAGAACCACGGCACAATCGTTTACCAACTCAGGGCTCATTCCAAATTGGCTCACGCCCTTTACGCTCGAGAATTGCGTTCTCTCTTGCTTGACGCTGGACTGGAATACCGCGGTAAATCGGTGTCTCTAACGTACGCTATAGCTTCATTTACGCATATAACGTTCGAAATACAAATCCTACCATAGTTATGAATGTTTTTCGTATTGCGCCCTGAGGAGCTCGGTAATGGCGTCGATTGTGTCCATGTAGAACTGGTGGGGCCTTGACAACCAATTGCTGCCCCTTCTTATGTGTATAAACGAATCTAGAAAGAACTCTCTGACGTATTCGCAGTTATGTTCCGAATATTTTTTCTTTATTGTCTCCAGAGCAATAAAATACGTCTCAACGGCCGCAGCGGCAGCGATTTCAGTGTGATCCCACGCGCCGTCCCGTATTTTAATTCGATCCCGATTGTTCTTCAAATACCAATAAGAGTTCCCTCCTGAGTCGGCAAAATACCCGCTGAATTTAAGTTTGCAGCTGGGTCCTGGATACTTAAAATCGTCATTGCGAATCACCACCCCGCCATCAAATGATAGCGTGTCAAGATTGGGGAGAGTGGCCGTGTTCATTATCGCGAACCCCGGCCATATGTAGCAAATAGATATTTTACCCTCCTCGTATTCTTTCTTGTTGGACTGGTATATAAGGTCATATTGGCTTATGTGTTCGTTAATGTCAAATGGCTTGAGGAGGAACATGTCGCTGTCTAAAAGAATGACAACCCTTCCAGATGCTGAGTACATATTGAACACATACTGGATCGCGACTGTGTGACGGGATCCTGGATGATTGTCGGCCGGGTGACTTGTATTTGGAAAGACCCTCTCCCGATTCATATGAAGCTCGGGAGGGACGTCAACACATTTAATTGATAAATCAATACACGTGTCTTTTATTTGGTTCCTTGTATACAACCCACCAAAGTTCAGCGAGGTTTTTTCCCTGGGGCTGCTTCCGTCGTTTGCAACCACGTACTCAAACGGTTGCTTCATAAACTTTGTCAAGCTTTCGTGTTGAAGTTTGATGTATTGAGGAAATAGGCAGTGTGGGCTTATGACTACAATCGGTGCCGCCATTTCAAAATGGATCCGCAAACCTACTGGAACAACAACACGCTCGATGAAGATATTGAGCAATTTAAGAAATGGGTTGGAGGTAGCGAAGCCGAATCAAATACGTATCTTTATACTTATATGGGTAAACATCCGGAGTATGAAAAAATAATTGACATGGGGTGCGGGTTGTGCTCGGTAGCGACGGGGCTGCAAGAGAACAGCATCGGCATCGACTACACGGGCATTGATTCCTGTAGCAAATTTGTATCGGATGGCAAAAAAAAGGGATTCAATGTGTTGCTGGGAGACCTCCGGCAGACCCCTTTAAAATCGAACGAGTATGACATTGTTTTCGGGCGACACGTTGTGGAGCATCAGCCGGCGTTCGAATTAATACTCAACGAAATGACCAGGCTCGCAAAGAGCGAGGTCGTGATCATCTTCTTCATCAAACCGATCGACGAAGACCGGTCTGTCATCAATTATGACGAGGCTACCAATTTGTACCACAACGCATACAGCAAGCAGCTGATAATTAATTGGATAGCCAACCACAGAGATATCAAGTCTTTTACTTTTGTTAATATAAACGACAAAGAGTCGGCTCTTCACATCCACCGAAAATGAGCAAACAATCAACCGTGGTGACATGCTACTACAAAATAGACGGCAAATGCCCGCACGAGAATTACCAACAATGGATGAAAAACATGCTCACCAACATCCGAACCAACATGGTCATCTTTTGCGGAAAGGACATGATAGATGAGTTGAGGGAACTCAGGAGCGAATTTTCCGACACGACCGTATTCATAGTTAAGGAGCTTGAGGAATTGCCAATGTACCGACTCTTCAGTATATGGGACTACCACAATGTTCTCGACCCGGAATCGCACATTCATTCGGTGGAGCTGTACATCCTGTGGAACAACAAGCTGTGTTTTGTCAACGACGCAATAAAACTCAATCCCTTTCGCACTGATTGGTTCGTGTGGATGGACATTGGGGCCTTTCGCAACCGAAAGGGAGAGTCTGGCGACATTTCTCCTAACGATATTGGCGACTGGCCATCCGATGAGCGTATAGACATGCTCCCCCCTGATAGAATGACCTTCGTGAAAACGGATCCAGATGTCGATATCGCTGAATTCGACACACACAGTAACGGGGTAACTGTAGAGGATTTGAGTGACATGCCAGCCCATGTCGGCGGCTTGTTTGTTGTCAACGTTGAATCATTCGTAAAAATCTTCAGGGAATTTTATAGACTGATGACCGAATACATAAAAATGAACCGGTTTGCTGGTAAGGACCAGAACATGATGGCCAACATGGTCGTCTCCCGTCCCGATCTCGTCAACCTGATTCATCCGAATCAGGGCGATGCGTATTTCTATCTACACCATTACCTTGCGTAGTTTGTGTAAAATAAACCCAGGGTCTTGTTGACGAGCGTGCTCTCGATTGCGTCGATGTCGTTAAGCTTGGCAAACCGAGCATAATTCAGGCGCGTTTTTTTGCTCACGCTAAATTCAAGCCTGCTGTCTCTGTTTATCTGGCAAAGCGACACCATTATTTTCAGCCCGAGGGCTCCCAACCGGCCAACTTCTCCCGATTTGAAGCAAGTTTCGAATTCTTCCTTCGACGCAACCACGATGAACGGCGGGCTCCCAGCGACATCTTCCAGGAGGGCGCTGAACAAGCGGGCCCCCTTAGCCATCCTTGAATGGGTCTCGTAAAACGCAATGACTCGCTCCGTAATCAGCAAAGCTTCTGCGACCGCCCGAATGCTCACAAATTTACTCTTTGGGGCTGTAATTTGTGATGCGTGCGGCGTTATCACGAGAGTACTCGCAGCCGCCTGGCCTTTTTCGAAAGCAAACCTTGTTTGTAGTTCTATGTCATTGCCTGGATTCATTTCATTGCTCTGGAAGAAAATCGGATTTTTGAACGACAATATGACGAAATTGGGCTGTATTCTTGACATAAGAACATCGGAATGGTATTCGCGGTCCGATTTTACCAGGAGGTCAACGACTGCCCGCTTGTATTTTTCCGACCGGTACATTATCGCGTGTGTCGCCAGCATATTGTGAACCCGAACGCAATCCTCGGAATAACTGTCCACGAGGCACGGACCCTCGTGAATATTTTTTGTTGAACTGCCCCCGTTCTTTGACACCCCGAAGTAAATCGCGTCGCACTCCGCGGGCAGGTCAAATTCAAACTCGCTGCCTGTTATTTTATCGGTGTCGACGTCATCCTCGACGATAAGGACCGGGTCGTCGTTGAAATTCGCCGAAAGAATATCAATGAATGCCTTTTTGAGACAATACGGATAATCCTCGGTGGATGATTTGAAGTGCTCAATATTTACGATCCCCATACGATTGAGCACCGATGTCGTGTGGTCCTTCCTGGCTTTAAACTTGCCAGTGTCTGGTGATATTAGCACCACCCTCACATCCTTCAAGAACATGATGATGTTATTACAAACCGGGAAACATTTGCGGCGCTAAAACTGTAAGCGGCTTCATAAATTGTTTGCCCCCTTTCTATAGCGCAATGGACCTGCCGCCGGACGTTCGCTCGCGGGTGCGCCGGGTCATCGTGTGGGGCTTTAAGCTCCACACGACGGACACGTTCTCGTACGTCAACCATGGGTTCGCCAAAGCGTTCGCGCGCATGGGGGGGTTCGATACCAAATGGCTATGTAATGGCGACAGCGTCGCCGGGATGGATCTGTCCGGCTCGCTAATTGAGAACATATTCTGCGCCTTCGCGCAGTGGTCCACATCAGCACCGGCGGCAGCACCCTCGCGGTTGACAACGGCGGAACGTTTGCCACTCAGGAACGACCTCAGCCAGCAGGGCAAGCGTTCCGATAAAAAAGAGGAGGCTTCCAACAGCGAGTGGAGCTGGCCGTGAGTCGTCATGTGAAACTTTCTGACAATGTTGAATTATTCAGCAAATTCCCAGGGCTCAAGCTGGCGGGTACTCGAGGTCTTTCCACCCAATGGACTTCCCGCAGCACTTGAACTTTTTGTATTTGTTGGCGTCGCACAACGCTGTCGCCTTGCCGACGTCAATGAGGTCCGGGTGAATGTACCACTCTTCGTACGGGCGCTTGTCGTTGCAAATGTCGGGAAACACCATGTGATAGCCCCTCGACGAAAATATCTCCCTCGCTCTCGTGTTGAAGTGATCCCCGGTGTAAATGTCGTGCTCGAACGTGACCTGTCACAAGTGACGACCGAGAACTTACGATTGTCCATCACGTCCTTGTTTATTTTTTTGAGAGCCGCAATGCTGGATCCGCCGGCGGCCTCCAGATCGATTATCGATCGCGGCGGGCGCGGACCAATAGATTGTGTTCGACAACGTCACCAATTTTTCGGAGGAGTCGGGGAGTATGGTTCCTTTTGTATTTCGTCGAAATTCGGGATTGTTTTGTGGACGTAAAACGCGTCGTATGGACATTTTTTGCTTTTCATAACAAACACGTAGCCGTTCTTGAACAATATATCCTCCAGTTCAATCGTTGGCCGTTCGATCGTCATGGACATGAACGTGTACCGGTCAAACGGGAAATTCCTTAGAATCCGTGTCTCAGCACCCTCGACATCCAAACTGAGGTAATCTATTATATTTGGCGCCTGGTACTTGTCGAGTATTTTATCCAGCGTGGTTGTTTCGCGTTTCACGACGGTCGCCCTTTTCAGTTGCCTGCTGCGGTACTTGTGGTTGTTATCAGTGTCCTCCGCAACTATCCCCCCCAGTTCTCCATTGTCGATTCTGAATAACACAGTTCCTTCTCCCTCATCAACCACGTCATCAGCTATAATACATTTCCTGTTATTTTTTAACTTGCTCGTGTACCCTGGATTTGGCTCGATACAGATCCCAGTCCACTCAAGATGCCGTTCCATTAGGATGGTGTTGTTTATGTGTACTCCGTCCGATGCCGCCAGGTCAACAAAATACCCATTCGTTTTGTAGTTAAATATGTCCTTTATCACCCACTCATCCTGGCCTTTTTGGGACACGAATTTGAGCATCGCGGGGCGCCTCGCGATAGATCGTGTATACAACCCCGCACATGTTAAGCCAAAATATTTATGAAAGGTTCTTCCAATTAAACATATGTGTTTAATTGTTGCGATTCAACAGCTGAGTTCCCCCGCGGTCACCGATGGGTTTTTTTCGTATTTTATCAACTCGTCAACTATTTACGAGCACGAGACGGGCCGTTGTAAAAGAGAACTCATTTTTTGTCGCGTAGTTTACACGTGACACGCGTGTGGCACGATGCCATAGGGTTCTGAGCTACTTTCGAAATGGAGGAAACTGGAATTGCTTCTGTGATCAAAAGAGTCGTGGTATGGGGACCTAAAAAGATCAATAACTGGCTGGAAATCTCAGCATGTCGTTTCCTCTGCGGAAAACGAAGAGAGAGTCAAACGCTCTGCAATTGCCCCGGTTATCCAAATTCCCTGGCAAATTGCAAGCCATTACCTTAGCTGCAGCATGTTTAAAAATATCTCCTACGGAAGAATGCCTGGCAGTCACTTAAAGGCCGCGGCCGACGTGTTTGGCGGCAAAATTGTGTATTCCCCCAGAGACCTCGGAGTTATCGACGCCCTGGTAGAATATGAGAAAGGGCCCGTCGAGAAACGCAAGGAAGAAATCCTGGCTCTCATGAGGGAAGTCCGAGACCGACACACGTACGTGAACCGGATCGGCAGCATATTTGCGGCGTTAGACCTGTGGGTGAATTCATAAACCGGTTTGCCCGTTATTAAATTTCAACGAACTCTATTAAACTGGTAAAACAAGCAATTACCCAAAATTCGTAACTCATAGAACTCTTCCACGTTGTAATTGTCGCCGAGTTATATTAGACGCCAAAGGTCGCGCTCGCGAGCGCCTTAATTAATATGTTATTAACTCACTAAACGTATCGGTGTGAAGCTTGTGCTCCTAAACAACTCGTTGCGCCTGATTTCTTATCAACTTGCCAGCCATCTTGGGGCATTGCTGTGATATGAGAGACTGAGGGTCGTCAAAATATCTACAAAACGGATACGAGGCGCCGAAATATGCTTTTAATTTACCGATCAAGCATGCCTACATAAATCTTGTGGCGCGAGATCCCTCAACCAAATAAGTTCTCTTTCAAGAAAGCCGCTGATCTCCATTCGCAAGGAAAGATTTTGAGGAACTTGGTTGCCGACACAAAAGCCTGAGTATTGCCGTGCGGTGTCCCGCTGTCATAGAAATGGACAATCCCCCTATTATAAACGCTGAGGACATTCTTTGTAAGCATTGGATGGCCCACCTCGACGCGGACACAACAAATAAGTATGCGGCGAACAGTGCGTCGTACGCCGATCCTCATCATTTGTTCAACATCGAGAACACCATTCATTACCGTTGTTTGATCACTGGCGACTTCGATGACTACAACCGATATATTGTGGCATCCCTTCAGAAAGGGCACGATGAACGCGTGTTCAAAAAACTTATCGACGAATTTAGTCTCGAACGCATGGATCCGATACGGCTCGCATACCGCAGGGTCAATAAAAAATATATTGTGCTTGATGGGGTTCACAGGCTCGCAATTATGCTCCACAGAGGAATGATGGCAAACGGATTGCCCTCCGAACATTTCAGAATATTACGGGCAAGATGGCTAAAATAACTACGTCCTCGCGTTAAATCTCGTGTACTCAATCGCCGGAAATCCCTCAATGTATTTCAGGTGTTTGATCTTGTCCGGGCGCTTTTCGTAGTGCGTGTCGTACTCCAGCTGTCTTATCATGAGCTCGTGCGTCAACAAAGGCACCCGGCAACCACTGTCGTCGAGCGCTCCCCGATCAACGACCTCGCGGGTCAGCCCTTCAGGGATATCGTAGCGCGGGTACATCGTTTTTAGGCTATTGTACAGATCGAATTTCACTATGAACTGGCGGCCCAGCAAAACATCCAGCTGGTCGTTCTCGCTATTGAACCTGTGAGAATGCCTCTTGTATTTAGCATTCAGCACGCTTATTATATGCTCTCTCGCCTGCGCTGTGTCGTAGCAAAGTATGTCGACGTCATCCTTTCCAACACTAAACCGAGGAAAATCTGCGTCCTTTTTTATAACTACGTAATTGCTCAAATCCCTCAGGAAATCAAGCAGATCAAGATCCATCATGTATTTCCTTCTGATCTATCCTCATGGGCTGGAATATATGAGCGGCATAAAAAAACTTGTCGCAGATGCGGGGCCGGCTGTTTGCCGGGAGCTCTCCATAAAAACCAACAAAGCCGGCGTCCCCAAACTCATATCCGAGCTGTATGAAGGAGAAAACGTTAATCATATTAGGGGAAAAACTAAGCACCTTATTGGACTGTGTGACGCAAATGGGCTGTTTGAGATGCGCGTGCTTGTCCTTGCCGACGTGGATGCCGCCACGTTTGACGACCGGGGCAAGGAGAAAAATCGCCAAATAGAAATGCTTAAGCGAGCTATAAGGAACCGCTTCAACCCCAGGTTCGGAGATCCCGACAAGCAGATTTTTCCCCTCGATCGGGGCGTGTCGCACGGGCACGTGGTTCACTCCGGCGACGAGCCCAACGACTTCGCCGCTCTCGAAAACATACTGGAACGCTGCTCGGTGGTTAAGGGCGAGTACATGTACCGATGAATACATCAATGACTAACGCAAGTCGCCGCATGATATTATCACCCAATTAGAAAATCCAGCCTTGCTGCGAACGAATTAAAACTCTGCAGCATGCGTTGCGCGCCAACTACCAAATCACAAGCCTCGCTATGTTGTTAATTACGCGCCGTTTAATATTTGAGTCCTTGAGCGCCATGCCAGTGGTGTAGTCCTCGTAAATGTACTTGTCCTCTGCCTTCATGCTAAGCCTGAGCTGAATTGCTTTTTTTGACAGGAAGTACCCGCCGCCCGAGAAATATCTTATCTTTTGCGGAAGTATGATCCCCGTTTTGTTCAGCTCGTCGCATGAGCATTTTCCCTGGTGGTCGGTTCCCACCAGTCTTGAGGACCGCGATGGGTATCCCGCGTAATCTGTTCCATTCCTCTCATTGCTATACATCGCATTAGCAAACACCCCAAAGTTAATGGTCGTGTCGTCATCCGTCTTAAACACGTAGTCAGTCAGGGGGTACTTTTCCAGCACCCATTGCAAAGCAAGTTCCACCTTCGTTGTCAGGCTCTCGTAGTTATCAGCACACGGCAGGTACACCAGGTTCCCGCTCTCGCGCGCCTCGGCGATCCCGGGATCGCCCAGGAAGTAGCGGTACCGGACTGGCGCCCGGGACATGTCCTGAACAGCCCGCCGGCTCTCGTATTTTTCGCAACTCAAGACGACGATAAAGCAGGTACTCCCGTAACAAACGAACTTCTTTTGAATGTCCGATGCGCCGGCGCGCTGGCGTCCCAGTCGCGGAACTGTAGTGTAAAACAAATTTCCCGGAACCTGGAGCCGTTTCCAGTACTGATCTATCGAGTACACGTCCTTGTCTTTGTTCAGCTTGAGCCCCGCAATCGCCTCAGCGAAGTTACACCCGAGCGTTTTTATGAATTCCCTCTGAACAATGTAGCCGGGAGTCGTCTGTGTGTTACACGCCTCGGCGACGCGCACTCCGTTGAGCACAGTTGCCGGCTGGCATTTCACGCTCCCCGTATAGAACGATAGAGCCACAACGTTGAAGTCGGCCGGCTCTCCAGATAGCAGGGACCTGATGTTTTTCGCGGCCTCCTCCGTCGGGCACTCCCACTGGAAGTCGTCCTCGAACACCAGCACGTGCTTGCGCCCGGACTTGAGCCCCGCGGTGAGGGCCCTGATGTGGGACAGTCCGCAGCCGACGTCCCCGCGATCGCGCCGAGTTGCGGCAATTCGGTGCGCCTCGAGCCCCAGCGCCGAGAGAACCGGCGCGAGCTCGGCCTCAATGTAAGCGCGCCGGTCCGGGCGCGAGTCCAGGTTGATGTACGCGACGTAGGCGTCCATGTCTGCGGTGTCTTGCGATTATATTACCAGCCATTCCTTCTTATACAGTTCCCGCCACTCGTCGCGCTGCATCCGCATCCCCGGCGCGAACCACTCGGCCGGCGCCGCGACCGCGCCGCCCGCGCGCCCCAGCGCGGCCGCCCACCAGCTGAACGACGAGTTGGCCATGACGTGGTGCCGGCAGGCGGCCATCATTATCATGTCCACGATGTCCGGGTGCGGCGCGGAACTCGCCGCGGAACTCGCGTCCGCCGGCGCGGAGTCAGTGTCTGCCGCCTTGCCGGTGAAGTCCGCTGCGTGCCAAAAGCGCGCAGCCGGCGCGCCGCACAGCGCCGGCGCGTTCGCCCGGCACCACTCCGGGTCGTCCGAGAACACCAGAATGGGGGCCCCGGCGGGCATCGCCGCCACGGCCTTTTCGTAGTAGTCGGTCTCCGCCAGGTTGGTGTGGTGCGTTGCGACCTGGAGGTAGTCGCCGCGGCGCACGTGAAGAGACACTACCGAGTCGAGAAGCGGGGCCCCCGGCGCACCGCCCTCCTCGGTTCTCGCGGGCGGCGCGCTGAGCCGAATCGCGTCCAGCGCGCCGCGCAGCGCCCGAGCGGCGGGCCCCGCGCAGGCCGAGCCGAAAATCATGCCTCTAATTTGACTCAGGACCGCCGGTCCGACGTACTCCCAGGACTGGAAGTAGCCAGAGAGCCACACGTCGCCCCGAACGAACGGGAGGTCGACCGACCGAAAGCCGCTCTGGGCGATGCAGCGCGCGCCCCTCCTGAGGTCCGCTTTTGGGCGCGTGGCCAGCGGCGCCCCCGAAACGAGCAGCGCGTCCCAGTAGGTGTGCCGGTCGAAGCCCCAGTTGTTGGCGAGGCCGGTACAGTTCGGGAACACGGGCGAGTGCCCGTGCCTCTCGGCGTAGTGGAGGGCCGCCGCGATCTGGAAGAGCTGGTTCCCCAGCCCGCCCTGAATCTCGACCGACACAATCATGACGAGGTATACACGTGGATTAGGCCCCTCTAATGCGCCTTATTAATAAGGGGCGCGCCTTTTATTTTTTAATGGCTGGTTGTGAATCATTGTCCAGTCGCATCCCGCATCCCGCAAACCAGCCCGCAGACCAGCCCGCAGACCAGCCCGCAAACCAGCCCGCAAACCAGCCCGCAAACCAGCCCGCAAACCAGCCCGCAAACCAGCCCACCAGCCCTACATTGTCCGCCACCATGGCAGCTCCCGCACCAGTCAACAACGTGGAGGGGTACTTGAAGTTCAGGGCCGCGCAACTTGGCAAAGGCAACGTTTGCGATTTCGTCGAGCCCAAGAGGCTTGTCGACAGCATCGGAAAGCCTTGCGGGAGCCAGCCACACGAGGAGCGGCGGCGATTTCGCGAGTACATCAACAAACTGGCGGGTGCTCAGAAGAGCCGCCGGGAGCTCCCAAACATCCACTCCCTGGAGATCACCCTGGCGCTTGAAGAGCACCGCGTTGAGATTGACGCGCTCTGGCACAGGATCAAGGTCCTCATCAATGGGTGCGAGACCGTCGCGGAAGTAGACGAATTACGCGCCTTGGCGGGCATTCCCGCCTGAAGGCCCTGCGTGCTGTTTTGCTGTTTTGCTGTTTTGCTGTTTTGTTCTGTTTTGTTCTGCTTTGTCGTTTTGCTGTTTTGTCGTTTTGCTGTTTTGTTGCCGTTTTGTTCTGTTTTGTTTTTCCGAGTTATTTTTAATGCTCCCTCCCCAGTAACACCCGCCAAAATGGAGATACTGCGGTTTTACCGGAAGAGGCTCGGCCTCACGCAGGTCATGAACGACGAGGGGAATGTGATTCCCCTGAGGGAGACCCTGTATGACTACCGCATCACCCTGGTCGACAAAAATCACTCCTACCGCGCAGTTCTGCGGTGGGCGTTTCAGCGCGGCCCGGCCGAGGAATTCGAGATGACCCGGGTCGAGCGGGACGGCCGGGCGGTCCTGTCGATCCGAGTCCGCCCCGGAAAGGCCGCGCCCGGCGAGGCTCCCGCACAGGGACGGATGCTCGTGGAGTCCGCGGGCGAGACTCACCTGCTGCGCCAAATGCAGGAGGCGTGCGCCGAGCGTGAGCCCCTCACGGCTCGGTTCTTCGAAAAGGCGTTCGCCAGCGAGGGAGACGACTTCGACGAGTCCGACTTCCTGGAGGAGTGATTTGCGATGCGATGCGCGTTGCGATGCGCGTTGCGATGCGCGTTGCACGTTGCACGTTGCGATCAAAAAAATGCCGCGCCTCAGGCGTCGTTGGTCCACTCGTTTTTCTCGCTGATCTCGCGGCGCTCCTCGTCGGTGAGGTCGTCGGGCTCGCCCAGGATCTCGGCGATCTCGGCCGGGACCTTCCCCCTTATTCGGCGCACGAGCTCCTGCGCCAGCAGGGCGGTCCACCACTCGTCGGCGAGGAAGTCCGCCGCCTGAATGAGCTGGCGAATCAGCGGGTGCGGGAACGCCGCGACGTCGGCGTACCGGTCGCACGCGTTCTGGCCCAGTCCGCGGTCGTGGCGGGTCCGCACCTCCTCGAAGGTGGGGCGCTCCGCGTCGGGGTCGGGGGATGGGTTTTCGGCCACCATGGTCTTCACCAGGGGAAAGTCCAGGTCGCGGTGCAAATAGGCGTACTCAACGAACTCGGCGAGGCACTCGTACGTTATCTTGCTCAGCACGATCCTGGACTCGTCGTCGCCGTCGTCCGCGAACTCCCCGCCAGTCATGTCGCTGATCACAATGCTCTTCTTTTTGAGGGGCTCGGCCGTCGCCCTCACCTCGAGGCCCTCCTTCGTCACCAGAATGACGCCCGGGCCCTCCAGTCCGCGAGTCCAGTCGAGCGGTCCGGCGTGCTCCGTCGCGTGCTCCGTCGCGCGTTCCGTCGCCATGATTTCTCGCGGCGTGTGTGTAACACAAAAACCAGTTCAAATATGAAAAAGCAGCGTCATGCCCACATGACGCTGCTTCCCATACTTACGGCTTCCGCCACCGCCTTCTGGCTCAGGGGCGTCCAACTGCTGTCGAGCGCGATTTCGACCGGACCGCAAACATCAATCAGGTACGAACATGCCGGGGCGCGGAACTCGTCGGGTCCGTCCTCGCAGTACCTCCTGAAGTAATCGATCTCGCTGGCGACGGCCCACGTTGCGACCTCGCATCTCTCGGATACTGCAAGGGGTGCGGCCTCGAGCAACGCGGTGCCGCACAGTTCGGGCAAGGCGCCGCACAGGGCGGGCAAGTCAGCGCACAGGGCGGGCAAGGCGCCGCACAGTTCGGGCAAGGCGCCGCACAGGGCGGGCAAGCCGGCCTCACGCCGGCGCTTTTTGCGGGCCGGACCTTCAATGCCCTTCACGCGATCCCTTGACATCTTGGCGTATTTTCGGTTTTTCATCCGGCGCAGCCCCGCGTTGCAGCGGTCAATGAACTCATTAGTCGCATTTGTTGCCAAGTAGTACTGGTTTCGCTCCTTTGTGCCTGAGTTGATTAGGCACTCGGGTATATCGCCGTCGCGAGTACTGGGGTCGGAGACCGCGTGCCTGACCCTAATGGCCGTACGGCCGCGTCGGGGGTTCATATCTGTGGGAGTTTATCGGCAACCCCTATATTCTTCAGCATTGAGGGATTAAAAAAAACAGTCCGGGCCTGAATTTGAGGCTCGTGATCTGGAATGCCCGGGCCGCGTTATTCAGAACTCGAGGCAGCGCCGTTTCGCGGACCGCCCGTCCTGGTCGTCCTGGTCGTCCCGGTCGTTCTGGCCGTTCTTGGTCGGAGTGGCTATCGGAAGGCCGGCGGCCCTCCGGGTTGGAGTGCTCGCCTTGACGAGCCGACGCGGCACTGTCCGCGTCGACTTTGTCACCAGGGCCCCGTTGAAGTCCCACGCCTCTCTCCCACCGAAGTCATATTCCTTCAGCTTTTTGAGATCCGAGAGCTTCAACTCAAACCACTCAGTAGCGTGGCCGTGAGGGCAGGGGTTGCCCTGAGCATCAACCAGAGACAGCCCCTTGCCGGCTAACACTCGGTGAAGGAGGGATTCAAACGATCGCTCGTCCCCCGACGGGCAGCTCACCACGTACCACAGGTTAAACCCCGTGGGGTAGTACGCCAGGTAAGACTGAAGTCTACCAGGTATATCTGTGGTCATTCCAATTTTACATAAGAATCGACCCGAAAGCAGCACGGTTAGGATGTATACCCCTTCTCCCGGCGGGAGATTGGCGCAGTCGATGCCCAAAGGTGCGTCGCCGAGTCCTTCCATCTTGAGGGGTCCGGTCAATACCCAAGAAAAGGCAATTAAATTATGGCTGGCGATTTGTTTGTTTTTGTTAGAATACAGCGAGCATCATCAGAGCCCAATCATGAGTCTCGGGAGTTTGCGCGCCACCGCGCGTGCTTCTTACGACAAGCGCAAGCATTTCGTCGGCTTATCGGTCGCCGGGCTGATCCTGTTAGTTATTGCAATCGCTCTCTTATTGTTCGACAAGGACCCCGCGGGCGGGGCGTGCTACACAAAGGACGCGCATGACGCGATTATCGGGCTCCTTCTGACGTCGATGTTCCTTCCAGTCATCGGAGTTGGCATTGAGTACTTGAAAAAGCACGCGGAGGGGAAACAAGATACCGCGCAGTAGACGCGTCCAATAAAGTTTCATTGAATGCGCCCGCGGCGCGTGCTTCGGGAGGCCACGCACCACATGTGACAAGTCACGCGTCGATCGCGACCTCCCGAAGCCGCATTCCGCCGCCGTTGGAGCACGCCGCGAACACGTAGGATCCGGTCGAGTCGAGGTCCTCGATCTCCACCACTTTTTTCACGACTCCGCCGGCGATGAACGACACGGTGTCGTCCATCACCTGGATCTCGTAGCGGAGGCAGTCGCTGAAGTCCCGCGCCGGGCCGAACTCGTCGAACACGGAGCCGGCGTGAGTGATAACGAGGGCGCCCAGGACGTCGCCGACGACGCGGAAGGAGAGGGCGGCGCCCCGGACGCGGATCCCGAACTCGGCCACCCGGGGTCGCAGTTCAGTGAGACGGTTCCAGCGGGAGGCCCTGAACTTTCCGGAGAAGCGAACCGTCGCCAGCACTCCCTTGCGGAAGATGGGGCCCCCCTGCCCAACCATCTCACTGAACTGCGCGCAGGTGTTATCGTCCGGGTCCAGCGACGCGAGGGTCCTCGCGTCAAACAGGGAGTCGGGAACAATCACTGGGTGCCCGATCCTCTGAACGTTCTCGGTCGCGGAAACGGCGAACACTTTTTCGGCAGACAGCATCAAAAACACCGGATCGACCTCCTCGGGGGCCTTCCCGGCCCGGCACACGGGACATCCGTTCCTCGCCGGATCGGACGCTTCCAGGCAAGAGGGGTGTATTGCGGTTCCGCAGCACTCGGTGACTGCGCCGAGCAGCGGGTCCTCGGGCAGGGTGGCGAGACACACGGCGCACGACTCCATGATGGTATTATACATACATGTATGTATATGTATGTATAATACCGAGAGCCATATGGACTCCTCTGAGGATACCGCGCGCGGCGTCGGCACCGCCGGCGTTTCCGAGTTGACCGAGTCGACCGCGCCGACCGCGCCGACCGCGCCGACCGAGTCGACCGCGCCGACCGCGCCGACCGCGCCGACCGCGCCGACCGCGCCGACCGCGCCGACCGAGTCGACCGCGCCGACCGCGCCGACCGCGCCGACCGCGCCGACCGCGCCGACCGTGCCGACCGCGCCGACCGAGCCGACCGCGCCGACCGCGCCGACCGAGCCGACCGCGCCGACCGCGTCGACCGAGCCGACCGAGCCGACCGAGTCGACCGCGCCGACCGCGCCGACCGAGCCGACCGAGAGCCAAGCGAAGAGCTCCGAGCCCTTCTTTCCGTGCCCGCACTGCGGGGGCGCAATACAGGTCGCGCAAGTGAACTGCGGAATCTTTCGCCACGGGGCCTTTAAAAAAACCGGCCGACAGATCCCGCCGCACCTTCCCGAGCCGGAGTGCGCCGGCCTGGCGCAGCGCGGCGCGATCAACGGATGCGGAAAGCCCTTCCGGTTTGACGGAGAGCGGGCCGAGGCGTGCGGGTACATTTGACTGCGGGCAAATGCGCCCGCGATATCACTCGCCCACTCTTACCTCCACGTCGGGCCGACCCTTCTGTATCATTATTTTGAGCATCTGATTCTGGGGCGTGTTGTCCTCCAGAATGATCTGCTGAAGGTTAACGCATCCGGCCATGATGGTGGCCAGCTGGAACGCCACCACCGTGTCCAGCAAGTCCTGATTACTCACTTCGTTCGTGAGAACGTTGGGCCGGGACTTCCCCCCGCAGTCCTTGGACCGCGCGGCCGGGCCGGCCGCGTAAACGAACCGATCGGGGGGCACGCGGCCCGACGGCGGCCGCGTCGTTACTGAGATGGTGCGAACCCGATCGAGGGGATTTTTAGTTGAGTGCACTCTGCTGAGGTACGTGAACACACTGAAGGAGAGGTCGCTCGGACTGGTCGGCGGGTCGCTCTCGCGAGGGGCCGCCGAGTCCGTCATCGCGAGAGTACTTCCCGCGGCAGCAAATGAAGACGCTGGGGACGACGACGAAAAACAGGATCCCCAAAATAATTAGCACTCCGGCCAGGCCCACCTCGTCCATCGCGTTATCTTGCTCGCGGGCGTGTTCAATAGGCGGGCGAGCGCCGCCCGACACGCGCCGAGTCGTTGGAATTGAAACGGGCCGGGCCTATTGGTATAAATTGTACCAATAGGCGCATGGCCCTTTACATTGTCGCGCTGGGCGTTGCGTGTGTTTCGACCCTTGCGTCTATTTTTGCGTGCCTGGCCTGGAGGTCGTTCCGCGGGGGCCTGGACTTGGAGCCAGAATTGGAACTGGAGTTGGGGGTCCGGCGCGTCGCGGCGAGTCGTAGTACGTGTGCTGCGGTGCGTCGGCTCGAGTCGCGGGACTCGGACTCGGCCGTTGTTCTCGACGGGCCGGCTGTTCTCGACGGGCCGGCTGTTTATGTGGAATTTGCAAAAAGAAAATAGGGCCACCGCGACCGGGCTCTCGACTTCCCGCGAAATGGCCGGGTGCGTGTTCTTCGCGGTCAACGGCGGGGAGGTGAACTGCGCGCGGGCCCTCTGGCAGGCCGAGCTGGCGCTGAGGGTCGCCGAAGTCGTGGGGCACCCGGAGGGAGAGCTGAAGATTCTCGGCCTGGCGCGAACTGAGAAGTGCCCCAGGACCACGCCGCAAGACCCCATCAGGGTCACGACGATGTGGCTGAAGGACTTCTACGACGACCTGACCACCTTTGGCGGGCGGCACTGCGTGAGGCTGGCACCGGCCGACATCTCGGAGCGGGTGCGCGCCGACCAGATCGGCGAGCGCCCGGCGGCCTCGAACTTCGGGATGAAGTCGGTCGTGGTGTTCGCAGGCGACGGAGACGCGCCGGCGACCAGCGACAAGTACTTCATGAGGGGGCGCTTCGCGGCCTGGCCGGTCCACGGAGCTCGCCTAACTTACCAGGACCTACTGGAGGACTTCCCCCTGGGGCAGCAGGAGGACGACTCCGCGGTGCCCGTGCTGCTGGTCCCCATCGAGCACCTGAAGTAACGGTTCCAATTCTTAATTGAATAGACAATCGAGTAGGCACAACCGAACGCCGCTACAAAATGGCTGTCGTTGAAGAAAACGCCGGCCCCTACCGGGGGCCCTGGCATCCACCCAACGGCATTCCGAATTTTGCGGTTGGCATGAATTATTGCCGCGACAACGGGGACTTCATCTGCTTCCTGGATGGACTAAACTTCCTCGCGGTTTCCGGTGTCAGGCCCAACACGCTCAGGAACGCGTTCGATTGGCCCGAGGGGGCTGAGTTCGGGAGCGTCTTGGATCATGAGGGGAATTACTTCGGGACCGTGTCGGCCCCGCGCGTCAACGGCCGGTGGACGTTCGTACACATGTTCCGGCAGCACCCCGCGCAACTCCAGAGACTCCTTGCCGGCCGCGCGGTTCTGAAAATTGACGTGGTGTTCGAGATCGCGATTCGCGGCGAAATTATCGCCAGCGGCCGGGCCGCGAGCGAGGTCGTCGTTCCCAGCGCGCCCCCGCTGACCCTCAGCGCGTACGAGGAGGGGTTCAGGAACGGCGCGCGCGATCCCGTGATGATCAGCACCGCCGGGCTCGGCTATATCGGAGCGATGGCGGGATTCCATTCCATTGACATTCTGGAGATCGATCCGAGTTCCGCGTTCCTCCTTCGGGCGGCCGGGATCGAAGCGATCCCGCTGATGCTGAAAAACCCGGTGCTTCCGATCGTGTTCGGTCGCGTCGACCCCGCCGAGCCCGCGGTTGCCTACCCCGCGGTTGCCTACCCCGCGGTTGCCTACCCCGCGGTTGTCAACCCCTATGGTTAGAACATCCAGAACGGAGCCACAACGCGCCGCTCGTATTTTGTATTAGTGTGACACGGAGACCAACTATAACGCGCGAGCTGCTGGACAATCCGCAACCATGGCCGGACCGCCCACAAGTGACTTGTCACAAGTGACGAGAGAAAAATAATCAGGAGCATGGCGATGAGCTTCCCGGAAAAGAACAACGGCGAGCCGTCGCTGACCGCGGTTGCCCACGCGTTTAACGCCGCCGCGCTCCTTAAGGGCGAAGGCCTGCTCAGTTACGACGGAAGCCCAATAACATTCTCGAGCGCCAACTGGCGGGCCTTCGTGGGGCTGTGATGCGCGGTTCAGTGAGGTGCGAAGGCCCCCAGTTGCCGCTTTTTTGTGCCGCGAGTATACGGCCGCGAACACTGCGCAGCAATGGGAGCCAGCGTGTACCAGGACACCGGATACGCGGGGGCGTTCATGCGCCTCCAGGCGGGCAGCTACCGCGGGGCCCCCGACGCCTGCTGGCGCGCAGCGGGCGGGTCCGGCGGATGGCTCTGCGGGCGGACCCGGCCCGCGTGGAGCCCGCAGGAGGCGTCGGGGGGCGCCTCGGGGCAGTACAACGGGGAGCCCCTCGACAAGAACATATCCAGCGTCCGCGTGGACGCCAACACCGTGGTCGCGCTGTACGACTCGCGCGCGCCGTCGTCCAGCGGGGCGTCGCGGGTCGTCGTGGGCCCGGTGAGCATCAGCGACCTGTCCGCGCTCGGGTTCAACGACAAGACGAGCCTGGTCGAGGTCGCCGAGTACAACTCCCAGTCGAGCGGCGACGCCCAAGTCACTGTGTCGTCGTCCTACGGACTGGGGGGCATGCGCGCCGCGGTGACCGGCGGCGACTACGTCCTCGGCGCCTCGGCCGAGCTGGGGACGATCTCCCGGATCGCCTCGGTCGAGGTCGGAGCGCGCGCGCTCCTCATTCTGTACGCGAGCAGCGGCCTGGACAACGCGCAGGACGCGGTGATGATCAAGGGCCCGGTCCGGGTCGACGACCTGGAGGCCTTCAACTTCTACGAGCGCGCCCTCAGCTTCCGCGTGCTGGCCACTGGCGGCCCGAACAAGTACGGGCACCGCGCCGGGAGCGGCCCGGAGCTGCCGGCGTCGAGCGGCAGCGGGAACTCGTACTACGCGCCGCTCGCGCCGTCGTACGCGCCGCGAGCTGCGTCGTTCGGGGTCTACGCGCAGCGAGTGGCTCCGCCGGCGCCGGCACCCCCGCGCGGACCGCTCGCGCGCGCGCTCGCTCACCACATCACCCGGCTGTTCTCGTACTTCGACCCCGCTCGCTCCTGATTAAACACGGCGCTGAAAAATTGAAGACTCCCCGCCGAATACAAGGAGCCCGTCAAGATGAGCCGCCGAACCTTCGTGGTTGACGGGATTACCTTTCGGGGAATAACCGACAGCCCGTCGCCCGAGCAGTACGAGAAAATAACCCTCACCGAAATCACCTGGGACGACCCCTCAACGCTTTACGTACACGTCAGTGCGGTGCCGAAAGACATCGAGCCGGACAACCCCCTGAGCCATGTGTCCGCTGCGCGGGGTACGAATGCGATCACCGCGAGTGCGAGCACGCTGAGTGCCCGCACAGCGGGTACGACCCAGCTGCCGAGTCGGCCGAGCGGGTGATTGTTTACGTGACTTGTCACGTCACAGCGTTAACGACGTCCCCGGGATTGAGTTTCAGTGCCCGCACTGCGGAACGAAGTGGTGGTGTCGGCGAGGGGAACTCCATCGGGAGGGCGGGCGGCCCGCCTTGATCCACCAGCCAAATGACCCCGACAAGTTTTACGTCCAGCACTGGGTAAACGGCAATCGCGTGAGCGGGCTGTCCTTTTTTGAGTCTTAATTAAGTTCTTGCGCCGCCAACATAGAGACGCAGCGGCCAGCCAGCGAACGCTCCGCTTGACATGGCAAACTCTGCGCGCCCCGAGCTTCCCGCGCGCGCGATCCCCGAGGCCGCGCGACTTCTTTCGGGCTCGGAGCCCGGAATGACCCGCCTGGAAAGCCCCCACAATGGAGCCGCCTCGTTCGCGAAGCGGCAGGGCGCCCCCGCGGCGGAGGCCGTGATGGCAACTGGCAAGTCGGTAATCTCGGTTGAGATGATGGCCGACGACGACTACGTCGAGTTGTACGTGCGGGCCGGCGATTGCGCGCCGGTGTACCTCGGCAGCGCCGAGCGAGCGGCGCCCGAGCGCGCAAACTGCGCGTTCGAGTCCAAAACCCTTCGCGCGGCCATCGTGGCGTTCGCCACCGCTCGGTGGTTCGAGTGAGCGCCGCTCGGTGGTTCGGGTGAGCGCCGCTCGCCGTTTTTCGCAGCACCATGTGCTGGCACCACGTACTGGCACCACGTACTGGCACCACGTACTGGCACCACGTACTGGCACCACGTACTGGCACCACGTACTGGCACCACGTACTGGCACCACGTACTGGCACCACGTACTGGCACCACGTGCCCGGAATTGTCCGCGCGCATTATAGGCGGTATGGACCGAAGCCTTATTGCGGCGCTGGCCGTCGTGCTGGTGATTTTGGCGCAAGCGCCGCCAGTCGCGCACAACTGGGACCCCCCCGCGCTCGGTGGCTCGAGCGAGCCCCGCTCGCCGTTTCTCGCGAGCCGGTCCCGCGCCACCCAGAATTGTCTGCGCGCATTATAAGGCGCCATGGACCGAAGCCTTCTCGCGGTGCTGGCCGTGGTGCTGGTAATTCTGGCGCTGGTGCTCGCGGGGTGGCGCGCGCACAAACTCCGCGCGACGCCGCTCGCCGGCGGGAGCCCGCGGCCGCTCGCCGCGCAAACGCCGCTCGCCGCGCAAACGCCGCTCGCCGCGCAAACGCCGCGAGTCGTCGTTGACACGCTGAACCTCACGCACTACTGGGCACCCCCCGCGCGCGGGGAATACATCGGGTCGGCGAACATAATTCGAGCCATCAAGGAAACTGCCCCCATCCTCGTGAAAAAGTTTCCAGGCGGGGTCCACTACGTGACCAAGCTCAACAAGCGCATAGACGTGGTGGAGAGTCTGGACAATTACGAGGCCGCGGCGAGCGCCGCGGGCGTAACCGTTTGGGTCGTGGACAGCACCGACGGGCGGGGGTACCTGGCGAACCCCCGAACCGGCGCCCACCAGGAGAAGGGGTACGACGACTTCTTCATGGGCTACCTCGCGCGGCGGGTCCTGCGCTGTCAGGTGGCCACGTGCGACCTCTTCCGGGACTTCGGGGACCTCCGGAAGGCGCTCAGCCCCTTCCGAGTCTACAAGCTCTCGGCGCCGGGCGTCCGCCGCGAGATAAGCCACATGGACCCCGCGGCGCCGGCGTTTCGGGCGCTGATCCGCCCCCGCCGAATTCCCCTGCCGGACGTGCTCCCGAAGGACCCGAAGGACCCGAAGGACCCGAAGGACCCGAAGGACCCGAAGGACCCGAAGGACCCGAAGGACCCGAAAAAAGGGGTTTAATGGCTGGCAAAGTTTTTTAACGGCCGTTGTTTGGATATTGACTAAACCCGCAAGCATGCAAGCCTCCGACACGTTGAGGTTGGTTGAGATATTACTTCGCGAGCTCTCTTACGGGCAGGGCCACATGACTCACGCGGGCGTGTGGTACATACTGGACAGCCTTGCCGCGCTCAGTGCCTGGTACCCGCTCGACACCGCCGCCCACTCCGCGCTGGTGGCGAAAATAAAGTCGCTGGTCGCGGCCGGCGAGCTGGTTCACTACTGGAAGCACCTCGCAATACCCGTGGTGAACCTGCTGGCCGCGTCGCCAGCCGCGCCGCCGGATATTGCTCAGTACGCGGGGCGCGCCAACGAGGCGATCGCCTACTTCCGGAGGCAAATAGTTCCGTGGGAGTGACGCGCATCCGACGCGCGTCAGATGCGCTCGAGCTTGTCCATTGCGTCGCCGCCGGGATTGTGCTCGCGCATCACCTGGCGCGCGTGCTCTTTTATGTCCTCGATCTGCCGCTGCTGGAAGCGAAAAATCCCGTTGCGGAATTCGGGAGTGTTGGGCATCCACATCCGCCCCCTGAGGGCCTTAACGACTACCCCCAGGCCGTCGATTTTCGTCTTGCTGAGGTATATCTGAAAGGAGAAGGGGTCGCTCTCGTTGTTCAGCTGGATCCACTGCTTCTTCATCGCGGCCTCCCGGAGGTCGTACGAGTCCTCGAGCACGACGGTCCCCTCGCACACCACCTTGAAGGTTCCCTCCTGCGGAACGTACAGGTCCGCGCCGAAGTCCTCGTCGATGTAGGGGCGCTTGCCGTCCCACTTCGTCTTGAGAATCGTCAGCAGGCGCGCGGCAGTCCGCGCGCCGCCCTTTTTGTGAACCTGGATAACGAAGGCCATTTCGCGCGGCAGTTTTCGCGTCAGTATATTAGGGGCGCCATGCCGTCAATTGAGAAGAATTCGGTGGCGCTGGTCCTGGTGTTCGTTCTGCTGCTGCTGCTCGCGCTGGCCGCGAGCCCCCAGGCGGGCGCGCCCCAGTCGGGCGGCGCGGCCGGGGGCGCGGCCGCCCGAAGGCGGGGCGTGATGTGCGGCGTCGGAAGCATCGACAAGGGCGACAAGGAGCTCTTGGCGGCAATCATGGACGTCACCAGCAACGGACTGATCGGCGCGGACCTGTCGATCGCCGAAAAGAAGCGGCGGATTCGGGAGCTGACCGCCGCGCCCCCGGGCGGCAAAACGTCCGAGCCGTCCCCCTTCTACCGGGAGGTGGACAAGCCCCCGGCCGGCGGAGCCTCCGGCGCAAAGTTCCAGGCGTGGCACGCGTACCCCACCTGGAGCAAGATGTACAAGAGCCCCAGCGCCACCAAGCAATACAGCAAGGACCGCATGGAAATAATGAACAACCTGGACATCGACTGGAGCCTGGTCATGAAGCGAGTGACCCCGATCCTTGAGGACAACCGCGAGTACATCGGCCTCATCAACAAGGGGGTCGACGGCCGGCTCGAGGTCGTCAAGATGGTGGCCAGCCCGTCGAAGGTGGGGGAGGCGACGTCGAAGACCGCGCTGGCCGAGGTTCCGGCCGAGCTGGTCAAGGAAATAACCGAGACCCCGGGCCTGTTCGAGTTCCACACCCACCCCATTGGCTACAAGGCCTGGCCCCTACCGTCGCCCACCGATTTGTTCGGGAGCCTCATGCTGGGCTTCAACGGGATGTTCGCGGGCTCGATCGTCATCGGGGAGTACGGCGTGATAATAACGGCCCCCTCGAAGAGGCTGTTCGAGAGCGTCTGGGCGAGCCGCAACCCCTCCCTGACGATGCTCCGCCGGTGCCACGACATCATCCAAGCGATGTCGAGCAAGCGCTCGTGGTCCGTCTGGACGCTCGCCGACTACCAAAAAATGTGCGAGCGCTTCGATCTGAATCACATCGTTTACCCCACGTCTCGGTACGTGCGGGACCTCCACACGATGGAGTTCGTGACCTCGTGCGAGCAGGTCGACGACGACCTGCTGGACTACATTGCCGACCGGATCGACGAGGAGCTCAAAAAGGAGCAAATTTAGCCGCGGAAACAATTGAATGCGCCGCCGCCCCTTATACACAGGCGCCGTTCGCGATGTCCGTGGTCGTTGCCGTGGCGTGCTGGTGCGGGCCGCTCTCCGAGCGCCTGGCGCGGGTCCATCAGTTCGCTGCGTGCGACGCCGTTGAGTACGACCACCGGATAAGCATCGTGGGCGGGTCCAGCATCGAGGACCAGGTGTTCGAGGAACTGGACAAGCTCAGTGGGCTGCTGGGGCGCCCGGCGCTCGCGCTGATCAGCGTCCTCGGAACCATCGTCTCCCGGGGCGCCGGCGAGCTGGCGGCGCTCGCCGCGCGGCCCGACGTCGGGTGCGTCGCGTGGACGCTCGAGTCGCGCGCGGAGGCCGAGAGCGCCCGGGACTTGCTCGCGGCGGCCGAGAGCGCCCGGGACCTGCTCGCCGAGAGCGCCGGGGCGCCCGCGGCGGGCCGCGTCGAGGTCAGCTTCCTCCCCGACGCGGAGGGCGGCGCGCCCTGACGCGCTCGCGAGTTTTTTCGCGGCGAGTTTTTTCGCGGCGAGTTTTTGCGCGGCGAGTTTTTGCGCGGCGCATTGAAGCGCGGCGCAGTCCGTTAATAGGCCGCGCGAGCACCGCATCCATGGCGCCGCGCCATCAAAAGGCCGCCCTGGGGGCCATGGTGGTCGTCGTTGCGATTCTGCTGGCGTTCATCACGTTCACGCTGCGCCAGCACGCCCGGTTCTACGACAAGTGGGCCGAGGTCCGCTTCGAGCGCGCGCTGATCTCCGAGGCGTACCCGCGAATGAAGACCGGGGACCTGATCCTGTTTTCCGCGGCCGGGCACGACTGCGTAATGGGCGGCCTGGGAATCAACGAGCTGTTCACGCACGCCGCGGTCATCGTCAACAAGGAAGACCCCGGCGGCGTTGTCAAGCCGTACATCTCCGAAACCATGGGCGACGGGTGCTACCTCCTTCGCGAGGTGGAGAAGCGCACCGGAAAGGGCGGGTTTCAGATGCCCCTGCTCGCCCGGCTGAAGGACTACCCCGGAAACCTGTTCTACATGGAGCTCGACCGCGCGCTCGACGCCGCGACCGAGGGCGCGATCCGGCGCGCCGCCGACCGGTCCCTCGGCCACCCGTACCCCAGCAAGCTGGGGCTCTTCCTCAACTTCCTCGGGTTCCGGGAGAGCGCGGGGCGCCGCGGGCACTCGCGGCACTGCTTCAGTCACGTTGCCGCGATCCTGAACGGGGTGGGGCTCCACCCCCGCGGCGCCCCCATTTCAGGAGTGGGAAGCGACATCGCCCGAGCGATTCCCCGGCTCTTCCGGGACGAGCTCGAGAATCCGGCCAGGTACCGCCGGCCCGTGAGCCTCCTTTACGACGTCGACGCGCACCGGTGCGCGAGCTGCGCCCCGCCAATGGTCCTGGAGAGCCGGTGGTCGTGTTAAAGCCCGCGGGCTTTTTTTAAGGGACCTGAAGTGAGACATTGACACCGACCCTCGCCCGACACAATGAACGCCCGCAATGAAGTGTCGGATGTTGTTTACGTGGACGGGATCGTGTTCGAATCCACGAAATCCGCGGAATCCGCTGCTGACGCAGTCGTAGCGGCTACGGCCGCAGCCGCGGTTGCGGCAACCGCGCCGCGCGCAACCGCGGAGGCTCGCTCCAACCGCCGCGGGCGGAACAAAGATGGAAGTTGGAACGCCCGAATCATGGCGATGTCCGGAAACAAACGGCGCAAGTGGGGCAGCAGCAACGGTCTCAACCCGGAAGAAATAACCGACCTGATGGCCGCGGACAATCGGGCCGCGGACAGGCAGGCCGCGGAGGCAGGACCGCCCAGGAAGAAGATCCACGTCGCGGGGTCCTCCGTCGAAAAAATGACTCTCGTGTTCGAGCGTGACAAGCTTATGCAACAAATAAGACGGCTCGAAAACAACAATCGCCGCTTGGCAGCCTCCGCCGTTGTTGACTACGAGACGATTTACGATCTCAAGCGAGAGGTCAGCCAGCTGACAAAGCAGCAAAAGAGCAGCTCGGCGGCTGCTTGTCCCGCGCCTCGCCGAGTGCCAGTCCCGACCCTCTCCGAGCTGGAAGTGCTGCGCGGCGAGCTGGAAGTGCTGCGCGGCGAGCTGGAAGGACTGCGCGCCGAGCTGAACGCGAGCGAGGAGCGCGTCGCCGAGCTGAACGCGGCCAGCGACGCCATCGCGGACTTCACCCTCGGGATCGCCAACAGGATCATGGCCTCGAGGAGCAATTGCGGCCAAGATCCGTGCTGACGCCGCAGGCTCCGCGAGATTTTTTTCCGGCGGCCCAGTGAATGTCGTCCGGGGCGAGGGCGGCGCCGATTCGCTCGGTCAGTTCCTCGGCCATGTAGCTGGCGACTCCCCGGCGCTGGGTCACGTGCGACGCGCGGGCCCGCGCGCCGAAGCACTGGCCGGCGTGCCTCAGGAGGCGGAGGTTCTCGGAGCAAATGCTCACGTCGGCGAACAGCACATGCCCTTTTTTTAGCGGCTCTCCGGCGCGCGGCGCTCCGCCGCGCGGCAAAGCCACGTGGGCCGATGCCGTGATGACTGGCGCCCCCTCGACCCGAAACGTCAGGGAGTACACGTACGCATTGTACTCGGCGCTCAGTATCAGGTCCTCGGCGAACACTGCGCATTTTTCCTCCACCCAGCTCTCGGCGTCGCGCTCCGCCACGTCGAACACGTGGGAAATAAAAAAGGCCGCCGCGGCCGCGTGCTCGGCGCCGTGCGCCATTTCGCGAGAGGCTTCTCAAACTGAAAGATGAGGGCGCCGCGTTCAAAACGAAAACCGGGACGCCCTCATTACGGCCGCGATCCGTCAACGCTCACAACAAATTGGTTCAGGTTGCTACCCTCGGCGCTGTTGCGCTCGGCGCCGCGGGCGGGCGCGGCGGGCGCGGCGGACGCGGCGGACGCGGGCGCGTGCATTGGTACGCGCTCACCCACCTTGAGCTTTAGAAGGACCACGCCGTACTCCGTCATGTTCTTGGTGAAATTTTCCTCGCGCTCCTTTCGCTGCGCGTCGCTGGCGGGATCGCCAACGGACAGGGCCTTGAACGCGGCGTCAACTCCGCCGGGCTTGGCGCCCGGCAGCAGCTTGGACTGCTCAGTAGCGAGTTTCAGGCTGCCGAACGCTTTCTCGAACGAGTCGTGGTGGGTCGCCTTGAGGACCGTGACCTTGACCTTGTTATCGGCCGACTTGGCAATGAAGGTATTCTCCTCGTCGTTCTTGGGCTTCGCCAGGCGGCCCCAGTATCCCACGGCCAGGCGCGCCACGTACTCGCGCTTTCCGTTGATCAGCTCGCCGACCGCTGGCTCGCGGAAGCCCTTGACCAGCAGGCCGTCCTCCCTTCGCGGCCCTCCGGTGCCCCGGGGGCGCCCGTCCCGGCTTCCGTCGCGGTTTCCGTCCCGGGACCGCCCGCCCGCGTGCTTGCTGTCATCTCCTTCGTCGCCGTCTCCGTCTCCGTCTTCGTCGCCGTCGTATTTGCCCTTGCCAAAGCCAACGTAATCGGGCGCGCCCCCGAAGAGCGCGCCCCCGAAGAGCGCGCCGCCCGCCGCACGGCGCTTCTCGGAGAGGCACAGGGCCACCAGCACGGCCAGGAGGACCCAGAGAACGAGTATGAGTTTGTCCATGCCCGCGGGTTCGGTATAAACCGCGAGGAAAAAACTCGCGAAAGCGCTCGGCCAAAAAAGCGGGCCGCTTCAGAATGCCCCCGAGGCCCGCCCGACTTCGCTCGAAATGTCCCGGGCGGACGCCCACTCCATGTCGACGACGAACACCAGTCGGCCTCATCGTCGGACAGTCTCCCCGGAAAGAAGTTAGTGGGCTCGTACACGTGCTCCGCTCCGGTGCCGGCGTTCGCCAGGGGGCGGAACACGTACCGAGTCAGGTTGATGCGGGCCTCCGCGCCGGGGGGGCGGTGGGCGCGCGAGAACGCCTGGAGCTCGTGCGGGCCCGCCTGGAGCCCGCCTGGAGCCCGCGCGAGAACGCGTTCGCGCCGCACAGGCGCTCGGCGATCTGGTGCGACGCGAACGCCTCGATGAAGGGGCGCTGCTCAAGCGTCACTTGTGACAAGTCACGGAGTAATTTTCGACGCCGTCCGTTATTGGGCCGCCAGTCCAGTGCTCGCTTTCCATGGCCTGCTGCACGAAGCCGACATGACATTCAGACCCCCTCAGTTCGCGGCGAAGGCCCTCCTGGCTGTTGAGGGTTATCATTGTTCGGTTGAGATCGGGGAGGCCCTTGAGCTTGGGGTTCTCGGCCAGGATTTCATCGCGGTTGTAGTCGCTCACGAAGTGGTCGGCCGACATGGACCCGGGGGTCGCCCACCACACCCCGTTCCTCACAACGCGGGGGTTGGTCCTAAACGCCAGGGTGTCCGGGTCCTCACAATCGAACGGCTCCGGGCCTGATTGCTTGCCAGCCATTGCGTCGGGGATGATCCGGAGCTGTAATTAACCGGAATTGGCCCTTCAATTTGCGGCGCGGAACCGCAACGATCGTCTGCACCGCAAAAAGAAGGCGCCGCGGCGCTACAGGGCGCACGCGGTGCAGACCTCCGCGGTGCAGACGGCCTTTGCGGCGGCCTTCGCGCCGGCCTTCGGCGCGGCTTTCGCGCCGGCCCCGCCCGCGGCGGTCGAGTGGATGTAGTACGAGCCGGTCACCAGGCCGCGCCGCCACGCGCTGACGATGATTGAGCAGTAGGTGCGGAACGTGGGAACGTCCACCCAGTGATTGAGCGACATGGTCTGCGAGATGAACGGGCCCCGGGCCGCGGCGTGCTCGACGCCGGCCCGCCAGCCCAGCTCGCGGGCGGTGACGTACATCCTTTTCAGGTCGGCGGGGACCCGCTCGATCCCCTGGACCGAGCCGGCCGCCTCGGCGATGTCGCGCTTCATCCGCTCGTCCCACAAGCCGAGCGCCTCCAGGTCGCGCACCAGGTACCGGTTGTGCGTGACGAAGGAGCCGGCCTGGGTCGTGTGCGTGGACACGTTGGACGCGAACGGCTCGAACGACTCGTGGTTCTTGGTCGGCCGCGAGGACGTCGCGGTGGGCATCGAGGCGGTCACGTAGCAGTTGCGGACGCCGCGGCGCACGCTCTCGCGCAGGCGCGGCCACCGGTCCGCGGCGAGGGCGCCCTCGGTGACTGCCTCGATCTGCTCGGCCCAGCCCGGCGCGAGGTGTCCGTCGCGCTCCCACAGGTCGGGCTGGATCAGGCCGCGCGCGGCCTCGGTGTGCGGAAAGGTCTCGTGCGGGCCGTGCTCGAACGCCAGGCGCGCCGACTCGCGCATGGCGCCGTAGTAGATGGCCGCGTGGAGCGCCATGTCGAGCGCGCGGGCGGGCGCGGAGCCGTACTCGTACCCGAACTCGCACAGGATGTTGGCGAGGCCCATGGACCCGATCGCGATCGGGCGGTGGAGGGTGTTGCTGCGGACCCCCGGCGCCACTGGGCAGTACGACACGTCGATCACCTTGTTGAGGTTGCGGGTCAGGGCCGCGGCCGCGTCGATGATTCCGCTCCAGTCGATTCGCACGCCGCCCTTGTTGTTGGCGCGCGCGTCCTTCCTCAGGTGGTTGGCCAGCGGGACCGAGCCCAGGTTGCAGACCCCGTACTCGGACTTGGACGGGTCCGCCTCGTCGAAGAACGATGGTATTGTGATTTCACAGCAAAGGTTTGATCCGCGGATCGTGCGCCACTTGAGGTTCGACTTGCGGTTCATGTGGTCCTTGAACAGGGTGTACGGCGTTCCGGCCTGGGCGTTGGTGATGAACCACTCGGTCATGATGTCGCCCGCGCGCACCGCGCGCCGGTAGCGCTTCTCGCGCACGTACTTGTCGTAGAGCTCGCGGAACTCGTCGCCGTACGAGTCGACCAGCTTCGGGACGGAGGCGGGGTCGAACAGGTAGTAGCGCCCGGACTCCGGGTCGTCGGGGCGCTCCAGCTGGTCGACCAGGGCCTCCATGAACTGGTCGCCAATCACCAGGCCGAACTTGAGCTCGGGCGTCGAGTTCTCGGCCCCCTCGCGGCGCCCGGTCTCGAGGAACTCGAAGACGTCGTCGTGCCACGTCTCCATGAACATCGCGAACGCGCCGGGGCGCACGCCGCCCTGGTCGATGTAGCACTGCATGGTCTCGCACAGCTGGATGTAGCGGCGCGGGCCGCTGCTCTTGCCGCCGGTCGACCAGATGGTCGAGCCCCGCGCGCGCATCGCGGTGATGGAGATCCCGATCCCGCCGCCGCACTTGGATATCATGCCGGCGTCCTTCAGGACGGTGAGCAGGCCGTTCATGTCGTCCGGCACCGACAGCAGGTAGCACGACGACAGCTGGGGCTCCTTGCGCCCCGCGTTGGTCACCGACGGCGACGCGTGAACGATCTTGAACTGCGAGGTCAGGTCGTAGTCGTTCAGCGCGTCCTCGATGCGCTGGAAGAACTTGTAGTCCGACGCCAGGTGGCCCCGGCGGTCGGGCTGGCACACGTGGCGCTGAATCGCCGCGCGAACGAACGTGTGCTGCGCCCGCTCGACTATTCGCGGGGCCTGGTCGCCCAGGCCCATCGCCTCCTTGCCCTGGTACGCCTTCATCATTGTGGAGACCCCGAAGAAGTCCATCTGGTAGTCGCGATCGAACTGCATGCGGGCGTTTATCTGCTTGTAGCCGCGCTCGATTATCGCCACGTACTCGTCGGACATGTTGGACACGTCGCGCCCCAGGTCAACGAACACCCCCCGCAGGGAGCAGATCGCGTCGATGCACTTGTCGATCGAGCCGTCCCCGGTCCGGACCGCGGTTGCGCGGAACCCGCGGTCCTCCGCCTCGTCCCGAAGGCCGTCGAGGGAGCGGTCGGCAATGCGGCTGATCCGGGTCTCAATGGCCGCCAGGGCCTCCTTCTGCTCCGCCCACGGGACCTCGGGCGCCCGCGCCAGGAGGAACTCGGCGTAGCACTCGGCGACCGCGTCGACGAACGCGGTCATGATGTCGGTCAGGCTCTCGCGGCCGTCGGGGGGCGGCGCGGCCGCGGAGAGCATCCGCAAGTCGGCGTCGATGACCTCGCGAATGCTCTCCGCGGCCGCCCCGATCGCCCTGGACAGCATCCCCACGATCTCTTCCTCGCCGATGCGGTACGCCCGGCCGCCGCACTTCCGCATTCCGCAGAGCCGCTTGACGGTCGCAAGGACGCAGGCCGAGGTCTGCTTTTGCAGGTTGCTGACCGCGACGCGCGCGGCGAACTCGCCGTACTCCGGGTCCGACACGCAGAGCCCCGAGCACACGTCGATGGTGGCCTGGTCGATCTCGGACGTGAGGATCCCGGGGCGAATCTTCCTCTCCACCAGGGCGACCACGCGCCTCATGTCGACGCGGGCGAGCGGCGGCTGGATGCTCGAGCACAGGGCCTCGCCGCGCGCCGCGATCGCCTCCGGCGAGTACGGGACGCGGGCTCCGCGCCGGTCAATGACAAACAGGGCGTCCATTGCGTCGAGGGGTGTGAACCGGTGACAGGAATTCAAATTTGCGGGGCGGCGCCTATATATATGGGCGCGGCCGAGTTCTATTGGCCACGCGGGCAAAAAAATTGGGAACTTTTTGCTGCCGCATTATACGCAGCAATGCTCGACCAAAATCAGGGACTCGTTTTGGCGCTGGCCGTCGTCGCCATCATCATCGCGGCGGTGATGTACCGCCGATCGCGCGCGCCCGCGCCCGCGCCCGCGCCCGCGCCCGCGCCCGCGCCCGCGCCCGCGCCCGCGGCGCCGCCCGTCGCGTACACCGCGAAGTTCAGCGGCGGCTGGGTCACCGGCGACGTGCCGCGCGTGAAGTCGCTGGCCGTCGCGCCCGACGGGCGCTACTTGTTCGCCATTACGCAGAAGCCGTTCTTCAAGGCGGTCCTGACACATATTGACCCCAAGACCCTCGCCGTGAGCGGCGGAACGGTTGTGCACGGCCCCGCGGCCGCGCTCGTCGGGGGGACGGCCGCGGTTATGAAGCTGGTGGAGGCGAGCACCGCCCCGGCCAGCCCCGGAACGTACCAGGTGACCGACATCGAGGTCGCCCAATAGGGCGGGCGCAGCAAACGCGCATTCGGGGCCTCCGTTTTTTTTCCGCGTAATTACTCGCTCCGGTTTTCGGCGCCGCGCCATATTTGAAACCGCTCGGTTGTTATTATTGCCGTCCGCCGCCATGAGTTCCGCCGACCTCTTCCGCGTCCCGCTCAGCAGGCTGCGCGAGTACCGGAACGCGGACTGGCTCCTCCCCACTCGCGAGGACCCGGCCACCGCGGTCAGCGAGTGGACCGAGTACGTCGCGCGCGTCCTCGCGGGTTCACTCGCCGCACTGGACGCCGCCGAAGTCGCCCAGTGCCTCAAGGGAATGTTCCCGAACACCGCCCCCGAGGCGTTCGAGCGCTGGACCAAGATCCGCACCGCGGGCGCCGACGACTCGCGGGAGCCGCTGTGCGAGGGGGAGAGCGGGCGCCTGGCCCTCGGCCGAGTCCGGCACCCCGGCCTGTGGAAGCTCAAGAAGAAGATGGAGAAGCTGATGTGGGACGCCGACAAGGTTTCCCTGGAGGGGGAGGGCACCCGCGTTGAGTCGCTGAAGGCCGAGCTGCGCCAGCTGATCCGGCACGTCCTCGCGTTCTTCGCGATCGCCGACACGCTGGTGTGCCAGGGCATCGACGAGGTGTTCGCCCGGAAGATCAAGCTGATGGAGGCCCAGTTCTACTTCGCCGCGCAGCTGTTCAACGAGACGATCCACAACGAGGCCTACACGCTCCAGGTCAACGCGGCGGTCCCCCTGCGCGAGCGCCAGGAGGTTTACGACGCGGTCAAGACCTTTCGCGCGGTGGGGGCGATGGCCGACTGGATCCGCTTCTGGATCTGGGGGAGCCACGCCCTCACCGACCAGCTGGTGGTCGGCGCCTACAACGAGGGCGTGATGTTCAGCAGCCAGTTCGCGATCATCAAGTGGTTCCAGAACGGCAGCACGCTCAAGGGGATTCCGCTGCTCAACGACTGGATCTCCCGCGACGAGGCCCTCCACGCCAGCGCGTTCTGCTTCCTGATCAGCGACAAGCTGGCGATCAAGCCGGCCGACGAGGTCGTGAGCGCGGTGGCCCGCGAGGTCCTGGCGCTGTGCGCCGGCTTCATTCGCGACGCTCTGCCCGTCGACATTCCCGAGTTCTCCCGCGCCGAGCTGGCCGACTACACTCGGCACGTGTCCGACAACGTCATGGACGCGATGGGGTTCTCGCGGCTCCTGGAGAACGAAACCGCGAGGCCGAACCCCCTGCCGTACATGGAGAAGTTAATGTTCTCGGCAACTGAGCGGAAGAACTTCTTCGAGGACACCAGCACCGCCTACCAGCGCCTGGGGCCGGGGGCCCTGGAGTTCGGGGTCGAGGACGGGGTCCTCGACTAGCGGCGCTGAGACGTTTTTTAAGACGCCTTCGCAGTTAATTGAGGACCCCGAACGCGAGGACTCGGCGGCATGGCTCGGCACCACCGGCACCCCCGGCGCTGCATTCCCCGGCATCGCCCCGCCCTGGCGCCCCCAGCGGCTCCCCTTCCCGCGCCGCCCCCCCCGGTGCTTCCCACCGAGGTAATCACCGCTATTCTCAAAGCAGCGATATACCCGCTCGCCGTCAGTCAAAGCTTGTTATATTGGATCGAGGGGCCCGCTTGGCTGTGTAGCACGACCGCCGCCCTGGTGTGCCGGAAGTGGCGCGACATCGGCGCCGGCAGTTCTGCGCCCTGGTGTTCGGGACCGGCCGGGGGGGCCGCCGGCTGACTTGCGAGGAGTACCGCCGACTGGTTCCGCAGTACAATCCGGTCCTCACTCGCAAGCTCCTCGAGCCGTCAATCCTCCGGTCCATCCTCCTCAACTGTAAAAGGGCCGACTCAGATCCCATATCCTACAGACTCTGGAAGATGTACGCCCGCGGCAACGTGCGCGACCCGGCCACCGACGACCTGTTCGCCCAGTTTGGCTATTTGCCGCGCTATGAACCGATCGGCTCTCACTGGCTCGAGCAACATCACCGAGACATTATTAATAGCCCCCACGGGATCGCGCCCCGGCGCCAAGACGAGCACCATGCCAATGACGGACACCACGCCAAGACGAGCACCATGCCAATGACGGGCAGGAGGACTTCCTGAACCGGCTTGAGTTCTGGCCGGCGAGAGTGAGCGCCGAGCTCTGGATTTCGTGCGCGCCAGCGTGCGCGCCAGCGTGCGCGCCGACGCAAACTATCGCCTGGACGGTCGCCCCGGCCCCGCTGGCCGATCCGCACGCGGCCGCGCGGCGCCTGGCCTTCCACTGCGCGCGAGAGTGTACGGAAATCCGCCTCAATGGGATGCTCTGCCTCGAGTGGCGGGAGTGATTTTTTTGATTGGGACTGCGGTTTAAAAAAGACGGACGTTAATAATAACCGAGGCGCAATGAGGGAGCTCCCTGTCGAGATCGTTGAGCGGGTCGTCGGACACTTCATCGGGGGACTCGACGCGGGCGCCCTGGTCGAAAACGCGCGACTGGCGCGGCGCAGCGACTTGCCGCGGCTCTCCAACGCCACGCGCGCGGCCCTGGTGTGCCGGAAGTGGCGCGACATTGTTGCCGGCGTTCAGCGCCGGCGGTTCGGCGCCCTGGTGTTCGGGCCCGGCCGGTCCCGCCGGCTGACTTGCGAGGAGTACCGCCGCCTGGTCCCGCAATTCAATCCGGTCCTCACCCGCAATCTCCTCGAGCCCGCGATCCTCCGGTCCATCCTCAGCAATGGGAGCAAAACGGTATGCCGGCTTCTCGCCAAGCGCTTTCTTGATGAGGAGAACGCCGCCCTGTTCGCGGAATTTAATTACAGCAGAAAGCGCGCAACGTACAAAGCGGGTCAATTCCCCGACTCGTGGACCAGCTTCTTTGACTTGTGGCCTGATTGGCACCGGGTTGCGCGTAAACAAGCGTTCGCTGCGACGGACCCCCTTGCGGACATTAAGCGCGAGTTCGCTTTGCGGGACTCCGTCGCCCGCAACTCGTTGCAGTGCGGGCGAGTCCAAATCAGCTTCGCGCGGCCCATAGCGCAGCCCATAGCGCGCCCGCCCGCACCGCAACGAGTTGCGGGCGACGGAATGCTCTGCCTCGAGTGGCGGTGACGAGTCACAAAAAATGGGCATCGGTTTTTACGCGCAGGCGAACGGGATCGCCCGCCCCTGGTCAAACGGGAAGTGGTCCGCGCTCGGCTCGGGCCAGTCGTCCTGCGTGTTGTCGGTGAACAGCATTCCGCCGGTCGCGTTGCCGGTCGTTGCGTTGCGGTCGGCCGGGTACGCGTCGTCGTGCGACGGGCCGAACGGGTCGACGACCTTCCCGTCACTCCACGTGCCGTAGCCTCGCTTTTCGCGCCCCCATCCGCGGGACGCTGGGAGGACGCCCTTCCAGCTGGACCCGGGCCCGCCCGAGGACCCGTCGAGGTAGTTTCCGGGGGGCGGACCGAACCCCTCGACGCTCCTCGCCGGGCGTTCCCTGCTCATTCGCGGGGCGGTGAACGCGAGCATAAAGATCAGGATGATGAGCACCGCATACAGGCCGGCCGCCCTCGGCTTTATTTGAAGCGCCATTGCGAGCAATATACGTAACCGCCAAAATGCCCGCCGCCGAAATGGCCGCCGACCCCGCGCGCCTGGCGGACCGGATCGCCAACGAGTGGTGCTTTTCCTGGCACAGCGACCGGGCCCTCGCCGACAAAATCAGGGAGGACCTGGCGCGCGCAATCGCCGAGATTGGCGAGGCCGATCGCCTCGCGCTCAACTCACTCTGCGCCTCCGAAATCATGAGCTGGAGCAGGCTCGACGACTCCCGGGCCGCCCTCATCGAAAGCATCGGGTGCGCCTTCGGCCTGTACGTGGAGGGGGTCGCCCGATACTCCACGGGGCTCGACGCCGGCGCTCCCGCCCGAGGGGCCCACGTTATCGAGACGATTGACCCCTTCGGTTCCGTCGGTTCCGTCAGTTCCGCCGACGCCCGCTGACGCCTTGATTTTCTCCAGGAGGGACTTCGCGAACTCTGCGTCCTCCTCGGCAGCCCCCGTCGGATTGCTTTCCGACTCAAGGATGGCCTCGATGGAGGCCGCGTCCGGAGCGGCGGACGATTTGATGCCGACGGTGACAAAATGCTGACTGAGGTCCACCTTTTTTCCTTCCATTTCGATCTGGGTGGTAATTTTCTTGGTCGGCTCTTCCAGGCGATCAAGAACCTCCTTGAGTCGCTTGTTAATCTCAATTAGATCGTCGAGCTCAGGAGGGCGGAGGCGCTTCTCGATTATTTCGTGAATAACGTTGGCCTCGTTGTACCAGTAGCCGACGTCGTCCGGGTACCCGAGACCGCACGCGCACAGGGCGTCGCGAACTCCCTCAGCCTTGAGCTTCGACCGGGTCAGAAGGAACGGGACGTCGGTTGTTTGGTACATAATGACGTAGAACATGTCCTTGGGCTTTTGCGCGTCCGGTGCGTCAGCCGGTGCGGCTTCCGGTGCGGCTTCCGGTGCGTCTTCCGGTGCGGCTTCCGGTGCGGCTTCCGGTGCGGCTTCCGGTGCGGCGTCCGGTGCGGCCGGTGCGTCTGGTGCGTCCGGTGCGGCTTCCGGTGCGGCTTCCGGTGCGGCTTCCGGTGCGGCGTCCGGTGCGGCCGGTGCGTCTTCCGGTGCGTCCGCCGAGTCGCCGGACATGTCCCATTTTTGGATCATGTAGTTTCCCGGGTGCGACGCCGTGAAGCTCTCCAGCGCGGCGCGGTCGGCAAACGCGCCGATGAAGCCGGTGCTGTCGGTCAGTGAGTAGAGGTCGGCCATCGCGAAGTCGGCTGGTGTCAAAAGCGTATTACAATAATTGGGCCGCCTTCTATTCGCGAGGTCGCGGCGCCAAAAAAAGGGAGCGAGTCCGCCTACTCCTCGACGCGGCGCGGCTCGTCGAGCTCGCCGCACTCGTCGGGCTCGTCGCACTCGCCGCACTCGTCCAGGAAGGTCCGGTCGTAGTCCGCGGGCGGAACCAGGGCGGACAGGATCACCGGCCGCCCGTCCGCCGGGTCCCGCGCGGCGAGCTCCGCGCGATCCCGCGCGGGAACGATCCGGAACAGCCGGTTGGCGCGCGACCAGTCCAGGTACAGGAAGGCGGCCGCGCCCTCCTGGTGCATCCCCAGCTCGATCCCATAGACGTCGGTCAGGATGCGATTCATGAACATCATGAACTCAATGAAGTCGCCCGACAGCAGGAGGGCCCGCTTCTTCTTGGCCATCATGATGTTCAGCTCGAGGCAGCACTTCCGGACGTAGTCGCCGAGGGCGCCCGCGCGGGCGCTGATGCGCCCGCGAAGGCCCCGCCCGCTGATCAGAGAGATGCTGCTGATACACGCCACGCCCAGGATCTCGATGATGGGGGCGACCATCTCGTGGATGGCGTAGTCGTAGCTCCGGTTGAGGTCCCGGGACTCGGCCTCGTCGAGGCCGGCGCCCCCCGGGCGCGCCGCGCAGCACATGTGCTGGGTCATCACCTCGCGCATGAACATCTCCCGATTGCCCCGCTTGATGATCTCGACGGACTCGGGGAAGGACCGCCCCGCGGCAATCGCGGTGAGGTTCTTGAACACGCTCTTCTTGTCGGAGTACAGCATCACCCACGACCTGGTGATGCCGTCGAAGAACGAGAAGCCCTTCCGCATCGTGTACTTTTCCAGGGCGAACTTGTCCTCCTGCTCGGCCTGCCCGTTCCGGGCCTTGCGCCAGACGTCGGCCGCTTCCTCGGTGTTGAGCTCCCGCGCGCCGGCGACGTCGCCGGCGCGCGCGAACTCGAGCTCCGCCTTGATCCCGCGCTTCTCCTCCTTGATTGCGACCCGGGTCCCCTTCTCGGCCACGTCGCTCTCCAGGAACTGGATCGTCGCCTGGGTGTCCGCCACGGTGCTGACCATCACGCGGACGAAGTTGGCCCTCGAGATGTTCTCGTCGCGCTTGGACCACAGCCACATGCTGAAGTAGTCGGACCGGTGGAAGACCGGCCGGCCGTCCTCGTCGTAGTCCATGGACCCGATGGGCGGGCTCCCGCCGAACAGCCCGCTGCGAACGTCGAAGACCCCCTGCCGGAGCTCCTCGATGTCGGTGGGAAGCCTCTTGGGGGTCCCCATCACGCACATGACGTACTCGGCCTTCCGCACGTTGCGGACGCGCGCGAGCATCTGGAGGCAGTCCTTGACCCCGCACGACTTGTCGGTGAAGTACGCGAACACTGAGTCGTACCACTCGCACTCGTACGAGATCCCCACGGTGGCCGTGGGAGTGTACAGCAGGCAGTCCAGCCCGGTCCAGTACCGGGCCACGTCCCCGAAGTGCTCCTTCTTGATCGAGTCCGACGTCTCGCCGGTGTACGACATGATCTTTTTCTGGGGAAAGCGCCGCCGGAGCATCTCCATGCAGCTCTTGGCCTCCACCAGGCTGTTGGTCGGCACGACCACGTGCTCGCCCGCCGCCATTCGGGCGATCAGCAGGCGGGTCCACTCCTCCTTGTTGGCCGTGAACTTGAACGTGTCGTCCTTGGCCCGCGAGAACTGGTTCCAGTGGAAATGGATCGGGTGCTCGGGGCGGAGGCTCCTGAGCGTGTGGAAGGTCCGGTCGCCGACGAACGCGTCCATGGCGCACACGCTGTCGGAGAAATTGAGGAGGTACTTGAACACCGCCCACGACTCGCTCAGGCGCTGGTGGAGCCCGCTCTTCCACTGGGACAGGACTCCCTCGACCTCGTCCAGGATCAGCAGGTCGATCCGCCCGCACGGGTGGTACCGGTGGAGCGACTCGGTCTGGACGATCAGGCGGTCGTGGGACTCCAGGGGGCCTGTCACGTCCTCGTAGTTCACGAAATCGGCGAACGCGCCCCGGAGGGAGTTGGAGAAGGTCCGGCGCGGGGTGATCCAGACGATCCGGCGGCGCCGGAGCTCGGTGTCGCCCATTGCGCGGTCAATCAGCTCGCGCAGGGCCTTGGTCTTCCCGCACTTCATCTGGGCCTTGATCACGTACGTCGCGCGCACCTTGTACGGGCGCATGTACGGCTCGGAGTACCGCTCGGTGTTGGCGGCGGGGAGGCGCTCGAACTCGGTCACGACGTGCGGGTCGACCCGCCCGCTGCTTATTGCGTCGATCTGCGAGCGCAGGATCCCGCGCTTGTGGGCCTCGGTGTACTGAAGGTTCGCGGGCGCCTTCAGGCTGATGCGCCCGTGCGAGAGGCTCCCGCGGCCGCGCCCGCACATCTCGCGCACCTCCCACTCGCACACGTCGTCGGTTCGCGTGTTCGGGACCGCCCGCACTCGGACGATCAGGCTGTTGGCGCGCTCGTGGCGCACGGCGCACAGCCGGCACGTGGTCGGGCGGGTTCGGTCGAAGAACAGGGACGAGCCGCGCGACTCCTTGAAGGAGAAGCCGTCCATTATCCCCCGCTCCCCGAGGAAGGCCAGGATCGCCCGCACGTCGTCCGACAGGAGGCTCGCGTCGCGCGCCTCGCCCGGCTCCCCCGCGATTGGCCGGAGGACCTTCACGCTGTCGCGCGGCGGCCGCACCAGGACCCGCTGGTTCAGGTAGCGCTCCGGCAGCTGGAGCGCGGCCTTGGTGCGCGCGGACCCGGCCTTGTGGGAGCCGGGGACCCGGAGGTCCCCGCCGTACGAGTACACCGCCATGTCGAACAGTCGGGCGGCAGTGATTGCCGGCTCGAGGCGCTCGTGCACGATCCGCGCGACGTGCTTCGTGTCGCGCGCGCTCGCCAGGGCGTAGTCGGGGTAAATCACGTGGAAGGAGTGCTTGAACCCGCCCCCCTCGTCGGCGGGCCCGCTCGACGAGTACACCGCCATGTCCTCGGGCTCCGGAAAGATGTTGTCGCCGGCGAACTCCATCATCAGAACGTCGCAGACCTTCTCGATGACGTGCTTGAGCACCGCGGCGGCCTTGTCTCCCGCGGCGTCGTCCCTCCTGAACAGGGAGCACTCGAGGGACTCCAGGCCAGCCTCGGTCATGTCGAGGTCGACCGCGAACCGCTGGGGAAGGTGCCCCGGGACGTGCTCGTGGAAGCAGCGGTCGGCCTCGGGCACCGAGTCGTGGAACCGCCAGAACTCGGCCTCGCTCGCGAACGCGAGGAACCGGTTGGGGTTCTCGCGGCGGACGATCACTCCGCCGTCCGCGAAGAACCCCTTCGGGAGGTTGTCCCCGAGGACCTTCGCGCTCTCGCGCCCCGGCTTTCCGTCGAGGTAGAAGAACTCGCGGGGCGTCGGCGCTTCCGCGCAGCACATGTGCTGGAGCGGCGCCTCTGTCTTGGCCATTTTACAGGAATGACGCGTATTAGACAGACGGCCGTCAGCCTTCATAGTGGTCTATATCTGTATCCTTCCGGGCTTCAATTAATACCCGCAGTCCAGACGCCGCTGTAGCCATGGCGTCCGTGTCATCCGAGCGATTCACCCTCCTGGCGTGCTTGTGCACGCAGCTCTGGGCGCTGAGCTGCCTGGTCCAGGTCAGCCCCGAACTCCTGAACAAAAGTAATGTCGTGTTCGCCATCCTGGTGGCGGTGACCGTCTGCATCGCGGGGCGACTGGTCTTCCTGCGCGAGAAGACCTACACCGACTACCTAAACCTCCTGACCAAGGAACAGGGCGAGTGGTACGTCACCACCGTCCTGGCGAAGGAGCTGGCCGACATGCTCACCCACTACGACCGAAAATTGGAGCTGATCCCGTCGGACATCTCTTCCGACGACAGCTCGGACGATTCCGACTCTGAGGATGATGACTCCGACGATAATTCTGATGACGAGGATGACTCTGACGAGGGTGACTCTGACGAGGATGACTCTGACGAGGGTGACTCTGACGAAGAAGACTCTGACGAAGAAGAGGAAGAAGAGGAAGACGACGAAGAGGAAGACGACGAAGAAAACGAAGAGGAAGAAAACGAAGAGGAATACGAGGAAGAAAACGAAGAGGAAGAAGAGGAAGACGAGGAAGAAGAAGACGAGGAAGACGAGGAAGAAGAAGACGAGGAAGAAAACACCGCCTCAAAAAAGCGGGCCCCGGGGTGCTGCGGGAAGAGGCGCCGCGTCGGGAAGAAGATCCGCGTCGTGAACGTGTGACGAGCTCGCGCATCAGAGATCGTCGAAGAACAGGCCAACGCGCACGGGGTCGTTGGGGGTCAGGAAGATGGTCGTGGTCGCCGGGTCGACCGGGGGCGGGCGCCCCATGAGGTCATTGGCGCGCGCGGGCCCCAGGCACTTGGCGATCAGCTCAATGAACTCCTTCTTTTTAGCCAGAACCTCCATGAACATGGTGCGGCCTGTGTAGATGAGCTGGGAGATGAACTTCATCAGGGCCTCGCCCTGCTTCTGGTTCATTTGGCCCATCACTTCTCTCAGCTTGGCGCCCATGTCGTAGTTTTTCTTGCACTGCCGCAGGACCACGATCTTTTTCTGGCCAGTTCGGGGGATGACGAACTCGTACCCGCACGTGTTGGACCCAATGCCCTCGGGGAAGCACATGCTCTGGTACAGCTCCATTAGTCGCGGCCGGTGCTTTTTGTTGTCGCCGTGGTCAGTGGCCATGACGATTAGCTGGCGGTAAAGGACCCGCGCCACCGGGAGGCCCTGACTCACCACGACGTTCTGGAAGTCTTCGAGGCCCTTGGCCGCCTCTCCCGGCTCCTGGGAATTGCGCATGGACTTGGCCAGCTCGATTCCCTCGGCGGCCGCCGAGGCCGGGTCCTCGACCCCGCTCTCCTCGAGCTGCCGCTCAATCGCGGCCAGCGCGTCATCGTCGTCCATTGCGCAGCAATCAGGCGCCCGTGATTCGAATATCCAGCAGTTCCACAACGAGCGAGGCGCCGACTCCGGCGAGAACCGTGGTGGCGAGGAGCGTGTTGTAAACGGTACTTGGTTTGCGGTCTTTCTTTAAATAGTAATCCACGGCCACGGTTATTATCATCAGCAGAGCCGTGAGGATGTAGAGCGCTGGGATCGACCTGCTCAACATTTTGCCCGGCGCCGCGGTGCTCGTCTCGCGTATACGGGCCGGACAATTTCGCGCCATCCGCGCCATTCGCGATATTCGCGGCCCGGCATTTGCGCCATCCGCGCCATTCGCGCCATCCGCGCCCATTCGCGATATTCGCGGCATCCGCGGCCCGGCATTTGCGCCATCCGCGGCGCGCGTTAGCGGCGCGCGTTAGCGGCGCGCATTAGAGGCGCGGACGAAGGAGGAACAGCGGGCGCGAGAATTGCAGACGAGCAGCCAAAAAAAATTGAAAGCCTCTCCGGGGATCATATTCTGCAAGGCTCACTCCACCACTAAACCCCACCCCCCACCATGGCCAACGCAACCACGAAGGAGGACATTGAGGCGATCATGGCGGCCGCGCTGGACCCCATCAGGGCCGCGATCAAGAAGATCGAGCTCCAGTACGTGGGGCTCGCGGTTCAGCTGGAGACCCTCGAGAAGGGCGCGGTGGTGTCCCGGACCCTCGCGAAGGCGGTCAGTGGCACCGCCAAGGTATCGGAGACCGGCGCTGCCGCGTCGGCCAAGACTCCAACGCAGTACAAGTCGGGGATGTCCCTGCTCAAGCACCTGTCCTCGTCGAAGACGGGGCGGGATTCCATGAGGGCGAAGGTGCCGGACTTCGGCGAGGTGTGGGCCGCGACCCTGGACAAGGCGCTCGCGGACCCGAAGGTTTCGGGGACCAACCCGGCCGAGGGAGTCGACGAGGCCTACGGCAAGAAATTGGGCGGAGCGATTTGGGACGCCGTTCGCGACGACAAGGACATGCGGAACCTGGTGGACACGTGGCGGAAGTCCCTCCAGACCGCTCTCGGGTTCGAGGCCGCCGGGCCCGAACTGGGCGACGCCGGCGACGCCGCGCCCGAGGCAGTCGCGCCAGAGGCAGCCGCGGCGGCTGCCGGCGACTCATGAGGAACGAAATTCTTAGCGAAAGTCATCGAGTTTAATTAGCGGCAATTTTTTTCGGGCCATGTATACCCATCAGTCATGACAGTCACCGCAGGAGCACTCGCCATTTCCGGCGGCAAGCGCCGCCGGGCCGCCGCGCCCAAGCGCAAGGTCACCAAGCGCAAGACCACCAAGACCACCAAGACCACCAAGCGCAAGGTCGCCAAGCGCAAGGTCGCCAAGCGCAAGGGAGGCGCGCTCGCCACGGGCGGGAAGAAGGGCAAGTCCTCCAAGGGCAAGACCACCAAGGGCAAGACCACCAAGGGCAAGACCACCAAGGGCAAGTCCTCCAAGGGCAAGTCCTCCAAGGGCAAGACCACCAAGCGCAAGTCCACCAAGGGCGGAAAGCCCAAGCGCAAGTCCACCAAGCGCAAGACCACCAAGCGCAAGACCACCAAGCGCAAGACCACCAAGCGCAAGTCCACCAAGCGCAAGTCCACCAAGGGCGGAAAGCCCAAGCGCAAGTCCACGAAGCGCAAGTCGACCTCCGCGCACGGAAAGAAGTCCGTCGCCGACTACGCCAAGGCAATGGGGATCCCCGTGTCCGGAAAGACCAAGGCCCAGCTCAAGTCTGCCATCGCCTACCGCAAGAGCAAGAGCAAGCGCAAGTCCCGCCGCTAAGCGCGTCCCGCTGCTAAGCAAATTTAGCTGAGCAAGCAGAGCAAGTTCAGCAAACAGAAAAGCACCAAAAAAAGCAATGTCAGTCGTGAATCACGACCGGCGAGCCTACCCAAGTTGATTCCTGGGTCATTTTTTCGCTCCGCCAAGCATCAGGAAGCAGGCCCGACACACCGGAAAGTACTTCTCTCGACCGCCGACGTCAATGAGGCTCCGCTTTTCGGCGGGACTCGCCGCAAGTTCGGCGGGACTCGCCGCGTCCCGCCTGTACGAGAACAGCGCGGGAGTTCTTTTTTTCGACCTGGCGCACTCCGCGCAATAGCTCTTCAGCTTGACGAAGCTGTCGCACAGGGGCTCGAGCGCGTGAATTTGACCGAACGGCGTTCGGAGGAACGTCGAGTTGAGGCCCGCAATTATCACTCGCTTCCCGAGGGCCTCCACCCAGCCCTCCACCACGAGGCTCAGGTCGTCGAAGAACTGCGCCTCGTCAATCACGACCACGTCGAACGCGCTCACGTCGACTTCCGAGAGCGCGCGCGCGGTCGCGAACCTCATGTTGGGGTGCTCGATCGCCTTCGTTTTGTACAGCTTGTTGTGGGTGGAGAACGCCTCCGCGCTGCGCGTGTCCGCCGCGTGGCCGATGTACAGGACCGCGGCCCCCACCTCCAGCTCAATGGTCGCGCGGCGAAGCGCCTCGGTGCTTTTTCCGGAGAACATTGGCCCCGTGATTATGTCGAGACTCCCCATTTCGGCGGACCCCAATGCTGACTCTGATGGGTTATATAGGCGTTCAGTCCCGTTAATTGAATGCCACCCACTCCGTTGTTCAAATTTATTCAAAATTGAAGGGCGCTGAGTTAAAGATACATTCGTCGACCAACTCCAACGGTTTCGCGGCAAATTCGCAACTTCGAAATGGCTGGTCGATTAAATTCGCGCGGCGGCGGCCGCCGTGGCCGCGGCGGACGCAGTGGAGGCGCGCAGGGCGTCCGCGCGCCCAAGTCCGTGTTCGGCGACATTCGCTCCGCGGCCCTTCGCGCATTCAACGACCTGAAGAGCCACCCGGTAATCACCGGGGCCTCGATGGACCGCGAGGACCGCGAGGGACTGGAGAACATTCTCACGGCTTCGCTCAATCACGTGTCAACGACCGACGAGGCGATCAGCCAGATGTTCGTGTTCTTCGACAAGTGCGACCGGCGCCTGTGCCGGTACCTCACCGACCACGCGCCCGAGATGTCGCTGTACATGGGCCTCGGGCACCTCACGACCGCCCTCAAAACCCGGGGCCTCATGCAGAACATAACCATGCGCTGGGAGAATGGAGAGGTTCGGGTGTACGTTCGCGAGGGCGACAGCTCGAGCGTCCGGGGGACCCGCAATCACGCGCCTCAAATTGATTTGAAGCTGTACAATGACATCGTGCGGCCAATGCTCGACCCCGTCGACGACGAGCCCGACACGCCCGCGCCGATAGAGCCCGAGGCAACTGCGACTGTTCCCACGCCCGAAGCAGCCGCGGGAGCAGCCGCGGGAGCAGCCGCAGTTGCTCCCACGCCCGCGGCAGTTGCTCCCACGCCCGCGGCAGTTGCTCCCACGCCCGCGGCAGTTGCTCCCACGCCCGCGGCAACCGCGGCTGCTCCCACGCCCACATACTCGAACGCGGCAAAAAAATCCCTCAATGAGATCAGCTGGGCCGACCAGATGGAGCTGGAGGCCTCGACAAAGTAGGCAGTTGGGCGCGACATCGCGCGGCCCGAAAGACCCCAATGCGCTCTTGCGTTTTTTTGAAGCCCGCCGAATTTGAAGCGCCCGCCCCGGAACATACCGAGCCCGCCGAATTTGACGCGCCCGTCCCGGAACATACCGAGCCCGCCGAATTTGAAGCGCCCGTCCCGGAACATACCGAGCCCGCCGAATTTGACGCGCCCGTCCCGGAACATACCGAGCCCGCCGAATTTGACGCGCCCGTCCCGGAACATACCGAGCCCGCCGAATTTGACGCGCCCGTCCCGGAACACACCGAGCCCCGCCAAGATGGCCGCATCTCCAGAAGTGCTCGAGCATTACAAGAAGTACCTCAATGACGCATTCGATTTGTTGACGGACAAGATCGAAATCGACGATGAAGGCTCCTGGGCGGTGGTGACCTACGGGGACGCTCGAACCACGCGCGAGTTCTTCATGGTGCCGGCCGGCACCAAGTGCTGGGTCCAACTGGACATTGGGCGCGCCATGTTCATTCTCTTTGCATCCGGCAAATGCAGCGTGACGCTGGCCGAGGTTCCCCTCGCGGACGTCCTCGCGCCGGAGCTGAACATTATTCGGCGCGATGAAGCCATCGCCGTCGAAAAGAAGCGCAGCGGAAGCGGGCGCGAGTTCGCGTGGGAGGAGTACGAGAACTTCGTCCCCGCGCTGCTTCCGGGCGCGCGCGTTCAGCCAGGTGGATGCGAATGATTGGGCCCGGCGTTTTTTCGCGCCCGGCGTTTTTTCGCGCCGATCATTTGCGTGGATCCGGCCAAAAAACGCGGCCAAAAAACGCGGCACTTCCTAGTCGGCCGCGGCGCTGAACAGCGCGGCCTCGAACGCGCGGACTTGCGCGGGCCCGCCGCGCCCGTGAATCAGCCGGCCGAGGCTCACGCGCGCGCGGGCCGCAATTTTTTCGGCCCGCGCGAGTTCGGCCATCAGGGCGCTTCGATCGATCGTTCGGAGGCGCTGCTCGTAATCCTCGGGAGTTTCTCTCTTGAGGACGATGACCACCGAGGAGTCGACGAGTTTGCCGGCGCTCGGGGTGCGGAAGGACCCCCCGTCACTGCGGGGGGTCACGCAGAGCACCTCCATTAGAGCGGCGCCCGGTGAGTCACATACGCGCGCTCCCCGAAGAACCTTTTCGGGAGGTTGTCCCGACTGCGCCCCGCAGAAATGGCCGGTAATAGTATGTTCGACGATATCCTCAATATGAGGATGGGCGACGGGGCTCCCGGGTACGCCAATGCGACTGAATCAACCAACCTCGACATGAACAGCGAGAGCGTTGTTTCAAATTTGGAGGACAAGGTCCTCGCCGACCGCCGCCGGGACGCCCACAAGCAGAGGAAGCGGGCCGTGAAGGCCGAGCCCGTGTTCGTGGACTCCAGGCCCGACATCGCCAGCGAGCTCGCGAGCTTTGCGCGCAAATTGGACGATGACAAGATTCAGTATACGATACGCAGCGAGATCGTTCACCAGCTCGCGCTCGACTTCGCCAAGCTGCTCCGCGGCGAGGAGACCTACCGCTACGAGGACCCGCCGGGAAACCTGCTCGACCACCTGTGCCTCGCGCAGTTCCTTAAGCGCCTCGAGGAGGGGGCGGGCGGCCTGGACGTCCTCGCGAGGGAGGTGAAGGCGCGCGAGGTCGAGTTCACCCTGATGCGAAGGGAAATTGAATCCGCTCTCCTGACTGAACAGAGAGCCGGCCTAGTCACTGAGCTGTAATACGCACTGAGCGGCAACACGCACTGAGCGGCAACACGCACTGAGCGGCAACACGCACTGAGCCGGCCTAGTCACTGAGCGGCAACACGCACTGAGCGCACTAAAGCGGCGCGATGACCGACCCCGCCATGAAAAAGCTGGTGAATCAGTTCGCGCGCGTTGCGCGCGAGGGCGAGAACGTGATTCCGCTGGAACTTACCGAAGGCCTGAAGTTCAGCTTCCTGGTGTGCAACCTCGATGACCCGTGGCGCGGGGGAGAGTTCATCTTCGAGGTGAGCCTCCGGGGCTACCCGGAGAAGGCGCCGGTTATCAGGTGCCTGACTGAGAACGGGCTGTTCGCGGTCGGGGCCGCGATCTGCATCCACGGAATCACCGCGTTCCACGGCAACGAGTGGGTCCGCGGGACCAAGCTCAGCCTGATAACGAGGAACGTGGCGTCGCAGATGGTCGTTATGGACGAGATGAGGGGCGCAGTGGGGGTGGTCGACACTTCCCCGGAATACAAGGCGGCCGCGTCGGAGCGAAGCCGGGAGTTCAACGCCCGCACCAACGGCGGCCTGTCCAAAATTCTCGACGAGTTCGTTGGAGCCAACCCGAAAAACGTCGCGGTCACCAGGCTCGAGCGAATCAGGTCCGGCATGTCCGTGGACGCGGCGAACGACCCAAGCACGGGGGACTCCGCGGGGGGCGCCGCGGCGGACGCGACGAACGATTAGGGCCGGAAACACTATACGTACTTGTTATAGCCGACCCGGCGACATGTACGAGGACGTTCCGCCCAATTTTTTCGCGGCCGTGCTGGTTGCGGCCAAAGCCCTGGTGGCGGCCGAGCGGAAGCCCTTCGAGGCCCCGCTGCGGGCCGTCGAGCTTTACGCGAGCGAGCGCAAGATGTTCCTGTCGGGGGCGGCCGCGAGCGCCCTCCTGACCGGCTCGGGCCGGCCCGAGTCGCTCGACTTCTTTTCGGAGACCGCGCAGGCCCACGCGAAAAACCTGGTCCCGCCGCTGGAGGAATCGCTGGAGGGATCGGAGGAGCTCGGGGGGGCCCTGGTAGCGTTCATGCGAATGGGGCAGGACGCCCGCCTGGAGGTCGCCGGCCGCACGGTGTGCGTGATCCGGCAGCTCCGCCCGCACCGAACGACCACGCTGGGGTCGTTCATCAAGCCGGTGCCGGTCGCGGGCGCGTACTCGGACGCCGCCCTCTCGGCCCTTCCGTACGAGATCCTGCTGCTCGACATCTACAAGAGGCTCATGTCCCCCTTCTACTTCGGGCAGTGGGGGGAGCTGGTCGCGGCCGAGCGGTTCATGCGCCAAAAATTCAGCGAAATTCGGGGGGGCGGGGAGGAGTCCCTGAAGGATATGGTGCGCCTGGCGCAGCGAAAGCTGCGGACTGAGTTCGCTCCCGGGCGGGTGGCCGTGGGAAATTGGATCCGCGACGCGGGCGACCGGATTCAGCTGATCTCGGTGGGCGACCTGGGGGACGAGAGGCGCGCCCTCCTCGACCTGTTCTCCACGGGGGGCGGCGCGGTCCCCCTCAAGGTCCAGGCCAGCATCGACGCCATGGCAATCCCCACCGAGCCCGCCAGCTCCAGGCTCACCCTGTACGTGTCCAAGGGGGTCGAGCGCCGCAGCGTGATGGACGTTTACGGCTACGGAGTGCGGGAGCTGGTGCCGTACTCCGTCGCGGGCTCGGCCGACGGGTCCGTGAAGACCGGGAGCCCGTTCGTTCAGCTGCGCATCTTGTTCGTCAACTACTGGACGATCCAGCTCCTGGCCGCTATGAAGGTGATCCGGCCGGATTTCGCCGAGGGAAAGCTCGCCCGGTTCCGCAAGGAGATCGTCGAGGTCGGTCGGCTGGTCGACTCGGCGCTGGCCAGCGGGGAGCCGGGCGACGCCGCGCGGGTGTTTCCGCCGAGCTACTTGGGCTCGTTCGAGAACCCGGAGCTGATGGAGAAGCGCCAGGCGCTGGCCAGCTCGCGCCGGCACGCCGAACACTTTCCGGACCCTAAATAGAGCGGCTCGCCGAAATGAGTGTTCCCGAAATGAGCGGCGCCGAGATGATCGGCGCCGAGTTGAGCGTTCCCGAGCTGTGCGCGCTGACCGGCGCCGAGCTGGACGCCCTGGTCGGCGCGTGCTTCGAGCGCGCGGTGGCGGGGAAGGCCCCCGCGGACGGCAAGGTCTACGTTCAGACCCTGGGGGCGCCGGGCGTCGGCAAGTCGTCCCTCGACCGGTCGGTGGTCCCGGGCGCGGCCGGCGCGGCCGTCCTCGACAGCGACTCGGTCCTCGAGAGCCATCCCCGGCGCGCCGCAATCGGGCGCGCGGCCGACGCGGCGGGCGGAACCGCCCTCGCCGACTGCGTCGCGCAGGTGGCGGAGCAAGTGATCTCGGCGGTGCTGGGGCGGCTGTTCGACGCCGAGATGTCGGTCGTTCTCCAGTCGCACCAGCCGCGGCGCCTGCTCGACGCGCGCCTCCGCGGCTACCGCACGGTCCTCCTGTTCGTTGGGGCCCCGCTGGCGACCGCGCAGTACCGCGCGCGCCGGCGCAGCGCCGACTCCGGGCGCCTGCTCGGTCAGTCGCTGGCGGATCAGGACTCAATAATTGAGCGCCTCCACTACATGTACGCGTTCGAGGCCCCGCTGTGGGCCCAGTGGGCGGGCGAGTTCGTCCTGTGCCGCAACGGCGGCCGGGCGCCCGAGTTCCGGGCGCCCGATCACGTGCCGTCGGGGAAGGCGGCCGACCGCCAGGACAAAAAGATCGCCGAGCTCATGGAGCACGTGGCCTGGGCGATAAGCTAGCCGAAAAAGGACGCCCTGTATGGCGTCCCTTCAAAGGGAGTCGGTTGTCACAGCCAGCACCTGGGCGGACCACGACGCCGCAGCCGGTTCCGAAGCAGCTGGGCCGGCGGCGGGCGTGGGGTGCCTGAAGAGGCAGCCCTCCGCTCCCAAGCATCGGATGCCGCCGAGGCAATCCCTCGCGGCCATCTCCTCGAGCCGGATCCCAGAATCCGCCAATTGCTCGTCGGTATGTGTTCCGCCACACGTTTTCGGGTGCAAACAGATCCCCTTGGCTGCGTACTCACATGGTTCCCCAGGTTGCTGAAGAATATGACGCTGGGGCTTGCCATCTCTGGCGCTCTTGTCCGCCTTGCGCAAGCGGTTGGCGGTCGCTCTCTCTTGGATCTCAAAGTTTAGAACCCCCCAAGAGATTCCGTGGATTTTATTCTTGCACTTGGAGTTGGTGCACAACTTAATACCGCGGTTGAATGAGCACTCCTTCTTATTAAGGGGAGCGTTGGCATCGATTTCCTTAGCGCGCTCCCTTTGCCCATCATCCATCTGTCTCGCAGTCTCAACGGCTTCTTCAAAAGTCATACCTTGTGTGAGGATTGGCGTGGCGGCGGGGCTGCGGGGGGCTGACATGGCGGCTGACATGGCGGCTGACATGGCGGCGGGAGGGGGGCTGCGGGGAATATCTCCAAAAAGGCGATTAAAAATTTTGTCCGCCATCTCGCAAATTCCAGTGTTTTCGTTTGTTTTTTCAGTCGTCTCACAAATTCCAGCGTTTTCGCTGGCTTTTTCGGAAGGAAGCCCTCAATATAACTGCCGGATATAGCAAGATGCCCAGCGCGCTGGGACTCGTCAAGGCCGGGTGCGCCGCGGCCGCGGCCGCCGCCTGCCTCGCCGTCCTGGTCATCCTCGTGATCTACTTCGCGACCCCCCACCGCTGCTTCCTCGACGTGCTGAATGCGCAGATTGTCAAGCAGTGCAAGCCCGGGACGGCCAACGAGTTCCGCCCCCTTTACGCCCGATCGGATGGCGCGCTGGGCCTGCCGACCCCCGGGGAGGTCGTGCCGGGCCTGGAGCGCCTCGACCGGAATTACGCCGTCATCCGCGCCGAGATGGAGGCCGCAATCTTCGGCGCGGAGGAGCCCGCGGAGACCGGCGCCGAAAACTCGGATAAGTCAAACGAGGAGAAGTCAAACGAGGATAAGTCAAACGAGGATAAGTCAAACGAGGATAAGTCAAACGAGGAGAAGTCCCCTGAAAATCTCACGGGAAAGCCCGCCGAAAACCTTGTGGACCTGGACCGCCTCCCCGCGATGCACGAGGTGTACAACAACATCTTCCTGTACAAGGGAAGCAAGGCGGGAAGGCGAAAGGCGCCCGCCGTCGTCCGGGGCGCCCAGCGGCTCTTCACGTCCCTCGTATACGGGAAGGACGCCGACATTTTCGACAAGATCGGCAGTCCGAAGTGGCGGACCTTCAACCTGCTGCTGTTCAACCACCCGGTCCCCGGCAACGCCGAGAAGTGCCCGCGGACCGTCAAGCTCCTCCAGGGAATTCCCGGCGTCCAGTCGGCGCTCTTCTCGGTGATCAAGCCGGGCGCGTACATCCCGCCCCACAGCGACCCGGCGAAGGGGGTTATCCGCTACCACCTCGCCCTGCGAATCCCGAGGGACCGGCCGAGCTGCTTCATTGAAGTGAACTGCGCGGAGGGGCGCGGCTGCGCTCACACCGCGCGCGACACCGACTGCCGGTACTCGTGGACCGAGGGCCAGAGCGTCCTGTTCGACGACGTGTTCCCGCACTGGGCCCAGAACGACACCGACGAGGTGCGCGTGATCCTCTTCGTCGACATCCTGCGCCCGCTCACGGGAACCGCCCACCTGCTCCAGAAGGTCGCCAACGCCACCAACTTCTACCACCCCGGCGTGCGCCGCCTCGTGGCGGAGAGCCGGGTGGGCGAGTGAGGCGCGCTTCCTGAATTGTATTCTTGCGCGGGTTTCCCCGCCTTGATACCACGATTCAGGAATTGCGGCCGATCGCAATGGCCGGCGGAATCGTTCTGGCCCTCCTGGCGGTGCTGCTCGCGGTCTCAATCTGGGCGCTCGGCTCGAAAACGCTGAGCGGGTTCGCCAACCCCCCCGGCGGGGCGGTCGGCCAAACTGCGGCCGAGAACGCCCAGATTGAGGCTAAGTACGGCAGCGCGGGCCTCGAGCTCTGGAATGCGTACAAAAAGGGAATGGAGGCCTACCCCGGCTACGGGAACGACATGATAACCACGCAAATGAACCTCAAAAAGACCTCGCCCAACTCGTGCCCAGGCCTGGCGCTGGTCGCGTACAACGGCTGCTACGTGTGCCCCGACCAGAAGAAGTGTAACGCCACGTTCAGCGCGGCGGTCGCCATGGTGAACGACGGGGTCATTAAGTGGCCGGTTTTCAAGCGCAGGCTGTTAATGGCGGCAAGCTGAAGCGATGGCGGCGTGGCGCTGAGGCCACCGAGAATTTTTAATTGCCCTTTTTGAGATATTTCCCGCAGCCATGTCCGCGATCGTCACCCACGCGCTGTCATTGATGCTGGAAGCGGCGCGGCTCGCGGGCCTCCCCGGCAGGTCGAAGGCGATTGACGAGGCCCTCAGTTGGCAGGAGAAGGCGTTGACTGGCGTGGACAAGGCGGAGGCCGCGCAGCGGCTGGCCATCACCGCCCTTAATGAACGCGAGCTGATGATGGGCCTCCACAAAACGCTTGTGGATGGGAGCACGAAGGCCGCACTCGCGGCGACCAAAGCGGTCGCCGAGGCTGAGGCTGATTTGGCCGCCGCGAACGCGGACTTCGAGGTCGCGATGAGCAAGCTGGACGAGGCGCTGATAGCCGTCCTGAAAGCTCTCGCGGCTGTGGTTCGCCCGCCCGGCGGGGCCGCCGCCGCCATTGCGTGGGCGGAAAAAAACATGACGCAAGAATGTCAAACATAGCACACAGCGGAAAACGCTCAGGAATAGTGTTTTTTTGATACCCATTGCCTAAAAAATTTTAATGGCCTTTTGGCGTGTATTGTCCGCGACGCAGAAGCATTGTCCGCAACGCAGAAGCATTGTCCGCAACGCAGAAGCATTGTCCGCAACGCAACACGCAAAAATGTCGGCAATTCCGACAATGTCGGTAATTCCGACAACGCCCTCTATAAATTGGCACTACGGTGATGCCTACGCTTGCGCGATTCCCACGGGCAACTATGTGTGGCGCCGACGCGACGAGCTTCGCACCAATCGGAGCTGGGCTGATATAGCCCTCGACGAGGCCGTGAACGCCGTGAAAGCTTTCGTTGGCGACGAGAGCCTCAGCGAGAGCGACAAAGCCGCTCTCGCTGAGGCTAAGCTAAAGGTGGAGGCCGCCACGGCCGCCGTGGCGAAAGCTGAGGCGGCGCTTGCGGAATTCGAGAAGGAGGAAGCCGACCGCAACTCTGATGAGTTCAATGTGTGGGATTGAAAAAGGAGCGCCGTTGCTCTTTTTCCGGACTTTTTTCGGCTTTGAAAAAAAGCCGAAAAAAGGGCGGAGCGCTCACGCGTCCACGCTGGTGTTGATGTCCATGTGGATACCCGACGACCGCAGCTCCTCCAGCATGATGGTGCTGGCGCGCGCCGAGGGCACGCGCACGATCGACACGTTCTCCTTGCAGATGCGGCACTCGTAGACGTTCTTGCGCCCGTTGTACACGGCGACCTGCTTGCAGACGCGGCACAGGTACATGTTTCGGCCGTCGCTGTCGGCGCGGAACTTCTGGTTGAGGAACTGCATGGTGCCGTGGTTGACGAAGGTCCAGGCCAGCAGCTCGCTGATCCGCAGGCCGCCGTTCGCCTTCTTGCCGTCGAGGGGCTGCCCGGTGATGCTGTCGGTGGGCGCGCGGCTCCCGACGACGTAGCCCTCGTCCTTGACGAACTTGAGCAGGTGCTGGTAGTAGGTCGGCCCGACGAAGCAGGCGGCCTCGTAGCACCGCCCGGTGTCGCCGCTGTAGAGGCGCTCGCACCCGTTGTAGCGGAAGCCCGCCCCGTACAGCTCGTCGGAGATCGCGCGGGTGTCGACGCGCAGGAACGCGGTGCCGTTGGCGACGATTCCGCGGCGGGCGCAGATCTTGGCCTTGGCGGTCTCAATGATCTGCCCCAGGGTCATCCGGGTCGGGAAGCTGTGCGGGTTGCACAGGACGGTGACCGGGGTCCCGTCCTCCAGGTAGGGCATCCGCGACTGGGACTGCATCGTTGAGTTGATGGACTTGTTGCCGCTGCGCGAGCTGGTCTTGTTGCCGATCTCGAATGTGCGCCACGACATGTAGCCGACGATGACGATCTCGCCCTTGGGCCCGCGCGGGCGGATCACCGAGGTCACCACGGCGTCCTCGGTCTTGTTGTAGACCTTGCTCCGGTCGGTGTCCTTCTGCGCCTCGCCGCTGCGCTTGGACGGGCGCGCAATGATCCCGATCATCACGTCGCTCTCCTGGAGGCGCGCGCCGACCTGGACCACGCCGTCGACCAGCTTGTCGTACGACGCGTTGGGCTTCATGTTGCGCGGGGGATTGAGCGGGTCGGGCGTCGCGACGGCCTCGCCCTTCTCCAGCTCCTTGACCACCGAGTGGATGGCGAGGCAGCCGTACAGGCCGGCGGCCATCGAGCTCGCATTGGAGACGATTCCGTCCTCCTGGTTGTCGCCGTTGGAGATGTACGCGACGATCACGTTGAAGCCGTTGGGGGTTATCTTCACGTTGGTGAGGGTCTCCACCAGCGGGCGCTGCTGGAAGTACTCGAAGAACAGGCGCTTGCCCACCTTCTGGATGTTCATGGAGCACCAGCCGGCGGTTTGTCGGCCCTGATTGGACTCGTAGGTCACTCGCACCGGCTGCGTGTTGTTGGCGTACGGACTGAGGTGGCACGCGTACCCGAGCAGCGCCTGCGGAATGTCGCAGTGCGTGTAGAGGTTGGTCACGTCGTTTTGGTTCCGGCGCAGCTCGTCGAAGTCGGCCGCCATGATGTAGTTGTCCTGCTCCAGGCACGAGACCCACTCGACGACGCCGTCCCGAACCAGCTCGGCGAACTCGATCCGCCCGGCGATCAGGTCGGCGACGTGGGTCTTGGTCAGTCGGATGTGCTGGCGGAACTGGATCTTCAGGCTCGGGTCCTTCCGCCGGAAGGCCTCGCGGCACGCCTCGATGTACTCGGGCTCGTTGCTGTAGACCAGGATCACCGGGCGCACCGCGCGCCCGGCGTCGGCCCAGAAGTCGATGGCGTCGTGGGTGGGCCCGGCGCTCCAGACCACCGAGGTCATGTGCGGGATCTCGCCGGCGATCTTCTTCGCGCGGAAGCGCTCGTAGAACTCGAACGAGCGCCGGCAGAAGCCGACCGGCTTTCCGTTGACCGACACCCGCGCGAGCGGGGCCCGCATGATCTCGGCGAGGTCGACGTCCTGCTCCGGGATCAGGTCGGGGTCGGCGCGGATCGTCGCAATGATCGGGTGGACGCTCTCGATCCCGCTGACCACGCAGGACACGGCCAGCTCCTTGGTGATCCCGACGCGCGGCCCGGTGTCGGGCGAGCGCGACAGGCACAGGAAGCCCACCTGGGAGGGGACCACCTGGCGCCGCAGGTCGGCGCGCTCGGTCTGCTTGGACGACTTGTTGGAGTTGGCGCTGGTCACCACGCGGTGCGCGATTTGCGCATTGAGGATGTTCTTGCGCTCCAGCAGCTGAGTGGCGACGCGGTTCATCACCGGCCCGCGCCGGTCGGTGGTGATCTCCTTGTTGCCGGCCTTGATTACTTCCTCCATCGCCTTGAGGAAGTCGGACGCCTTGAGCGTGTTGATTATCCGGTCCTCGATCCGCGCGGCGCTCAGGCTCTCGAAGGAGGTCTTCTTGACCATGGTCTTGAGGGCCTGGATCACGTTGCTGACGACCTTCTTGTTCACGTGGGTCTTGTAGGCCTTGAGGAGGCTCAGGGGGCCAAACAGGCGCTTGGACGGGAGGGCGTCGCGGTCGGACACCGGCAGGAGGCCGCGCTCGACCAGGAACATGCGGTGGAGCAGCGCCCCCAGGAAGCGCAGCTTCTTGGGCCGGTCCTCCGGCAGCGAGCCGATGTGCGGGAACAGGACCTTGTCGAAGATCTTGAGCAGGGTCTCGTTCAGGTACCGCACGGCGTTCTCGTTGCTGCGGTACTCGGAGCTCTTCCCGGTGACCTTGGAGACGATGGCGGCCATCTCCTCGACCACCTTCTTGTGGTCCAGGCAGTTGCGCAGCTCGTCGAAGTGGGAGCGGGTCTTGCTGCTCTCCTTGTGGAGGAAGGCCCGGTACAGCTGCTCCTTCATGTAGTGGATGGCCGGGTGCTCCGACTCCATGTCGAACACCGCGGTCTTGATGATGTCGCGGTCCGAGGTCATCTCGTAGGCGCGGTACAGCAGGTAGAAGGGGAAGCGCACGTCCTTGAACTTGGTGTTGGTCATCTCGATGTAGATCGCGCCGCTCTTCATGTGGGAGATGATCGTCTGCGCGCTGGTCTCGAACGGGTTGCTGTCGGGCTGCGAGATGAACGTCAGCTTCCAGGCCTCGCCGGCGCGGCTCCCCGCGTGGATGTGGGGCGCGTTGAACGCGATGTTCTCCAGGAAGTTGAACACGTACTCGTTGCCGCTCACGTTCATGGTGCCCTGGGTGTCGGCCGGGTCCTCCCCCGCCATGCGCATGTTGAACTTGGTCAGGTAGCGGGTGGGGCAGCGGTCGGAGCCGGTCATTATCAGCATGCGGTCAATCGGGACCGACGCGACGTCGAACTTGATGCTCCGCTCGCTGCCGTCGGTGTACTGCGCGGTCAGCTCCCCGGCGCAGCCCATCTTCATCAGCCCGGCGTACGGGGTGTTGGTCTCCAGGGCCGTCTTGGGGAACAGCGGCTCGGTCTTCCCGGTGGGGTAGACCTGGTACTGCGGCTTGTCGATGCTGAAGTCCGTGATCCCGAACTGCGTCCGGATGCTCTTGCGGCCGCGGTCCTGCTCCGTGGTGGACAGCGTGTCGACCATGCTGTAGTCGATGTTGAACTTCGAGTTGGCCGCCGGGAAGCCGTGGTACAGCATGGTGTTGAACGAGTCCTTGCACCCCGCGTCGATCGGCGCCACGTTTCCGGCGATGTGCTCGATGAAGGGATAGAGCTCGTCCGAGTCGCCTATGGCGTCCCCCCCGTCGGTTTCGATCGCGGCCGCCATTATTGCGAGAGTGTCCGCTGCGGTCGCGGAACTGCGTACAATGTATATCCCGGCCCGTCGCTTCAATTATAACTTGGAATTAGAAAGACGCGCGAGGGTAATATACCCGCCGGCCGACTCCCCGAGGCGCCCCCACCGCGATGGACTGGTTCAATGACCGAGTTTCCAAGATGAGCGAGGCCCTGGGCGACGAGCTGTACGTCCAAGTCCTGGCCGCCATCAAGGAGAAAAACGGCGAGACGCTGAAGTATCGGTTCAATGGGCTAAAGGCCGGGACTCGGCGCAAATGGGACACCTTCGACAACTACCCGTGGGCTGAGAGTCACGGGAAGGACCGCAGCGCGGTGACGCGCGTGGTTCCGGAGTGCGAGGCCCTGCTGGCCCGCATCATCGCCGCGCCGCTGAAGGCCCTGGATTCCATGAGCGACGAGGCGCTCGCGGGCCCCCAAATCCTCGACTCCCCCGCGCTCGCCGACCTGCTGGCCGACTCCCGGGGCGTCCGCCTCATCAACGCGGTGAGCGCGGCGCGCCCCGCCGGCCTGGCCTTCCCCAAGGAGGCGCAGGCGGTTGCCGCGATCGCCTTCAGCTTCGGGGACCTGGTGCGCAACGCCGCGACCGCCGCGCTCACCGAGTACGCGCGGCGCTGCGCGTACTTCATCCACCTCATCGGGTCCGCGGTGGGGCACCAGATGCACTACTCCGAGACCTCGTACTCGGTCAACCCCTGCAACGTTCACTTCGTCCTGGGGACCCTCTTCCTCGCTCACGGAATCGGGGGCGGCTCCGCCTTCGTGGAGGCGCTCATGGGGCGCCCGAAGAAGCGCGAGGTCCGGCGCCGGCCGGCGCCCGAGGCCTCCGGAGCCACCGGAGCGGCGACCGGGGCCCCCGAGGCCACCGGGGCCACCGAGGCGGCGACCGCCTGAGGCGGCGCCCAATTGAGTGACTGTTTTTATGCTCAGTATACGCCGCCGACCATGGACGCGAAAAGGCGCCGCGCGCTGCTGGCCACCGCGATCGTGCTGGCGATCGTGCTGTGCCTCGTCCTCCACCGAATGCGCCGGGACCTCCAGGGCTTTTGGGAGGCCGACCCCGAGTACGCAAAAAAGGCCGGAATCGGCAGCATGTTTCTGACCGTCTCGCCCGGGAGGCGCGGAGTTTTCTCCACCTCATACGGCGGCTACCTCCTGATCACCGACGAGGACGGCGAGATCCTGGTCAACAACAGCTCCCTGAAGATAACCGAGGGAACCTTCTCGCGGTCGGTCTCCGTCCGGGGCGGCGGCAAGTTCATACCCGCGGACGCGGTCATAAGCACCGGCACCGGCGCCCGGGCCGGGTCCATGGTGATCTCGTCTCGCGCGAGCGGCTCAGCGCTCGCGAAGGCCGCGCGGAAGAAGGTCCACGCGGTCCTCTGGCGCGACAGCCGGGCCAGCGCGGCCGCCGCCAACGAGTTCGAGAAGGCCCGCGCGCGGGCCGAGTGAGTTGTATTAGAGGCGCCCGGCCCTCAAGAACAAGCGGGGTCCCTCCTGGAGGCCAGGGCGGGATGACCGACGGGGCGCGTCGGGTCGGCCCGCTTGCCGCAGTTGCGCGACGGCTCGGGCCGTCCGCGGCCCGCGCCGGAGTTCGGCGGATTTTCCGGGTCCGCCGAAGGCCGCCGGCGCGGGCCGCTTGCCTCAGCGGCGCGACACTGGTTTCGTTGAAGAGGCTGTTTTTTACGCGGCGCCTTTTTTTGCGCGGCGCCGTTTCGCTGGCCGTTCTATTAGACGCCCCCCGCGTTGTGTAACGTGTCACAAGCAACGGCGCAACGCAACGCGCAGCGCAACGCGATGGCGGCCTACCTGGTGGTCGACAAGGGGCGCGAGAACGCGGTGTCGCTCTTCATTCGCGACTTCCTGTCGCCCGCCCTCGTGGTCGAGGAGCAGATAACCGTCGGGGACTTCATGATTTGCGTCAAGGACCCGGCCGGCAAGATAATCGTTCTGGCGTCGATCGAGCGAAAGACCCACGCGGACCTGGCGGCCTCCATTTGCGACGGCCGGTACGGCAACCGCGAAAAAATGCGCAAGCTCCGCGAGGCCAGCGGGTGCCGCCTGTTCTACCTGATCGAGGGCGCCGCGTTCGTCCCGCCCGACCGGCCAGTCGGCAAGCGCGGGAGCCGGATGAAGCACGGCGCGCTCCAGTCCACCGTCGACAGCCTGGTGATTCGCGACGGCGTGACGATGCTGTACGCGCCCGACGCCCAGGCGAGCGCCGAGCTGCTCGCGCGGTACGTGACGTCCTACGACCGGCACCACCGCGACAACAACATCTACAACGCGCCGGCGTGCGCGGTGGAGGCCCGCGGGCCCTCGGTGCCGTACGCCGCCACCCAGCGGGAGGACCGCAGCGTGGCCGACTCGGCGATCGCGATGTGGGCCAGCCTCTCCGGAATCTCGCTGGTGACCGCGCGAGTGCTCTACGACCGCTTCAGCGTCGCCGACTTCATTTGCCTGCGCGTGGACTGCGTCAGGAGCCTCAAGATGCCGTCCGGCAAGGCCTTCGGGAAGGCCGCCGGCACCGCGCTGCGCAACCTGATCCGCGGCGCGGCCGACGAGGAGCGCAAGCTGCTCGCCGGGACTCCCGGGCTGGGCAAGGCCACCGCGGAAAAGCTCCACCGCGCGGTTGGCGGGCTCGCGGCGCTGTGCGCGATGAGCGCCGCGAGCCTCGCCGAGGTGCGGATCCCCGTGGCGCGCGGTCCCGCGGCGCAGCCCGCCGCGGGAGTTCCGGCGCGGTGCCTGGGCGTGCGGGCCGCGCGGATCCTCGAGATCCTTCGCGCCAGCGGGGCCGCCGAAGTCGCGGCGCCCTCTGCGGCGGAGGATCTCGCCGAAGTCGCGGCACCCTCTGCGGCGGAGGATCTCGCGGAACTCGCGAGGGCTGAACAGGTCAGGGAACTCGCGAGGGTTGAAAAAGTCAGGGAGCTCGCGGCCGCGACCGACGAGCTCTTCCTCGCGGTGAGTCGCGGCCTGTCGGCGGCGCTCGCCCGGGCGCTGGGCGCCGCATGACTCGCGACGTGACGCGCCGCATGACACGTAGCACGACGCATGACACGTCTTGCGACACGCCGCGGACGCGCCGCAGTCAGTCGCCGTTGACCGAGCCCGCGTCGTTGTCCGAGATCGCCCCCTCCTCCTCGAAGTCGACCTCCTCGTACGAGTAGGGATCGGGCTCCTCGTCGGGCCCGTCGTCCGCGACCGCCTCGGCGGGGCCCTCCATCTCGCCCACCGCGCTCGTTACGTCCTCGCCGGGCGCGAGGTCCTCGGCCGACCGGTTGAGCTCCCCCCGCTCCCCGTAGAGCACCGCGAAGTTGAACGCGCCGGGCTTGGAGAAGGAGCGGTTCGTGTCGATGAGGCGCTTGAGCAGCCGCACGAAGACGCCCCCAATCAGGGGAGCGAGGCCGCCCGAGCCCGCGGCCACCACCCGCTCCGGGCTGACGACGATCTCGCACAGGCTCTGAATGAGGAACCGCCGGGCGCGCGCGTGGTCCGCGACGGCCATCCGCCGGGCCCGGCGGGTGATGTTGGGCAGGGGCCGGACCAGGTCCGGCAGCTGGTCAATCTCCTCGCCGCCCAGGCCCTCCATCAGCTGGTCCAGCTGGTACTCCTCCCGAAGGTCCCGGGGGACCACCGAGTAGTACCGCACCAGGTTGAACAGCACGTAGAACAGCCGGATCAGCGCGTCGGTGTTGAGGAAGATGAACCAGTCCGACTTCGCCCAGGCCGTCCGAATCTCGGCCTCCAGCAGGTCCTCGTAATTCTGGCCGTAGTAGGTCGCGCCGAGGACCTCGATGGACCGGGCGGGAATCTTGGCCAGGTCGGCGGCCTGGCCGATGGCCGCGAAGTTCTCGGTCCACTCGGCGTCCGGCGGCGGCGCGGCGCGGGCCGTCGACAGCGTCCGGAGGAGGCGCTCATCGACGTCGTTTATCTCCTTGGAGTCGACGTCGTACTTTTTGCGGTGGCGCTCGTAGTAGCTCTTCATCGTTTTGGCGGACCGGTCCGCGACGCTTATCCCGCACTTCGCGCAGCTGTCGCGCGGCGCCGCGCCGTCGCGGTAGTCGTGGAGCCCGCCCTCGGGGCAGCGCACCGTGTAGAAGTTGAGGAAGTTGGCGAACTTCCGCCGGCTGTCGACCGCCCGCGCGACCGCGGGCCCGTCGAGGCCCAGCGTTTGCGACCGGAGGACCGCGCACTCCGCGCAGCGCCGGTCGGCGAGGCGCGCCGCGCCCGGCGGCGGGGCCTCGCCCGCGGAGCCCTCGGTCCCGTCGGAGTAGACGAAGATGCTCCACCGGTGCGGGTTTCCGTTCTCGTCGAACAGGCGGGACAGGGGGGCCCGCGGAAACGCCGCCTCGGGGGGGCCGCGGGCCCCCACGAACAGCGGCCCGCGCGTCGTCGGCCGAACGCGCTGCGCGTAGGCCCGGTCGAGGCCGGCCCGCGCCGCGGCCAGCTCGGCGTTGCTCGCGGCGCCGGCCAGGCCGGCGCGGCTCACGCGCAAGTAGTGCGCGTAGGAGTCGCCGTAGAGCGGGTGCCGCGCCCGCGCGCGCTCGGTGGGCTCGTAGAGGGTCTCGAGGAAGTTCTTGGACTTCCTGAGCTCCTTGACCGTCTTCCCGAGCGCGCGCTCGAACTGGGTCATCATCTGGGGCGCGGTCCTGGGAACGAACGGCTTGTTCTCGAACACGCAGTACGACCTGGCCGCGTACTGGTACTGGGGCATCAGGAAGATCTCGTTGGTCAGCATCTTGACGTCGTCCGCGAACTGGACGGTGATCTTGCCGCTGACTTGAGCCAGCACCAGCGCGATCGCGCGCTTGAACATGTCCTTGATCTTCTGCGCGCTGACGTTCTCCAGCTGGGACACCGGGAGGCTGAGGGTCTTGAGGAGGTGATCGAAGATCGCCTTGGCGAAGTCGTCGATTCGGGAGCCCTTCCTGACCTGCGCGAAGCCGTAGGACTTCACCACGCCCCGCACGGCCGCCCCGTAAACCGTCCCGTAAACGAACGCGTACACGAGGAGGCCCGCGCTGAGCTGGGCCTCGGGGCTGCTCGGGGCGAGGCTGGCGCCGATCCCGCCGTGCCTGATGGCCAGCTGGTCGCCCTTCGTCACCAGGAGCGGGAAGCACACGCTGGTGACCGCCGAGGCGAACTCCTTGGGATCTACCGGGTGCGGGAAGGTGATCAGCTTCACGACCGTCATCGCGTAGCGCCACACGAGCTTCGAGAGGTCCTGGCTGAACTCGCCGACCAGGCCGGTCTCCGCGGCCTGGCGGTCCTCTCCGTAGTCGACCGATATCTGCTCCGTGCAGATGACGCAGAAGTTCGTGAAGTCCTGGCGCCGGGTGTTGCGGTCGCGGAGGACGTAGCCCTGAAGCTCGTTCCGGATGTCCGAGTAGGGGGCGTTGGCGGCCTGGAGCTCGACCAGCCTGACCACGTGGGGGCAGATCGCCCGGAAGCCGCACCGCTTGCACATCAGCCACCGCTTCTTTGAGTCGCCCGGGCCCGGGCCCGCTCCCGCTCCCGGGCGGGCCGCGGCAAAGTAGCCGCGGAGTTGCTGGAGGAGGTCCGCCGCGCGCCGCGTTGAGGAGCGGCGCATCTGCGCCAGCAGCCTGAGGTGCGGACAGTCGTTGCCCGCCGCGGCCAGCTGCTGCTTGATGACGTTGTCGTACTCGGTCTCGACGATCGTCGCGTCCCGCGCGCTTCCGCCGGCCGCGCGCAGCCTGTCGAGGATTGCCGCGGGGGAAATCCCGATCCCCAGGTCCCTCTTGATTTGGGCCGCCCGCGCCTCGCCGAACTTCTTCTCGATGATGATCAGGAAGTCGGTCGTCTTCCGCCGGCTCCGGCTCTCCGCCAGCCGCTCGAGGCGCAGCGCGTCGGCGATCCCGGCGTCCCGCCGGAAGTCCTCCGCCGCCGCCAGGTAGTCCCGGTCCCGCCCGAGGACCAGGGCGCGAAGCATTCGGGGGTACCGGAGGAGCTGCCACTGGAGGGCGGCCCGGCTCCCCCAGTGGCGCCGGCCGATCGCGGCGCCCTCCGCGATGTCGGCCATCTCCCCGCCCTCCTCGGCCCGGACCGACCAGTTGCGCGGCTGCGCGTCTACGACCCGGCCGGCCACCGCGGCCCCGCTCAGCAGCCGCCCGGCGCTCGCGAGCTGCCGCCGGCGGAGGGCGCGGGCCGTTGCGCCGAGGTCGCCGGACTCGCGAGTCGCGGCGCCCCCGCGCGCCGCGTCGGGCGCCGCGGGGAACAGCAGGGAGATTATCGGGACGGAGCCGGACAGCCGGCTCGCCGGCGGCGAGACCCCGAACGACCCGGCGGCCAGGACGCCCATCACCGAAGGCAGGGCGTCCCACAGCCGGAGAATCCGCGCGCGCCCGGGCGCGCTGGGCGCCAGGGCGCGCAGGCCGTGGAGGCGATTGGGCGCCTCCGAGGAAATTCCCGCGGCCCGCCCCGCGGCCTCGCCGTCGGTGGGGAACGAGGAACTGAACGCGACCGAGTCCCGCTGGGAGTCGTCGATCAGGTCGTTGACGACGATGTTGAGGATCGTCTCGTCCGGCGACCGGGACGACCTGAGCCCGCGAAGGCCCAGAATTAAGCTGATGAACTCGCGAATAATTCGCTCGTCGGGGTCGTCGGACAGCGCGGACCTGAACGCGTGCTCGACGTCGTCCGACGAGCCCATCAGCAGGTCCAGCCTCGCGATGCTGGTGGTTATGACCTTTATCTTTCGGCGGGCCGGGAGCGGTCCCGCGATGGCCGCCTCCTCAGTGCCCCGCGATTCTCTGCCAACCGAGCCCATGTTGTTGCGTGCGCTTCGCGCTTATAAGTCCGGCACATAAAAGTCCCATCTGTACAATTGAAGCGCGAGATTTAATATACACAGTGGGAGCTTGCTCGCCGGGGTCCGCAAACATGGCGAACAAGATTTCCGACGCGAGGGACCTGCGCGCCCACCTGGGCCTGGTGGCCGGCCGCGGGGGCGGGGCCGTGGTCAACGCGCTGATGCGCGTGTGCGCGTCGTCGCGAATTCGGTTCCAGACCGATCACTACAGCGCGATCCCCGAGGCCTCGGACGCGGCGCCCGTCCGCGCGCCGGCCGCGAACTGCGCGCCGGCCGCGAACTGCGCGCGCCCGGCCTACGCCGACGTCGCCGCCCGGTCCGTCGACCCCAAGCAGCGCAAGTCGGTCCTCCAGATAAGCGGCCCGAGCGGTCGGAGCCTGGTCAGCTACTACAACCCCCACGACGACCCCAAGCGCGCCGACATCCCCCGCGAGATCCTCGGCCAGACGCGCTACTACACGGAGGGCGGCGGGGAGACCTTCCGCGCAATCCTCACCCTGGACGCCGCCAAGTCCGACGCCCGCACCCTGTTCACGAGCCAGTGCCGGGGCCTCGTCGTGGACGTCCGCTCGGGCGCGCCGTGCGCGGTTCCGGCGCTGATGTTCAACGACAAGGCGAGCGACGCCAGCGTGGACGAGGCGATTCGAGCCGGCTTCTACAAGATATACCGAGTCCCCGACAAGACCGTCTGCCTCCTGTACTACTTCAGGTTCGGCGAGGGCCTCGGCGCCTGGTGCCTGGGAACCAAGAACGGGTTCGACGTGTTCCCCCTGGTGTGGAGCGGCGCCGACACGTACGCGGAGGTCCTCCTGGGGCTGTTCCGCCGGCACGCGCCGGCGGTCCGCGTGAGCCTCGCCCGCGGCGTCCTCGGGGACGACGACGTCCGGCTGGACTTCCCCGAGCTGTCCACGCAGTTCTCCTACGTGATCGGATTCAGGAGCCACGCCTACCACCCGCTGATTCGCGACCCGGAGAGCATTTGCCAGTTCGAGGCCACCGACCTGTCGAGCCTGGAGACCTTCCGGGACGACGCGACCGCGCCCCCCGGGGCCCTCACCGGGCTCGAGTGGCCCCAGCCCGAGTTCGACACGTCCGCGCCAGCCATCAGGCGATCGGACGACGCGCTGGAACAGAACGTGACGATGGCGCGCCTGCGCGAGCTGTGCGCCGGGGCGCTTGACGACACCGCGCGGGCGGGGGCGGGCGCCGCGGGTCCCAAGCCCAACGACCTCCACTACGGGTACGTCCTGCGCGCCGTCCCGGGCACGCCGGCCTACGGGGCCAAGCTCGGCGACGTGCTCGTTGCGTCGGACCTGCTCGACCGAGTCCGCCAGATCGCCTACCGCGGGCCCAGTCGGTACGAGCAGGGCACCGCGTTCGACAAGAGCCTGCGCCTCGACTACAACATGGCCCGCGCGGCCCTCACTCCGCGGCACACGGCCATGGTCAGGCGGCTCTACCCGCAGTACGCCTCGCTCCTGGACCGCGTGAGCAAGAAGGTTGTCAGGGTGACCGCGCTCGTAACGAAGCAGCTCCAGTTCATGGCCATGAACGACGGGGCGTCCCCCGACGACTCCGGGGCCGATTCCAGCGAAAAGTTCGCGGCCGCCGTGTGCGCAGCCATCAAGGACCGGGACTTCGACGTGAGGCCGTTCGATCCGGCGGCGGCCGACATCATCAAGGAGTTTGCGTCCAACCCCAATTACGCGATGTTCTACATCCAGTGAGCCCACCGGGCCCATTTTTGCAGCGCCGGACCGGGAATTAATTTTCCCGCGGGTTTTTCGGGCCAGGTATGTTGGCCGCTGCCGCGCATCATGACCTCGAGGGACGCGTGGGAAGAAAGGAACGGGCGCTTTGCGCAAATGCGGGCCGGAGTTGCCGCCCGCCAGCCGGCCGCGCCGGGCGGCGCCTTCTGGGGCCAGCCCCGCTCCTCGGGAGCGTGCGCGCGCCGCACCGCGCTCCTGCGCAGCCAGGACGGCGCGGACGTGGGCGCGCTCGCGGAGGCTGAGTCGCAAGCAGGCGCGCCCTTTGCGCCGCCGCCCTACGAGGGCCCGGTGGGCGCTCACCACGGCCCGCCAGTCAACGCGGAAATCGACCTCGGGTGGTCGCGCTACCGCAGCGACAAGATAAACCCCAACGACTTCCGGTTCTACCGCTACGGTCCGTGGCGGGCGGCCCTGCCAGCCAACGTCGATTTCGAGAGCATTCGGAAGCAATTGTATTACGGCGGGCCCGACGCCGCCGGGCTCGTGCTGTACGGCGACACGCTCGTCCCCAACGGCATGCGCGTCGCGGACCGGCAGACCCTGGCCATGACCGCCGCGAACGGCGCGCCCTGCATGAGCGCCGGCGGGTGCGGCATTGGGTCGTTGGACTACGACTACCACCACTTTGCCCCGCTGGATCCCCAGGACGGGTCGACCCCCCAGCTCCCCTTCAGCTTCCACTGAGGCAAAGTTTGGGCGCCGTTAATGACGCGAACGCTATGGACCACCGCCTGGCTCTTTTTTCGGTGCTCCTCCTCGCCCTGACGGTGCTGGTCATCGCGGTGCTCGCCGCCCGGGTCTCGGCCGCGAAATAGATTCCGCGGCGCAGGTATTTCCGCGGCGCAGGTATTTCCGCGCCGCAGTATATTGCCTCCCAATCAGCTCAGCATGGGAGCCCAGCATTCAGCGCCCCGCGACAACCGCCGCCCCGCCGGCCGCGCGCCAGTCCGCTCCGTCGCGCCGGTCCGGCCCCGCGCGCCCGCCGAGCTTCCCGACGCGATCGGAAACGAGGGCATGTGCGGGCGAATGTTCCGCGACGACGGGCTGCGCGACGACGACTCGACGGCGGACGAGCAGTTCGACGACCCGGGCTTCCAGCGCTCGGTCCTGCGCAACAACCGGCTGCGCGCCGGGGCCGACGGCGCGCGCGGGGCCCAGTGCGGCCTGATCGGCGCGCAGCCGTCCCTGGCCGGCCGCCTCTCCCTGGTGGACCTCGGCAGCCAGGTCGGCGACCGCGGCCTCCGGATGATTCCCGCGGCGGTTCAGCCCGGCAACCACATGCGCCCGCTCCGCATGCGCGAGCAGATGAATGGAATGAGCCAGCTCAACGACCGCATGCTAAGGAATTCCGCGCCGGTTCAGGCCAGCAGCCACATGAGCCCGCTCCGAATGCGCGAGCAGATGGGCAGCATGAGCCAGCTAAACGACCGCCTCATCATGCTGCGCCCCAGCGGGGGCAACTGAAAAACGGATCCAAAAAGGATCCAAAAAAGTCAAGCCGATCATCGCCGGCCCTCGAGGCGGTCCAGTCGGCGCATTATCTCCTTGAGGTGCTTGCTCATCTGCCGAACGATGTCCTCGACGTTCTTCTGAATGGACGTCTCGACGCCGTTCATCTTGGCGTAGAGGAAGCCGATGTCGTCGTACTTGACCTTCCAGATCCCGGTGCCCGGGCCCCGCCCCATTGAGCTCGACAGCATCATCATCTCCTCCGTCTCCAGCTCGTCGGTCTTGGTCGTTTCGACCGAGTTCTTCGCGATGAAGCCGCCGATCTTGAACTCCCCGTCGGTCTTGATGTAGCGAACGTGGCGGCCGTACCGCAGGAACCGCCAGTGCTCGCGCGGGACCTCCACGTAGCCGTGGAGCTTCTCCTTCTGCTCCTCGCGGGTGTAAACGTGCTCCAGCACCCGCGCCCCGCGCCCCGCGACGGGCTGCCCGGGCTTCTTTTTTATGTCGTAGGGGTTCGCGCCGGCCATCTCAAAAAGCTCGCGCCTATTTGGGCCGGATATAATCACTTCCCGTCGCTTCAGTACGATTCTAATACGCCGCGGCACGACAAAAAAGCTGCCTCGTAGCTTTTTTCGTTGTGCGCAAATTTCTCGCGCGGCCTGGGTCGCGGCGCTCAGGGTGCTTAATTTGGCCCGGGGTATTGGGTACCGGGCGCGGCCTGTAGGGCGGAGTTTGCGAGCGGGCTACCTCAGTCGTGGGCGTCAGATCGGTCTGGTGCCGAGCGGCGGCAGCTATGCGGTGCTGCCCACCATCGAGGTCGCGACGCGCAGCAATATATTACTGCGCGCCGCGGGCGCGCGAGTCCGCGGTCGTGGGGTTGGTTGTCGGGAGGGGCGAAGCCGCCGGCCCGAGCGGGAGGGAGGATTTTGGTCGCGAGGGCGTGCGCGAGCCCGGGGGCCGGCCGGGCGCGCGTCGTGCCTCGCGGGGCGGTCGATTCCTGGTATCGCGCCGGCGCCCGGCGCGGCGGGGAAAGGGGGTGGTTCTCTCACGCCCGCCCCCCCCCCCCCCCCCCCAATGTCGGAGCGTCCCCGGCCA
>Ga0302114_10000053_pt1 | contig 82211 bp, 84 predicted proteins | sample AG5_Surface_MG_FD_203107 | JGI IMG/M metagenome (GOLD analysis project Ga0302114, IMG submission 203107) | Marine microbial communities from Western Arctic Ocean, Canada - AG5_Surface | ecosystem: Environmental > Aquatic > Marine > Oceanic | place: Canada: Western Arctic Ocean | collected... | reverse complement strand
AGGCCTCTCGAAAATAGTCTTGATCTATTTTTTCGGGATCATTTTCTGCGTAAAACTGCGCTTCGATAGTAGATATATTTTGACCTGCCATGCCCCACTGATAGAGGGCTTGGACCATTATCTCCCGTGCCTTACGCCTTTTATTGAGAGGTGAACTCATTTTTGAACCTCTCTAAGTAAATTCATCATTTCCAATATGGCTAATGCTGCCTCAGCGCCTTTATTATTGGTATCGTCCGCTGAGCGCTCAATAGCCTGTTCAGTACTATCCACGGTAAGCACACCGAACCCAACAGGAGCATCTGCCTTTAGCTGCACCTGCATCAGGCCGTCCATACAACCTCCAGAAACATACTCAAAATGCGGCGTGCCGCCTCGAATCACACAGCCTAACGCGATTAACGCAACGTAGTCTCCGGACTGCAGTACGCGTTGCGCGGCCATCGGTAACTCAAAGGCACCAGGCACGCGAACCACATCTATCTGATCTTCAGGTACGCCATTTCGCGTCAGCGCCTTAGTGGCTCCGTCCAATAAGTTGTCCGTAATAAAGCTGTTCCAACGCGTCGTCAAAATTACGATGCGACCAGAAGCGTATTGACTGTCTGCCTCAAAAGTTTTCATTACTTAATTTCCAAGAATTCTTATCTAAAATTTAGTCTGAGATTTCGGAAGCGACATAATCAATCACTTCCAGATCAAAGCCCGCAAGCCCGGTATATTTAACGGGTGCTGCCATTAGCAGCATCTTGCGTACTTCGAGATCCCTTAATATTTGTGAGCCCACACCAATTTGCATATTTGGCAAAGTTTTGGGCGGCGGAGAGCTATCGTCTTCTTCAAATAATCGTTCCAGCTGGCGCTCCACAATTTTCGCCGTTGGAATTGTAGAGCTAAGGATAACCACAACACCTCGACCTTCATTGGCAATTTTTTTCATAGAGCCATGCAAAGACCAGCGACCCGAATCTTCAGCTCCCGGCTCTATCAAAGCGTAAAAATCTCTAAGCGGAGTAGGCAGATGCACGCGAGTTAAACAAGGCTCGCCGTTACCAACTTCGCCTTTAACCATAGCGTGATGTATTTGGTCGCGAGCAATATCCCGATAGGTGCGTAATTCAAACTCGCCAAACTCCGTCTGAATTTGTCGCGTCTTAATGCACTCAACTGTTGTTTCATTGCGTAGGCGGTAATGAATTAGGTCTTCAATCGTGCCGATTTTTAAATTGTGCTCCGCCGCAAATTTCAGTAAATCCGGCTGCCGCGCCATGCTACCGTCGTCATTCATGATTTCAACAATTACCGCCGCAGGTTCCAGCTTAGCTAAACGCGCCAGATCACAACCGGCCTCGGTGTGCCCCGCTCGGCTTAATACGCCGCCAGGCTGAGCAGTCAATGGGAAGATATGCCCCGGCTGCACTATGTCACGAGGTATAGCGCCTGGAGCGACTGCTGCTTGAACCGTTTTAGCACGATCCTGCGCAGAGATTCCGGTGGTTACTCCTTCAGCCGCCTCAATAGAAACTGTAAAATTAGTTCCATGAGAAGCGTTATTGTCCTCAACCATTTGCGACAAATTCAGCTGCTTGCAACGCTCAGCGGTTAGGGTCAAGCAAATTAGGCCGCGGGCCTGTCGTGCCATAAAATTGATATCTTCCGGCCGCACCATGCTGGCCGCCATAACTATATCGCCTTCATTTTCACGATCTTCGTCGTCAAGCAGGATAACCATCCTGCCCTGCGCAATATCTTCGATTAATTCTTCTGTGGTATTAAATTTCATAGTCTCAATTTTACTCTGAGGCGTTGTCGAATTGGCGTAAGCGTTCGAGATAACGTGCCAACAAGTCAACTTCCAAGTTTACTTTTGTGCCCGCCTGATACCCGCCAATAATCGTATTTTCCAAAGTATGGGGAATAATTGTTAGATCAAACCGGTTTTCATTAACCGCATTAACCGTAAGGCTTGTGCCATCCACTGTAATTGACCCTTTATGGGCAATGTACTTCGCCAGACTATCAGGCGCTGCAATGCTAAAAGATTCTGCACGAGCCGAAGATTCGCGCGTTATTACTTCGCCAATTCCATCCACGTGACCACTTACAAGATGGCCACCCAATCTATCAGCTAGGGTTAATGATTTTTCCAGATTAATGCGAGTACCTACCTGCCAGCTGCCAGCAGTAGTTACTGATAGGGTCTCGCCAGATAAATCCGCTACAAAACTCGCTTGGTCACATTCAACAACAGTTAAGCAAATCCCATTGTTCATAATGCTGTCGCCCAGCTGAACATCACCCATTGGCAAACCACCGGCAGCGATAGTAAGCCGCAGGTCACCACCTATTTGCTCAGTTTTGGTTAATTCGCCAATACTCGCGACGATTCCGGTAAACATTTGCTATTGCTCCCTATTCCATCTCCGGCATAGCGGTAATTCGAATATCACCGCCTATTTGCCGAATTTCTTTGATATGTAGAGGCAGTGATTCCGCCATCTTCTGCAAGGGTAGCTCAAACAGGCTTCGCGCATCACTGCCCATCAATTTCGGAGCCACGTAAACCAGAAGCTCATCGACCAAACCAGCGCGCATAAATGCACCGCTCAATTCAGAACCAGACTCAACAAAAAGCTCGTTTATCTCCATCTCGCCCAACTTATCCAGTAGGTTATCCAAGTCCAAATGGTCCTCCTCGGCATCCACTTTAAGATAGTTGATGTGATCGGTGTCGCCCGCACCCTCTCTCTCGAGGTTCGCTACCAGTATTGGCGATTCTGCTTGAAAAAAACGAGCCTGATTATCAAGCCGCAAATGGGAATCAACTAATACACGAAGGGGTTGGCGATCTCCGACATTCTCTTCATCTAGCTCGAACTCTTCGGGACGAACCGTCATTTGAGAGTTGTCCTTTTGTACTGATTTCCAACCCGACAATACTGCACAGCTCCGCGCCCTATATCTCTGGACGTCTGCCCTGGCACGAGGACCAGTAATCCAAAATGCGTTGCCATCCGACATTGCCGTGCGCCCGTCCAGGCTCATTGCCATTTTCAGCCGCACGAAGGGTCTGCCGGTGGACATCCGTTTTACAAAACCAGCATTGATTCTGGCGGCTTCCTTTTCCATTAGAGGCCCATCTACCTGCACACCTTTGGCACGAAGCGTTTCTACTCCAGCTCCTGCAGTTAGCGGATTGGGGTCTTCCATTGCATAGACCACCCGGCTGACACCCGCTTCGATTAGCGCTTCAGTGCAGGGCCCAGTGCGTCCTGAATGGTTACAGGGTTCTAGGCTGACATAGCAGGTCGAATCTTTCGCATTTTCTCCTGCCTGCTCAAGAGCCAAGATCTCAGCATGGCCTTCTCCGGCACGCTGATGCCAGGCTTCGGCAATAACAGATTCATTTTTAACCAAGACACAACCGACTCTAGGATTGGGACTAGTGCTGTATATTCCGCGTTCGGCAAGACGCAAAGCACGCGCCATATGCAGGCTATCTATCTCGTTCATTAACTGTTCTCGAGTTTATCGAGCTCAGCCCGAAACTCTTCAATATCTTCAAACTGACGATATACCGACGCAAAGCGCACGTAGGCAACCTGATCTAGCCCATGCAGTGCCTCCATTAGTGCTTCACCAATTTGTCGCGAAGGCACTTCCCGTTCTCCGGTAGATCGAAGCGTATTTTTAATATGGGTCACTGCGTCTTCAATTTGCTCGGCATCAACCGGACGCTTCTCTAACGCGCGCATTAAACCGCCACGTAGCTTTTCTTCGTTAAAGGGCTCACGTGTGCCGTCAGTTTTAACCACATAGGGCATCACCAACTCGGGCGATTCGTAGGTGGTATATCGTTCACCACAGGTTACGCATTCGCGTCGACGACGAATTTGCCCGCCGGCAGCAACTAGGCGGGAATCGATGACTTTTGTATCTGCTGTATTGCAGAAAGGGCAATGCATAGGGAGATCTTGGCGCTTGGTTTAGAATGGCGTGCCATTCTACTCCTGCGGTCCCAAAATTGCATAAAATGAAGCCTTTAAACCTCTCATATCAGATCTTTGACCGAAATATTGCTGGCTTGGGCTGGAATACCTCAGCAGACATAAAAGCTCTCGCTCTGCACGGTTGGCTAGACAATGCGGCAAGCTTCTCGGTTGTCGGCCCATTTCTAAAAAATACAAACCTATTGGCAATTGACTTAGCGGGCCAAGGTCAAAGTGATTTTCGATCCATTGATAGCAGTTACGGCTTTCTGGGAGAGCTTAGGGATTTATACGAACTCTCAATGCAGCCCTCAACGCAACTAACCAACGGCCATATCAATCTAGTGGGTCATTCCCGCGGGGCTATCGTATGCGCAATCTTTGCTGCGGCCTTTCCCGAACGCGTTAATAAATTGGTGCTAATTGATTCTATAGAACCCTTCCCTCACGCCCTATCGGATATGCCAAACACCCTCGCTGAAGCGGTGAAAAGTAATTATTCGCTGGCAGGAAGAACAGGCACCTACTACGCCAGTAAAGAAAAGGCGCTTCAAGCGAGAATGGATGGCTTAGTAACTGTTTCCAAGAATAGCGCAGAGTTGCTAGCCAAACGTTCTTTGCTGGAATCCGAAAAAGGCTGGATGTGGCGAGCTGATCAGCGCTTAAAAGCCGCACACGCCTACCGAATTACCAACGAAATGCGCGAAGACTTCTACAGCCGAATTACTGCACCTACTTTGGTGATCGAGCCCAAAAACGGCATGCTTAAATTGGATACACGATTTAAACAAGCCGGTTCAGCCATCCCAAATTTAACCAAAGTTGAGGCCCCGGGCGGTCATCATTGTCATATGGAGGATTGTCCTGAGCTAGTGGCTGAGATTATCGAGGGCTGGTTTAACACCTAATACATCGATCCTTTATCCCGACAGGTGGAATACTCAGACTAGAGAATGCTGATAAGGGTCTTCAACAAACCACTTGCCCAAAAAGCCCATTACCGCTTGTATTTTTTTACTGTACTGAATATCTGAATGGTAGACTAACCAGAAGGGCAATTTTGGAAGTGGGATATCCTCGAGTACCAATTCCAATTCCGGGAATTGTCTCGCCAATGGTTGCTGCACTATACAAAAACCTGCACCTGCTCGAGCAAGGGAAACTTGCTCCAAAAGACCGTCGGTTCGAATGCAAAAATGTTTGCGATTTACCTCTATACCCATGCCTGAAAATGCATTGATTAGCAGCAACTCCTTATCAAACCCAATAAAGGGCATCTGTAATAAATGCTCCAGCGATTCAGGCTTGCCATGCCGTTCAATCAATTGACGAGTGCCATATATTCCCAAAGGCAAATCTGGAAGACTACGGCGCACCAAATCGGGCTGGCTGGGCTCAGACATTCGAAATGCGATATCTGCATCCCGCTGGCTAAGACTCGCAAAGCTATTATTTATATCTAGCTCAATTTGAATCGATGGGTAGACCTGCTGCATAGCGGCAATCGCTTTAGGCAAAAGGAAATAACCTATCACTTCATTCGCCGAAATACGGACTTCCCCTTCCATATGGTCGTCTTGACCGGTTGCAGCGAGGTGAAATTCATCAACGCATTCCACCATGTGTCTAGACGCTTCTACTAGGCGTGCGCCGGCCTCAGTAATACTCAACCCTTTGTTGCTGCGCTCAAATAAGTGCAAACCCGTTTGTTGCTCTAGAGCCTGAATTTGACGAGTAAGTGTCGGCTGAGTACTACCCAGCTTGCGTGCCGCGCCCGAAAAACTGCCGCACTCCGCCACTGCCGAAAAACTGCGAATTAGATTAACGTCTTTGATATACATTTATGTATCACCAGTATAGATATATGCCTATTTATCATACGAATACTAATGGCTAATATTTGCGTCGTCAAAGTGATTATTTGTCACTACAAAAACAAAACCACAATAAACAGGTAGGAAGTTGAGATGAAAATACTAGCTTTAATCATTGCAGTCATAATAGCGGCCTATGCCGCCGGACGATTTTATTCACACGAATTGATCACCAAAACTAATATTAGCGCTGACAGCGCCGAAGTATGGAAACACCTGAGCTCATTTAACCAATATGAGCAATGGAACCCCTTTGTTATTTCTGCTCAAGGAGAAGCGATTGAAGGTGCACAAATACAGGTAACAATTCAGCCTCCAGGAGGCAAACCAACTAATTTTCAGCCTACCTTGCTAGTTGTTGAAGAAGAGCGTGAAATACGATGGTTGGGACATTTTTTAATCCCCGGGCTATTTGATGGCGAGCACTACTTCGAAATATCCCCCACCACAGATGGCAATATAGCGCTTGTGCAGGGTGAACGCTTTAGCGGCCTAATGGCTTGGTTGTTAATGCCTTTAATTGAAGCTGACACTAAGGCCGGATTTGAATCGATGAACGCTGCACTTAAATTACTCGCAGAAAGCTAGTCTTAAATCCTCTTGTCAAAACCCTAGGGGGGCAACCCCATTTTTAACGCCTGTTTCACCCCAAAAGCGTATACGCCCAGTGAGTCGCTTAATATGAATCTGTTCGATCTTGTAAAAAAGCTTTCTAACAAAAATAACTGGTGCTAGCCTTACTTTAAATTAATTTGGGGGAAAGTACTTATGAAAGCGTTACGACCTATTAGCCGAAGATCATTCTTATCAAAAACAGCAGCTGTTACCGCTGCTACTTCTATACCGCTAGGCGCCTTCGCTCAAGAAGGAATTATGTCCAGACCCATTCCGGGCACCAATGTACAGCTGCCTATGGTTGGATCTGGGTCACCAGATTTCTTCTATAGCACTCCTGAAGGCAGTACCAACTCGGCAGCAGCAGCGCTAGTACAAACCATGTATAACGCAGGCGGTCGCGTGATCGACACACCGGCCTTCTTTAGACCAGATCCTCCGGTATTGGGCCAAATAATTCAGGATTTAGGCATTCAGGATGAGCTATTCCTAATGGGGAAAATTACTGTTGATGGCCGTGAAGCGGCTCAACAGCATTTAGATCTCACTATTTCTAATCTGGGTCGCGACTATATCGATGTGATGATGCTGCACAATCTTAGAGATGCAGAAAATACCTGGCCAGTGCTTGAACAAGCCAAAGCTGAAGGTAAGGTTCGCTATATCGGAGTAAGTGAGGCCACAGACCGAATTAGCAACGAAGTACTGGAAGAATTCATGCTGAGTCACGATGTAGATTTCTTAATGACATCCTACTCAATGTTTCGACCCCAAATTGAGGAACGCATCTTGCCATTGGCCGCAGACCAGGGCGTGGGCGTCTGTGCCATTGAAGTTTTCAAAACATTGGACGACGGCGCTTATTTTAGTATCACTTCCGGCCACGAATTACCGGAATGGGCCGCAGATTTTGACTGTGACTCCTGGGCGCAGTTTGCTTTGAAATACGTGCTTTCACATCCTGCAGTTACCTGCACCGTGGTAGAAACAAGCAGGCCACGCAACATGTTAGATAATTTGGGAGCAGCTCGCGGACGTATGCCAGACCAAGCCACACGTGCGCGTATGTACGATCATTTCCAATCTCTGAAATAGGCCGATTTGGCTCATTCATCTAAGGCCGCTCGTCGGCGTATGAGAGAGCATTTTTAAGCCTCGCTTAACCGAATCTAACCGAGTACTTCTGCCACCCTTTGCTTAAGGGGCGGCAGGAGCTCCTCTTCAAACCAAGGGTTTTTGCGCAACCAGATATTGTTTCTGGGGCTTGGATGAGGAAGCGGCATTACTTTTGGCCAGTAGTCACGCCAAGACTTCACCACATCGGTTAACGTTCTTTTACCTCGATCCAAATGGTAGTCCTGCGCGTACTGGCCTATAACCAGGATTAACTGCACTTGATCGAGTTGGCTCAGCAGTTGTTCGCGCCAAGCAGGTGCGCATTCCGGCCGAGGTGGTAGGTCTCCCGACTTGCCGGTTCCGGGGAAACAGAATCCCATGGGCAGCAGTGCTATCTGTTCTTCGTTATAAAAAATATCTTTTGATATCGCCATCCAATCCCGCAAGCGATCCCCGCTCGGGTCATTAAAAGCTATACCCGTTTCGTGAACCCGCCGACCGGGCGCCTGTCCTACAACAAGAATTTTTGCCTTAGGATCAAGTTGGACTATTGGACGAGGACCAAGTGGCAGATGATCCTTACAAATTTCGCAGGCGCGAACGTCGTCTAATAGGCTTTTGCAAGATATCCTATTTTGAGGCACTGATCCGACGACCGATAAATATTCCAAGCCAGGCCATGGGAAGGTAGGCCACAATTAGATCGAGCAAGCTGAACCATAGGGGCGAAGGAATCATAATAACCATGGAGAAACCACCTATCAAAAAGGTGAAACCTATTAGATACGCAAATAGACGCCCGTAACTAAGCGCTATTAGAAACGCGGTTAGAGCTCCCACCAAAGTTCCCATAGAGTGAGCCACAAAGGGCGCAACAAAGTGTTTAGGCTCAAATAAGTGCATGGTTGCCACAAGGCTTTCCAAATTGGTACCGTCAACGCCAGGAGGCGGTGGAATAAGTATTGGGCCAAGCATGATGATTGTCATATTGACAACCGAACCCAGTAAAAAGCCTAGAATTAGCGCTAGAACATTTCTGATAAGAATTTTCATTTCAATGTCTCCCAACGCGGCTTCAAGTAATGGAAGATCCTGCGTTTTAAGGTCGAACCACTTGTTTGCTTGCTTATGCTTCCCAGTATGCCAGCAACCGGCATAAGTATTGATTTACTAGGAGCAAAAAAATACCCGCTATCGCGGGTATTTGAATATGGATTGCTTCTTGCCGCTAGCCGTAAACGGGAAACTTAGCGCAAAGCTCCAACACCTTAACTTTAATTTCCGGAATAACCGCTTCTGAAGTTCCATTTTCCAATGAATCTAAAACGTCGCAAATCCAGTTGGTTAGCATCTCAGTTTCAGCTTCTTTAAAACCTCTGGTAGTGATCGCAGGAGTTCCCACGCGCAGACCGGAAGTAACAAAGGGCGATCTTGGATCTTTGGGCACCGCATTTTTGTTTACGGTGATATTAGCATTGCCCAGAGCGGCATCAGCATCGGTACCTGTATATTCCTTGCCGATTAGATTGACCAACATCAGGTGGTTATGAGTGCCGCCTGAGACTATGTCGATACCACGACCTAGAAAAGTTGCTGCCATAACTTTGGCATTAATTACCACCTGCTCTTGGTAAATCTTAAACTCAGGCTTTAGTGCTTCTTTAAAGGCAACGGCTTTGCCTGCGATTACATGACAAAGAGGGCCGCCTTGACCGCCGGGAAAAACTGCCGAATTGAATTTTTTCTCCAAGGCTTCATTGGCCTTGGCCAAAATAATTCCGCCACGAGGTCCGCGCAGGGTTTTGTGAGTGGTTGATGTACAGACATCAGCAATTTGAATAGGGCTTGGGTAAACGTCTGCGGCAATTAGACCGGCAACGTGGGCCATATCCACCATAAACCAAGCTCCAACCTTGTCAGAGATTTCACGGAATCTTTGCCAATCTACAATTCCAGAGTATGCAGAGAAACCCGCAATAATCATTACCGGCTTGTGCTCGAGAGCTAGGGCTTCAACCTGATCGTAATCTATCTCACCGGTATCCGGGTTCAAACCGTACTGGACTGCGTTGTACATCTTTCCCGAAAAGTTAGGTTTAGCACCGTGGGTAAGATGACCGCCGTCGGCAAGGCTCATGCCCAGAATAGTATCGCCAGGCTTACAGAGCGCTTGAAATACCGCCGAATTTGCTTGAGAACCTGAATGAGGCTGCACATTGGCGTAATCTGCACCGAACAACTCCTTCACTCGATCAATGGCCAATTGCTCGGCAACATCTACGTGCTCACAACCGCCGTAATAGCGCTTACCCGGATATCCCTCTGCATACTTATTGGTAAGGGCAGTACCCTGGGCTTCCATAACCGCCGGGCTGGTGTAGTTTTCAGAGGCAATTAATTCAATGTGCTCTTCTTGGCGCACTTCTTCTTTGGCAATTGCGTCGGCAAGTTCGGGATCGTAGTTAGCAATAGATACGGATTTATCAAACATTTCAGGTCCAAATTTAGGTGGTGGGAGGCAGAAATTCAGGCCGCAAATTGTACACCAGAGATAAATAATTTGAGACGCATATTTGATCTATTTTAAGTCAAATTGCTTCTATCTAAATTCCCAAATATCTTAACCAAATCAACACCAAGTAGCATAACGACAGCAGTGAGAGTAAGCTGCACGCCGATTCCAATATCAACACAAGAAATTAACGCGGTTTATCCCTAAAGCGCGCTCGAGACTAATTTATGAACTTTGCCGATATGGGCCTATGCCAAGCCCTCCTAGACGCCGTTACTGCTAAAGGTTACGACACTCCCTCACCTATTCAGGAGAAGGCGATTCCTGTGATTTTGGAAGGCAAAGACGTAATGGCCGCAGCCCAAACCGGCACGGGTAAAACCGCCGGCTTTACTCTGCCAATTCTGGAAAACCTTCGTGCTGGAAAATTTGTAGGAGCTAACCAGGCTAGGGTCTTGATATTAACTCCTACTCGCGAACTAGCTGCCCAGGTTGGCGAGAGTGTGCAAACCTACGGTAAGAATTTGCCACTAAAATCCGCCGTGGTATTTGGTGGAGTAAAAATTAATCCGCAAATGCAAAAACTGCGTCGAGGTGTGGATGTACTCGTGGCGACACCCGGCAGATTGCTAGATTTGCACAATCAGAATGCGGTCAAGTTTGACCATCTCGAAGTATTGGTTTTGGATGAAGCCGACCGTATGTTGGACATGGGATTTATTCACGATATTCGCAAAATAATCTCTAAGCTACCTAAAGAGCGTCAGAACCTGATGTTTTCAGCGACATTTTCCCGAGATATCCGCGAACTCGCAAAAACTATTGTCCGTCAACCTGTAGAAATTTCCGTTACTCCGGAAAATGCGACAGCTCCAACGGTAAAACAATGGATAGTGCCGGTGGATAAGAAGACTAAATCGCCGCTTCTGATACATCTGATAAAGCAACACAATTGGGGTCAGGTACTAGTATTTTCTCGCACCAAACACGGTGCAAATAAGATAACTAAGCAGCTAGAGGCCGCAGGCATACGAGCTGCTGCTATACACGGAAACAAGAGCCAAGGCGCTAGGACTAGAGCCCTTGCCGACTTTAAAGCCGACAAGGTTCAGGTTCTGGTTGCGACGGATATTGCCGCCCGAGGTTTGGATATTCACCAACTGCCTCAGGTAGTCAACTTCGATTTACCCAACGTTCCGGAAGATTACGTTCACCGTATTGGTCGAACCGGACGGGCTGGCTCCGAAGGAGAGGCAGTTTCTTTGGTAAGTGCAGACGAATTACAACAACTTCGAGATATCGAAAAGCTAACCAAAAAGCTATTAGTTAGAGAATATGAAGAGGATTTTTATCCCGAACACGACATACCCGAGACCCGTCTAAACCTTAGCCCCGACAGAGCCAAGAAGCCGAAAAAGCCACAGGGACCAAGACCTGATTCTCAGAACAATAGAAATCAGCGGCGCGGCGGACAGAATCCAAATGGGCTGTCTAGAAATCCAAAATCTTCCCATAAGAAGAAACGCCCATCCAGAAACCCTCAATCCAGCGGAGGATCTCAGCCTAGCGCTAACAACCAAGACGGAAATAAAACCGAGGCTGACGGCAATACTATGACTGGGCATTCAGGGGCTGATTATTGGGGTAGAGGTAAAAAAACTAGCTCGGATACTCGGTCGGACAATAGACCCAGCAAAAACCAGTCTGGGTCGAGCCAAAGAAAACAGGGCAGCTCCCAAATCAATTCTCAGAACAACTCTCAGAACAATTCTAGAAATCGAAATCAGGACGACGAGAATAGAGGCAATAGATAAACATCTAGTGCTAATTGGTATTAAATTACTCTGCGGTAGTTTCTGGATCAGATGATTCGGGCGCTACTGCCTCTGAATCAGCCTGTACTGGAGCACCTAGTTCTTGTTCTGGTGGCTGCTCTTCTTGCTGCCCTTCTTGTTGTTCTGCCGCTTTACGTTGTCGCTTTTCTTCTTTCTTCTTTTTCTTTGCGAGTTCGCGCTGACGCTTAGCAAAAGAGTAGTTCGGTTTAGCCATTTGGCATTCCTTATAGTTGAAACTTCAGTCTAGTGGATATGAGCAGACAAAGCTTTCAACTTATGTATTTTTATTTCCCACAACTATCATTTAACCAATAGTCTGCTTTGCCGCGTTCAATTTTTATGTAACAAGATCCATATCACTCATCAGTTGATATCTCTCTCTTTCAGACTATTTCACATAGGAATATATCGCCACAAAGTGGCACGCTGAGCCTATCACCACAAATACATGCCAAATAAAATGAGCAAATTTCCAACGGCTGTCTAAAACAAAAAATACAATTCCAAAAGTGTAGAACAAACCGCCTGCTAGTAGCCACATCAAGCCCGCTTGAGGCACCGCGGCTATCATGGGCTTAATAGCTATAACAACAATCCAGCCCATAACAAGATAGAGCAGATTGGAAGCCATGGGATATTTGATACCAAAAATAGATTTAAACAAAATACCCAAAACAGCCAGGCCCCAAATTACGCCGAATAGACTCCAACCCCATGCGCCTCCGAGAGAAACCATTAAAAAAGGTGTGTAAGTTCCGGCTATTAATATATAGATAGCGCAGTGGTCGAGAATTTCAAATATACGCTTGGCCCTTCCGGGCTTTAAAGCATGGCAGATACTTGAAGCCAGATAGAGAAGAAACAAACTAGTGCCAAATATACTAGCGCTGACTATCTTCGCCGCGCCTCCCTTTTGCACAGCGCTAACTACCAATAGGGGTATCGCTATAACCGCGAGAACTGCGGCAACACCGTGAACAATCGAATTGGCCAACTCTTCACCAAAGGATTGTCGGCGAATGGCTTCTTTTTGATCCTTCATTAATTCTATCTTTTTCCTATGATTCAACAGTGTAGCCCAGCCAATTAATTGTTCTCGACTATTTATTTCTCAAGAGTTTATTCAACCAAAAGGTTGACAATTTATTTTGAGAAGATATATTCAACTCTATGGTTGAATATAAAAACACAGAATATCTATCTGAAATGCTAAAGGCTGTGAGCGATCCAACTCGCCGTTCGATTTTAACTTTGCTTGTTCAGCAAGGACCAATGCGCGTGACCGATCTGGCCAATCATTATGAAATAAGCCTTAACGCCGTTTCTAAGCACATCAAAGTTTTGGAATCTGCCGGCCTGTTATTACGTAAGACCATTGGTCGTGTTCACCTAATCGAAGCCAATTTGGATCCAGTTAAAGAAATAGAAGGTTGGTTTGAAAGCCTCAGATCTATTTGGGACCTAAGGCTGTACAAACTAGAAAAAGTACTGAAGGAAACAAAAAATGTCTGAATTAACACTTAATGTATCAAGAATAATTAACGCTCCCATTGAATCAGTTTTTAACGCCTGGCTCGATCCCGAAATGCTTGCGCAGTTTATGACGCCTGGTGAAGGCGTGACGGTTCCAAGAGCCGATGCCGACCCTCGCGTGGGAGGCAATTTCAACATCATTATGCTGGCGGGAGACAACGAAATGCCGCACAGCGGAGAGTATCTCGCTATCGATCCACACTCCCTACTGATATTCACCTGGCAGTCCGGCCGATCCGTTGATGGCTCTACAGTGTCCTTAAACTTCACCGAAGTTGATGGTGGAACCAATGTCGCGCTTACGCAGGTGAAATTTCTGGATGAATCGGCACGCAGTGACCATGAAGGCGGTTGGACTGCCATTCTTGCTTCACTGGGTAGAGTTTTAAATTAGTGAATACCTCCCGGCTAAGAATGCCGAGCTAAAGTTTGAACAGAGAAGGAGACTAGATCATGGAAAATTTTGCAGATGTAAATTGGCTAGCCGTAGCCGTTGGAACCATTGTTACGTTTTTGGTTGGCTTTGGTACAGCCCTAAACTCTTTGGAAAAAGATGGGCAGAAGGTTCTGGAGTATCACCAGAACCACCAGAAAAAATGCCTATTGGCTCTATGGCCGCACAGGTATTCTCGCTTTTTGTCCTCGCATCAGTGATTGGTCTAACTGCAGCAGTCAATGCACTGATCACCGCAATACTAGCTATTTTGGCAGTGGCATTTTTCACTTTAAGCGGCGGACTATGGTCGCAAAAGAGCGGTTATGCGCTCCGCGTAGACTTCTTCTACGTGATAATTTCAGGCGTATTAATGATTGTCTGCCAGGGCGTTTTTTAGGCCAGCCTGAGCATTAGATACCAGAGTGTTTTCACACTATGGTATCTAAATTATTTAACTAATATAGGAACAAACATAGTCCGTAGTAGAAGCTACTTGAAGCTGAAATTTGGAATCTGCGGGTATTTCAAATATATCTCCGCTTGCTAGAGTTCTCCATTCGCTTTCATTGGGTAAAAGTACTTGAAGGTCACCTGTTAGCACTTCAACTATTTCTTTTTCGGCGGTACCGAACTCATAGTCACCCGGCAGCATAATGCCTAATGTTACTTTGGAGCCGTCAGCAAGAATTACAGTACGACTGCTTACCTTGCCATCAAAATAGATATTTGCTGCCTTAACTACGCTTACATTTTCATACTGCGACACTAATTTCTCCTTTGGAGTTTTTACTGAATAGATGTACTTATTTTTTGAGCTAGAAGGTGCTCAGATACCTTTTTGCCGAATCCGTAAGGGGGATAACTTCCATATCCGCTGGACCGAGCTCGCGGCCGTCTTCGCTTAACACCTTAGAAGACCGAACCGGTTTTTTGTTTTTAATATCAACAAAAGCATAATTCTCAGGATCTTGCTCTTCGCGCCATTTAACCGTCCAGTGGGCCATAGAAAGGATAATTGGCATTAACTCCCAGCCTTTGCGAGTTAGTCGGTACTCCATACGCCTAGCGCCTTCCGCTATGGGAACTCTTTTAACCACTCCCCTCTCAACCAGTATTCGGAGGCGTTCCGTAAGAATATTTCGGGATATATCCAGAGCTTCACGAAGGGATTCAAAGCGTCGAACACCTTGAAATAACATCAGATCACGAATGATTAATATCATCCAATAATCACCCAATACATCCAAAGCTTTCGCGACCGAGCAATCGAGTTGAGTAGTCTTTTTGGTAGACATAAATTTCTGCCCTATAAAATATTTTTGTATATTAGTTGCAAATAGCAACTTATGCGAGCAACTTAATAGTTCTTATTCGCAACTAATTCGATTAAGAGACCAATTTCAGCCGGAGAATCCCATGAAAAATATAATCTTCATTACCGCTCTATTAAGCCTTATTGCCGGTTCAACAGCACAAGCAAACGTCCCCTATTCCCTAAATGCAGTGCAGGGAATGGATGCATGCAAATTTCATATTGAAAGTCTTTATGCCCAAAATTATGCAGAAGACGTTGATCTTAGTTTTCAGCGCGAAGCAGGTACCTCAATTCGGGGCGGGCATTTCAAATATTGGATCAACGCATCTGCGCAAATTAATTCCGAAAGAAGTCCAGTTCGATTTCTATGCGAAGTCACTCGAACAGGCGAACTAGTTGAGTTAATTGAAGAAGATGGCCGCTGGAGTATCTAAGCCGAAGCTTTATGGTAAGCGGATGGGAACCTAGAACTTAGAATCAAAGTTCCCGTCTGGCTCACTAATTCCTATTTTCTAGACTTCCAGCTGCCTATAAGCAGACTTTGTAAATCGCGGACTGCAGATCGCAAGAAAGATTAAATCCTCATTTCCCACATTAGTAATTCTTTGCCGTGTATTCGCAGGAATAATTAGCATATCTCCCTTCTCCAGAAGTTGAGCCTCGCTATCGCCGACCTCTGCCCTACCCTGCCCCTCCAGAATCAGATATCTCTCAGTAATGCTTTCTAAGGCATGCCATTTAGTAGTTTTTCCAGATTCAACTCTAGCTCTGGCTACCGAGACTTCTGGGTAGGCTTCGGAGTTAGACAGCTCGGTAATAAAACAGCCCTCTTCAAAGAAATACTCTTTTCCCGAGTCATATTTTTCTAATCTGATACCCATGCAATCTAACCCGCTTCCATTTCTATTCATTTAGAGACCAGTCGTACTGGTAGGAAATTCGCCCCATATACTCCCTAAGCTCCTCCGCTAATTCTGCAGTAACAAATTCACTCAGTTCTACCAACATTTCTTCGTTACTGCTGCCAAAATCTTCTGCGTACCATTCAAAAATGGAAGACAGCGTCAATTTTCCGGAGTCGTCAAAATCTAGGCATCGAGGATGCGACAAATACTCCGATGCGGCCTCTTGCAACAACGATTCCATATTCGCTTTAGTGAAAGCTACGGGCTGAAGATTAGGGCAGCCTATGCTCGCGCAGTTCACCGTAAAATGAATACGAGCGTCCTTCCAAATTGGTCGTAAAATTCGATGTTCAATATCATTGAGAGTTAGTTTTTCCCCAGCGACCTGGGCAATTTCGTCATCCCAAGGCCCGAAACGAAAAAATCCGCCTCCAAGCTTGGTGATGGATTCAACAGGATAATTTTCTATTATTAAGTCGACCGTCAGCGCGTTATATAGATTGATCCAGTAGGCTCTTTGCTCTCCTAAAGAATAGCTTCTTGGATCTACCCCCTGCATGTACTGAATATAGTCATTCAACTCCAAGTTAGATGATTGAGAAGCTGATTCGTACGCAAATAGATTAATCCCATCTTCACCAACTCGGACGTATCTGCTCAATATATTCTGCCAAATAGCATGATCTATTTCTGCATCGTTGGACTCATCGGACGTCTGCCAGAATTGCCAAGGATCCGCAGATGGTGCCGCATAAGAGGCCGAACTGCCTATTATTAGCAGCAGGGTAGCTAAAAACTTAGCCTTCACTTTTCTCTTCTTTTAATACTAGCGCTGTCAGCTTATGAACTAAGGGGCATACCAGAAAAACCGAAGGAAAAGCAATCAGAAACCCAAAGCCCCAGGCGCTCATCCAAATAGATAAAAAGTTGCCCACCGGACCGACATTTACAAAGCTAATCGCGCATGACATTACGCAAGACATAATCAAGGCCATAAAAAAAGAAAATACCACTCTGTGATATTTGCGATCAATCATGTGGTTTCCCTAGTTTGCTCACCGGGCTCACGAAAAGGTTGCACCAGCAGTTGATCAAGTCTCATGTCTTGCCTGGTCCTGTAGGCTTCAATGCCAATTTGCATGCCCTCATGCCCCTCTCGAGGCTGATCGCAGTAGGTTCCAAAAAACCTGTCCCACCAAGGCAAGAAAAATCCGTAGTTGCTGTTGGTCTCTTTTTGTAAAACCGAATGATGGACCCTGTGCATATCCGGCGTGACTATTAGACGGCGCAAAACGCGATCCAAGGAAACGGGGATATAGAAGTTGCTGTGGTTAAACATGGCCGAAGCATTCAATAGAATCTCAAAGATTAATACCGCTATCACTGGGGGCCCTAAAACAACAACAAGTATTAGCTTGATGCCCATAGACATAGCGATTTCTATTGGATGAAAACGAATGCCCGTTGTTACATCAAACTCCAAATCTGTGTGATGTACTCGGTGCAACCGCCAGAGCATTGGTACCCGATGGAAGAGCACATGCTGGAAATAGATAGTCATATCGAGCAAAATAATTGAAACAACAAATGCGATCCAAAGCGGCAACTCAATCAAATTAAATAGACCCCAGGATCGATCTTCCGCTATAACTGCCATGCCTACCGCCAGAAGCGGGAAGCAGAGTTTTACGACCACAGAATCCAATACAACAATGCCTAGATTATTGGACCAGCGGAATAATCTGGGTATTTCTCGGCGTCGTCGCGGCGATAAAGCTTCGCAGACCGCCATGATTAGAAAGACACCCAGAAAAAAAGACATCCTCAAAAGACCTTCATTTTTTAAGAGCATTTCAGACATCATTATTACTAAACCAGCTCATAATGTTTCACCTCTGGTGGTGACGCAAAGAACGGATGAATTAAAGCCCGCCATTTCTGATAGTTTTCAGACTCGCGAAACCCCACTGTATGGTCTTCAATTTTTTGCCATTTAACCAAAATAATATATCGGGTAGGTTCTTCTATACAGCGCTGAATCTTGTGAGAGATATAGCCGTGCGCCGAGGCAATATATTGCTCGGCCTCGCGAAAAGCGGCCTCATAGCCAGCTTCTTGCCCTGAGGTTATGTCTATTGCGGCAATTTCTAGAATCACATATTTCTCCTCTTGAGGTATTGGGTAGCTCGCAGATAATTAATCAATTAATACACCCATACTAAGGCGATCTTCCACTTGAAACCCTATAGATTTGTAAAAGCTCACTACCGGAGTATTGGTTGAACGTATTTGCAAATTCACCTTGGTGCATCCAAGAGCTTTTAACTCATCCATGCTGTGGCTTACCAATCGCGCTCCAACTTTCTGACGGCGATACTCTGGCGCAACCGCAACGGCATATAACCAACCCCGATGCCCGTCGTAGCCGACTATGCAGGATCCAATAATTTGATTTGTATTTTCCGCTACAACTATCAGGTCATCCTGATTCAGCTTCTCGTCAATCACTTTTGATGGTTCGTTGTGAGGGGCGGGGTCAGGGAATACCTCTTGCCATAGCTCTATAAGCAGTTGTCGATCTTGCGCGACATATTTTCGAATTTTTATACTCATCCTGTACCTACCGAACGCATGCTCTTCGAACTGCCTCGGCAGGAATCCGTAACTGCGCCAACAAGTATTCTTTAAATGATTCTTGGTAGGGTTGCTCCTCAATAGCCATTTGCATGCAGAGCAGCCAAGCGTCTCTCTCCTCTTCCCCAATTCGGAACTTAGTATGTACCTCGGGAATACTAATACTGCCGTAGTGTTCTGCGTAGAGCCTAGGGCCACCGAGCCAACCGCTTAGAAAATATATCAACTTTTTACGAACCGGCTCCAGGTCCCGGCCGTGCATTTTCCTGATTTTCTGTGCGTCCTGAATGCTGTCCATATGCTCATAAAAATCCTCCACCAGCTTAGTGAGTCCGTCTAGACCTCCCGCTGCCTGGTAGGAAGAATCTGCGACACCATAGTTTTCTTTGTTCAGTTGCATTGGTAATTCTTTCTTTATTTAAACTAAGGAGTTAGCAACTTGCTTACCGCAAATTACTTAACAAGTGTTAAGTCAAAGCACTTCTAACTGCTAGGTAGGATAGAGTAGCGGATATCACCAAAATTTGAAGAAATCAAATATATGAAAATGCTAATACACACATTAGCTCGTCACTCAGTCGTTTTTGCGCTTCTATCAATCCTGTTTTCAATGCCTGCAAGTGCGCACCACTCTTACGCAATATACGATATTGATAATAAGGTCCAACGTGTCGGAACTCTGCTGGAGTTTAACTACGTTCAGCCCCATATCACTATGGTCGTAGAAGCTCAGTGTAATGACGGTACAACCGAAACCTGGGCTATCGTTAGCAAAGCTACCCGCCTTTGGGAGCGCGATGGCCACGATACAGAATTTGCCGCAATTGGCGAAACCATAACTATCCTAGGTTGGCCCGCTCGCAACGGGAAAGAAGAAATGGCCCTTAGCACCATCATCTCCGAGAAAGTGGGCACCATGGTTATTCGCGATGTAATTAATCAACGCGGTTCAAGAGAAAATTTACCCGAAGTAACTATCTCGCCTGACGGCTGCCAATAACTAATCTAGCCCTAATTGCAGTTAGGGCATAACACCAACTCTCTTCTCTCAAGGGCTGCTTATGCAGCCCTTATATTGTCTCTACCTATTTACTCAGCTGCGTGACGGCAGGTCTGAACCTGTCGAATAGAGCCAAGCCAGCAACTATTAGTATGCTTCCCAATACCAACCTATTGGTTAGGTTTTCGCCATTGAGCGCATACCCCAACCAAATCGCCAGCGCGGGAGTGATTAAGGGAATTAGTGATACCAGGTTCACCGATATGCGCTGTATTAAATAGAAATACCCCAGAAATCCCAAAACCGATCCGGCTGAACCGAGATAGAGAAGCGCAAGCAGAGATTTGGTCGTGAAATCTCCGGGAAGCTCTCCATCAAACATGGCCCAGCATAAGACAAGCGCCAAACAGGCCATCCACAATGATCCTAAAAGCTGCTGCATTGGATTTACATCCGACGCATAACGTTTCACAAAGATGCTGCTTGTGGCAAAAATTGCTACGGCCATAAGCAACAAACTAATGCCTATATAGGCTTGACCACCTAAATCTTTGCCGTCGATAAATATTACTGCCAAACCAGTGGTCGCAACGCCCAAAGCTAAATAACGGCCCAGAGTCATACTGTTGTCTTTCAGCAAGGCAGCAGACATCAGGCCTACAAAAAAAGGCGAGAGACCAAATAGCACTGAAACCAACCCTGATGGAATGTACTGCGAGCCTAGGTATACCAATGGCATAGCCGGACATATGCCTATTGCCGAGGCAAGATAGAGTTTCCAGTTTTTACTTAGGTTTAAGCCACGCACGCCCATTGCCGGCGCAGCAATTGTCATAATCGCCAGAGAAATCAGCATTCTCAGGGTAATGGATTCGATTGGCGACATGGTCGCACTGCTCCACTGAATCATCAGGGGCGTGGTCGACCATATAGCCACAACAAAGACATAGGTAGCTGGAACCGACATTTCTCTTCTCCTATTTAGTGTCGGGAATTTACGCAGGCTCAAATAGTTGAGCTAAATTCAAGAAACCCAGAAAGCAAAAAAGCCGCAGGGTCTTGGACTCTGCGGCTTAAGTTCGATCAATTTAAAATATAGATTAGTCGAAATGCTCCGCAGACTTTGTACGCACAATTGCGCCAGCCAGCCAAAGGCCCGCCGGTTTAATCACACAAAGTAGATGCATTTCAGTATTCATTATTTTTTAATTGACCAAATAATTAAGGGGCGCATTCTACGCCCCTCAATCCTTGTAAAACAACCTTTGTATTTTGACCTAAGAAATATGGCCTTAAAGGTTGGCGTCGACCACGCTGAGAAGTTGCGTGGCGCTTGGACGAGTTCGAAAATCAACGTCGACATGAGACCAAAGCAACTGGCCGCCTTGTTGAATCAAAAAGCTTGATGGAACTGCCATGGCGTGATGATCCTGGCCTGAGAAGGCCTCCATATCAACTCCACGAGCCGCACGGGCTTCGTACTCTTCATCAGTCACTTGCAGCACCACGTTATAGGCTTGGTGTGCGTCGAGGTCAGAGTCAGACATAACTGGGAAAGGAACTTCATAGGCTGCCGTCAATAACGCCGAAGCGTCCGGTTCATCGACACTAACCAGAATTGGCAACACGGAGCGATCTTGAAATTGTGAATATTTAACCGAGATATCGCGAATCTGCGCATTGCAGTATGGACACCAACCACCGCGATAAAAAATTAGTAACACGTTTTGATCTGCCCACAGGTCAGACAATGTGATTTGCTCATCTTCAATAGAGTTCAGCGTTGCATCCGGAGCCTGGCTTCCAGATTCAATACCCAAGCCTTCTGATAAAGTGCCCAGTGTATCTGCGTCAACCTCGGTATATTCGCGCGGATCACGAATAGTTACCTGCGCAAAAGCAACTTGCGCAAATAGAAAGAATACTAAGGCGCACCAAAGCTTACTTGAGAAAATATTTGAAGACATAATCGTCTCTCCTTAATTTGATCGGCTAGACTACTATCATAAATTAATAAGTTGGGTTAAATGATCGTTAAGAGTTGTTAGCCCTTGTGCCCAAGCAGCAGTTCCGATAATTTGCGCGCATATTACTATTATTCCTCTATCAGTTTTAATTTTAGCTCGGTAAGCCATGTCTCAATACGTTTACACCATGAATCGCGTCGGCAAAATTGTGCCGCCAAAGCGCGAGATATTAAAAGATATCTCTTTGTCATTTTTCCCTGGCGCAAAAATTGGCGTGCTTGGTCTAAATGGTTCCGGCAAATCTACATTGCTTAAAATAATGGCAGGCATTGATACGGATATTCTGGGTGAAGCACGGCCCATGCCGGATATCCGTATCGGGTATCTACCGCAGGAACCTCAGCTAGATGAAGACAAAACCGTTAAAGCAAATGTCGAAAACGGCTTGGACGAACCTCTATCTGCCCTGCGTGAACTTGAGGCAGTTTATACAGCATATGCAGAGCCTGATGCTGACTTCGATCAGTTGGCAAAAACCCAAGAACGCCTAGAAGCCGTTATTCAATCATGGGACGCTCACAACCTCACCAACAGTATGGAACGTGCTGCCGACGCTTTGCGGCTTCCGCCATGGGATGCACTGGTTACCAACCTTTCTGGTGGTGAACGACGTCGTGTAGCCCTTTGTAAGTTACTTTTGTCCCGCCCCGATATGCTGCTATTGGATGAACCTACCAACCATTTAGATGCTGAATCGGTATATTGGTTAGAACGATTTTTGGCGGATTTTTCCGGAACTGTGGTTGCGGTGACCCATGACCGCTACTTCCTCGACAATGTTGCTGGCTGGATACTAGAGCTCGATCGAGGCCAAGGCATTCCCTATGAAGGAAACTACTCCACTTGGTTAGAGAACAAAGATGCCCGGCTTGGGCAGGAGTCCCGTGAAGAAAGCGCTCGACAAAAAGCTATCAAGCAAGAACTTGAGTGGGTTAGATCCAACCCTAAGGGACGGCAGTCCAAAAACAAGGCTCGTTTATCGCGCTTCGAAGAGCTAAATTCAAAAGATTTTCAGCTGCGCAACGAAACCAACGAGATCTATATTCCACCAGGGCCTCGGCTAGGCGATGTAGTTGTTGAGTTTAAAGATGTCAGCAAATCTTTCGAAAACAAAGCGCTTTTTGACAAGCTGAATTTTAGTATTCCCAAGGGCTCAATTGTCGGTGTTATTGGCGGCAACGGTGCCGGTAAATCAACACTGTTTCGTATGATCGAAGGAAAAGAAAAAGCAGATAGCGGTGATATTCGCATTGGTGAAACCGTGCAACTCGCTCTTGTAGAACAATCGCGCGAAAGCCTGGATGACAACAAAAATGTTTGGGAAGCGGTCTCTGGTGGATTAGACATTTTGCAAATAGGTAATTACGAAGTTAGTTCTCGAGCTTATGTCGGTCGCTTTAATTTCAAAGGTTCAGATCAACAAAAACGAGTGGGCGACCTTTCAGGTGGAGAACGCGGACGTCTGCATTTGGCCAATACGCTTAAGCAAGGCGCAAACCTCTTGTTGCTGGATGAGCCTTCAAATGATTTGGACGTCGAAACTCTTCGCGCTCTGGAAGAAGCTGTTATGAACTTCCCGGGCTGTGCCATGGTGATCTCTCACGACCGTTGGTTTTTAGACCGGGTTGCCACACATATCTTAGCTTTTGAGGGCGATAGTGAGGTGCAATTCTTTGAGGGAAACTTCAGTGAATATCACGAAGACTTAGTGAAACGTAAAGGCGAAGATACAACTCCGGAAAGAGTTAAATATCGCCCTTTAAATTAGGGGTTTGGGCACGGAATTGGAACGGCACCGGCGCTACTAGAGCTAGCGGTGGCCTAGTTTTTAGGTAGTCGCAGGGTGGCTCGCAAACCACCTTCAGAACGATTTTCCAGAGACAAAGTGCCTCCCACTGTTTGCGCTGCTCGGATAGCGATACTCAGACCAAGACCAAAGCCTTCAACGCTCTCTGACTGAAGTCTGGTGAAGGGCTGAAACATTGCTTCCAATTGGTCGTCTGGAATTCCATCGCCGGAATCTTCAACTCTGATAATCCACTCTGAACCTTCTTCATCCAGATATACGCATACCTCACCTTCAGAATATTTCAGGGCATTTTCAACAAGGTTTTTAACCACACGATCCAAGAGTTGAATCGATATTTCGACATCGGCACTTTCGATATTGAAATGAGGGGTAATAATCCTACCTTTCGCCCAGAACTTCATATCGTCAACAACGTCATTGAGTTCTTTCGGCAAAGAGACTATCTGCCGATCTATACCACCATTTTCCGTTTTTGCTAATAGCAACAATTCGGATATAAGCGCATTGAGAGACTCTACTTCGTGCTCAACGCGATCGTGCATGCTGATATCGGACCCAATGCTTTCTGCTTCAGCTCGCACAATGCCAGCAGCTACCTGCATCCTTGCTAAGGGAGCTCGCAATTCATGAGACACATCAAAAAGAAGTCGTTGCTTGGAGTTAAGAAGCTCCTGGATATATTCAGACATTTCATCAATAGAGCTAGCCAAATCCCCTATCTCGTCCCGGCGACTCATCAATTTGGCTTCAAGCTTCTGATCCAGGTTTCCACCACGGCCCAATAATTGCACATGAGACTTAAGTCGTGTGATCGGACGAGTCAATACCAGAGTAAAAAACCAGCTATATAAAAGCGAAGTACAGAGCGCTATTCCAAATGACATGGGTGAAGCTAAATCAGGTAATGGACTACGAAGAGGAGGAATGGCGACATTCATCCGATAAAAGTTCCCGCTGTTAGCGGCCCGAAACATAATATCTACTCTTCTGTTTTGAAGCTCTAACCATTCCCGGTCACCATATACAACCCTGTCATTCAGTACATCCAGAATTACCAAGGTGTCGTTTCTACCCTCGATATTGCCCGACCCTTCTCGCCGGCGAATTTGATTACGTGAGAGGTCTATTCCCAATTCGTAACCTTGAACTATGTAGTTCGCCAAGTTGCTGTAGCGTTCACTAACTTCAAATTCTGAAAATCTACTTTTGTACTCGGTCTCTAGCCAAAGCACTGATATACCGATGAGCAGCACATAACCCACCCATATGGCGAGAAAGAATCTCCAAAATAAAGTCCTGGTTGCACGCATGGGTCTTTTCTACTTGGCGAACTGGTAGCCAACGCCTCTCACGGTGACAATTAAATCTCTGTCTTCAAAATGCTTACGCAAAGCTGTACGTACTCTACTCACGTGTACATCAACGCTTCTGTCGTAGGGAGTCAATTCTCTGTGCAGCACTCTTCGCGTTAGATCCTCCCTACTAACCACGGCTCCCGCGTTTTTCATAAGCTCGTTCAGCACATCAAACTCGGCAGTGGTTAGAGTTAAGCTGTCTTCGCCAATGCTGGCTTGACGGCTTCCGGAATCAACGCAAATCCCATGTAGTTCAATGCTCGCGGCAACTTCAGTTTTTACCTCACCAGAACGTCTCAATACGGCTTTGATGCGGGCTAGAAGCTCTCTTGGATTACAGGGTTTTGCCAGATAATCGTCTGCGCCCATTTCCAGACCCAAAATACGATCAATGTCTTCACCGCGACCGGTGAGCATGATTACGGGGATATTCCAACGCGATTGCACAATAGGCAGCAACTCAAGGCCAGTTATTCCCGGCATCATCACATCCACAACTAACAGATCAAAGTTAGAATCAGACTGCAGCATGGAAATAGCTTTCTCACCAGAAGTAACAGATGCGGCTTCAAATCCTGCACTAGTCAGATACTGACTTAGCAGCTCATTTAGCGACTTGTCGTCGTCTACTAATAATATTCCCTCACTCAACTTATCCACCTATCCTTTTTGTTTCTATATCTATTTCTATCACAAAATTGCAGATTCCTGACATTCACCTAACAAGGTATAGGTGCTGCCATTAAATCCTTGATCATAAACAAAGTATCCCTCTTGGCAGTAGGGGTACATTGCAAAATATATTCTCAGGGCAGTTTCCATTTCTGTCTGCCGTGGGGCAACTGATACCGTTGAAGCCCTACTAGAGGAGCTATCTTCGGAGCTCACCAATCTGCCTCTGCGATTGAAATCCAAGCTGAAGGAAAAGCGTTTGCTGCCATCCTGCAATATCTCCGTATCAAATCGGTCCGGCATAATTAGCTGTTCCTTGCCAGCGCATGAAGCCATTACTACTGCCAATACGGCTAGGCCAACTAAAGAAGGAATGGATTTCCAATTCACGTACAAACTGACCTTTTTACAATTAATAGCTTCATTGTGAGCCCAGCTAGGTAAATAGTGCCAGTATATTTGTAAAGATCTGAAAAAAAGCGGCCCGAAGGCCGCTTGCAATACGCACTTATTTCTAAACTTAGGGGGGATAGAAAGTGCTGTATAGGGGTATAGCACCAGTGGCTACTGGAAATTACAGGTCTAGCTGAACCTCTATTGGCTCAATGCTCGTAGGAGCTTCATACATTGCTGCAACAGCGAGGTCGGTTTGAAAATCCAGTCGTCTTTCGATTATATAATCGATACGCGAGGTCACTCTTCGAGCAAAATTAATCGAATGTGCAATGTGAGTACTATGATCAAAAACTGATTTGGCACTTTCATCTGTCGCAGCTGATGCTGCTGTAGTGAAACTAGCGGCAGTAAAAACTAGCGCGGTAAACAATAATTTATTGAGCAGTTTCATTCCAATTCACCTCTGTATTAACGATGGATTCATCTTGGCGATGATCCACGTTAAGAGGTCAATATAAGAGGTAAAGATGTGTAATCTTTGTGAATAAGCATCTGCTATACCTTGAACAAGGTTAAGAGAACCAACTGATCTGTGAAGAAAAGGCCTAAGTTTGATTACATGTCGGTCAATTAAATCGCCAAATTTAAAACTATATCTATCTAGGGTGGACTTTACGCACCACAATTGTCTTTAATACGCCCTAAGAAGGTGGCACTAGAAAAACTGCAGCATAAATTAGTCACCACAGAATCAAAACCTACAGCTATACCTACTATAGAGGGATATTCGATGACGAGCTTCCGCACATTTTTTGCGCTTACATTACTACTGGCCGGTTCTGCCGCTTCAGCCCAGCAACTCAATGAAGCAAATACCGCTTGGATCCTCACATCCACAGCGCTAGTACTTTTTATGACCATCCCCGGCTTATCGCTGTTTTACGCGGGCCTAGTTCGAAGTAAAAACGTTCTGTCGGTTTTGATGCAATGTTTTGCGATAACCTGTGTTGCTTCCATAGTCTGGATACTGGTTGGTTACAGCCTGGCATTCACCGACGGCGGAAGTGCAAATGCTTTTATAGGCGGCACTTCGCAGTTTTTCTTAAGCGGCGTATTTGAGGACACTATTGGCCCAGGTGACATACCTCTATCTGTCTTTGTAATGTTTCAAATGACCTTTGCCATAATCACCCCGGCACTCATAGTTGGCGCATTTGCTGAACGTATGAAGTTCTCAACAATGTTGATATTCACAGTGGTTTGGCTAGTAGTAGTTTATGCGCCGGTTTGCCATTGGGTATGGGGCGACGGTTGGCTTGGTCAGATGGGGCTACTCGATTTTGCAGGTGGCACGGTAGTTCATATTACCGCCGGTGCTGGCGCATTAGTTGCCGCGTTGGTTATCGGAAATCGAAACGGTTTTCCTAAAACCCCCATGCTTCCCCACAATCTAACTATGTGTGTAACTGGTGCAGGTATGCTTTGGGTTGGCTGGTTTGGCTTTAACGCCGGTTCGGCGCTGGCAGCAAATGGCGACGCTGGAATGGCGATGCTGGTAACTCACATTTCAGCTGCAGCTGGCTCTCTAGCCTGGATGACCCTGGAATGGGTTCGCTATGGCAAACCATCAGTGCTGGGTATTGTTACCGGCATGGTGGCCGGCCTGGGCACTATTACTCCCGCATCGGGCTATGTCGGCCCTGGTGGAGCCCTAATTATCGGCTTGTCTGCTGGCGTAGTTTGCTACTTCGCAACCCAAGCGATTAAACAGAAATTCAAAATTGATGATTCTCTCGATGTTTTCCCAGTGCATGGTGTGGGCGGAATGTTAGGTACATTTATGGCGGGTATTTTTGCGTCAAGCGAACTAGGTCTTTTTAGTGGCCAGGGATTGGATATGAGCATCGGAGCCCAACTAGGCGTGCAGCTAACAGGTATTTTCTCAGTACTAATTTATACCGCGGTAGTTACCTTCATTATTCTGAAGGTACTCGATAAGGTTATGGGACTGCGGGTGGATGCCGATACTGAAGTTCAGGGCTTGGATATCAATCTGCATAATGAGCAGGGATATAACAATATGTAGGGTCTAGTTTGCGCTAGACGCAGTGGAAACATTAAAAGGGGCTTCGGCCCCTTTTTTAATTCCCTGCATTTGAGATTCATTTTTCTTGCTGGTAGATCATAGAACTATTTTAATATTTCCGCTGCCACGGGGGGCGGTACTTTTGTTTCGCCAAAAGTACCCAAAAGCACTTGCTCCGATTCCAGCGCCCGCTACGCGGGTTCCCTGCGATGCTCGTCTTTATCCTAAGCTCGGCAACTCGGTGTCCTGCGGCCCCCTCAAACACTCCTCGCTCTTAACGGATAAAGACTGTGCTTCTCGGCGCCTCCAAGTCGCGATCTAGTCTCTGCACTCGAAAAGCAACACAAAAAAAGGACATTTAATCGAAGTACAGTTTTTCAGGCCCCGTTTGAGCTTGCTGAGTGGAGAGATATTTATTGGGGTTGAGCGCACACGGACGTGCGCGAAAGTGCGACCCGAGCAGGATGCGAGTGAGCACGACCGCAATAAATAGCTCGGAGCGAGGGTAGTCGAAGACCAAGCGATCGAGTTGCCCTTTCTTTTAGTTCTTTTCTTTGGGCACGCAAAGAAAAGAACGCCCCCATGGCAGTGGAAATGGTTATAAAATTCGAATAACCATTAGTGAATACAGAATCAAAAAATAAAGGGTCTTAGAAGAACCCAAAAAAATTATATGACCTCAACCGCCTCGACTAGCGTCTTAGCCGCAATAATCTCCATACCCTTAATGGCCACCTGAGGCCTATTCGCATAAGGAACCACCGCACGGGTAAACCCTTGTTTGGCCGCTTCACGCAATCGATCCTGACCATTACTTACAGGCCTAAGTTCACCAGCAAGACCCACTTCACCAAAGGCAACCAGATCTCTGGGGATTTCCCGCTCGCGCATGCTGGAAAGAATAGCCAATATCGCGGGTAGATCAGCGCCAGTTTCGGTAATGCGAACACCACCAACTACATTTAGGAAAATATCCTGATCGCCAACTGCTATACCCGCGTGCCGATGCAAGACCGCAACCAACATTGCCAATCGATTTGCCTCTAGTCCCACCACAACACGACGGGGATTCTGGTATTGGTTTGCATCAGCCAGAGCTTGAATCTCAACCAATAAGGGTCGGCTTCCCTCCCACACGGAGGTAACGATGCTGCCGGATGAAGTGTTTTCGTTGCGACTAAGAAAAATTGCTGATGGGTTCCCCACTTCCTTCATGCCGGTATCGGTCATGGCAAAAACACCCAGCTCATTTACCGCACCAAAACGATTTTTGCGACTGCGTAACATGCGATAGCGGGAATCATCGGAACTGTCTAGGACCAAGGAGCAATCAATCATATGCTCAAGAACCTTGGGACCGGCTAAAGAACCTTCTTTAGTTACATGGCCCACCAATATCAAAATAGTGCCTCGTTGCTTTGCAAAACGAACCAGTTCTGCCGCACATTCACGCACTTGAGATACGCTGCCGGGCGCTGAAGCGATATCTTCCTTATAAATTACTTGGATTGAATCAACTACCAGAACTTTCGGCGGATCTTTGTCGATGCTCGCCATAATGGAATCTAGAGAGGTTTCTGCCATTATTGACAGGTGCTCGGTTGGTAACCCAAGTCTTTTTGCGCGCAAGGCAATTTGCTGAGGTGATTCCTCGCCAGTCACGTACAGGGATTTTTGTGACTTGGCCAGTTCGCACATAACCTGCAGTAATAGCGTGCTTTTACCGGCCCCCGGTTCTCCACCAATAAGAACAGCGGATCCAATCACCATGCCGCCGCCAAAAACACGATCTAGTTCGGCCATACCACTACTTATACGCGGTTCTTCTGCTACGTCTATTTCTGAGAGGCGTTGACTAGTGGATAGACTGCCTGCAAATCCGGAGGATTTGGCTTTGCGTGCTGCGGTAGCAGAAGACAGTCGGATTTCGGATAGAGTGTTCCAAGCATTACACGCAGTGCACTGCCCCTGCCATTTGCTGTGATCAGCTCCGCAATCCGTGCATACAAACGCCGATTTGGATTTGGCCAATTAAACTCTCTAAATATGGTCGTTAAAGTTGAAAAATACTTACCTTTGAATGCGACCGAGTGTAGCATGTGGAGTCCCGAAATCGCCCCCGATCTTTACTTGATAAAAGGCCATTAACAATCAAATGTCCTCTCTGATACCAGAGCGACACCTTGTAGTGTCTCCTTCTCTAGCTGCCACAATAGGACTGGAAGAGGCCGTATTGTTAGCGTTTTTGACAGATCTAGCAGGCTTTCGAACCGCAGCAGAATCCAAGGGCTATAAATGGTTTGAAGTAATGGCGGAAGAGCTGGAAGCAGAATTAGCTTTCTGGAAACGCGCTGACATTCAGAGAATATGTGAAAGCCTGCGAGATAAAGGCGTACTGCTTGTCGGATCCGCGCCCCTTACCGAGTCGGGCCAGCTTCGCTTTGCCTTTAATCAAAGTGCACCAGCCAATAAAAGTGCACCAGCTAAGTCTTCTCAATTACAGCCAAACACTGAAACAAGTTCATCTTCGGACTTTCGACCGGCCAATCGAATGGCACCCAGTTGGCAGCCTGATGACAGCACCATGCGACTGCTCGCCCAACAGGGCGTGCCTCAGCAATTTGTCGATGAGCAGGTGCCTACCTTTGTTCAATACTGGCTAGAAAGAGGCGAGGCTCGGCACGCTTGGGGAAACCGTTTCTTAAAACAGGTTTTGCGCGAATGGCACAGATGGCAGAGCGATCAAAACCGCAAAGCCGATACAGCTCCCTGGGAAAATACCAGCTCGTCTGAACCGGCGCTGATGTCGTCGGATTGGGTACCCTCTGACGACGCTCTAGATATATTAGTAAATCAAACTGGAGTCTCCCGGTCATTTATCGAAGACGCTATTCCGGAATTTGTTCTGTTTTGGCGCGAAAAAGGCGGACCTTCCAATACTTGGAACGCCCGCTTTATTACGCATGTAAAACGCCAGTGGGCTCGATACCAGCACACAGTAGAAAATGACGTTGACCCAAAACCCATGAGCGCTGATTGGAAACCCAATCAAGACGTTTACGATGTGCTGAGGCTGGCACGCATTGATCTGGAATTTGCTCGTGAAAAAATCCCGGAGTTTATAATTTATTGGCGCGATCGCAATGAAGCTAGAGCCTCCTGGAATACGACCTATTTACAGTTTATTAAACACCAGTGGCAAACGGCGCACGAATCTGTCACTAATCAACCTACTAGAGCACGAAGATTAATCGATGACCTCACCGATACCAGCTGGGCAGACTAAAAAGGGCCAATCCCAATCGCATATAGAAGCGGTAAACGCTGTGTTTTCGCTATTTCGCGTCAACTATCACAATCAGTATTACAAAGCGTTTCCGGATTCAGAGACTCTAAATACCATCAAAAAACTGTGGCTTAGCAGCTTGATAGGCATACCTGCCGAAGTAGTTGTTACCGCAGGTGAGTGTATTATTCAAAAAAGCGAGTTTTTGCCTACTCTGGCGCAAATGCTTCAGGCCTGCTGCGTGGATAAAGAGGGCAACCCACTCCCTGACGCGCGCTCTGCCTTTATCGAAGCCTGCAATGCGCCTAGTCCAAAAATTAATTTTGCCTGGAGTCATTCCATTGTCTATCACGCCGGTCTAAAAACCGGCTGGCATAGGTTGGCAACCAGCGATGAAAATCGGAGCTTCCCGATTTTTCAGCAGCAGTATAAAAATTTACTTGAGGCATTAATGCGGGGAAATGAACTACCCGCGATCGAAAACAGCAGCCTTGAGCCAGACAAAGAAAAAGCAGCGCCGCTAGATCGCGACGCTGCCCGTGTTCGCCTAAAAGAGTTAAAGAAAAAGCTCGAAGGCTAGCTAACCTATTCGCCAACCTGATGCATATAGACATCTTGTTGCGGGAAGGGAATTGAGACCCCTTCTGCGTCGAAGCGCTTTTTAACTTGTTCGTTGGTATCAAACATCACACCCCAATAGTCCGCCGCATTTACCCAGGGGCGTGTTACGAAGTTAACGCTACTATCTGCAAGCTCTGACACTGCAACCTGAGGCGCTGGATCCTTAAGAACACGCTCATCAGAATTTAGGATATCTAAAATGATATCGCGCGCCTTGTCGATATCGTCCCCATAGCCGATACCAAAAACCATATCGATGCGCCTAGTCGGCTTAGCGGAAACATTAGTAATAATTCCCCCAGTAGCTGAGGCATTTGGCACGATAATTTGCTTGTTATCTGGTGTAACTAATTCGGTAGTGAAAATCTGGATTGCCACTACTGTACCTGCCGTACCGGCGAGCTCAACAAAATCACCAATTTTGTAGGGGCGGAAAATTAGTATCAGTACACCTGCAGCAAAATTGGACAATGAACCTTGCAAGGCCAGCGGCACCGATGATGGCCACAAATGAAGCGGTTTGAATACCCAACTGGCCCAAGGCTGCGATAGCCACAAAGCCCAGAAGCGCCCAACGTAGAAGGCTTTTGACAAAGCCTATTAATGCCGGGTCGGTATCACGTCGAGCCATGGTTTTGGCGACAATTTCAGAAATGGATTTTGCTATATATTTACCTATAAAAAATATTGCGGCGACGACAAGGTTCATCACCAATCCCTGGATACTATTTGCAATGCTTTCCATCTGATTACTCCAATCTATTCTTTTTGATTATTTGGCTGATTCGTCAGCGCCCTTCTCGACTTCAGTTTTAGGGTTTTCTGATTTTGAATTTTCTGCTTTTACATCGTCTTCCAAGCTCAATGCATCAACACGCTGGAAGCCTCTAGGTAGTTTGGCACCACGGCGACCACGCTCGCAACGAAAACCGTCCAGCTCACCGAATTTTAGTCGCATATGTCGTTTACCACTATGTACCAATACCGCTCCCTGATCTGGCACAACTACGTAGGCGACCATAAACTCTTCACGGCTCTTAACCCGTGAGGACGGAATGCTAATAATCTTATTACCTTTACCTCTGGCGAGTTCTGGCAACTCTTGCACCGGAAATACCACCATACGACCTTCGTTACTAACTGCCACTAGCAAGGATGTTTCAATATCGGCAATCACACATGGCTGTAACACCTTAGATTCCGCTGGCAAACTCAGTATGACCTTACCGGCCTTTTTGTTTGCCTGTAGATCCTGAACCTTACATATAAATCCATAACCCGCATCTGAAGCCATTAGAATTTTTTGCTCTGGATCGCCCATTTGCAAGGCCATAAATTCAACCCCTGAAGGAGGACTTAAGCGACCGGTAATGGGCTCACCCTGCCCTCTGGCTGAGGGTAAGGTATGAGCCGCTAAGGAATAGCTACGGCCAGTTGAATCGATTATATGCACTGGCTGATTGGATTTACCTCGAGCCATGGTTTTAAGCCCATCTCCAGCTTTGTAGCTAAGTCCCTCAGCATCAACATCATGCCCCTTAGCAGCGCGTATCCAGCCCATGGAACTAAGAACTACCGTAACCGGCTCGGTTACCATTAGCTCTTCTTCCGAGAATGATTTTGCTTCTTGTGCGGCATCGATAATCAGAGAGCGTCGATCGTCACCATAGTCTTCCGCTGCCTTGATGATTTCTTTGCGAACTAGTGTTTTCAGGCGTTTGGCTGATCCCAGAATAGTTTCCAGTTCGCCTTTTTCAGCTTCCAGTTCATCGCGCTCACCGCGAATTTTCATTTCCTCAAGGCGGGCCAATTGGCGCAACCTAGTATCTAAAATATAGTCGGCTTGAGTATCACTTAGATCAAAGTGCTTTATTAGCTCCTGCTTAGGCTGATCTTCTTCCCTAACGATACGAATAACTTCATCTAGATTCAGAAATGCTATCAATAAACCATCTAATAGATGTAATCGAAGGTTAATCTTGTCCAGCCGGTATTGCAGCCGCCGCCGAACTGTAATCATTCGAAACTTTAGCCACTCACCGATGATTGTGCGCAGATTTTTTACCGCAGGTTTACCATCGATCCCTATGATATTGAGATTAACTCTGTGGCCTTTTTCCAAATCTGTGCTGGCAAAAAGGTGGGACATTAAGCCTTCGGTATCAATGCGATTAGATCTGGGTATTATTATTAATCGTGTAGGATTTTCGTGATCGGATTCATCCCGCAAGTCGGTCACCATAGGCAACTTCTTATTATTCATTTGGTCGGCAATTTGCTCGAGCACTCGAGATCCTGATACCTGATATGGCAGAGCGGTAACTATAATTTCACCATCTTCAAGAACCCACTCAGCGCGCTGCCGCACCATGCCACGACCGGTTTCGTATATTTGGGCGATGTCCTCACCTGAGGTAATAATTGGAGCACCGGTCGGATAGTCTGGACCCTTAATATGCTCCATAAGTTGGGCTATATCGGCCTTGGGTTCTTCGAGCAATCGAATGCAAGCCGCTGCAACCTCTCGCAGGTTATGCGGAGGCACATCAGTCACCATGCCAACAGCAATACCCGTTGTGCCATTAAGTAATAGATTCGGTAGCTGTGCCGGCAACACAATAGGCTCATCCATTGTGCCATCGAAATTTGGCCTCCAGTCCACTGTTCCCTGCCCCAGCTCTTCTAAAAGAACATTGGAATAGGCCATTAATCGGGACTCGGTATAACGCATCGCCGCAAAAGATTTGGGTTCGTCAGAAGATCCCCAATTGCCCTGCCCATCGACCAGGGTATAGCGGTAACTAAAGGGCTGCGCCATCAATACCATGGCCTCATAGGCAGCGCTATCACCGTGTGGGTGGTACTTACCTATTACGTCGCCAACAGTACGCGCAGATTTTTTGAATTTAGCGCCAGCTTTAAGACCTAATTCGCTCATCGCATAAATAATGCGGCGCTGAACAGGTTTTAATCCATCGCCAATGTGCGGCAATGCCCGATCGAGAATGACGTACATGGAGTAATCGAGATAGGCTTTTTCAGCGTAGTCTCGAAGGGGTTGTATTTCGCTCTCTGGAGCCATTGTTGTAGTTTTATCTGTCACGCTACTATCCTAAAAATTTAATTAGATGTCTGCCAAGTTACCCTTGGATTCTAGCCAAGCCTTCCGATCCGCTGAACGTTTTTTCGCAAGTAACATATCCAACAGCGTGTCCGCATCACCGTCCTGAATAGTGAGCTGCACCAAACGTCGAGTGTCAGGCGCCATGGTAGTTTCACGCAGCTGCAAAGGATTCATCTCGCCCAAGCCTTTAAATCGCTGCACGTTAACTTTACCTTTTTTCTTCTCTGCGGCTATACGCTCTAATACACCGGCTTTTTCGTGATCGTCTAGCGCGTAATAAACATCGTTGCCAATATCGATGCGATAAAGCGGCGGCATGGCTACAAAAACATGGCCGGCGGTTAGCAAAGGCCTAAAATGTCGCACAAAGAGCGCGCAGAGTAAGGTTGCTATATGCAGCCCATCCGAGTCCGCATCAGCCAGTATGCATACTTTGCTGTAGCGGAGCTCTGATAAATCATTTGAGCCCGGATCAATACCTAGGGCCACAGAAATATTGTGTACTTCTGCAGAGGCCATCACATCGTCCGACGCAACTTCCCAGGTATTGAGAATCTTCCCTCTCAATGGCAGCACTGCCTGAAACTCTCGTTCGCGAGCCTGCTTTGCGGACCCTCCTGCCGAGTCTCCCTCCACTAAAAATAGCTCGGTTCGTGCGGGATCATCACTGGAACAGTCGGCCAGCTTTCCTGGCAAGGCTGGTCCTGAGGTTACTTTTTTCCGAACCACTTTTTTGGCTGCACGAGAGCGACGTTGCGCATTCGCCAATACAAGCTCGGCCAGCTGATCGGCAGCATCTGTGTGCTGGTTCATCCAAAGACTTAGGGCATCTTTGACTATGCCGCTCACAAAAACTGCCGCTTCCCTAGAAGAGAGTCGCTCTTTTGTCTGTCCAGAAAATTGGGGTTCTAACATCTTGAACGACAATACATAGCAACATTGTTGCCAGACGTCCTCAGCTGATAACTTCAAGCCCTTCGGAACCATAGCCCGAAATTCGCAGTACTCTCGAACTGCATCGAGCAATCCAGTGCGCAATCCATTTACATGCGTACCGCCACCGGACGTGGGGATTAGATTAACGTAGCTTTCAGTCACTGACTCGCCACCTTCCGGCAACCATTGCAGCGCCCATTCAATGCTTTCGGTGTCGCCGCTAGAAGACCCCATAAACGCCTCTTCGGGCAATTGCGGCAGCCCATCAGTTCGCTCTTCTAAATAAGCCTTTAATCCATCCTGGTATAGCCACTCATCTTTCTCGCCTTTGATCTCGTCCTCAAAGGTAATTCGCAATCCCGAACAAAGGATGGCTTTTGCACGCAGCAAATGGCGTAACTCAGCCTGAGGAAATGTTCCTGTATCGAAGTAAGAAGCATCTGGCTTGAATCGAATTTTTGTACCGGTATTGCGTTGACCGCAGGTATCGATAACATCCAGTTCACTTTGCTTATCTCCATTGGCAAATTGCATTTTATGCACCTTGCCGCCGCGGCGAATTTCTACCTCAAAAGATTCTGATAGCGCGTTAACGACCGAAACCCCTACGCCGTGTAATCCTCCAGAAAAGCCGTAGCTTTTTGAAGAGAATTTACCGCCGGAATGCAGGGTAGTAAGAATTACTTCGACACCTGAAACTTTGAACTCTGGGTGCGGATCAACCGGCATGCCACGGCCATCGTCAATAACAGTAATTGAACCGTCTTTATGCAGTTGTACGTCAATGCGAGTGGCATGGCCGCCTAGGGCCTCATCGACACCGTTGTCGATAACTTCTTGGGCCAGATGTCTAGGACTAGTAGTGTCCGTATACATTCCCGGTCGTTTGCGTACCGGGTCTAGTCCAGTGAGTACTTCAATATCACCGGAATTATAGGATTCGCTCATAGGATAATGGACTGAGTTTTGGGTTGATTTTAATGCTCCAAGTGTAACTCAGAGAAGCGATCAGAAGCACTGCCTAGAGATGGATTTAGGCAGCAAAATAGTAATATTTTTTAACTTGAGTGATGGCCGAACAGCAGATTATGAAACTACTCGTAACCGAGGCAACCTATATCAATTCCCATATCGGGAATTTCTACTCTACGAACGTAGGTATTTATACTGCCATCATCGTTTAGCTCGATAACACGGTAGCCGGGCGAGCGACTATCCAAGGCAAACTCATTTGAGTCCGGAAGAAATTGAATACAGGTAGAAGGACAGGAATGCAGCAATACATCTCCGTGCCTGCTATTAAATTCCTGATGGATATGCCCCCAAAAAATCGCCTTTACGCCGGGGAATCTATCCACCGTCGCAAAAAAATAATCGGCATCAGCAACTTTCTGTGTGTCCAGCCATGCACAATTGATATTTACGGGATGGTGATGTAAACAAATAATGATATTTTCATGGGCGCTCTGCTCTAGAATTTCTTCCAGAGCCTGCAATTCTTCTGGGCCAAGGTTGCCATTGGGTGAGCGAGGAATAACGGAGTCCAACATAACAATTAGCCAATCACCCAGGTCCAGGGTGCGCTGAAATGGCTTTCCACCTCTGGCTGACTCCGCCGCAGAAACTTTATCGTGATTTCCGGGTATCCAATAATGCGGCTGCTCAAAAGTCTGCATTACCGAAAAAAAATACTCATAGGCGCCTTCAGAATAGTCCGCCGCGTTATCACCCGTCATCAACAACACTTCTGGCTCTTCGGTGCGCACCTGTTCCATTACTTCATGAAAAGTACGCCGAGTATCAACGCCAGCCAATCGATAATCGGCGGTGGCGCCGATATGTGGATCAGTAACTTGAATAAGCTTAATCATTGCCCAAAGGCCCTAAAGTCGCCGAGTATTCATGACCAGACTGAATAAAATAATCTAGCCAAACACCTAAAAACTGATTGGCATGCCATTTCTCATGGCGCTGAAACATTTGAGCGTTTGGATAGCGGTTTCTAATAAATACCAGCTTCTGCGAACTGTAGCGACTAACTTCCGCCATTCTTGCGTCGTGATACATCTGAACATCCATTTCCATTTCACCGGCCCAGGGCAACCCTGATACTTCCCCGCGCACAAAAAGGTGTGTGGTGTATGGGGCTCGATCAATAACCTCTATCTCCATGCGCAATTGATCTTTTACGCCAGCATATATAAGTGTCTTTAAGGTTAATCTCATATCGGGGAATATTTGTTCCAAGCGAAGGAAATTCAGCTCGCACTGACCGTGAAGATCGGTGAGCAGGTGATTTTCTTTACTTGCAAGCTTAGAGGTCAAAATTATTCTTTCTACTCATCTTTGGCATGCCAAATATGGTACATGCGTTCTCGGTTCATAGTTAGCCATTGTAGCCCTATTAGCGTAGCCGCGTTGCCCGTTTCGTCCGCTAATGCGGACTGGTAGACGCTTTCACGCGGAACCACTACCGCTAGAATATCCTCCTGTTCATCATCAAGTCCATAAATTCCGCCCGCTCCACTCAAATCACAGAGCGCAACATAGATATACATACGGGCAGAAGAACCCCCAGGAGAGACCCAATAGCTGGTGATTTTTTCCAAATAATCGGGCACCAACCCGGCCTCTTCAACTAGCTCTCGCAATACCACTTCATTTGGCGATTCGGATTCTTTGTCGATCATGCCCGCAACAATCTCCAAAGACCAAGGCGATTTATCTGCTGCTTTTGTCGCAACTCTAAATTGCTCTACAAGGCACACCGAATCCGAGCTAGGGTCGTAGGCAACGACGCTCGCGGCTGAGCCTCTATCGCTGACCTCCCGGTCAATAACCTCACTCCAGCCTCCCTTATATAAACGATGTTTGAGTCGCACACGGTTTATAGTATGGAATCCCTGATAGGCGATTTCTTCGCCGATTATTTCAACATCTTGATTTCCAAATTTTGGCTGCGCTTTTGATTGCACTATTGGTCGCCTCTTGATTCCACTTTTTATTACTCTCTTGTCTGAACTCTTGGCTGCCGTATTAGACCGGATCAATTACTTGCTAGAAAACTTCATTAACTTAACCAATCCGCTGCTCTTTTTACCATTCTTAACGGGTACAAAAAAAGCCCGCTGTGTTAGCATTCTGCGCTATCTAGACCTAATAAAAAACCTATGGACAACCAGATGAAAACATTACTTCGTCCGCTGCGTAACCTAAGTATTTGCCTCGCAGTTACCTTGCCTTGCGCGAGCTCAGCAGACACTCTAAGGCAAATATATGATTTGGCGAAAACTAGCAATCCTGAGTACCGCGCGGCAAATGCCGCACTGCAATCGGATTTGCAAAACGGTGCAATAGGTAGAGCTTCTCTCTTGCCAAACGTAAGTCTGGCGGCCAGATCCCAGTTTGCAGATGATATTGGCCCGGCTTCCGGTGGCTCTGATACTGCAAATACCTATTCTGCCAGTATTTCCCAAACGCTTTTTGATATGGGGGATTGGTACAGCTATCGCAGCGGCAACGTTAGCGTTGATAGAGCACTCTTAAGCTGGGAGCAAGAAGAGCAAGACCTTATCACCACTACCGTATCTGCCTATCTGGATGTATTGCGCGCCATTGATACCCTGACAACCGTCAGAGCAGAAAAGGCCGCTCTAGAATCTCAGCTTGAGCAAACCCAGCAACGTTTTGATGTCGGCTTGGTGCCCATTACCGATGTACTTGAAGCTCAGGCATCCTATGACGATGTAATTTCTCAAGAATTGGATGCAGTGGGAAGCCTAGCGATCACCTACGAAGCATTACGCGTTTTGACCGGTCGCCAACACAATTCCATAGCGCCGCTAATGGATAACTACCCAGTAGTTACCCCTGTTCCTGCTCAGGCGGAAGACTGGGTTAGTCTTGGATTGGACAATAGTCAAACCTTAGGCATCGCTGAACTAAGCGTTGAAAGCGCGGAAATTGCAAAAGCGAACAGCAATACAAACTACTATCCGACTGTCGAGCTGAATGCGTCTTATGGCGGCTCTCTTGAAGATGTCGACACCGCTGTTTTGCCTATTGGGAGATTTGACGAAGGAGGCTCTGTGTCCGTTACATTGAGTGTGCCAATAGTGACCTTTACTGGCGGCAGCACCTGGGCAAGAAGAGTTCAGGCCCGACATGACCTAACTCAGGCTGAAGAGCTCTTAGCCAGCACTCAGCGTAATCTGGAGCAAAGCCTTCGCGTTACACACCTTCGCGTATTAACTAGTATTTCTCAGGTGCAAGCACGCCTGCAAGCGATTAGATCTTCCGAGAGCGCTTTAGAGGCCACTCAGGCTGGCTATGAGGTGGGAACACGAAATCTTGTTGATGTCTTACTTTCTGAACGAAATCTATATAGCGCCACTAGGAACTATCTCAATACGCGCTATGACTACATTGAAAACATGCTCAACCTCAAGAGCACTGCCGGAACACTTAGCGACCAAGATATAGATGCGCTAAATCGTTGGTTAGACAATACAAATGAAATTCCACGTAGCTTATTACTGCCATAGGCAGCCATGCGGGATTAATTCGAGGGGCCTAGCGCCCCTTTTTTGTGCACCCCTTTTTGTGCCCATATTTTGGGTCGAACCAAATTAATTCTTACTCTCGCTCAGAAGAGCTTCTATATACATTTGCTGACGCTCCAGCGAGCCTTGATTGGACGCAAGAACCGAAGATGATTTTTCACCCTGAATGGTTTGCGCGTTTTCGTCTTGTAGCAGCCCCCGCAGCTCAATTAGCAGCTGCTCCGCAGCTTGGCATTGAACCAAGGATCCAGCCTGCACTAGTTGATGAGTGATCTGGCTGAAATTATGGCAGTGTGCGCCGGTCAAAATGGGTAATTCCCAGAGTGCTGGCTCTATCGGATTGTGACCTCCGTGGGGAATTAGCGAGCCTCCAATAAAGGCTATATCAGCCAGTCCATAGAATAGATTTAGCTCGCCAAGAGTGTCTACAATAAGTACCTGAGGCGGAATATCTGCATCCCTAGACTGACTGCGCAGTGCGGCAGACAGCTCTAGATTCAGAGCAATTTGCTGCACCTCCTTCCTTCGCTCTGGGTGCCTTGGCACCAATATCATCAACAGATTGGGGAATTGCTCTAGTAGCTTTTTGTGCAGATTGAGTAATTGTGCCTCTTCGCCGGGGTGGGTACTTGCCGCTATCCACACTTTACGGCTTTGCAGTTGCCAAGTACCACGGAACTTTTCAGCAGATTGCTTCAGCTCTGGAGTGAGCTGAGTATCAAATTTCACATTTCCAGCGCAAAGCACTCTATCGGCAATGCAACCAAGCTGTATAAATCGCTTTGCATCCGACTCGAATTGCGCCAATACCAGATCCAGCTGAGTCATCATGGGCCGAGTTACCGCTGACATTTTTTGATAACTGATCGCAGATTTTTCCGACATTCGTGCGTTCATTAGAAGTGTTGGCACGCCCTTGCTATTACATTGAGCTATTAAATTGGGCCAAAGCTCAGTTTCTACCATCACCAAAATATCCGGTTTTATACTATTCAAGAAGCGCTTTACGGAACCGGGTAAATCAAAGGGTAAAAAGCATATATCCGCAATGTCCGAGAGGTGCTTCACGGCCTGATCACGGCCGGTCGGAGTAGTAACAGAAACTGAAAAACTCCAATCTTTATGAGCCTCTTCCAAACTTTTAACCATAGGCACTGCCGCGAGAGTTTCACCAACGGAGACTGCGTGAAAGTGGACATGCGGCCGACCCTGAACTTGAGTCTGGTGCAACTTTTCAAAAAATCCGAACCGCTCACTTATATGCGATCTATAACCAGGATGGGATCCAGACTTAATCACCAGACGAGCTAGCGCAAGGGGTGTTGCGAGGTAGGAAACAGTCGAATAAAGCCGCCTAGCTAATTCTGATTTCATCTATTGCCGACTCTAGATTGGCGAATCAACATAATAACCGGCAAGCAGCTAACTGCCACAAGAATTAGGGCAGGGACCGCAGCTCTCTGCCATTCACCCTCAGAGGTGAAATTATATATTTGTGTAGCGAGCGTATCCCAACCAAAGGGGCGCAGCATTAGCGTTGCGGGCATTTCCTTCATAACATCTATCATCACCAGGAGAAGTGCAGCCAATACTCCTGGAGATAAGATTGGTATATAAATGGCTATAGCAATTCTGAGTTTGCTTACACCTAATGATTGGGCAGATTCTCCAAGCTCCGGTGTCAGCCGCTGCATTGCCGACTCGATTGGCGCATTTCCTGGCCGGAAGAAACGAACTAAATAGGCCAAGATCAGTCCCCAAAGACCACCAATAAGAGCGGTATTCGAGGCCGAATTCGAGAATAGCGAATCTAAATGGCCTGAAATGGATACTATCCCCACCGCCAATACCGAACCGGGAATTGCGTATCCAAGACCGGCAATTTCAGAAAAAACCTGACCACTCTTGCCAAAGCGTGAAGCCATATTCATCAATAGTGCGACAAATACAATGAGCAAAGAGGCGATCAGCGCTAGCACAAAAGTATTCTGAACTAGTCGAACTGTATTCTCAGCGAAAAATACTAGAGATAAACCGATTCCCGGAGCCACCAATCCAAAGGCCCAGTTTAAAAGCTGCAATACCGGCGCAATAAAGGCCACAAAAAATATCAGAAAACACCACCCCATTGCCGCCAAGGCGGCAAAGCCTTTAAGCTCAAACCGATTATTGCGAGAAGACTTCTGATGAACACGTCCACCACCTCTAGTAGTCCGCTCAACTAAGATCGCAGAAACCACAAAAAGTAGAAGTAAGGAAGCAAGCTGCGAGGCGGTAGCTAAGCTAAACATACTAATCCAGGATTTGTAGATAGCAGTAGTAAAAGTATCGTAGTTAAAGACTGAAACCGCCCCAAAGTCTGCAAGGGTTTCCATCATAATTAGCGAAACCCCGGCAACTATGCCGGGCTTTGCCATTGGCAATCCAACACGCATTACCGCCTGAAGTGGAGTGGAGCCCAATGAACGTGCAACGTCGAAGGCAGCCCGACCCTGCATCAAAAATATATTTCGCGTTAGTAGATAAACATAGGGATACAAAACAGAGGTCATCACCAGAATCAATGTTCCGGTAGACCGCGCATCTGCTGGTCGATAGTCGGGCCAAATAATACCCAACCAGTGTTGAACCGGGCCACCAAAATCAAAAATCCCGAGAAGCACAAAGGCAAATACATAGGGCGGAATTGCCAAAGGTAGAATTAATGCCCAATCTAGCCACTTGCGTCCGGGAAATTCGCATAGTGCGGTTAACCAGGCAAGAGACACACCCACAATGGCAGACGCCAGAGCAACTCCCCCGACCAGAATCAAGGTATTAAGGACAAGTCTGAGTAACTGTGTTTCGCGTAAATGCTGCCAGAGAAGTTGATCAATTTGAGTCCAGCTGACAAAAAGATAGCCAATTGGCGCCAACACAATTAGCGCCATCAAAGCACCAGGGATCAGCCAGCCTATTTTCGACAGGGTCGTGCTTATATGGGTAACTCGCCTATTATGCGCAGTTAGATTGGCTGACTGACTCACCTATAGCCAGCTCGATCCATTAAACGCACAGCATCAGATTGCAAAGCTCCAAAAGTCGCTACGGCAATTGTGTCTGCATCAAAGCCACCCCATGCAGCAACAAGATCCACTACAGCTACATTCGGATTAACCGGGAATTCCAAATTTAGTCCGGCGAACTGCTCCTGAGCAGTTCTTCCAGATAACCATTCCAAAAGTTGCTGTGCGTTTTCAGCCTGTGGCGCAAATTTGGTCAACCCAGCTCCGGAAACATTTACATGAACACCGCTAGAACCCTGATTTGGCCAATAAATCGCCATGGGTATATCTGGATTGTCCGATTGCATGCGACCGAAGTAATAGGTGTTCACCAAGGCCACATCGCAAATTCCTGCCTCTACCGCTTCTATTGCACGGTTGTCACTACTTAGGGGGTCAACGGCTAGATTGGCAACCCACCCGGAAACAACCTGCTCTGTAGTTTCCTCTCCTATTCGGGCAATCATGCCCGCGACCATTGACTGGTTATAAACTTTTTTTGAAGTACGCAGACAAAGCCTTCCAAGCCACTCGTCATCGGCAAGAGCCTCGTAGGTAGACAAGTCCGCTGTAGACACTCGCTCTGTTGAATAGACAATAGTGCGCGCTCTTAAGGACAGGCCAAACCAGGTATTGTCGGAGGAGCGATACTGGCTGGGAACATTATTTCGCAAGATTTCGCTTTCTAAAGGCCGTAATAGGTCCAACTGATCGGCATGCCAAAGATTTCCTGCATCAACCGTTAGCAGAATATCTGCCGGACTGGAGCTTCCCTCTGACCCGATCCGTGCGATAAGCGCCGCTTCACTATCAGTAATAAACCTTATGGGAATTCCTGTCTCTCGAGTAAAGGCATCGAACAGAGGCTGAATCAAATGTTCTGCTCGGGAAGAATAAACAGTTATAGGTAAGCTCGGCGATTCGGCCGCCGCAGTGGAAGATTGCTCTACAGAACCGTCAGGCTGTTTGCTACAAGCCATCAATATAAGAACGGTGGTGAGTATTAGAAATCGGGCCACTGGTATCATTTTGAGTGAAAGAGGCTAAATGATAATGATTCTTATTCTTAACAGCAATCAGAATGACTAGAAAGCGCAGTTTTTTTGACCAAAATCAGTTATTTAGACTGATTTTTATCCTATAAATATAAATATATGGGGAAAAAGTTAATCAATGGCACTTTCTGCAGGCCTAACAAACATTTTCTTGAGAGGTTTGCTCCCCTGAACTAAGTGCATTAGCTGATTGCGCACAACTCGCAAATGAGGCTCAGAGATACCGAATCCACTGCGAAAGACATCCATAGCATGAGCCATGGCTTGGTTTTGCCAACGCCTCTGTCGCTGATAGCGGCGCAATACCGAATCGCTCCAAATTTGCTCGCCACGAGCACTAGCCCGTTCAAACTGGCGTATCAATTCTGCAATGTCTGCAAATCCAAGATTTGCACCCTGCCCAGCCAAAGGGTGAATATTGTGCGCCGAATCGCCAACTAGCAGGATTCGATCTTTATAGTATTTCCCAGCTAGGCGTTGTTTAAGATCAAATCCAAACCTCCGGCTCGCCAATTCAGCGGTACCTAGCTCCCTAGGCATATATCGGTTCAAACGAGATAAAAAATCCTCGTCACTAAGCTGCTCAATTTCTTCTACTAGATTCGCATCGATACTCCAGACAATAGAGCAATAATTCGACTCTGTCGGATGCCCCAATGGCAAAAAAGCTAAGGGGCCGCTAGGTAGAAAAGCTTGCCAGGCAGTATCTAGATGCGATTTGGAGTGCTTTACAACCGCCGTCAAAGCCCGCTGATTACAAGACCAGCTTCTCGTTGGCAGTTCTACCCAGTCTCTGAGAGAAGAGCTTGCGCCATCTGCTGCACATACAAGGTCAACATCGATTTGAATTCCGCTCGCCAGAATTAAACTGACGCCACCTTCCTGATGCTGTTCGATTCTTTCCAGAAGGTCTGGTATATGTTTTTCCGGTTGGTTTGAATGTTGATCAATGCGCAAATGCAGAGCTTCGAGCAGAATAGCGTTTTCCAATATATAACCGAGTTGCTCGGGGCTATCATCAACGGTATCGGTATCACCAACATCTGCTGCTGAAAAGTCTATTTGGCCAGTGCCTTCATGATCCCATACACGCATCTGAGAATAAGCCCCTATGCGATCTTCTCTAAGGAGCGGCCAGACACCTAACCTTTTAAAGAGCTTTTGTGAACCAAGTGAACAGGCAATAACACGAGAGTCGGTACAGGGTTCACTTTTGGGTTTATCGACTGGCCCGCCAACCCAAACTATCCGGGTATCTGGCAAGGCTTGCTGTAGCGCACAGACCAGAGCGGATCCGATCACTCCTGTGCCAACAACTGCTAGGCTATTTGCCACCGATTCTATCCCTGCATTAACTTTTCAATTTCAGAAATTTGATTCGGCACCGCCGCAGTCATATTTTCCGGGCCCGATTTACGCACGGCAATATCGTCTTCGATACGAATTCCAATGCCTCTCCATTTGGCGGCTACTTTCTTATTGTCTGCATGTATATATATTCCAGGCTCAACAGTGGTAACCATGCCCGATTCAAATTCTCGCCAGTTACTATCAGCGCCATCGACTTTATAGTCTCCTGCATCATGCACATCCATTCCCAACCAGTGGCCTACTCTGTGCATATAAAAATCTGTGTAACTGCGGTTTTCAATAATTTCTTCTGTGGTGCCCTTTAGCAACTTTAGTTCTCTCAGTCCCTCGACTATTACTTTCAAGCTGTCGTCATGAGGCTTGTTGTAGGCTGTCCCTATCCGGCAGGCATCAATGGCTACGGCCTGCGCTTCCAATACAATCTCGTAGATCGCTTTTTGTTCATCAGTAAATTTACCGTTTACGGGAAAGGTTCGTGTTATATCCGCTGCATAACCCTGGTATTCGCAACCGGCATCAATCAATACCAAGTCGCCGTCCTTCATAGCAGCTCTATTCTCTATGTAATGCAAAATACAGGCATTGTCACCACTTCCCACAATACTGGAATAGGCCGGTGCATCCGCACCTTTGTCTGCAAATTCATGCTCGATCAGCGCCTGCAATTGGTACTCGTACATGCCGGGTTTACAGGCTTTCATTGCAAGCTTGTGTGCCCGCGCTGATATTTTCCCGGCTTTGCGCATTACCCCGAGTTCGGTGGCGGTTTTGATTACGCGCATTTCGTGAATCATATGCTCTAGATCGATAATCTCCCCCGGAGGAGAAACTCCAGCACGGGATTGAGCGCGTATATGGTTGATCCAATTTAACAGCTTGGTATCGAAGTCCGGATGAGAACCCATGCTGTAATAGACTTTTTCTCGTCCTTCAATCAAGCCGGGCAATATGTCGTCCATATCGGAAATAGGGAATGCATCATCTGCACCGTATTCGCTTTGCGCACCGTCGGGGCCAGCACGAAAACCATCCCAAATCTCCCGACTGCGATCTTTATCGCGACAAAAAACAATAAACTCACCCTGGCTTCGGCCGGGAATTAGAACAACTAGCGCCTCTGGTTCCGGGAAACCGGTTAAATAGGAAAGATTAGAATCTTGTCGGAAAGGGAAGTGAGTATCTCGGCTTCGAATAATTTCATGTGTGCCGGGAATAATGGCTATTGAGCCCTCACCCATTTGACGCATTAAATTTCTGCGTCTTTTTTTATACTCTTCAGAAATTTTACTCAATGCACAGGCTCCGATTCGCTACGCTCAGCTGCAAGGCTCTCTTTCAAATTTTCGTGCATATTTAGTGCGGCCAAACGCACATATTCAACCAATTCAATGTAGAGAGCTTCGTTTTCGTTGGTATCCGAGGCATTAAAGTCCAGATTTGTAATTTCAGTAAAATCCGCCAATGTCTCATCATCTTTTAACAACGCTTTGGCAGCTGATGCGTCAAGAGCACAGCCAATGCCGTTTAGGAATCCGGTGCACCAATTGGCCAATGCAAATAATCGTTCTTCCATGGGTACCTCATCGCCTGGCAATAGGGGCTGAAATCCATAGTTCTCCAGTTCGAAGTGTTGCACAAAATGCTTCATATGCTCGCGCCAGTATTCCTCCTGCTCTGCAAGCCGTGTAGCTGGTGCAGCCGTTAAGTCTGCAATAATTTGCATTCCAATAGAGCCAGATATCTCATGCCCTCCAACCTGTCGTCCAGTGAGATGTCCATGATATTCCGACACCGAAAGTGGTGCCTCAATTTCAATAAGTTTGCTGTGGATATCGTTCCACGAAAGTAAATTTGTCATGGGCGCATTCTAACAGCAGTAAATAGATGCAAGACACCACCTAGATTTGCGATAAAAGGTCAATTGACGCTGCAATCTACTGGCCCTATAGTGTGCTGAGAGTGCAATAAAAACCTGCTAAGACAAATATTGGTTAAAAATGAGCGAACAAAATCTTAAAACATTAGAAGAAAAAATTGATGAACTAATCGGTTTTTGCGCGCATCTTCAGCAGCAAAACGAAGACCTTCGCGATCGCGAAGATAGCCTTCTAAAAGAACGCACCTCATTGATTGAAAAAACTCACGCCGCTCGTGTTCGCGTAGAGAAGATGGTCGATCGCCTAAAAGCCTTACAGGAATCATAATCAATGCCATCTGACGCTCAGACAGTAACCATCACTTTGATGGACAAGCAGTACCAAATAAACTGCGATCCGCAAGAACGAGAAGAGCTTTTAGAATCCGCTCGTATGCTTAACCAGAACATGCTGGAAATTCGCCAAAGTGGCGGTGTTATTGGCCTTGAACGCATCGCCATTATTGCCGGGCTAAACGTAGCGCACGAAATGGTGAAATCGCAGAATTCAGGCGCGACCAGCGAACTGGTTTCCTCCGGCATAGAAAGATTACGCGACAAGATTGATTCCGCGATCCAAACCCTTAGCCCGCCTTTGGCGCGCTAACTTTAATACTGCGCTAACTTACCTCTTTAAATCCCTATTAAATTCATATCTTCAGCTGGCTGAAACCATTTTGGAAGGTATAATTGTCCCAACCCTGGGATGTTTGCATGTTTGATACGTCCCTGAGCCGATAAGCAAACCTTTAGGAACCTCCTTTGGTATTGTTGTGCATGTCCGCCAGACGGGAAGCCTGATATATCAATTGAGTCTCCGCCTTGAACCATTGGGTTCAAGGACAACATCGGACAGCGGCATTTCCGGGGCTCTTATTTTCCTAGACACCACATCCATTTAGATACGGCTTTTCATAGATAGGTGCGTGGCTGGCATATCCATTTATACTGGCAGCCAGATGCAAGATAACAAACTCAATCGCAACTTTATCCGCCGAGCGATGCGCGCTCAGCGTAGGTCTCTCTCGGCCTCCGAAAGAGCTTTCAGTTCTTTCAACCTACTCAGCAATTTGCGCACCCAAATTTGGTATTTGCGCGCGCAAAGAATATCTGCCTATTTGTGCCAAGACGGTGAAATTAGTCTGGCTCCCGTGATTACCGACTGCATGGACAGAAGCAAAAATATTTCTTTGCCCAGAGTTCACAGATCCAAACCTTTTATGCAATTTCTGGATTGGAAACCTGGACAACCCTTAACTACCAACAGATACGGCATTCTTGAGCCCATCGGCAGCAGAACCTGCCAACTGATGGCGCACTCGGTGATATTGACGCCATTGGTGGCATTTGACAGCAGAGGTAACCGTATCGGCATGGGCGGTGGATATTACGATCGTATGCTTGGTAAAGCCTCGGGCAGTACTGACCGTCCGCTGGTGATTGGAGTGGCTTACGATTTTCAGCAGCTTGATGGCCTTGATTCAGAAGCCTGGGATCAACCTCTTGATGCGATAGTCACAAATAAGGAAGTTATACCGGTTAGTGCCAGTGTAAGAACACTAACCTCCCACACGTATTCAGACTAGCCCAGAAAGAGTTGATAGGCAGGATTGTCCGTTTCTTCCCAATACTCGTATCCAAGTGTATCCAAGGATTCCCGAACTTTCTTTCGCTCGGATTTGGATGCCTGAACACCGAGCATCACTCTTCCAAATGCCGCGCCGTGGTTTCGATAATGAAACATAGAAATATTCCACTTTGATCCAAGCGTAGATAAGAAAGCCATCAGCGCACCCGGACGCTCGGGGAATTCGAATCTATATACAAGTTCTTCGCCAACTGCATCTGAATGCCCACCAACCATATGGCGTATATGGTTTTTGGCCAACTCGTCATCAGTTAGGTCAAGCAGTGAGTAACCCGCTTCTTCAAGGTCAGTGACAAGAACTCCATGATCTTTTCGCTCGGCAATCTGAACGCCCACATAGATATACGCATCACCAGAATCTTTGTATCGGTAATTGAACTCAGTGATATTCCGCTTGCCCAAAGTTTTGCAAAATTTGCGGAAGCTACCGGCTTTTTCCGGAATGGTTACCGCAAATACTGCCTCACGCTTTTCACCAATTTCGGTTCGCTCAGAGATATATCTGAGGCGATCAAAGTTCATATTGGCGCCGCAATTAATGCCTACAAAGGTCTTTGACTTCGCGCCAGTACGCGAAACATAACTTTTGATACCGGCTACCGAGAGTGCACCAGCAGGCTCTACGATCGAGCGTGTATCTTCATAGATATCTTTGATCGCAGCACAAATTTCATCTGTGCTAACTGTCACTACTTCATCTACGAGCTCTTTAAGAACCGGAAATGTTTTTTCGCCAATCTGCGCAACCGCAACGCCGTCAGCAAAAAGTCCAACATGACTAAGACGCCCTCTTCGGCCTGTATCCATCGCGAGCTTCAGGCAGGCAGCATCTGCCGGCTCGACCGCAACAATTTGAATCTCCGGACGTACATGCTTGATGTAGGCGGCTACGCCAGCGCAAAGACCACCGCCACCAACGGCGACAAATATGGCGTCGATATCTCCCGTCAACTGTTGCAGAATCTCAACCGCAATAGTGCCCTGACCGGCAATTACATCCGGGTGATCAAAGGGATGGATATAAGTAAGGTTTTTCTGTTCCACCAGATCATGGGCCTGCGCTGATGCTTCATCGTAAGTGTCACCATGAAGAATTACCTTGCCGCCCAAGGCTCGTACCGCGTCCACTTTGATGCTCGGGGTAGTCCTCGGCATAACAATGGTAGCTTTGATACCCAAATGACGCGCAGCCAGCGCGACTCCCTGAGCGTGGTTACCCGCAGACGCCGCGATCACCCCTGCTTTTTTCTGCGTATCTGAAAGTAGACGAATACAGTTGTACGCACCCCTTAATTTAAACGAAAAGACCGACTGTAGGTCCTCTCTTTTCAGTACTACGCGATTTTCAATACGCGCAGAAAGCTTCGGCGTTTCGTCTAATGGCGTCACGCGCACCAGATCGTAGATATCTGCTTCAAGAATTTTTTTAGGGTAATCGACAGGCATGAGTAAATCTAACCGGAAAAATTTGTGAGTCATTTGGGCCTGTTAACTGGCCCTTCTTATGCCTTAACATGTTAGCACCATTTAATCTGATACCAATGCCATGAACCAAGACGAACAAAAAAAAGCCATAGCATCTGCCGCTCTAGAATATGTTCTCGCATCAAGCGAAAAACCAGCGCCAATCGGAATCGGTACGGGCAGTACGGCAAATTGCTTTATCGATCTTCTCGGTGAATGCAAAGATCGCTTTACTGGCGCCGTACCAAGCTCAGAGGCATCAGCCGAACGGCTGAGAGCGCAAGGCATTCCTATTTTTGACTTTGCCGAAAGCGGACGCATGACCTTCTATGTTGACGGTGCCGATGAGATAAATTCTAAACTCTGCATGATTAAGGGCGGTGGCGCTGCGCTGACAAGAGAAAAAATCGTCGCATCAATGGCTGATCGTTTTATCTGCATCGCTGATGAATCCAAGCAGGTAGAAATTCTGGGGGGCTTTCCCCTGCCTGTGGAAGTTATTCCCATGGCCGAAGTCCCCGTATCTTTGGCTATGCAAAAGGTTGGCGGGAAGCCAATTACTCGAGAGGGCGTGATTACCGACAACGGCAATATTCTTCTCGACGTTTTTGATCTGGAAATTGTAGATGCAACAACCTGGGAAGAAGCGATAAATCAAATTCCCGGAGTGGTTACCAATGGCATATTTGCTCAGCAACGGGCAGAGGTATTGTTTACTTTTTCTAATGACAAAGTGGTTCAGGTGAAAGATTAGCAGACAATAAAAAAGGCGCCTGAGACTCGACTTCAGTTGTATTCCCAGCCCCTGTGGTTATTGTACTTATTACAGTTACTGTCACAGCACCCGCCGTTATCACCATTTCTTCATCTTCAGCTAAGCCCAGAGTAATTCTGGTAAAACGCGAAGCACTGGTATTGCCAACGGTATAAGTTCCATCGCCGGCTAGATCGCAGTTGTCTGCTGTTATGTTTATAGTGCTTCCGTTAGCCAAATAACCGTTCTGGAAGTCTGATATATAGACAACAACACTTCCGGCGCCACCTGAAACATCCATCGAGTCTCCAACTAATGGCGCAAAGGAGGCAGCTGAGGAGCGAAAATCTATTACCGGCGTACTACCGGACATCGATACCACAGTTTCATCCCGCACATTGACGGATTCCGTTGAACATAGGTCCAACAGCTCCAACTCTTCAACACAGAGCACACCATTAAAGATACCGTTTCCTACGGAGTCATTTGCGGTATCGCCGTCTTGATCAGCATCGTAAGAAAAGTCGACATCAAGATCTATAAACTCTTCTTCGGCACCGCCAGTTTCCCATCCTGAACACTGATCGCGTCCATCATCAGAAGTACAGGCGCCATCACCGTTATTGTCGAAGTTTGAAGTATCGTTTCCAAATACGCCGTCTTCGTTGTCGTCTCGGAAGGCTTCCGGTAAATCTACAAAGGGTTCTAGGGTATCCACACCTGCGTCGTAAGTAACATTTCCATTTGTGTCGACATAGTCATAAAAACCGTTACCGTTGCTATCAACAAAAGATTCATCGCCCAGCGCATAGGCCAATATGGTGGTTCGGCCACTGTAGATTTGCCCTAACGGGTATTCATTGCTCGCCTGAAAACAGGGATCACCGGTGGTATCGTCTCCATCCGGGCCATCGTTATCCCAATCGCACGCGGTATTATCAATGGTCCGCATAGTACCTGTGCTAGAGAGAAGAACGGCCTTAGGGTTTTGGCTATTCCAGGTGACCGTGCAGGCTCCATCTGTAGTTGCACAACTAGGATCAACAGCACCGTATTCGGTGGTAAAGCTGATAGGCGTACCGTCTGGTACCGGGTTATTAAAGGCGTCAGCCGCTTGAATAGTGATTGTAGATTCAACGCCATTAATATTTGCTCCGCCGGGGTTCAATACCGTAGCGGAAACTGTAAAAGAATCCTGATCTGGCAAGCCCGCGCTAATAACCAAAGTATCCGAAACCGTGCTTACTTCGCTTAAATCAGCCAGGGTAATAGTGGCTATTACCTGCACTGGTGTTGGCACAGTACCGGAAGAAAAATTGCGGTTACCAGCCCATCTGCGTTCGAAATACCCGAAGCTGAGGTAAGCTCGATTCCACCCAAGGTGGTGGAAAGTAAAAAATCTACGGTTTCGCCCTGTTTGGGGTCGCCGCCATCATCAACCACTAGGAAAGTAAGTTCAGAGGTTTCCTGCCGCCCGTTACCGCCTGTGCCTTTGATAGCAATATTGGTCGGATCTGCAGAAACAAATTCAATGGAATTGGCCGTTGAGCCCGCCACCGTAATAGTTCCCGTTGCAATTGCGCCTGAAATTTCAACTAAGGACGCGGTGACCGTAACATCGCCCTCACAGGCAGCCGCTGAAGTGAATGTTGAGGAAGCAACTCCATTTACCGTAATAACCCCGGTATCAACCTGAGCCGCGCCACAGTTACTTTCGAAATTGACGGTTAAAGGGGTCGAAAACAATGCGCCATCATCTACATCTAATACACCAACACGTAATGTTGTGCTGCCGGTGGCAGCTAAGTTAATGCTATTGCCACCTAGTGCATCAACATCAATTTCATCGGAAACAAAGGTGCCCGGGTCGATCGCTGAATAATCTCCATCTGGATCTCGGCCTAATTCAATGTCCGCATTACCTACAGAAAATTGAATTGAACTAGATAAGTCGGAGACATCTGCCAATAAGCTAATAGCTGCACCAGCTTCGCTTCCGCCAACGCCAACGCCAACGCCAACAACAATAGATGCTTGGCCATTTACGTCAGTCAATATTTCGCCAGAGAATGGTGTGAGCAAAGGATCTCCTATATCCACAGAAATCTCAATTATTTCACCTTGAACCGGCAAACCAGAAAGTACGTTGGTTAAGGTAGCCAGCAAGCTGCCGGGCTCTACAGAATTAATAGTGGTTGTTGCTGTGCCATCTGAAGAATTAAACAGCTGTAAAGACAAAGACAGTCCCGAATTACTGGAGGTCCCGCTATCGACAATTTCGAAATTAGTATTGAATTGAAGATCATTTCCAACGCTGATAGTAAGGGTTCCGGCTGCGCCAGATTCGCCAGCACCCACAGCCAGATCAATTGTCGCTACGCCTGCCGCATCCGTTAATACATTTCCTAATTCAGGAGCCAAAATACCCAAATCTGTCTGCACACTGACAATAGCACCCGCGACCGGGTCGCCAGCAAAATCTACCACGGTAACTACCAGCTCTGCTGGGTCCGTTGAGCTAATGGCAGCGATTGCTACTCCGGGGTTTGCAGGATCTTGCAGAAATGGAACCGGGAAAAGCGACGAGGGAACACCAGCGGCGCCGCCTCCGCCAGTGGCACCACTTGGTAAAAACTCGCTAAGCAAGCTGCCAATAACTGTGGTTGAACTGCCAGAAACATCTTCTACATCAACGGTTACATCAATCTGTACCGCGAAGAAATCTTCAATTCCATCCGTGCGTGAAACTATAAACGAGCCCGTACCGCCCGTAATAAGGATATCTGAAGGACTGACCGTGCCAGCAGAAGCAATTGCCGAAACAATAATATTTTGAGAAAGTGCGGATCCGTCAGCCTCAGTAACGGTAATTTCAACTCTCGCGCCACTGGTAAACTCTATTCCCGTTACCGCAAGCCCGGTATTTACATCGACCAAAGCTAACTCAATATCGGCTGGAACGCCTGCTGCTGCGGTAACTTCAATATCAAAAGTGGTTCCTTCACCTAGAGCCGTAACGGTTAAAGTACCGGTGCCAACCACAGCTGGATCATCAATAATTATTGGGAATGTCGCAAAACCGTTAGGGTCTGTAGTTACATTGCCACTTGCCACCACCTTATTCGAGGTGACGGCACCTGTTTTTGTAGAAGGTTCTGGCACATCAAAGCTGTAACTAACAAGTTCAGAAGCAATTGCTGCGCCGGTGCTATCAACCACTTGCAGGGTAATTTCCGTGGATTCAGCAAAACTGAGCGTTACCGCGGTTAGAACTGAGTCCGCTTTTTTATAAACTTTTGAGCTATTTCACATAACTTACTGAGCAAAAAAGAAACTTTGGTCAAATTTTCACGAAATCCAAAGCGCAAGCGCCGAGGCAAACTTAAGGAACAAAACGATCAATAAATCAGCTTGGCGATATCTATTTTGCTAATTGACGCGTGGATCTAACTCCCCGGCCGCATACCGCTGATACATTATCTCCAAACCCAATGGTTTGATTTTGTCTGCATTTCCGGCGGTACCAAAGGATTCATAGCGGGCAACACAGATATCTTTCATTGCCGTTATGGTTTCGGTCAAATACTTGCGCGGGTCGAACTCCGAAGGGTTATTTGCCAAATAACGGCGTATAGCGCCGGTAGAGGCCAGTCTTAAGTCCGTATCTATATTCACTTTACGCACACCATGACGAATACCTTCCTGCACCTGTTCTACGGGTACGCCATAGGTTTCAGGCATCTCACCGCCATATTGGTTAATAATCGCCAACCATTCTTGGGGGACTGCTGAAGAACCGTGCATTACCAAATGTGTATCGGGGATACGGGCATGAATATCTTTAATGCGGTTGATATCTAGGATATCGCCAGTCGGAGGCCGAGTGAACTTATATGCACCGTGACTAGTACCACAGGCTATAGCGAGGGCATCTACGCCAGTTGCTTTAACAAAGTCGGCAGCTTCTTCCGGATCGGTCAGCATCTGACTGTGATCCAATATTCCTTCTGCACCGACACCATCTTCTTCGCCCGCCTGACCGGTTTCTAGAGACCCCAGGCAACCCAGCTCGCCTTCAACGGATACACCACAAGCGTGAGCCATATCAACCGCCTTCTGAGTTACCGCAACGTTGTAGTCGTAGTCCGCAGGGGTTTTTCCATCCTCTTTTAAGGACCCGTCCATCATTACGGAGGTAAACCCGAGTTGAATAGAACGCTGACAAATTGCCGGGCTAGTTCCGTGGTCCTGATGCATGACCACTGGAATATTTGGCCATTCCTCAGTTGCAGCCTCAATTAAACGGCGCAAAAATGGCGCGCCGGCGTATTTTCGTGCTCCAGCCGAAGCTTGCAGAATAACCGGAGAGTTAGTCTCTTCGGCAGCCAACATAATGGCCCGTACCTGTTCCAAATTGTTTACATTAAATGCCGGCACCCCGTAGCCGTATTCGGCGGCGTGGTCCAGCAGTTCTCTCATACTAATCATTGGCATGGTTAATCCCCCGATTAATTTATAGCCTGTTAAAGTTTTGCCACTGATTTAAGCGCAGCGACCGCGGGTAACTCTTTGCCTTCAACGTATTCGAGGAAAGCACCTCCGCCGGTAGAGATGTAGCTTACACCAGCGGTTATTTCAAATTTATCTATCGCAGCAAGAGTATCTCCGCCGCCGGCAACTGAATAAGCGGAAGAGTCCGCTATAGCCCGAGAAATTGCCTCAGTGCCACCAGCAAATGCGTCAAACTCAAAAACTCCTATAGGCCCATTCCACAGCAAAGTTCCTGCCTTAGAAATTAATTCACACATAACTTTGCGAGATTCAGGGCCAATATCGAGAATCATCTCATCGCTTCGCACCTCGTCCACCGCACAAATACGCGGTTTTGCGTCAGAACTAAACTCGGTGGCGGTCACCAAATCCACCGGCATAGGGATTTCACACTTCTGCATCAGAGATTTAGCAATGGGAATCAAATCTTCTTCATAAAGAGACTTGCCAACGGAATGCCCCATAGCGGCAATAAAAGTATTGGCGATACCTCCACCAACAATAAGTTGATCTACTTTATCCGAAAGCGCTTCTAGCACTGTCAACTTTGTTGAAACCTTAGATCCTCCAACTATCGCTAACATTGGCGGCGCCGGGTTGGCCAAAACCTTAGATAAGGCCGTCAGTTCGGCGTCGAGCAAGGGGCCTGCACAGGCTTGCGCTGCCTTCAACGCCACCCCATGAGTCGAAGCCTGGGCCCTGTGAGAGGCGCCAAAGGCATCCATTACAAAGATGTCGCATAAATCCGCATAACTCTGAGCAAGTTCTGCATCATTTGCTTTCTCGCCGAGGTTAAAGCGAACATTCTCCAGAAGGAAGATTCGTCCTCGACCCAATGGAATTGCTAATTCCTTAAGTAAACTCACTTCTTCATTCAGAGCATCTGACAAATATGCGGCAATAGGAGCCAGAGAGAATTCGTCGGCTGGCTGACCTTCGGTGGGCCTACCTAGATGAGACATTAGTATCACTCGAGAAGCGCCCTTCTCTATCGCCAATTCGATACTGGGTAATGCGGCACGCAAGCGGGCATCAGAGCTGATAACTCCATCCTGAATCGGAACATTTAAATCTTCTCGAATTAGCAAGACTTTGCCCGATAGGTCCATATCGGACATTTTTTTATAATCCACTCAATACCACCATTTAATCTTTACCCATTTGCTTTGCCCAATGGCTGGCTATGTCCAATATTCGATTGGCATATCCCCATTCATTGTCGAACCAAACTAAAAGCTTCAAGTGCCGGGCTCCCGACATGCGCAGCTGTTGCAGATCCACCACACCAGAGCTAGAGTCGTGCACAAAATCGCAGCTAACTAAAGGCTCATTAGTGTATGTCAGCACTCCAGAAAACTCAGTTTCTGAGACGTCTTTAATCAGCGCTTTGACCGAATCAATATCCGTGTCACGAGCCAAAATGACGCCTATATCCATCGCAGAAACATCGGAGATTGGCATACGTAATGCACTGGCCTGAATCTTCGATTCCAAATGCGGCAGAATACGCCCTATCCCCTTTGCCAATTCCGTCTCTACAGGAATCATAGATTCAAATGCAGCTCGGTTTCGGCGCATATCAGTTTGGTGATAGGCATCAATAACCGGCTGATCATTCATTGCAGCGTGCAAGGTGCGAATCATCACCGACTCAATACCATAGGCTTGATCCAATGCCTGCAAAGGGGGCACTACGCAATTGGTAGTGCAGGAAGCAGCAGAAATAATTTTGTGCTGGTCATTAAGTTCATTGTGATTCACGCCGTATACCACAGTCGCATCAACGTCAGATTCTGCGGGCTGCGAGAAAATAACCGACTTTGCACCAGCATCTAAATGCTTCTGAGCTGTTGCCCGATCAGAAAATGAACCCGTAGACTCAATCAAAATATCAACTCCCGCATCACCCCAGGCCAAGAAATCGATATTTGCAGAATGAGTTAATCGAATGGATTCTCCGTTTACCAGCAACTTCCCATCGCCAACGCTCACTTCGCCATCAAAGCGGCCATGAGTTGAATCGTAACGAGTCAAATAGGCAACAGACTCCGGCGGTGCCAGTTCGTTAATTGCAACTATAGAGAGATCTGGGTCGTTACGTTCAGCGAGAGCTCTGAATACACAGCGCCCAATTCGCCCAAACCCATTTATTCCAAGACGTGTCACCAGAAACTATTGCTCTCTTTACGAGAGCATTTGCTCAATGGCATTGACTACATTCTCAGTTGAAAAACCAAAATGCTCCATTAGTTCAGGGCCGGGCGCTGATTCACCGAAACGATCCAAACCTATTACCGCACCATCCAAACCGACTAATTTATACCAAGACATACTATGCCCGGCCTCAATGGCCAGACGCTTGCGACAGCCATCTGGAATTACTAAATCTTGATAATCGGAATCTTGAGCTGCAAATAATTCAACGCAGGGCATTGAAACAATTCGAACCTTCGCTGCACTAGCATCAGCAAGTAGTGCTTTGGCATCAACTGCTAATCCGACCTCGGAGCCAGTAGCAATAACAACAACCTCAGGTGCGCCCTCTGAATCGGATAGCGTATAGCCGCCCTTTTTGATCTGAGCGAGCGCCGCTGCACTACGCGGTTGGCATGCAAGGCCCTGACGGGAAAGCGCCAAAGCAGTTGGACCGTCGAGACGAGACAAAGCCGAACCCCAAGCTGCCATTGTTTCAACAGTGTCACAGGGTCTCCAAGTGTGCATATTTGGAGTAGACCGCAAGGAGGTAATTTGTTCTACCGGCTGATGCGTAGGACCGTCCTCCCCCAAACCAATAGAATCATGAGTAAATACATAAATACTGCGCTGCTTCATAAGCGCCGCCATGCGAATGGCGTTGCGCGCGTATTCCATAAAGATCAGGAAAGTACCGCCGTAAGGAATTACACCTGAGTGCAACGCCATGCCATTCATAATGGCGGCCATACCAAACTCACGCACGCCGTAATAAATATAGTTGCCGGAAGCATCATGAGCGGTAACTGTTTTACTGCCGCTCCAATTAGTTAAGTTTGATCCGGTCAAATCAGCAGACCCGCCCAGCATCTCGGGCAACTCAGCCGCAAATTTCTCAATGGCCATTTGCGAAGCTTTGCGAGAAGCAACTTTAGTACCCTCCGCTTGGCTTTCCTCGATAAATCTTTGGGTTAGCTGATCAAAGTTCGCAGGTAGCTCACCACTAATTCGTCGTTCAAACTCTGCTGCCTCCTGCGGATAACTAGCCTTATATTTTTCCAGTTTGTTCGACCAGTTTGTTTCAGACTCAGATCCCTTAGCGGTCGCATTCCAGCCGGCATATACATCTTCTGGAACTTCAAAGGGTGCATGCGGCCAATCCAAGTTAACGCGAGTTGCTGCGATTTCTTCGTCGCCAAGCGGTGCTCCATGACATGCAGCGGTTCCCTCTTTATTTGGCGCACCGGCACCAATCTTGGTTTTGCAGCAAATTAGCGTTGGTCGCTCTTCATCGGCCTGGGCAGCTTCTATCGCCGCTTTGATTGCGCCGGAATCGTGGCCATCAACCTTCGAAATAACCTGCCAACCATAGGCTTCAAATCGCTTGGCCGTTTTATCGGTAAACCAACCGCTAACATCTCCATCGATGGAGATTTGATTATCGTCGTAGAAGGCAACCAATTTACCCAAACCCAATGTTCCGGCTAAAGAAGAAACCTCATGAGAGATGCCTTCCATCAAACATCCGTCGCCAAGAAATACATAGGTGTGATGGTCTACTAAATTAACGTCCTTTTTATTGAACTGGGCGGCTAAAACTTTTTCAGTTAAGGCCATGCCTACCGCATTGGCCAAGCCCTGCCCAAGAGGTCCCGTGGTGGTTTCGACACCGGGCGTATAACCATACTCAGGATGTCCGGGAGTCTTGGCGTCCATCTGTCGGAAGTCCTTAATATCTTCCATACTCAAATCGTAACCGCTGAGATGCAGCAAAGAATAAATCAGCATGGAGCCGTGACCATTTGAGAGCACAAATCGGTCCCGGTTAAACCAGCTGGGATTTGCAGGGTTGTGGTCCATGTAGTCGTTCCACAAAACCTCAGCAATATCGGCCATGCCCATGGGTGCTCCGGGATGCCCGCTGTTCGCTTTTTGAACTGCATCCATAGATAAAACCCGAATTGCATTTGCAAGTGTGCGCCGGTTCGCCATTCTCTAATCTTCGCTTATAAAGGGAGGGCCATTTTCCATTAGTGGAGCGCCTAGGTAAACATCAATAAAGCTAAGATTGTCGCTTTTCTTTATAATGTGGGTTCAACAGCTGAAATAGTCTCGAGCTTATGAGATCTTTTGCCAAATTAACGCTGCTTTGCCTAATGGCAGCGCACAACTTTAGCGTTGCGCAAGTTAGTTTTGTGCAGTTGGATGCAGTGCTTATTGAAAGTAGCGACTTGATGCAGGCAGGAAATCAAGAAGCGGCCTTAGCTCTATTAAAAAGATATGAGGAGAATTTGAGCTCTCAACCAGAATTTTTGAACAATCTGGCTGTCGCATATCTTGGCAACTCACAACCACTGGAAGCTTTAACAATCTTGAGGCAGCTCGTGGATTCAGATCCGGTGTTCAGCATTGTCTCCCACAACCTGCTTGAGCTAGAACTGCAGATAGCCGAAGGTCCACCCGAAACACTAAGCCCTGTGCTTTTTGTACAATCGACCCAATCATTTTTTGAAACTGAACTGGCTGACCTCAGTGAAGCAATTGATCCCAGTGTTAGTGCGCCAATTATCCTCGCGTCTCAGGGAACAGTTGATATCACACCTGCAACCGACAACTCTCGCACCGACCTGGAGAGCTCTTCGCTTCAATCACTGACCGAGTCCTGGGCACAAGCTTGGTCTAATGGCGAGGTAGATATCTACCTGAACTTCTACGCAGAAGATTACCAACCGGATCCCGGTACCTCTCATAATCAGTGGCGCGGCAACCGCGATGCGGCGCTAACAAGATCGGGGGAAATATCCGTTGATCTCTCTGAAATCGACGTCCAGATAGACGTAAATACTGCAAGAGTAGAATTTTTACAGAGCTATATATCGAGCAACTATTCAGACAGCGTGCATAAAACTCTCGTATACTCTTACGCAGATGCGAGATGGAAAATCATCTCTGAAACCTCAATCGCACTAGAATAAAGAAGCAATGATACAGCCGAAATCCAGCGGTGCTGGCCTCCTACTTTTATGCGCACTACTCGCTCCCAGTGCCGTCCTCTCTCAGGCGAGCTCCATTGGAAATACAGCGTCCGATACCATATTGGCCCTAAACAGTTTTAGCCAAAGCAATTATTTATTGGATGGAGCTCCGATCGGTTCTGACTTGGTTCCGGCATCTCTTATTAGCTTGAATGACAGTATTGAAAATATTGTTTGGGTTGAAATGGAAAAAGGTCTGTTGCACCTAATGATTCCAAACCAAAACACCGGACAATGGCACGTTGGTTTCACTCGTTCCATTTCCATTGGCAAGGCTGGATATGGAAAAGAGGTTGAGGGAGACAACCGCACTCCAGTTGGGCTATATCGGGTTACCTCTTTTCTTCCGGACGAAGAACTTACCGATTATTACGGAATCGGCGCATTCCCCATTAGTTACCCCAATAGCTATGACCGTCTAAAAAACCGCACGGGTTACGGGATTTGGCTGCATGGTTTACCCAAGGGCGTGGATGAGCGCCCCTTGTTGGATTCTGAAGGTTGCGTAATTATCGACAATACTGCATTTGATTGGCTTCGAAGCTATGTGACTGAGGGGGAGACTCGCGTCCTGCTTGGCGATCAAATTCGCTGGACTTCAGGCAGCGAAGTTGCACTGGTTCGAGACGAATTAAAGTCAACATTGGAAGACTGGCGGTCTGCCTGGGCGGCCATCGACAATCCAACCTACCTTAATTTTTACGCGCAGGACTTTTCTAGTTTCGACAAAAACCTTTCGGAATGGATTAGCTACAAAAATCGCATTCACGGCTTGAAGGATTGGGTAGAGGTAGATATTTCAGAACTAAATATCTTTGCTTATCCAGGGGAGCCAGATTTGGTGGTTACTGAATATCACCAAATCTACAAAAGCAGTAATTTTAATGCCGAAGGAAAAAAACAAATATTTTGGCGCCGACAAGCAGACGGCAGTTGGAAAATTATATTTGAAGGCGCCGCCTAGTCCGTGAATACCACTAAGCTTGGAAGGACTGCGAAGCCTTCAATCTATTTTATTACCTTATTATTGGGCGCAACGCTGTTATCAGCCTGCGCTTTAGCTCCTGAATACCAACCCTCAACGGCTGCTTCTGAACCCGACAATCAGGTCCCCTCAGAAGCAAGTCCGGGAATATCTGAAGCAACAGTCGAATCGGAGGAGCCGAAAAGCAATGCTACTCCTCCGGCTATCGAATCCTCACCAGAATCCTTGCCAGAACCAGAAGTAAGCCTCAGTTTCTTCGGCTTGCCCAAGCCTGATGTCGATTACGGAGTAATTGACCTGTGTGAAGAAATCAGCAAAAAACTTGGCAGCGTATCGACTCAGGATTGCCTGAATCAACACATGTATTCCAACGGTGGATTTTCTGTATTAGGTAGACCCATAGCATTACGTGAATATCCGGAATTACCCACGCGTGAAGCCTTAGGACGTGTTCTACTGATAGGCGGAATACACGGCGATGAATATTCTTCCGTTTCCATAATGTTCAAATGGATGGAGATTTTGAATGAATTCCATACCGGTGTTTTCCACTGGAATTTTGTGCCAGTCACCAACCCTGACGGGCTATTAAGAGAAGACTCCCGTCGGCAAAATGAAAATGGAGTGGATCTAAACAGAAATTTCCCTTCAGCGGATTGGAATGATTCTGCCGAGAGCTTTTGGCTAGATAATACTGATAGCAATGAGCGTCGATACCCTGGTGAACAAGGCGGAAGCGAACCTGAGGTTGCTTGGTTAGTAGATCATATTAAGAACTTCCAACCCGACGTAATTATTTCTGTGCATGCGCCATATCATTTGGTGGACTACGACGGGCCGCCCGAAGCTCCTGATCAGCTAGGAAACCTGCAATTGAATCGATTGGGTGTCTATCCAGGGTCCTTGGGTAACTATGCCGGAGTAGATTTAGATAAGCCGATAGTAACTATTGAACTGCCCTACGCCGGCATCATGCCTAGCGAGAGTCAAATCTCTGAAATGTGGACCGATTTAGTGGCATGGCTAATTCAGGAACGCACTAAAGACCGCTAAACCGCTAGTTTTTGCTGGTAACTACCTGCTGGGCTGCATTTGCAGAAAACTCACCCTTGGCCTGTTGATCGGCGTGGTAGCTCGAACGAACCAGTGGTCCGCAGGCTGCCTGAGCAAACCCAATGCCCAATGCATATTCTTCATACTCTGCAAATTCATCCGGATGCACATAACGACGCAAAGGATAGTGGTCTTTTGACGGCTGCAAATACTGCCCGATTGTCAGCATTTGAATATCATGCTCGCGCATATCATCCAGTACACGCAGCAATTCATCTTTGGTTTCACCCATACCCACCATTAAACCCGATTTTGTAGGCACGCTTGGTTGCAACTCTCGGTATTCTTTCAGCAGCCTGAGCGACCATTCGTAATTCGCTCCCGGACGAGCCTCAGGATAAAGGCGCGGAATAGTTTCCAAATTATGATTGAACACATCTGGTGGGGTCGCTGCCAGAATATCGATAGCGGGATTCATACGGCCGCGAAAATCCGGCGTTAATATCTCAATCTGAATATTTGGAGATTGCTCCCGCACAAGACTTATACAGTCCACAAAATGCTGCGCACCGCCATCTCGTAAATCATCGCGATCCACCGAGGTGATAACCACGTAATTTAGCTTCATCAGCGCAACGGTTTGTGCCAGATTCGCCGGTTCGTTAGCGTCTAGAGGATTGGGTTTGCCATGCCCGACATCGCAAAATGGACACCTGCGTGTACATACATCTCCCATGATCATAAAGGTCGCAGTGCCGCCGCCAAAACACTCATTTAAATTTGGGCAATTGGCCTCTTCACAAACTGTTGAAAGCTTGTTTTCTCTCAACAAATCCTTAATTCGAGTAACTTCGTCACTCTGCTGCAACCGAATGCGAATCCATGGTGGCTTGCGGATATAGTCTTCCGGTTCGGCCTTAAGTGGAATCAACTCAACCTTGTCAGCATCGCGCAGTTTTTCACCAGCCTTTCGGCTTTGCGCTCGTCGAGGCGGTTGTATGATGGGTTCAGTCATAAGATAGTTCGGATTCGGCGTCTAGAAGGTAGTTGTAACCAAGTCGATCCGTTAAAAGCTTAGTAAGTTCGAGCGCAACGGACGAGATGGGCGGCACATTATCCAGCAATTCGCTTAATTGCGTAATAGGCACTCCCAAAGCACAAGCATTTATGCCTGCCCAAGGAGACATATCCATATCCCAGTTAAGCGCAAGTCCGTGATAGGTTGAACCGCGACGCACGCGAAGACCAAGTGAGGCAATTTTTTTCCCATCAACATATACACCCGGCGCATCAGACCGCGCAGTCGATTCAATACCCAAACCGGCTAAATACTCAACGATACTTTCTTCAATTGCACTAACAACCTGACGTACGTTTTTATCAAGTCGTTTGATGTCTGCAAGAAGATAAATTACAAGCTGGCCCGGACCGTGAAAAGTTACGTCGCCGCCTCGGTCTACCTGAATCACAGGTATATCCTTCACATCTAAAAGGTTGGTGCGATTGCCCGAGCGTCCAAGGGTATACACCGGATTGTGCTGAAGACACCACAACTCATCAATTTGCAAATCCGTGCGAGTTTCTGAAAATCTTTGCATTGCATTAAAAACAGGTTGGTAATCCACCAACCCGAGATCTCGGACGACGATTTCCTTTGCACCTTCCAATTAGAGCACCAGTTTGACTAGTGCGCTTGTTCGTAAATCCTGATTGAGCGCAGAGAGCTGCTCAGGGCCTGTGGCCGTTATCCATACGGTCATGGATTCGTAGTTTCCCTTACGCGATTTAGTGATTTCCATACGAGTGGCGTCAAAATCCGGAGCGTGGCGCAACAATATATTTAATACGGTTTCTCTATACCCCGGATCAGAGATGCCAATAATTTTTACCGGGTAATCTTCGCATGGAAATTCAATTTTTGGAGCTTCGGGTTCGGCTTCGGCTTCGACTATGCTCATGGCTATGCAAAAAGATTGGTAAAAAATAGTCGGATACGATCCCACATACGTCCAAAAAAACCTGCCTGTTCAATGGCATTCTGTGCGATTAGAGGCGCCTCGAATAGGGTATCCCCGCGATATAGAACCTTGATCAACCCCAGCTCTTGTCCCTCTGCAATCGGCGCTCGTAGGTCTTCTGGCACAAGTATTTCAGCGGTAAGTGCTGCCTCGTCACCACGGGGGATGGTCAGCTGAACATCTTCCGCTACGCCCATTGAAATCAAATCTGTCTTACCTTCCCAAACCTGGGCTTCGGCCAGGCTATCAGAAGGCGAATAAAGATCATGGGTACTGAAATAACGGAACCCCCAGGTAAGCAGCTTTTGCGATTCGGTTGTACGAATTGATTCACTGGTAGTGCCCATTACAACGGAGATCAAGCGCATATCGTTGCGCATTGCTGAAGCAACTAAGCAATATCCGGCTTCTTCGGTGTGCCCGGTTTTTAAACCGTCAACGGAAGCATCTCGCCAAAGTAGTTGGTTGCGGTTGGGCTGGTTTATGCCGTTGTATTCAAATTCCTTTTCCGAATACATTTCATAGAACTCGGGATGACCGACGATGATCGCCTGCGCTAACTTGGAAAGATCCACAGCTGAGGTTAAATGACCTTCTGCGGGAAGCCCGGTGGAGTTCCAATAGTTGGTACTTGCCAAACCCATACGCTGGGCGTTTTGTGTCATCAAGTCAGCGAAAGCTTCTTCACTTCCGGCCACATGCTCCGCAAGCGCAATAGCGGCATCGTTGCCGGACTGAATAATTACTCCCCGCAGTAAATCTGTAACAGTTGCTGGCTCATTGGGGGGCAAAAACATCGTAGACCCACCGCTCTTGGTACCACCTTTGATCCAGGCATTTTCGCTAACAAGGACTTCTTCGTCGAGACTCAATCTGCCGGAAGAAATCTCTTCGAATACCAAGTAAGAGGTCATCATTTTTGTCAAACTGGCGGGTGGCAGCTGTAAACCTGAATCGTACTCAGTAAGGACTTTTCCGGTGCTTGCGTCTATTAGTATCCAAGATTTTGCAGCTAATTCAGGAGCAGCGGGGATAATTGGCTGTGCCCAGGCAGTGCTGGCCAAAAAGGAGACTAAGAATGCGCAGAAGATAGCTCTCACGGGTGATTCCATACTAAGGATTGTTGGGCCGGAATAATATCAGCTAACAGGCTTCCTTGTCTGAATTCGCGTCATAACTCCTGCCTGAAATTGCCGCAGAAGCGGTGTCACAATTAACGTAGGAACTGCGATCTATATTTATCAGATATCCCGGCGGTAATCCGTTCAGCTCAAGAAGAGCTTGCAAGACGGCTAGGTCACTAGATCCATCAATTGGTCCAGCCAGAACGCGGTAGAATGTCTCGCCGCTTTGCGGCAAGAATACCTCTACCTTTATCTCGGTTAAAAGAGAAACACTGTCCGCCAAATCTCTCGCAGACTCAGCGGTTGAGAGAGCCGCAATTTGTAAGTGTGAAGGCTCGGGGGCGACTAAGCTAATGGCTGGAGAATCATCTATTTGAGGATTACGTTCAGCTGCCAGGCTCGCCAGAGTAATCTGGTAATCGTTCGGATCAAGAGCAATAACTTCTACGCGAGCAACGCCATGATCCGCATAACCTAACTTGCTTGCAGCAGCCCAGGATAAGTCAATAATACGATCTTCATGGAATGGGCCGCGATCATTTACTCTTACGATAATCTCTCGATTGTTGTCCAAATTTCTAACTAAGACGTAAGCGGGTATGGGTAAGGTTTTATGAGCAGCAGTTATTTGATACATGTCGTATATCTCACCGTTCGAAGTAAGCCGCCCATGAAATTTGCTGCCGTACCAAGAAGCTAATCCAGTTTCCCGGTAACCTCTGCTAGTTTCCATAACTTCATATGTTCCGCCCAAAACCGTGTATGGGCTATAATTTCCTGCTCGAACCACTTCTTCTTGACGGGGAATCACATCGGGAATATTGGAAACATCTATAGATCTGCTAGGCGCAGCATCACTGGAAGATCCAGTTCTAACCAGCCCCCCACATCCGACCAAGAGAATTGCCACAAAACAAACCAAAATAGCAGCTCGCATCTTACTGGGCACCTAATCTAATTGATTGCTAGCGACATTTAGACGATGCGCTAAGTGAGCAACGGCCATGCCGTAAAGATGACTATGGTTATACCGAGTAATTACATAAAAATTATGGTGGCCAACCCAATATTCCGAACCGCCCAAGCCGGTTAACTGTATAAGAGTATATTCTTCTGAGTCACTCGGCTCTTCCGATGAAGGCAGCCCAAGCACTCCTAGGTCATGTAGCTCACCAAGATTCGTATAAGGCTTTAAATCTTGATTGAGTAGGTTTTCAGGTAACCCCTCAGGCACACTTACAGGAGTAAAAATTGCTTTATCTCGACTCCAACCGTGGCGCGAAAGATAGTTAGCAACGCTCCATATTGCATCGGCGGGATTCGACCAAATATCGGCAAATCCATCGCCATCGTAATCAGCCGAATAAGCCAGATAGCTACTAGGGATAAACTGACCCAAGCCCATTGCGCCAGCGTATGAACCCGTCAAAGATGCAGGATCAACCTGGTACTGATTGGCCAATTTAACTAAGGACTTGAGTTCGGCTCTAAAAAAACTTGCTCGAGGCGGGTAATCAAAAGCCAGCGTAGATAGGGAATCAATAACTCGGTATCCGCCGGTATATCTTCCATAGAGAGTTTCCACCCCAATAATCGCCAGAACAATTTCAGGCGGAACGCCAAATTCCGCTTCAGCCTCATCGAGGACGGATGCATTTTCCCGCCAAAAATCTATTCCGCTTTCTAAGCGGCTTTGCGTCAAAAATATTTTTTGGTATTCCGCCCAAGTCAGCGTTTTTTCTGCGGGTCGACTAATAGCATCAATTACAGACTGACTATATTCGGCATCCAAAAACATCTGCTCCAACCATTCTCGATCTATATTCTCGGCTTCAACTAGTTCGTCGATAAATACCTGTACCTCTTCTCTATCGAGATAATCAGCCTGCATGGGTCCGGCAAAGGATAAAAGTAAGGCTGCAATTAACAATGATCGCAGCCAGGTAGATACGTTTCGATTAGAGCTTCTAATATTTTTAATTTTCATGATTTGAGAGTTCCGGGCTCGGTGGATATTGCCATTAATATGCCAAACATCATAAATAAAGATACAAGAGATGTGCCGCCGTAGCTGACCAGGGGCAAAGGTACGCCCACTACCGGTAATAACCCAGATACCATAGCCATATTAACGGACACATAAACAAAAAAAGTCACTACTAGTGCAGCAGATGCCAACCGGCTAAAGGGGCTCTTGGCGGTATAACTTATCCAAAAACCGCGGCCGATAATCAGCAAATATAGGCCTAACAATATGCATACACCTCGAAAGCCAAATTCCTCAGCAAGCACGGCAATAATAAAATCTGTGTGGCTTTCAGGAAGAAAGTCTAGATGGGACTGGGTTCCCTGCAACCATCCCTTTCCAGACCAACCCCCAGACCCAATGGCCGTAACAGACTGAATAATATTCCATCCAGCTCCTAAACGATCTGCCTCGGGATTAAACATGGTGATTATTCTATCTTGTTGATAATCATGCAGGCCAAATTTCCATATCAGGGGAGCTGAAATAATTACCAATACTAAGGCAGCGAGCATATATTTCCATTGCAAGCCGGCGGTAAATAGCACAGCGAGACCGGAACCAGCAACCAATAAACTGGTACCCAAATCCGGCTGAACCACAATAAGTCCAGCTGGTAAGGCAATCATTAGCAGGGACATAAATACATGCTTAAACCTTGCCGGCATATGTCTTTTGCCCAGATAGGCCGCAATCAAAAGAGGTAAGGCTAGCTTCAATATTTCTGAAGGCTGAAAAGCGATTGGGCCTAGATCGAGCCAGCGCTGAGCTCCGTTTACTTCTAGCCCATGGAAAATTACCAATACCAAGAGAACTAGCCCACCGGTATAGGGCAACCAGACCCATCGCTGCATCACCGGAGGAGGAATCTGCGCAATCACTATCATGGCGACAAGGCCTGCTCCCGCCATCAATATTTGTCGTTTTAAATAAAAAATCTGCCCATCACTGGCGCTATACAAAACCACTAATCCGAATGTCAGTGTTATGAGCACCAACAGCAATAGGATTGGATCTATATGAATGAACTGCCAAAAAGTATTGGTGGGCTTCTCTGATTCAGCGCCCGGTAATTTACGAAGAAAATCAGTCTGAGACATTTTCGACTCCCAAACTGACATCTTTTAGCGCTTGAAGCTCAAACCATGTATCAAAAATAACCCGAGCAACAGGTGCCGCCATACTGCTGCCATGCTCACCATTTTCAACAATAATTCCAACAGAAATTTGGGGCTTCTCCACCGGTGCATAAGCCACAAATAGAGCGTGGTCACGTAGCCGTTTCTCCAGTTCCAAATCGTCGTAATCTACATCCTCGGCAATACTAATAGCCTGCGCCGTTCCGGTTTTCCCAGCAATTTCGTAAGTTTCAATGCCTCTATTTATGGCCTGTGCGGTTCCGTGAATACTGTGGACTACATCGCGCATTGCCCCGCGCACAAGGGTCCAGTGCTCTTCAGCGATTTCGATCTGATCAGTTACAAAGGACACAACAGGCCGCTCACCTATTGAGGAAACTAGGGAGGGCGTAATCACAGTCCCCTGCCTCGCAATAACTGCAGTCGTTTGTGCCATTTGCAAAGGCGTGACAACCAAGTCGCCCTGACCAATGCCTACATTTATGGTGTCGCCGGGATACCAGGCAACCCCACGGGCGGCCCGCTTCCACTCTGGCGAGGGCATTACTCCCGATTGTTCACCCGGCAGATCAATACCAGTTTTGTGGCCCAGACCAAACCTCAAACCATAGTCTGAAAGCGTATCAATGCCAGTGCGATGCCCAAGCTCGTAATAGAACACATTGCATGACTCAATAATGGCTTTAGTTATATCAACGGTCCCGTGCCCCTGCGCTTTCCAGTCTCGAGATACACGCTCCTGACCTTCCAGAAGGTAATAACCCGGATCAAAAAGTGTAAATTCAGGGGTTATACTTTGCTCCTGCAAGGCAATTAGACCGAACATAGGTTTGACTGTTGAACCTGGGGGATACCCCCCCTGAATTGCTCGATTAAATAGCGGCTTGGCCGGGTTTTCTATTAACGCAGCGTATTCTCTAGTGCTGATACCCGATACAAAGAGGTTTGGGTCGAAGCTAGGCATGCTCACAAGGGCAAGCACTCCAGAAGTGCCTGTATCTAACGCAACTGCGGCAGCCTGCTCGCCAATTAACTGGTCTTGAATAGCTATCTGTAGCTCGCTATCCAAATTTAAATGTATATTCTGGCCGGGGATTGGGTGATGCCGCTCTAATACCCGCAACACGTTGCCTCTGGCGTCGGTTTCTACGTATTCGAAACCTACTATCCCCAACAACTCAGTTTCGTATTGGCGCTCAATACCGGTTTTTCCGATAACGTGCGACCCCGCATAGGCTTCTATATCAATGCTCGCCTGTTCACGGTCATTGATGCGGCCCACATAGCCTACAACATGCGCAAAATACTCTCCCAAAGGATAGTTACGAATTAACTCGACCTGTATATCTGCACCGGACAAATCAAACTGCTGTACGGCAAAGCGTGCCACTTCCTCCTCAGTCAGCTTATATCGGAAAGGTACTGGTTCGTACGGACGCCGATAGGTATCCATCTGTTCCTGAAATCGTTCTAAATCAATATCACTGATGGACACAACGTTTGCCAGCTTGTTCAGCAACTGATCAAGTCCGTCGGTATTTTCGGGAACAATAGTAAGGGTATAACTCGGTCGATTTTCAGCCAGAACGATTCCGTTCCGGTCAAATATCAGGCCTCTTGTAGGGGCGACCGCGCGAACGTGAATCCGATTTTCATCAGATTGAATAGTAAACCGGTCAAATTGCTCAATTTGCAAATAGTGATAGCGCAAGGCAAGCATAGCTAAAATCACCATTACAAAAAAAGCCAATACCTGAAGCCGACCCAAAATTAGCCGGCTTTCGTACTGCTCATCTCTGAAAAAGGAATCTTCGCGCATGATTGAGTTCAGTTATAGCTAGGTGTTAATAACACCCATTAGTCTCGATGATATGGATGATTTGCATTAATCATAAGTGCTCTGTAAATCTGTTCGACAAGAATAACCCGCACAAGTGCATGAGGAAACGTCATCTCTGAAAGAGACCATGTCATATTTGCTCGATCTAACACCTGAGAAGATAGGCCATCGGCCCCTCCAATTACAAATGCCAGACTCATAGACTGCATCTGCAAGTCTGCGAGGCTGGCAGCCAACTTCTTGGTAGAAAACCCTGAGCCCTTTTCATCCAGAGCGATAACTCGATCAAATTCGGATATTTTATCCAATATAAGCTTAGCTTCAGTCTCGCGCGCAGAGGCGGTTGAACCGCCTTTGCCACGGTCACCAGAGGATAGCTCAATAAACTTAAGGTTTACGCCTCTTGGTATGCGCTTTAAGTATTCATTGACCCCTGCCTCTATCCAGCTTGGCATGCGAGTCCCGATTGCGACAATTTGAATATTGAGACTCAAGTTGTTTAGCTCAGATACAAAAAGCCCGGCCGACTTTTAAGAGACATGATGGCTAGGAAGCACGACTGGATGCCGCCATATCCCACAGCCGCTCCAAATCATAAAACTCCCGTGTATCCGGAAGCATTATATGGACAACCACAACGCCATAATCGAGCAACACCCACTCACCCTGATCTAGGCCCTCAATTCCAATGGCCCGTTCATTATGTTCCTTGCACTTCATAAGTACGCTGTCGGCCAAGGCTTTAACTTGTCGATTTGATGTGCCAGAGGCAATTATCAAATGATCGGTAACATCGGTTAGATGGCCAACATCTAGAGCTAAAATATCAATGCCCTTTATATCTTCAAGTGCATCAATAACGGTATTTTTTAATTCAACTTCATTCATAGTTTTATCGTTTTTTTTGAGCCATTTAGCTCTGGTAAAGGTTAAATTTCTTTATGTATTCCTGGATCTGAGGTGCCAGCACAGCATCTGCTGAAGCGCCAGATTTCAATATTTCTCGAACCTCGGTAGATGAACAATCAACCTGATCAAAGGGTAATTCCACAATGCTCCCCTTATACTTATGCGTATGCGCCGCAGCGCCTGTATTCGCCTCGGCAGCCGTCGGCATTGCTGATTCCAAGCTTTCTAGAGACAGTCCAATCTCCGCTGGTATTTCTTGTAATCCTTTTGCGCGCTGAACCACCAAGATAGAGGCCATTTCCAAAATCTCTTGCCACCGCTTCCAGGTGGTAAAACTTGCCAGGCTATCCCAACCCAAGGCCATATAAATCAGCGCATCCGGATATTCCATCCGCAAGCTTTTTAATGTCAGATAGCTATAAGAAAGCTCGTCGCTGCGTACTTCACGGTCATCAACTACTACGCCCGGCATGTCTTTGCAGGCTAGCCGCAGCATTTCTAGCCTATGCTCTCCATTAACAAGGGGCGCATTTCTATGCGGGGGCTGGCCACAAGGAATAACCAGCAAGCGATCGGGCGATATATGCCTCTGAATAGCTTCGATGATTTTCAAATGGCCCCGATGAACCGGGTCAAAGGTTCCGCCAAAAACCACTATCCGCATCAAGGTTTAGAGCCCGATCCAAAAAGAACCCATTCCAAATATAGAGAATTAGGCTCGAATATGCCCTTCACCCAATACTATCCATTTTTGCGAAGTGAGGCCCTCTAGCCCAACAGGTCCGCGAACATGGATTTTGTCGGTCGATGTGCCAATCTCAGCGCCCAATCCGTATTCGAAACCATCTGCGAAACGTGTTGAAGCATTCACCACTACCGAGCCAGAATCTACTTCTCGCATAAAGCGTCGAGCCAGGGAATAGTCTTGGCTAACTATGCCATCAGTATGCCCAGATCCGTATTTATTGATATGAGAAATAGCCTCTCCGATATCATCAACAACACGAATCGAAATGGTGGGGCCCAAATACTCTTCGTACCAATCAGCTTCTGTTGCGGCCTCCCCATCGACCAAACTTAGCGTTCTTTCGCAGCCTCTAATTAGTACGCCCTTTTCCTGAAACGCCGTAGCCAAGTTAGGTAAAAACTGAGCTGCGACCTGCTCGTGCACCAATAAAGATTCCATGGCGTTACACACGCCATATCTATGGGTCTTTGCATTTACACAAAGACTTAGCGCATTTTCTAAAATGGCGTCGCTGTGTACATAAAGATGGCAGTTGCCTTCCAAATGCTTAATAACAGGCACCCGCGCATTGTTCGCGATGCGTTCTATCAGGCCTTTGCCGCCTCTTGGAACAATTACATCCACATATTCAGGTGAAGCGATCATCAACCCAACAAGCTCTCGATCCGCAGAGTCAACGACAACGACAACTGCCTCAGGTAATCCCGCAGTTTCCAATCCCTTTTTAATGCATTTGGCTATGGCTCTATTTGAATTAATCGATTCGCTTCCGCCGCGCAGAATTGAGGCATTGCCGGATTTTAGGCACAGAGCAGCCGCATCTATAGTCACATTAGGTCGCGACTCATAAATTATTCCAATTACCCCTAAAGGGCTCCGCATTTTACCAACCTGAATCCCACTTGGTCGGTAATCCATATCAGTAATCTCGCCGACTGGATCTGGCAGATTTGCAACCTGAACCAGGCCTTCAATCATCGCGGCAATACGATCTTCATTCAGTTCCAAGCGATCCAACAAAGCACTGTCCAAGCCTTTGTCTCGCCCCGCATCCATATCCAACTTATTAGCTATCAGGATTTCCGAGCGCGCAGAGTCTAGCGAGCGGCCAATCTCCGCTAGGGCCTGGTTTTTTTGCTCAGTTCCGGCAGCAGCGATAACGCGACTGGCATCGCGAGCTGCAGCTCCGACCCGCTTAAAGTATTCAGATGCTTCCACTATCTACTCTTCTGACTATTAATTGCGCGCATTCTAAACGAAATGGGCAAATACTTCATTGCAAAGAGCCCGCAACTTGTTAGGTAGAGAGCCGTCAGCGCAAGGGAAGCCATCAGCGCAAGGGAAGCCCTTAGCGCATAGAAAGCTCGTCGATTTGTGATGCCAATATTTCCAAGCGTTCAAGAGGGTCATCTTCTGAGAGCAATCGGGCAAAAACCTCATTATTTATCGGCAGCAAGTTTGCTATCGCCCAGCCAAGACTGGCGGCGTCTTCCTTTAAATCGATTTCCTGCCCGGCATGGGCAGCTAAAGATTCACATAAGTCTTTGAGCCCTTCATAGTCCGATGTAACCGGCATTTTTCGCTTATCACTGAGCCACTCGACCTGCCCCACCCATAGTCCATCTTCTTGTTGATCTAAAGATCGCAGCAAAAATCGATCGTCAGCGCGAACGCTAATTCCAAGCAGTCCGTTTTGAAGTTGATCCCAATCTTCAATATGGACCCTACAGCCAAAGTCGTAAAACTCTGTTTCGCTCTGTACCTCTGAGCCGGATTTAATTCCGACCACCCCAAAGCCGCTGCCAGCCTCCATACAATCGCGCACCAACTTTAAATAACGCTGCTCAAATAACTGCAACTTCAATATAACGCCAGGTACTACCGCTCTAGATAGAGGGAACAGGGGTAAGTTATCTGGCATTGGTAGGGTCCCTAGAGGTTTTCTTCCGCAAAGGCCGCCAACCTGCTGCGCTCAATGCCGTTGATATGCATAAGCCCAGAACCCGGATACTCCTTAAAGCGCTCTACCACGTAGGTGAGACCTGAGGTTAAAGGCGTAATGTATTTATTATCAATTTGCGCCAAGTTGCCCAAAATTACTATTTTTGAATTTTGACCTACTCGGGTAATTATGGATTTCAGTTGAAACTGAGTTAATCCCTGAGCTTCATCAATAATAATGTAAGCATTACTAAAGGAACGGCCGCGCATAAAATTTAGGGATTTAAATTGAATATTTGCTCGCTCCTTCACGTAATCGACGCTTCCGTAAGGCGACTCGTCACTCCCATGAAGCACTTCCAGATTGTCATCAAAGGCGGCTAACCAAGGGGCCATCTTTTCTTCTTCAGTGCCGGGCAAAAAACCTATATCTTCCGCAATCGGGGGGGTAGATCTCGCTACAATAAGTTTATTGAAGCGTTTTTCTTCCAAAATTGCGTGCAGACCGTATGCAAGTGCCAATAAGGTTTTGCCAGATCCTGCGGGTCCGACCAGCACATTTAAATCTAGGTCCTGCTGCTTAAGAAGGTGTAATGCCAAGGCTTGCTCTAGATTCCTAGGCTTTAAGCCCCAAACTCGCTGGGAGAGAAGAATTTCCGTATTTAGATCCTGAAGTGACGACATTTCTGGCCCGATTTTAGTAATACGGCTTACAAAACCTTTCTCGTCCACAACGAACTGATTCAGATAGGAGTTCGCATCCAAAGCCTCGCTAGAGACTTCGTGCACCGTGGAACGCAGCTCTTGAACCGTAGTCACCGTTTCAACCCGATCCCAGAAGCTACCCTCCACCTCCTGAGTTCCAGTAGCGAGTAAATCAATATCATCCAGCACTTTGTCGTTGCGATAGTCTTCAACGTTCAAAAGCCCGGATCCCTTGGCTTTAAGGCGCATATTTATGTCTTTAGTCACCAGGCAAACCCAGATATTCTCATCGGTCTCCTGAAGCTTTAATGCGACATTAATAATTCTATTGTCGTTGTCATGCTCGATATTGGTACGCAAAAACTTGCTTTCATTCTGATGACTAAGCAGCTGATCGGGATAGACCGCTAATGTCCCTGTGGCCGCGTCTTCATTAGTAACGGGGGAGTATATCTCGACGCCTTCTTGAATTTCCCGCGTATCAGCTTCCGCCAATATTCGATCAATATTACCTATAGCAATGCGCGCTTCACGGCTAACGTCTTTGTCACGCCGGTCTTTAATTTGATCCAGTTCCTCCAAAACTGTCATGGGAATTACAACTTTATGCTCATTAAAGGAATACACGGCCATAGGGTCGTGTAGTAATACATTGGTGTCTAAAACATAGGCCTTTGGTAAGGTTGACGGGTCATTTTCTTCCAGCAATACGGGATCCAGACGAGAATTCATCAAGCGCTTCCTTTTGGTAGATTGTATTGGTACAGGTGTTTATTGAAACAGAGGGGTGGTGGCGGGTAGTGCGTGCAATCACCTTAGGCACGTGGTATTTCTCTAAGGCGGTTATTGTTGGAACAATATAGACTGTTGATCAGCACGTATCCCTCAATGGATGTAGGGGTTGGTTCAGGAACCAAAGATGAGCAAAACAAATACCCACTGGTTGAATCTTGCCTTAAACCGATGGAATAACTCAAGGGCCACAGCAAAGAAACTTCCTAGGCCCAATAAACTAGACGCTTTCCGGAAGTTTTATTTCGGTCTGGCATTGATCGACAGGATAGTTTGGAAACTTTAAAGGAATGGGGTGTCGAATATGGGCAGGGAATGATAATTGCGGAACCAATCAGTGCCTTGAAATTGGTACAAAAATTGGGCGAAGAATTGAGCTGATTGAAAAGAAATGTGGATTAGTTAACGCTTTCTTGCCTTGCACATACCTAGTTGATAATATCAACTATAAACCCAATACCCAACATTATTTTTTTTGAGTTCTTAGCATCAGGGAAGCTATATGATTTTTGATCAGTCAGGTCGTCCGCGAGCCCGTATTTCAAGATGGATACCTGTAACCGTATTTCTCCTGGCGATTGCCTTATCTGTGGTGATTATCAAAAATAGGCCCCGGCCCCAGCCTGCTGAACCGGAAGTCTCTATCGCGCCAGAAATATCAGTTATCGAAGTTGCAAACTCTTCAGCTCGACCGGCCGTGACGACAACCGGTCGAGTTAGTAGCCCCCACGAAATTCAAGTTATATCAAGAGTGTCGGGCATTATCGAGTCTGTTTCAGATAGCTTCAGAGACGGAGCCTCTTTCACCAAAGATGCCCTATTGGTAAAAGTTGAAGACCATGATTATCTAGTCGCCTTGGCTCAAAGCGAGGCTTCACTAGCTTCCTCATTACAACTGCTCGCCACGGAGCAGGGTTTATCAGACCAGGCCAAGCGAGAATGGCGTGATTTGGGCAATACTGAAGCCAATGCGTTATTTCTGCGCGAACCTCAACTCAACGCTGCCAAAGCCCAGGCAGAAGCAGCTCGCTCTGGAGTTGCACAGGCCAAGCTGAATCTCCAACGTACACAAATTATTGCCCCCTTCGAAGGCGTCATAAGCGCTCGTCACGCAGACGTTGGTCAATTTATTACCACCGGAACACCCATAGCTAGCGTGCATTCTACTGAACGTGTACAAATCAATGTTTCTCTAACCCCGAATGAAATTTCAGATTTGGGCTGGCAAGGCCGTAGCAAATTAAACCTTGAAAATATGTCTGCCCAAATTGATTACCAGAATGGTCGACTTTCTATTTCCCAGATTGGCATTATTCAGCACGTTAGCCCTCTTATGGATCCTATGACCCAAATGACTGAGGTATTAGTTGATCTAGATGAGGAGAATTTGAATAGTTCGCCCCCTTCACCCGGCCAATTTGTCGAAGTACGCTTCACAGGCGAACCGATAGACAATGCCGTATGGGTGCCGCAATCGGCCTTATTTGAACGCGAGCAAGTTTTACTGGCTAACCAAGGTCAATTGGAAATACGCGCAATTGACGTTGTCGCAAACGCAGATTCTAAAATTCTTGTCGTGGGTCTAGATAACGGAGATTTAGTGGTCGTCAATCGTCCGTTGTGGGTCTTCCCCGGAGAGGAAGTCACGCCAGTATTAGCTGAAGACTGATATGCATAAGCTAATCGAGTATTTCGCCGACAATCCTATTGCGGCAAACCTAATGATGATGTTTCTGCTCATCGGTGGTCTGTCTGGACTAGGCAGCATCGACAAAGAAATGTTCCCGGCATTCAATCTGGACATAGTGCGTGTTTCTGTTGCCTACCCCGGTGCCGGGCCGCGTGAGGTAGAACAACAAATCTGCATTCGTATTGAAGAAGCATTGGAGGGTCTTGAAGGCATCGATGAGTTGCGCTGTATTGCTTCTCTAAATCAAGGCGTTGCCATAATCGAAGCTTCTAACGGTTATTCCTTTGAAAGCCTTCTGAATTCAGTTAAGTCTCGGGTAGATTCCGTTAATACCTTCCCCACAGATACCGAACGACCTATTGTTGAAGAGGTTCGATTTTCTCAACAAGTAGTTAGCATCGCCGTTTCAGGCGACGCCGATGAAGCCTCTATTAAGGAATATACCGAAACGCTTAAGGACGAATTATCTCAGCTGCCAAATATTCCCCTCATAGAAATACAGGGCACACGCGCCTACGAGTTAGCTATTGAAGTATCGGAAACCACACTGCGCACCTACGGCCTAAGCCTAGACTCTCTCGCGCAAATAATAGGCAGCAACTCTATAACTGTCGCCGGCGGACTGATCCGAACCGATAACGGCGATATACAAATTCAGGTTCGCGAACAGGGTTATACCGGCGAAGATTTCGCCAATATACCCGTTATTACCAACAACGATGGCAGCCAAATTCGGCTAGGCGATATCGCCAATATTATTGACGGATTTACCGAAGATGATCTGCTTGTGCGATTTAACGGTAAACCCGCGGCCTTCCTAAATGTGATGGTGACAGAAGACCCTGACGTGCTTAAAACGGCACAGGCGGTATACGACTTTGTTGAGACTCGCGGCGCCACCTTGCCTGAAGGCGTGTCCCTCGACGTTTGGGGAGATTCCTCGACCTTCTTCAGGGCACGACTGGCTACCTTAAAACGTAGTGGCATTGGCGGGCTGATATTGGTATTTATCTTGCTGCTGCTCTTTCTGCGGCCCGCTTTGGCCTTTTGGGTAACTCTGGGTATCGCTGTCTCCTTTGTCGGAACCCTCTTTGTGCTGCCGATTCTGGGCGGCTCAATTAATATGATCACGCTCTTCGCCTTTATTCTGGTTTTAGGCATCGTGGTGGATGACGCTATTATCATTGGCGAAAATATTCACCGTGTGCAGACCCGAGGTACTTGGGGAGTCAAGGGCTCCAAACTCGGTACAATTGAAATGGCCTCGCCGGTATTTTTTGCGGTAACCACCTCAATTATTGTATTTATTCCCATGCTTTATTTACCAGGGGATTTTGCCCGTTTTATGGCCCCCATTGCCACCATTCCAATTTTGGCTCTGGCATTCTCTCTAGTCGAATCATTGCTGATTCTGCCTGCGCATCTGTCTCACTTAAAACCGGAGAAAAAAAGCCGCTTTCTGCCCATTTTGCAAAAATGGCGTTCAGCTACCAGTGATGCGCTGGACCTCTTTCTCGTAACAAAATATCGACCCTTTCTGCGCTACTGCCTGCACCACAGGGCACTTACAGTATCTGGCTTTTTCTCGGTGTTTGCCCTTATTGTGGCGCTCTATATTGGTGGGTGGGTCGAATCAGAAACCTTTCCAACGGTTCCTATCGAATATATAGATGGCAGTGTTGACCTGCCCGCCGGAGTACCCCACGCGGACATAGAGAGAATCGCCCAACGGATGGAAGAAGCGGCTTATCGAGCAGCGGAAAAAGTAGAACACGAATACGGTGAAAATGTTCTCAAAGAAGTGTTTGTCTTAGGCTTTGGCAGCACAGTAAATTCCACTGTAGAACTTACCTCGCCTGAAGAACGCAGTGTTGACTCAACTATATTTGCCGATGCCTGGGAAATAGAAGTGGGCGAAATCCCCGAAGCTGAAGAGGTTACTTTCGCAGGATCTATTGAGTTTGGAGGCAATGCAGATATCGCCTTCCGACTGGAAGGCCGGACCTTAGAAGAACTTCAGGTTGCATCAGATTGGGTAGCGGAAAGGCTCAGTGCGTATGAAGGCGTTTATAACGTCCGTGACTCGCTTAACGCTGGCCGACCGGAAATGGAAATCGCACCCACCAACTTAGCGGCAATACTTGGTGGCACTCCAGCTGTGCTAGCGCAGCAAATGCGACAAGTGTTTTACGGACAGGAAATTCAGCGAATACCGAGATTCCGCGAAGATGTGCGGGTTATGCTGCGCTATCCGGAAGAGGAACGCTCCTCCACACAACTATTGGACAACCTGTTGATACGAACTCCGGATCAACGTGAAGTGCCCTTTAATAGTCTCGCGGAAACACGTTTTGTGGAAGGCTATTCAAGTGTTACTCGTATCGATGGCAACTCTTCCATAACCGTATTGGCGGATTTCCGGCGCTCAGGGAATCAGACCGCCGGCACGGTAGTAACCACCTTTTTAGAAGAACATTCGTCGGGATTTCATAGCACCTTCCCTACGGCTCGCATTGCACTGGATGGAGCCCAGCTAGAAAACATAGAATTTATGTCGGAATTGCTTCGCCTTGGCACCCTCGCTCTAATTGTTATCTACGGCCTACTCGCTATCCAGTTCAAATCCCTTAGCCAGCCGCTAATTATTCTCATAGCCATTCCCTTTGGTTTTGCCGGAGCGGTAGTGGGTCATATAGTCACAGGGCAGGTTCTCAGCCTTTTATCTCTAATGGGTGTATTGGCAGCAGCAGGAGTAATTGTGAACGACACCCTGGTGCTTATAGATCGCGCTAATAAACTAAGGGAACAAGGCTTTTCCCCAACCCATTCTATTATTCAAGCAGGCCGGGATCGTTTTCGACCTATCTTCCTTACTTCGGCTACAACCTTTGCTGGCCTAACGCCATTGATGCTCGAAAAGAGTACGCAAGCTCAATTTCTAATCCCCATGGCAACCTCACTTAGCTGGGGCGTTCTAGCGGCAACTTTGGTTACTTTGGTGCTGGTGCCTTGCATATATTCTATTAGTGAAGGGGCAAGAATGAAGGTAGCAAACTGGCGAAAAGAAATGGTGCAGTAGGCTATTGCTTTCCCGCGGGTTGGGGCGGCTAGCGCTTCCTGTTGGCCTCTAGCTCTAATTTCGAATATCTAGGTTAATCTTGCAAAGAGCCTGTCAGCAAAAAAAACTGGAGCACATTTCTAGGTATTAAAAAGGACGCATATAGCGTCCTTTTTCCTTTAGCTATAAAACCCAATCCTATAATTGCGGGCCAGCTGCAACCAAAGATTCACCTTCTGCCGTATCGGTAAATTTAACAAAATTATCAATAAACAAGCTAGCAAGGGTCTCCGCTTTGGTATTCCATTCAGTAGGATCTGAATAGGTGTCTCGCGGATCCAGGATGTTGCCATTTACACCAGGCAATTCTGTAGGGATTTCTACATTGAAAATAGGCACAGTGGCTGAGGGCGCATCTTCAATAGAGCCATCCAAAATTGCATCAATAATGGCCCGGGTTTCAGGAAGAGAAATTCGTTTTCCAGTGCCGTTCCAGCCGGTATTCACCAGATAT
>Ga0302114_10000052_pt1 | contig 82565 bp, 84 predicted proteins | sample AG5_Surface_MG_FD_203107 | JGI IMG/M metagenome (GOLD analysis project Ga0302114, IMG submission 203107) | Marine microbial communities from Western Arctic Ocean, Canada - AG5_Surface | ecosystem: Environmental > Aquatic > Marine > Oceanic | place: Canada: Western Arctic Ocean | collected... | reverse complement strand
CGCGTCAGGCCCCCGGCGGGCGGAGGCGGCGGGTCGACTCGCTGGCCGGGAACGCCACCGGGTCCTCCGTCACCCGGCCGCCCGCCGTCGTCTTGCTCCATTCGCGAACGGCGACGACCTCGCTGAACCTGACCCGCGCGTTGAGTTTCGCGGGAGCGAGTTCCGCGGGGGCGACACGGAGCGCCAAAATTACGGCGATCAAAATCAGCAGCGGCGCGATCCAGGAACTCATCGGTCGCTCTCGTCCAGCCCTGCTGTATTTTCAGGCGCCTTCCTCTATATCGGGCAAAGGAATTTTCGGCAGCAGTAAAAAAGCGGCACGCGACTACTCGGCCAGAAGGGCTCTGATCGGGTCCGCAGCCCCCAGGCGACCTCCCTCGTCGTACACGCGAAACGTCAGGGCCTTAGCCTGAGACGGCTTGCCGGTTTTCATCGACAGCTCGGGGTACTCGACCGTGAGCGGCAGGCCCAGGAACTCCCGCTCGAAGCGGGTTCGTTCGTTCTTGTCCGCGCTCTTGTCCTTGTCCGCGCGCTTGTCCTTGTCCGCGCTTTTGTCCTTGTCCGCGCTTTTGTCCGCGCTTTTGTCCGCGCTCGCGCCAACGCGCGACAGGGCGGCGAAGATCTTCCGGCGCTCGGGGAGCGTCAGGTTCTTGGGGACCACGTTGAACAGGCGGTCGGCCCTGTCAACCGCGCGGTCCGCGGGGACCTCGCAGACCCAGATTACAGCGCCGGCGTCCCGGCCCGCGCCCTGGGTGAAGCCCACCACGGGGAACTCGGCGTCGAGCAGCGGCTTTATCTTCATCACGTCGCCGCTGTGGTAGCCGTTTATCGAGTGGGTGTAGGGCGCGTCCTGTCGGCGGAGGACAACTCCCTCGTAGCCGGCCTTCAGCGCGGCCTCGAGGAACGCGTCGACCGCCCCCTTGCTGCCCAGGAAAACGGTGGGAGCGCGCACCGCGACGCCCCCAACCTCTGCGAACAGGCCCTCCACTGTGTCCAGGAACCGCTGGCGGTACCACGCCGGGACGTCGGTTCGGCCCGGCCAGAAGCAGTCGAAGCAGTAGAACTTGAGCGCCCCCTCGTCGGCCTCCTTGCGCGCCTGCCCGCTGATCCACTCGAGCGGCTTGCCGTGGAGGTAAAGCTCGCCGTCGAAGTAGACTTGCGCGGGATCGGGCGCGTCCTCGAGCGCGCCCGCGAGGTCCGGGCGCGGGCCCGCGCGGTCCAGGCGCGCGTACACCTCGGCGAACGCGGCGCGAATGTGCGCGAGGCCCGCGTACTCGCGCGAGGTTCGGGAGTAGATTCGCACCGCGCGAGCGCCCGCGGGCGCCGCCGCGGGCCCGGCGCGCTCACCCGCGAGTCCGGCACCCTCGCGACTGATCACCAGGTGAACTCCGTTGTACTTGAACTGACCCATGAGGCCCGCCCGAATCGGCGCGCCGGGCGCCGCGAACTCGTAGTCCGCCCGGCTGGGCGTGGCCTTTCGGGTGTCGCCGAGCTTCTTGACGAGCATGGGGGGGGGCATGCTGGCCTCGTCGGCGGCGGCCGCGGCGGTCTTTGTCTTTTTTACGAACTTGCCGAACGCGTCGCGCAGGGCCTGGGTTATGACGTTGGTCGCGTTGGCCTTTCCCAGGTTCTTGCCCGCGGCCACGATGGTGGGAACGCGCCCCTTGACTGCAGTCGTTCCCTTGCCGGGGTTCTTGGAGCTGGTCACCCACGAGAGCGAGTGGACGGCCCCGCTGTACTCGGGTCCCAGCTGCTCCACTGGCTGCCCGAGCTGCGCTTCCGTGGGCGCGACGGGAGTTTTCCCCCGAAGGAGCTGAACGATCAGCAAGCTCTCCCACGCCTTTCCGGCGGTGTCGACCGTGGTGACTCGCGGGAATTCGTACCGGGGTCCGGCGATCCCTTGCGTGTCGCCCTCGGTGACGAGGGTGGCCGGAACGGTGCCGGCCGCGAGGGCGGCGCGCATGTCGCGAACGTGAACCGAAGCGGACGACATGGCCTCGAGCGCGCTCCGAGTGCGCCGCAAAGCAGTATACTGAAGGAAGGCGGCCTTCAAATATGCTATAAATTGAAAATCTATTCAGTCGTGGTATAGTGCGCGGATTTCCGGCCGCCATGGAGTCCCTCATCGGAACTGTCCTGGCCACCTTCCAGAAGGCCAGCTCAATTAAAACCGGCAACGCCAGTCACGAGTTCGAGCTCAGGTTCTCCGAGATTCAGGGCGAGCTGTTCGTGGAGGTAATCCGCAAGCTGCTCGAGCTGAAGGACGCCGCCGGGGCCTCGGACGGCCTGGTGGAGGCGGCGACCGTTACCGAGTCGGTTTCCAAGATGATGGAGGGCGGGCAGATAATCAGGTTCATCACGTTCAAGAACGGGAAGGCCGTCGGCGACGAATACTACGAGAAGAAGCGGCTCGCCGCGGCGTCCGTTCACGGGGAGCGCTACAAGGCGGTCCTCTCGTCGGAGACCCCGCGCGGTCCGTACAGCGCGGCGGACTCCGTCGTTCGGATAAAGGCCCGAGTGTCGTTCGTGCTCCGGATCAACGGACTCCGGTGGCGCGCCGACCTGACCGCGGCCAAGATGCTGGAGGGAACCAACTCCGAGAAGGGGATCATGCCCCTGATCGGCCAAATGTTCAAGGGGAAGAACCTCAGTCCGCAGAACTTCATCAAGAAGCTCGAGATAAATCCCGACAACGTCGACTCCCACCGAAAATACGGGTACGAGATGGAGCTCGAGTACCTGGACGACCCGAAGCGGCTCGACTCCAAGGCGGTGATGGCCGCCGCGCAGCACATGCTCCAGCTGACCGACCCCAAGTTCTACCAGAACCAGGAGTTCCAGCGCAAGGTTTACTTCATCGCCAGCTTCCTCGGCCTGCCGCCCGGGCTCCTCAAGAAGTACGAGAACGATTTCGGGCTGAAGAAGCTGGCGCCCGCGGTGCGCTCCCTGACCCGCACCGAGTACCGGAGCATCTACCCGGCCCTGGGGTACCTGGTGACCTTCAAGGCCCACGGGACCGCGGCCTTCGCGGTCATCGCGGGCGGCAAGCTGTTCGTACTCGCCGAGAACCTGACCGAGTACGACCTCCCGGCGTCCGCCAAGCGCCCGGAGATGTTCAAGACGGTGACCATTGCGCAGTGCGAGGCGATGCCGGGGGCGCCCGGGACCGAGCACGGGGACCTCCTGGTGTACGACAACATAATCGTCAAGGGCGTTCCGACCCTGCGCTCGGGAATTGAGGAGCGGTACAAGCACAACGCCGGCATCGCCGAGCTGATCAACGCGTTCGCCATATCCGGGACCGCGGTGGCGAAGCCGTACTGCGTCCTGTCCTCGTCGGACGCCGGCGACATGGAGAAGACGTTCAGGGAGGCGTACGCCCTGATGCCGGAGCGCCCGCGCGACGGCATAATCATCAACACTCCCCACCGCGAGTGGACCGCGGCCGACATCATCTTCAAGTGGAAAACCGAGCACACCATCGACTTCCTCGCGAGGGAGGCGAAGCCGGAGTGGCTCGAGGCCCTGGGCGTTGCGGCGCCCAAGGCGGCGCCCGGCAAGCCCCGGAAGAAGGCCTTCTTCCTGTTCGTGGGGATCTCGTCGGAGATGTACGACCGAATCAACATGGTCAGGTGCCCCGGGTACTCGGAGCTGTTCGGGACGCAGCAAAACAGCGGCAGCTACTCGCCGATCCAGTTCTCGCCCCCCGGAGCCCCCCTGGCGTACGTGTACTTCCACGACGAGGTCGCGGGCTCCATCGACGGCAAGGTCATCGAGCTCCTGTGCGTGGGGAAGTGCGAGGGCGGGGACCTGCTCGAGTGGCGCTTCGAGCGGGTGCGCGAGGACCGCGCGCGGGAGATCAAGCGAAGCTACTTCGGCAACGACTACCGCGTGGCGGTGCTCACGTGGATCGTCTCCTCGGTCGATCCCTTCCCGTTCGAGGAACTGTGGAAGCCCAGCTCCTCGTACTTCGCCACGCAGAAGCTCAGCATCTACAACACCCAGACCGCGTGCATGTCGTTCGTCAAGAGCCGGCGCATCCAGTCCCTGCGGTCGGTCGACAACCCGCGGAAGCCGCCGCAGTGGGTGGCGGACATGGCCGCCGGGAAGGGCCAGGACCTGTTCCGCTACATTGAGGCGGGCGTTGCCAACCTGCTCGCCGTGGAGAGGGACAGCGCCGCCCTGGCCGAGCTCATTCGGCGGCGCTTCGACTCGCGGCGCTCTGCCGCGCGCCACGCGCAGAAGCCGATGCGGCTGTTCACCCTCCACGTCGACCTGAAATCCCCCTGGGCGGAGCTCAAGGCGGGCTCGGACCGAATGCGGGTCCCCGCGGTGGACCACATCGTGATGAACCTCGCGCTGGACTACTTCACGGACACCCTGGACAGCCTGACCAACCTCCTCGACCTGTTCGCCGCAATGGTTCGGCCGGGCGGGAGCGTGGCGTTCCTCGTCCCGTACGGCGAGCGAATTCACGCGAAGCTCGCCGGGGTCCGGCCGGGGGAGAGCTGGGACTTGCGCCAGGACGAGGCGGTCAAGTACTCGATCCGCCGGATGTACGAGTCGGAGGAGCTCCAGGACGTGGGCCAGAAGATTGCGGTGCGGCATCCGTTCAGCGACGGCGCGTACTACGAGGAGTTCCTGGTCAACACTGAGTTCCTGACTCGGCAGATGGTCGACCTGCGCGGCTTCCGCAAGGAGATCGTCGTGGGCGTGGACGCCCACATTTCCGAGTTCGAGAGCTCCGGCGGGCGCCGCGAGGCAGTCTCCGCCATTGACCGCGAGTACCTCGGACTGTACGCCGAGGCCGTCTTCGTCCGGCCGCGCGGCGCCGCCAAGTGAGGCACGCGCAGGCGCGTTTTTTCCTCGCCAAGATACTGCCGCCACGCCGAGCCAAAAATGAACTCCGAGCTTCGCACCGCGCTCATCGTGGTCCTGGTGATCATTCTGCTGGGCGGAATCTACATAGAGTGGGCGATTCACGCAATGACCGGGTTCTACGTGAATCCCCTGAGGTGGGCGGCGTTCAACATCGATTACGATCTGACTCACTGAGGCGTCCGCATGAGGCGTTCGCATGAGGCGGCGCCGTTTTTGTCCGAAAAAAGTGGCGCCGCCTCACACGTCGCCGTACACGCGGGGCCCGACGCGCTGCTTGGTGTGGGAGCCGTCGCTGTACACGCCCGGGGTTCGCAGCGCGCGCATGTCGAAGCGCCGAGTGACGTTGCCCAGCTCCAGGCTCTTGGTCCCCAGGGAGTCGCGTATGTCGCGGTCGTGCTCGCGCATGTTCAGCACCTGCCAGAACGGAATGCTGGGGTAGCGCTGGGAGCGGGTGCTCGCCGGAACGCGGGAGCGGCGGGCCGCGTCGGCCCCCATTCCGCGCCGCTTCGTGGTCTCGGGCATCCCGTCGATCGGGCACGCGAACGTTTGCGCGGCGAAGCTCGAGAACTCCTCGAACTCCCTGGTGCCGTCGTCGTCGTTTTGCTCGCCGAAGTCCTCGCCCGCCGGGTCCCCCGTGGCCGGGGGCGCGGAGCCCCGCTCCATGAGGTCGCCAGTCATTCCCGCGTAATTGGCCGGCGCCGCGGTCATTCCCTCGCGGGCCGCGTAATTGGCCGGCGCCGCGGTCATTCCCTCGCGGGCCGCGTAATTGGCCGGCGCCGCGGTCATTCCCTCGCGGGCCGCGTAATTGGCCGGCGCCGCGGTCATTCCCTCGCGGCCCGCGTAATTGGCCGGCGCCGCGGTCATTCCCTCGCGGCCCGAGCCGTTGAGCTCGGCGACCCGGCGGACTCGCGGATCGCTCAGCGCGGAGCCGCCGTCGCCGGGGCCCGGAATGTCGGTTCCCGGGACCCGCGCGTTGACGTGGGTGTAATCGTCCAAGTAGGCGGCGGCCTCCCGGCGCCCCATGTCAATCGGGAAGCCGTCCAGGAACGCGCGCCCGCCGGGCCCGCACGCCGGCTCGCGCACCGGAAGGACGTCGTCGACTTGGACCTGGAGCGACAGGGGGTCGTAGGCGCGGTCGTTGTTGAGGCCCACGCCGTGCGCGACCGACTGCGAGTAAAACGCCAGCAGGGGGTAGTCGTCCCCCCCGTCAACCAGCGAGCCCACCGGCAGCCGCGCGCTCTTGGTGATGACGTCGTTGGACTCCTCGATGATGTGGCGCTGCTGGCGAATGAATTCCATGTTCAGCCGTCGCACCTCGTTGTAGGCCTCGAGGCCCGAGTCCCCGTTGAGGCGCTGGAGCATCGGGTCGGAGTCGAACACCACGTGCCCGAAGTGGAGCTCGAACTTCCGGACGTTGTCCAGCAGGCCCGTCAGGGCGCACCGCCGGCCGGGACTGTCTCGGAAGGACTGGCCGATCACGCCCCGCAGGTAGGCGACGTTCCGGGCCGAGCGAAATATTCCGAGGACCCGGCTCCTGAGTGATTCAATGGGCCGAAGCCCGAACAAGTTTGGCTGCGCCATGTCTTCCGCTTTTCTTCGCGACTCCGGCGAAGCGCTCTACTACGGGGCGGCCAAAAAGTTCCGAGTCCGCGAGCCGGCCCGCTCGCCGGCTCGCGGACCGGATTAGACGGACGCCCCGACAAGAAACAAGAGCGGGATCATGGCGGGCCGAACCTTCACCAAGACGTCATTCGGACTGGTTCTGTGCCGGCGGCTGCCGGGAAAGGAGCCGCAGGCGCTGCTGGTTCAGGGCCGGAACTCCCACGCGTTCGTGGATTTCATCCACGGTCGGTACCGCACGAGGACCGAGCGGGTCCTCGTCGCCCTGCTGTCCAACATGACCGCGAATGAGATCCTGGACGTGTACTCGTGCGACTTCGAGCGCATGTGGGACCGCATTTGGATGGGCAGTCGCTCCGGGATGTTCACCGCCAAGCGCGTCAAGTTCGAGAACCTGTTCACCGCCGCGGACCGGGGGCTGGCCCTGCGCGCCCTCATCGACAAGATCCAGGTGGTTGGCGTTCATCCCTGGGGCTTTCCCAAGGGCCGGAAGGACTTCGAGCACGAAACTGACCTGGAGTGCGCCCTTCGGGAGACTGAGGAGGAGACCGGGATCTCTCCGCGCCACATCCAGATCGTCCCCGGCTACACCTTCACTCACAACGAGCAGGTCGAGTCCGTGACTTACATCCAGAAGTTCTACTTCGCGGTGCCGCACTCAACCAGGGGGGCGTCGCTGCTGATGGGGAAGCGGCCTTACTGCTCGATGAAGGGGGTGAGCGGGGTCCGCGAGACCCGCGACGTCGCCTGGATCGAGCCGAGCACCGCCAGGCTGATCAGTCCCGCGTGGATAGCCGACCTCGCCAAGCGCGGGTCTCGCGTAACAAAGCTTTACCTTAACGGCAATTTGGTTCCGCCCACCGTGATGCAGCGCGCCCCGGCAATATGCGCCACCACGCGGGATTTTCGCAACGTGCGCGCGGCCCTCAGCCGGCGCGACGACGATCCGAATTCTTGCGTCCTGTCGGGGGTTCCTCTGAGCGTGATGATGAATTTCATTGGCAGCTCGAGGCCGCCGTCTCCGCGCGAAAACGCTCCGCCGGGCCTGCCTCCGCGCGAAAACTCTCCGCCGGGCCTGCCTCCGCCGGGCCTGCCTCCGCCGGGCCTGCCTCCGCCGGGCCTGCCTCCGCCGGGCTTATCTCCGCCGGGCCTGCCTCCGCCGGGCCTGCCTCCGCCGGGCCTGCCCTCAGAACAGTGTGTACCGCTCAATAAGCATTGCAATGAGCACGTCGTGAACGGTCTGGGCGATGAATAATTTCGCGTCGGCCCTGGTTATGCTCTGGAGGTCGGCGCCAATGCGCGCGGCGGACCCGATTCGTCGGGCGGCGCGCAGGACGCGCGCGCCGCGGGCGTCGGCGCCGGTGTAGATCCACGAGGCGGGCTCGAAGTCTCGAGTCTCCGTCGAGCCCGGGAACAGCTCGGGGTCGTGGAAGCGCCGGCACCCGCCCCCGCATTTCGCGCGCCCGCAATCGAGGACGCGCCCGCCCCCGTCAATGGACCCGAGGCTCCCAATGAGCACCGAACCGCCCAGGCGGAACGCGAATTTTTTCCACTGAGGTATGAAGTAGAGGTAGGGCCCGTAGATGTAGGCGACGATGTCGGCCCGAGTGGTCAGGTCGTCGGGCACCCAGATCGCGAGGAGGTGGTGCTCCGAACTGTCGCACACCCGGGTTTCCTGAAAATTTCCGTCAATTACCAGACGCTCCTCAACGGTCTCCAGCTTTTTGTGGAGGTCGGCGACTGACTGCTTGGCGGCCATCAGCTCCTCGCGCTCGGCCTTTCCGAGCTCGCCCGCGCGCCCCGCCAGCTCCTCGATCCGGGAGACGCTTAAAAAACTCATTGCGCTGTCCTTGGCGCATTGGCGGGCAATGTTCATTCTCCGGCGTCCCGCCTAATACGGCGAGGGCGGCGCGCCGCTCGCCTCGCTCGCCTCTCGCGCGCCGCTCGCCTCGGCGAGGGCCGCGAAGTGCTCGAGGAGCTCGAGGCGGCGCGCGGCCTCGACGTCTTTCTTGATGTCGGCGATGTGCTCCTCCGCGGTCTTCTTCGCCGCCTGGAATTTCTCCTCCTCCTCCTTGAGCATCTTCCGGCACTGCTGCTTGTACTCGTTCATCTTGTCCGCCTTCCAGTGAACGTGCTTGTTGATCATGAGCTGCCGCTCGAGGGTCACGAGGTAATCGACCTGCCACTCAATGAACTCCTCGCGACTGCTCCACTGCGCGCCCCCTGGGCGCTTCTGGACCTTCTCCATCCAGCGGCGGAACGCGCGAGTGTCGTACTTCCTCAGGTGAACGATCCACCGGAAGGGAACCGGGAAGCTCTCGCGAAAGTCCTTGTACTTTTCCTTGAGCACGTCGTAGAGGTCGTCCATCTTGTCCTTGTCGTACCTGGCGTGCTCCAGCGGGAACACCTTCGCGTCCTTGCAGTCCTTGTATATCGCGTCCGCCATGTTGATGATCTCGCTCAGGGTCCCGCTGGATCCCACCCGGACGTCGTCGTTCTCGATGTAGGTCTCGGTGTGGATGACCTGGGTTCCGTCCGGCCTCGTTTCGTAGCGCTGCTTGGGCTCGGGGGGCGGGCGATGCTTCGCGTCGCGGGCCGCCATTACTGCGGGTCGGGTATTTTGACGACGAGCGAATCAAACGGGCGGTCGTCGAAGTTCACTGAATGGACCGCGCCTCCTGCCAATACGCGACGCCGGCCGGGGTCGCGCGCTCCGCCGGGGTCGAGTCGGACGCGGTCGAGCGGCGCGACCGCGGCCGCGATCGAGGCCTCGACCGCGGCCCGGCTCGCGGCCGGCGCCGCCGGGTCAGTCCCGTACCGGACGGCCAGTTGCGAGCCGGGGAGGCCCGCGCTCAGTCCCCACGCGGCGAACAACTTTCTCATGCTGCCGGCGTCGTGCGCCATCCTCACGCGGAGAAGGGGGTCTTGAGCTCCTCTATTCTCCTACAGATAATGTCGTAAATGTAGGAAATAATTGCGTCGTCAGTTATGAGGCCGAGGTCGATGTTGACCACCACCTCGGTCGAGGAGGGGGGGTTCTTGAGCACCGCGGCGTCGAAGCCCGCCATTCGCACTCGGCGGTAGACGTCCCTCTTTTGCGACAAATTGAGGGCGTCGACCTCATCGCATATGAACCGCTTCTTCCGGCGCGCAGTGAGGGCGCTCGACATCGTTGCAACTTGTCGTGTGATAACAAGCCGCGCATCCCGTCAATTGAGCGACGCCCTCGCGATGGACCGCGTGTGCCCGAAATGCGGCAAGCTTTTCGCCCAGCCCTGCAAGCTCCGGCCCCACCTGGCGCGCAAGACCGCCTGCGACGCGTCGCCAGCGAGCGCGCACGGCCGGTGGAACTTGGACGGGGTGACTCGGCAGCTCGTGAGCGACTGCCTGCTTCCCCTGGGAGATCCCGTGTGCGCCGCGGAGCTCGCGGGCGCGGGCGTGGAGCTCGCGGTCACGGGCGCGGCGCTCCGAGTGATCGCGAACATGGCCGACCTCATCCTGCGCCAGCCCGGAAACGCGACCATGCGGGTGTCCGACGGCACCATCATAACATGGAGCGGCGAGGCCTGGACAGTTCCCGAGCCCCAGCACGACGCCCTGATGGACCTGCTGGACGCGGGGGTCCGCCTGTACCGCGAGCGCGAGCCGGTGGGCGAGGCGGTGGGAGTCCCGTACGGGACTCCCCGATTTGCCGCGTTCATAAAAATAGCCAGGGAAGTCCGGCGCCTTCAGTCGTCCGACGACGTCTACCAATGCGTTCCGCTGATCAAAAGCGCGGGCTGATTAGCTCGCGCCGGCCATGAGTCGCCAGATGTTTTTGTGGCTCGCGATCTCGGCCGCCGACATGGACGCGAGGTCGGTCACGGCCGCCATGCTGTTGCAAACGCTGACGGCGAGCATCTCCAGCATCTCCAGCGCACTCACCTCGACCGCGCCGTCGACCGCGCCGCCGGCCTCCACGAGGCCGGCGCCCGGGTACGTGGAAATCGCCGACCGCCGCCACGTTCCGACCAGCGACTCCATTTTTATCATCTCAAAGATCGAGACCGGGCGCACGCCCGACTCCCCGAACGGCTCCGGCCCCACCCACGCGGCCCCGGCGGGATCGGTCACCACCGTCGGGCTCTTAGGCGCCGCGGCGTCCCCCAGGGCCAAGACCTCCCTTCCCGCGAGCAGGGCCTCGAAGAACCACACGTGCGACGACTGGGGGTGCCTCACGGAGAAGAGCTCGCCGCGCTTCGCGATGAGGGCGCCCACCTCCTCCACGAGCGAGGCGAGGCGCGCGCTCGCGGGGGGGCGCCTCGCCTCGACGACGCGGTAGGTCGTCATGTCGCGCAGGCGCGGCTCGTACAGGTTTCCCGCGGTGACTATCTCGCACTTGAATGCGGCGTGGTGCGCCCGGCTCACCAGAACCGGAACCATCTGCCCGAGGATCACTCCCTCGGGCGGGTTGACGAGGACCACCACGCTGGTGGGCTGGGGCAGGGCGCGGACCGCGCCAGGCGCCGACTGGTCGGGGTTCTTTCGCAGCAGCATCACCTGGCTCTCGGTCTTGACTGCGCGAGCCATGACGATCCCGCCCTCGCTCTCCGCCAGCACCCGCGCCTCGAAGTCCACGTCGATGTAAGAGGCGCTGTCCATCGCTATCGTACAATCCCCCACGTTTTCGACCGCCGTGATCTCCATAATGAAGTGCCCCTTGTAGTTCCGCCCCGCGTAGATCTGAGAGATCAGGCGCCTCACGTTCTCGAGGTAGTTCCCCACGCAGAACCTGATGGGATCGCCGGGGACCTCGATCCGCTCGCGGCGGTGCCAGAACCTGAACTTGATCATGGCCGCGGGTCGTACATATATCAGGGGCATTAACTATTCAATTAAAAGCGGGAGCCTCAGGGGGCGACCGCGTCGGCGTTCATCGGCCACCAGGACCCCGCGTCGGGCGCCCCCTCCGTCCCGAACTCGCGGCGCTGCCGGGGGCCCTCCGGGCCGCGCGAGTCGGGCTGGACCGGGCGCCCCTTGATGCCCCGCGCGGTCCCGTGCTCGCGCACGCGGTAGCGCGGAATCCGCTCGTTGAACAGGTAGAACCACCGGAGGCCGCCCGGGGTCCGGCGCGCGGCCTCCTCCATGTGCACCAGGCGCAGGAACAGGGCCGCGCAGGCGGCCTTGATCTTGGTCGGGCCCGCGCGCGCACCCGCGGGCCCGGCCGCGGGCCCGGCCGGGTAATTGAGTCCGCGGAGCTTGCACATGATGCAGTCCAGCTCGTTGCGGGGCCGCGTGGAGCACACCGCGCCGCGCGCCAGCATTCGGACGTCCCGAATGTTCTGAGTCCGGATGACGTCCAGGGGCGGTCGGATCTTGAACAGGCGCTTGCCGCCGGACGAGGGAATCGTGGACTCCGCGTACCCAATCACCACGCGGTTCTCCTTGGCCCGCGCGTACCGCGCCCCGTCGATCCCCAGCTCGACCCACGCGGTCCCGCTGAACACCTTTATGCTGCGCGCCGCCACGTACCCGATGAACCGGCGACTGCGTATCTTGTCGCTCAGCCGGCCGCCGACCGACTCGGAGTCGAAATGGACGAGGTTGTCGGGCGTCAGCAGGACGAGCATGCGCTCGTACAGGGCGATGAGCTTCTGCACCGGCTTGGTGAGCTTGATGCTGGCCTCGACGATCATCTGGAGAACATCGAAATGGAAGTCGGCGTCGAACTCCCTCAGGGCCTCCTCGATGGGCGTCGCGGTTCCGCTGAACTTGGTTTCCAGGACCGCGAGGAGGGTCTTGGTAGTTTCCTCCCTCATCTGCTCCTTCACGTACTTGGATATGTCGATCCGACTGACGCCGGACTCGGCGGCGTCGAAGTTGTAGTAGGACCCGTAGTCGGGCCGGCAGTAGTTGGGGACCGGCGCCGGCCCGCTGGGGGCGCTCCCGGGCGCCGCGTCGCACGTGCTCCTGATGAAGTAGGGGTCCATGAAGCTGACCTCCGGGTAGTTGGACGTGCGCCCGTTGGTGAGCGCGGTCAGCGCCGCAACGAAGGCGTCGCGGGTCACCAGCGAGGAATCGAACACCGTGGGAACTCCCCCCCCGGCGAACGCCCCGAACATGTCGTCCAGCTTCCACACCGGGCGCAGCTCGAACAGCCGGCGGATCACGTCGATTATGGCGGCGTGCTCCTCGGTTGCATAGCCGAACGCCCTGAACGTGCTGGTGGATGTCGCCGGCAACTCGGGGGGACGGATCGCGTTCTTGCCGAACAGGGGGACCTCCGGATCATACTCGACCTCAGTCAGCGTGGACTTCGTCACGTAGGGGGGCTGGAGGGCGCGGTCCACGGCCCAGCGATTCCACTCCGCGTCGATTTGCTGTATGACCTTGTACTCCTCCATCTTGACGGCGTACCTGATGACCTCGGGGGCCTCGGCGGCGGGGCGGTCCGAGTACGTGGAGACGTAGACTCGGAACCGCACGTTCCGCAGGTCCTCCGGCAGCTCCGCGTGCGAGTCCTTGCGGGGCGCGCGCCCGGTGATCTGGATGAGGGCCGGAATGTCGGTGGCGGGGGACGTGACCTGAACCAGCCGCACTCCCTTGAGCGTTATTCCCTCGGAGATTATTCGACTGGCCACGAGAATCTTGACGTCGTACCCCTCGATGTTGTCCGGCGAGTTGAAGCGCTCGATTCCGGCGCGCATGTCTCGCGCGTCGATGTAGTAGTGGGCCATGGTGAAGCGGGCGGGGGCGAACACGTGCTGGGCCAGGTTCCTACTTCGGAGAGTGGCGCTGCGCGCATATCCCGCCTTGTTGGGCGCGCTGTCCGCCGGCGCGTCGTCCGCCGGCGCGTCGTCCGCCGGCGCGCCATCCGCGTCGTCCGCGTTGTCCGCGCCATCCGCGGGCGAGTCGTCCGCGCCACCCACGCCATCCGCGCCACCCGCGTTGTCCGCGTTGTCCGCGCCATCCGCGGGCGAGTCGTCCGCGCCACCCGCGAAGCGCACGGCGCGGCGCTGGCGGACGTGGTCCCGCCGCTGCCGCCCGCACACCGCGCACAAGGTGTCGGGCTTGGACTGCTCGCTCAGGTCAATAAACCCATTATACCGGAGCATCTCCTCGATCAGCATCACCCCGCTCATTCGGACCCGGTTGTGGTAGATCATCACCTTCCCGGTCTCGGAGCCGTTCCACTCAATCAGGTCGGACAGGACTTTCGCGTACTTGGTCGAGTACTTCTTAACGTTGTCGGCCCTCAGGAAGTCCCCGGTGAGGTGGGGATTGGTGGCGGGGTCGGCGACCGAGATCCCGTTCTCGTCCCGCCACTCGGCGGAAGCGTTCTCGATCGAGGCGTACACGCTGGCGACGTCGTCCACCCCGTTCGGAAGGGGCGGGCCGATGTCGTACAGCATGTAGGCCGACTGGTAGACGTTCAGGTTCTTTTTCTGGATCTCGGTCAGGTAGTCCTGCTGAATGTCGGTCATTGGGCACAGCGTGAACTTGAGGTAGTCGATCCCCGGGATCGACTCGCCCTCGTAGATCCGGTCGGGAAAGCCCGCGCTCTGGCCGGTTTTCGCGAAGACGACCGACACCCGCCCCGCCGACAGCCGCCCCAGGCGCTCGAGGGCTCCGGGGAGGAGCTCGGTCGTCCGCTTGCTCGTGTTCTCGACGAAGAAATCCTTTTTCACCAGCTTGGTGCCGTTTCCGGCGTCCAGCAGGTTGAGGACGTCAATGGCCTCGGTGGCCGATCCCTTGAGGGGGGTCGCCGACAGGAACAGGACCCGCGGCGCCTCGACGCCCAGGGCGTCCAGCACGTACTGAATCGCGAGCCCGTAATTGTTTCTGGACTGGATGTTGTAGATGTTGTGGGACTCGTCCACGACCAGGAACCCGTTGCGCAGGGACTCCAGGATCTCCCGGTCCACCCGCACGAGGCCCCGCTTCTCGAAGGCGTCGATCGACGCCACGAAGTCGCCGGCGTTCTTGTCGTCGTAGACGCTCTGGAGGTCGAACTTCTGCTCGTCGCCCGCGCGAGTTGAGCGCAGCAGGGCCCCGGCGAACTCGCGGTAGCCGTAGAAGGAGTAGAAGCCCCCGCGGCGCCGGTCCGTGAGGCGCCGGCGCAGGCTGCCAACGAACCCGCTGTACTGGCGGGCGGCGCGCTCCTTGTCGGTTCCCGCGGCCCCCAGGCCGTCGGTTCCGCGGGACCGGCGCAGGAACGCGCGAAGGCCCTTGAGCTCGCCCAACTCGGCCTCGCTCACGAATCCGAACTCCGGGTGGAGGATCATCTCGCTCTGGATGGTGTGCCGGATCGAGGGCGACGCGATGACCACCACGGCCGGGCGCTTCTGGATCGGAACGTCCCGCATTCGGTTGAGCTGCTTGATGAACTTGAGGGTGACCGCTATCATGAGGATGCTCTTCCCGGTGCCGGTGTTCCACTTCGCCTGAAGGCGCTTGATGGGCGACTCGGGCGACATGAGAACCTTGACGTAGGCCTGGTCGGAGTACAACTGGAGGCCGCCCGCGCCCCGCGCGCTGCTCGCGCTCACGAACCCGCGGGGGTCCGCGGAGTTTGCGGGGTCCGCGGAGTTTGCGGGGTCCGCGGAGTTTGCGGGGTCCGCGCCAGTCAGGTACGTGAACAATTCCTTGCGAGTTCCCAGGTCGAGCAGGAAGGCGCGCAGCGCCTGGTCGTCGGACGCGGGGCCCGGCACTGAGGGGTACGCCATTTTGCTTGTCGCCGCTGCTTCGCCTATACATGCGCGCGCAAACACCAGCCCGTATACAAAAAGGGCGCCGCCTCCGGCGCGGAACTTCGCTCAGCTGTCGTTGATCGACTGGATGAGCCGTTTGGTCTGCCCGTCGTCCTCGTCCTCGTCCTCGTCCTCGCTGTCGCTGTCATCGGATCCGCGTTTTTTCTGGGGCTTTCGCTTAACGAACGGGACCCGAATGGCCCCCGACTTGAATGCCTGGGCCAGAATAACAATGACGAGGACGAGGATGATCGCGCTGGCGATCTTGGGGGCCCGCGCCGGGAGGCCGGCGGCGCGAGACAGGAGGCTCGCTTTGCCGGGCGCCGCCGGCTCAAACATGTACCCGCTTTCGCTCATTCTGTTCGCGAGAGCTGTTCCCGCGTTCCGGGTGTTCCTTGATCCCGCCTGGTTTAAAAAGGAAGTAAATTTGGGGCGCCTGGCGCGCTCACATTGAGAGCGCCTCCTGAGCCATCATCTCCTGCTGCGCGCCCGGGTGCCCGCAGCTTCCGCCGTCACACGGGCTGCTGGCCATGGTCTCCATCATTCCCGAGCCGCCGCACGACCCGCAGCAGCAGTTGTCGCTTCCGTCGCAGGGCGCGCCGGCGGACTGCATGCCGGTGTTGAAGGATCCGCCGATCATGGACTCCGAGTAATTGGGCTCCATTTCGAGGCAGCCGTCTTGCTGGTACTGAGGACTCATGGGGTCGTGCGTCGGGCCGCCGGCGGCGCCCTCCCAGCCCAGGCCCGTGTTGGCTGAGGTGCCCGCGTTTTGTCCCCCGAAGTGCCAGTTGGGGTTGTTTCCCCCCATGGCGTTGCTCGCAAACTTCTCCTTCGAGGAATGGCTCTTGATGACGAAGATCATGATGACGATGGTCAGCACGGCCAGGACGATGACCCATTGCGGGACCGCCCGGGTCTGGGTTGCGTGCTGCTGGATGTTGGCTGATATGTCTGACATGGCTGCGGGTCGGCGCGAGTATACAGGGCCAGGAAAAAGGCCGGCAGAAATTTGGCGAAATTGTAAAAATAGCGGAGCGTTTTCGGCCCCAGCAATTCGCCGGCGCACTCACCGGCGCGCAACTCACCGGCGCGCAACTCACCGGCGCGCAACTCACCGGGCTGCTGACCATTTAGTGGCACGAGCTGACGCCGTTTCCGCTGAAGTTAGACGACGTGGGGTCGTAAGGGCTGACGTCCCCGTACGGGCCAACGTTGGCCGACGTCCCCGCGTCGTACCCCCCGCCATGCGCCGGGTTCGGGTTGTTTCCCCCCTGGGTGTTTCCTACGCCGTAGGACGACTCTGCGGAGGGTCCGCCGAGCAACTCGTTGGTGTACCCCTCCTTGCCATTCGTGAGCTTCTTCACCTCCGTCGACAGCTTGGTGCGGTAGTGGTACGCGAGAACCAGGACGACCACGAGGACCAGGGCGATCACCAGGCCCCTCTCGTTTTCCTTGGCCTTCTGCGGCAAATTGTCGAGTGCTCCGCCGAACATGATTGCGGTTGTGGTATAACAGGCGCCGGAAAAAAAATTAAATTGAATACCCGTCGTAATTATAAACGCAGATCGCTCGGGCCTCCCGGAATCATGAAGGTGTACTTGCGCGCCGCGATGAACGTCGCGCTCGCGCTGAAACTAAGGGGCTTCTCGGTTGGCGGGGGCTGGACGGAGGGCGACGAGGACGAGGCCGCCGTGCTGCGGGACTTTCAGTCCACCGGGCACGTCGAGGTGATCGGGACCCGCCCCGGGCGGGGGCGGGCCATTGAGAAGGCAGTCTACGTTATTCTCGACGCCAGCCAGGCCCCCGCCCGGCACAAGAACGACTTCGAGAGCCTGATGAACTCCGTGCTCTCGAAAAACAAGAAGGACCTCCACGAGCTCGTCCTGGTCAGCACCGCGGAGGTCCTCGCGAAGAAGAACATCATCGAGTGCTTCCTGGCCATAAAGGGGCCCGCCTTCCTGCTGCCGGTTCCGCTGGTTGTGTTCGCCAACCCGATCGTCAACCACTGCATGGCGGCCAAGCACGAGATCGTCGCCAAGAAGGACATCGACATTGGCGAGTGGCTCCACCTCCAGAGCTCGAACTACCCCAGCATCGGCCTGATTGAGCCGCAAGTTGTTTGGGCCGGCGGGCGGCCGGGGGACTTCCTGAAGGTCACTCGGATGTCGGAAAACGCCGGGACCGTCCCGACCTACTTCCACGTCGTGTAGCGGCGCTCGCCGCTTTTTTCGCCGAAAAAAGCGCCTGGCCCCTCAGGCCGAAGTGTTGGTCTCGAGAATTTCCTCGATCCGCTGCCTGGTCTCCGCGACCTCCCGGAAGAACGGCTCGATCCTTGGGTACACTTCCTCCTCGAGAAAGTCCGGAGCGGGGGGCTGCGGGACGTAGCAAACCTCGAGCAACTTCCACGGAATGATACCGATGAGGTTGTGGACGTCGCGCCGGTCGGCCGGGTCGCCGCCGATCTGCGCGATCAGGTCGGCGCCGGCGTCGTCCTCCGAGTAGGCGGCGCCCAGTTGCGCCGCGGTCGCCGGCTCGCGGTACCGGACCTCGACCTCGCCGCTGAACAGCAGCTCGAGGAAGGCCTCGAACTGCTCGAAGCTGGCCGCGCCGAGGTCGGCCAGCCCCGGAATCGTCGCGCTGGTGGTTTCCAGGCCCAGGACCGCGAGCGGGTCACTTGCGGCGCGCGCCGAGTCCTCGCACTCGCCCGCCGAGTCCCCGCGCTCGTCGCCCGCCGAGTCCCCGCGCTTGTCGCCCGTCGAGTCCCCGAACGCGCGCTTGCCGCCCGCGGCGCCGGCGCTCCGGTACACGTCCATTATCCCCCAGGCCACCGCGGAGCCCCATGTCGAGCGCTCGCGGTGGTGGGAATAGAACCGGCTGCTCCCCAGCTGCGCGAGGGAGCAGCGCCGGAACACCGCGTCGACGAACAGGCCCGCGTCGACGACGGGAGACACGCCGATGGCCGACAGGACCTGGGGAAGGTAGAGGGACGGCAGCACTCCCTTGGGCTTGCGCTTGTAGGGGCACTTGCACTCGATCGACGCAATGATCGTTCCGTGCCAAGTGGGCGACGGGTCGTCCTCGGTGACGAGGCGAGTGACGAAGTCCCCGGGCGCGCCCGAGCGCCGCTCCATGCGGTACATCAGCGACGCGTACCCGTCGGGGCTGTTGTGGTGCTGGCGGCCGGTCGGGATGCAGGCCTCGGTTCCGAGCACGGTCGTCATGCAGTTGATCTCAATGAACCTGGTTATCAGGGGCTCGAACATCTTCCCCCACTCGCACGGGGCCTTGAAGCCCCAGGGGGGCTTTCCGCCAGTCACCGCAAACATTTGCGACTGGACCTTGTCGTTGAGGAGGGCCTTCCGGTCGCGGTACGGATTCATCCCCATCAGGGACGAGAGGTCGGAGCCGCCCACGCTCCGACTCCGCCACATGAGCCACTCGTCGGTTCCCTGCTTCGGCCCGGTCGACCGCGCCTCGAGAAATTCCCGAATGCGCCGGTTGTCTCGGCCCGCGGGGCCGCCCTCGCGCCTGATCAGCTCCAGCGCGTCGTCCGTCGCCCGGCGGAGCTTGCCGATTTTCGCCAGGTGCTCGTCGAAGGCGGAAATCTTGTCGGCCATCTCGGCGGAAATCGCGTCAGTCGGTCAGGACTGAGGCGGCTCGCTCGAGGAACGCGGTGAACTCCGCAAGGTTTTTGTTGTATTCGTCGAGCAGGGGCTTGAGCTCTCTCTCTCTCTTTGTCGTGCCTTCAATTTCAATTTCGGACCCGAGGACCGCGTCGATTTCGCCCGCGCTGGCCGAAACCGGCGCGGCGAGTTCGCCCGCGCTGGCCGCGGGGCCCAGGTCCCCGACGTCGAGACGATCGAGGCCCCCGACGCGGTCCCGGACCCCCGCGAGGCAGTTGATCTCCTCGGCCAGCACCGCGATCGTCTCAACGTCGGGGACCTCCCCCTTCCCCATGCGGCGGAGCACCGCGGTGGCGCCGGGCTCCATCACGTAGCCGGTCATCGGCGATTTCGCGATGACGTCCGACAGGGTTTCCGCCGCCTGCCGGAGGCGCCCCCGGGAAATGACCGGCAGGGCCGCCGCGAGCTCCGAGAACAGCTCGCCCTCGGGGACCCTTTTCCCCGAGCGCCTCCCCGCCGCCCGGAGAGCGGCGGCCCGCTGCTCAACAACGAACTCGCCCCACCCGTCCACGCGGCGCCGCGCCCCGCCGTAGGTCAGCGACAGGGCGCTCTTGGGGATCATGTCCTTTTTCGCCGGCGGCGGGAGCGAGTCGCACGCGGGGCGGATCCAGTGATAAACTGCTCCAGCGAATCGGGGCCGGGGGTCGCCATCTTGCGCGATCAATAGAGGCAATATACGGGCATGTTATATTGCCATATGAACAATGGAGGGCGCCGCGCCGGAAGTCAAAGCGAGCGGGGGATCGGCCAGCGCGCCCGCGCTGGACCACGTGCGCACGGCCCCCACTGAGTGTAAAAACAACTCAACGGGGCCGTGCGCCACGGATTTTGTGATAAGCGAGCTGTTCGTGAGCATTGGGAAGCCGGAGCCCGCGAGACCGGAGGACCGGGCGAGGGCCCTGGCCGAGGCCGCCGGCCGCCGGTGCAAGAACAGCGAGGTCTGCCTGCTGTCCAAGCTCATCATCGAGTCCAAAAACTCCGCGGTGGTCAGCCAGGCGAAGAAGGACCTGGTCACCAAGTACAAGCCCAAGGGCCCGCGCGGCACCAAGAAATGGACGTCCAACATTGAGCTGGACGCGGTCCTCGCCGACTGGAAGAAGGAGTTCGACGGCCTGTACGCGTACTCGTTTTGCACGATCGACTTCGCCAGGATCGGCGGGTCCCTGGCCAAGGCCCCCGTCCGCCGCCTCATTGAGCGGGGCTTCACCCACCTGGCGTGCATCGTCAACACCGACACCAGCACCGGCCCGGGCCAGCACTGGGTGTGCGTGTTCGTCGACGCGCGCGCGCCGGCCGACGGCGACCAGCCGTGGACCGTGGAGTTCTTCGACTCGGCGGGGTCGCCCCCGCAGCGCGAGATCGTTCGGTGGATGGAGGAGACCAAGAAGGACGTGGAGGCCCTCCGCGCGACCGACGACCTGGTGAAAACGATCGCGGTGACCGACGTCGAGCACCAGAAGCACAACACCGAGTGCGGCCTGTACGCGCTGTACTACATTCGCCGCCGGTGCGAGGGCCACCCCCACACCGTGTTCGTCGACGGCCCGGTCATCCGGGACGCGGAGATGGTCGAGTTTCGCCAGCACGTGTTCAGCGGGGGCGACTGACCGCCGCATCTCGCCGGCGATGACCGCCGCCGAGTTTTTTCCGAGTTTTCCGGGGTTTTCGCGCGAGTAATAGCGACGAACCGGCTCGGCATGTCTCCCGAGTACGAGTCCAACTTGCTGGCGGCGGCCTGCCTGGTCCTGGTCCTGATCGTGTGCTTCATGCTGGTCAGATTCTACTCCAACAAGAAGGGCGCCGATTCTACCAAGGAGGGGTTCGGCCGCTTTCCGTCCACTGCGTGCAGCTCGGAATGGCTCCACGTCAGGGGCAACAACTGCGTGGAGAATCCCAACTTGCGGCACCCCCTGATTGTTGACGGGCCCCGCGACGTTTTCGACGGCCGCTGGACCACCGCGGCCGGCTGCTCGCGGGTCGGCGCGTGAGCGCGAATTTTCCGGGCCTTAATACTCGCCAACTTTGCCCACTCGAGACCCGCGAAATGTACCCGATCATTGCAATACTGGTGGTGACCCTGCTCGTGGTCTTTTTGGTGGAGCTGATTCGCGAGGAGCCCGCGGCGCGGGAAAATTACCAGTCCCCGCGCCTCAACGACATGCCGGCGCCCGCCGGAGTCGGCGGGGGCTTCTCGGTGTCCTACCCGTCCCTGCGGGGGGGCCGGCGCCGGAGCCCAGTGATATCGTACACCGACGAGGCCGACGCGTGGGCGATCGCCGGCCTGAACGCCAACGCCGACAACTACTCCGGGGTTTACGCGCGGGACGGACCCACCGAGCGCCCCGCGTACGGCTGCGGCGCGTCCGTGCGCGGCGCGTCCTACGGGGCGACCGGGTACTCCACTTACGCCGACTACGCGGCGCAGGGGGTCGCGCCGCGGGGGGGCGCGCCGCTGATGGAGAGCGACCGGTACAAGCCCTTCTCAACCAGCAACCACCCCGGCGACCCCGGCAGCTACGGCTGGAACGGGCCCTCGACGCAGCCGCTGTCGCCCGAGGACGAGGGCATCGCGGCCAAGTGGATAACCCCGCCGGTGGCGGTCGACTGGGAGGCCGCGCGGCGCGGCCCGGACGGGACTCGCGCGGTCGACTACTCGATCGAGGGCGGCGCCACGACCGGGGCCTCCCCGGTCCGGCGCTCCGAGCCGGACCACGACCCGCGCGTCGGGGCGTGGTGATTAGCGCGGCGATCCGCGGCGATTTGCGCGACGGTCCGCGATGATCCGCGCGGGCTCATTTGAAGACATTTTTTGTTATCATCAGACCGGACAGCAGAGCCATGGCGTCGCGCATGACGATATCCTCGGGGGAGGAGGCCCTCCAGAACAAGGAGTGGGTCGCCGGGTCCTGGCGCCACACGGACCCGGTCCCCATGCTGCTGGTCGCGGACGGGCAGTACAGCATGCGCGAGAGCGCCAGCGCGCACTCGCCGGCGCAGCTCCAGATGTTCCTGGAGTACATCGTCAACGCGTCGGACCACCGCATGGAGTTTCCCGAGGTGAACCGGATCGAGGTCGCCCTCGACACCGACCCCGCCTCGCCCGACTACGGGGTCTTCGCGGTTCGAAACAACGGACCGGGCTTCTCCCTGACGCCCAACGACGCGGCGAGCGAAAAGGCCGGCCGTCCGGTGTACGACCCGGAGATCGCGCTCTACTGGCTCCACAGCGGAAGCAACGTCAAGAAGGCCGAGGAGTCGGTGAAGGGCGGGATCAACGGAATCGGCGCCAAGTTCGCCCGGGCCAACTCCGAGTGGCTGACCGTGGAGACGGTGGACGCGGCCCTCAAGCAGCGGTACTTCCAGCGCTACGAGAACGCCAGCCCGCTGCCGGCGGCCCTGGCGCCCTGCCGCTCCAGTCCCTTCACGCAGTTCCGCTTCCGCCCGCGCTACGATCGCTCGCACTACTGCGAGCCGGGCGGCTCGCCCGCGCCCGCGGACATGCTCGAGCTGGAGGGCTGGGTGCGCCTCCAGTGCGAGATGGTCTCGGTCTACCTGTGCGGCGCGGAGCGCGCGGGCGCGCGCGCCAAGCGCCCAGTGGTGGTGTTCAACGACCGGGAGTGCCGCTGCACCGGCCCCGACGACCTGGCCCTCCTGATGGCCCTGATGAGCGCGCCCGACCAGCCCGCGGAGGCGGCGCGCGCCGCGCCCGCGGAAGCGCCGCGCCCGCGCGTCACGATGGACGACATCATCGGCAAGCACGTGGTGCGGGCCCTGCCCACGGGCAAGGCCGGCGGCTTCCCCCTCCAGGTCGGCGTGGTGATCAAGGCCGCGCGCGACAAGTACGACAGCCTGGGGATCTTCAACGGGGTGATGAGCACCGAGGGAAACTACAACAAGTGGATCCGCGCCAAGATCGCCGAGGGGGTGCGGGCCTGCATCAAGACCAAGTACAAGAAGGCGGTCAAGCTCTCGCCCGACGACATCTGCCGCCACGCGTGCGTCGTGGTGTGCGGCCCGCTGCCGGGGGCGACCTGGGGCGACCAGAGCAAGAAGAAGCTCCAGGTCGCGCTGAAGGTGTTCAACGGGTTCGAGATCCCCGAGGCGGGCCTGAAGAAGATCACGGACTCCGTCGCCGAGGCCGTCTACCGGCAGATCGCCCCGCGCAGCGCGAAGGTCAAGATCGACAAGTTCGAGGCGGCCGACTGCAAGGACCCCGCGCGGTGCACGCTGATCCTTCCCGAGGGGGACTCGGCCCTCGGCATGGTGCGCACCATGCTGCTCGCCAAGGCGTTCCCGTGGCTCTCGCCGGAGTTCTACGCCACGCTGAGCCTGGGGGGCAAGCCCATGAACCTCCTCAAGAGCATGGTGACGATCAACAGCGGGATCTTCGGGAAGCGCGAGGTCCCCAACGAGCAGTTCAACAACAACAAGACGTTCACTGCGATCATCCAGGCGATCGGCCTGAGCTACGCCAAGACGTACGAGTCCGACGAGGAGTTCGCGACCCTCAAGTACCACCAGATCCTGCTGTGCACCGACCAGGACGTGGACGGGATCCACATCCAGGACCTGGTGCTGGTGTTCTTCGCGCGAATGTGGCCGGCCCTGCCGTTCCGGCGCGGGTTCTTCAAGGTGTTCAACACGCCGGTGGTGCGCCGCTACACCCAGGCCCTCCGCAGCGGCGCCGTGCTCGAGTTCTTCAGCGAGGCCGAGCACGACCGCTGGCTGGAGGCGTCGCGCGCGGCCGGCGACGGGCTGGAGGCCAAGTTCAAGCACGTCCACTTCTACAAGGGACTGGCCGGCCACAATCGCGACGAGATCAAGCGGATCGCGAAGAACTTCGACAAGTCGGTCCACACGTTCGAGGCGATGGACTACAAGAAGGCCCTGGAGCGGATCAACGTGTTCTACGGAAAGGACACCGAGATCCGCAAGGACGCGCTGCGCGTCCGCCCGCTCGTTCCGACCGACGCGCAGCTGCTGCGGATCCGCGAGACCGGGAAGATCGGCCTGGACTTCCACCTCAACACCAGCACCAAGGAGTTCATGGAGGAGTTCCGGAACATCTACGGGGTGTTCGACGGGTTCAAGACCGCGCACCGCAAGGTGCTGTGCTACGTCCACGGGCAGTCCTACACGAAGGAGCGCAAGGTGTTCCAGCTCACCGGCTCGGTGGCCGAGAAGATGTTCTACCACCACGGCGGGGCCTCGATGGACCAGACCATCGTGCGCATGACTCAGCAGATGCCCAGCAAGAACCAGTACCCGTTCCTGTTCCCCGACTCGAGCATCGGCAACGTCGAGGATGGCGGCGCGCGCGCCGGGCAGTCCAGGTACGTGTCGGTGCGGGCCCTGAAGTGGATCGAGTACGTGTTCCCCCAGGCCGACTGGGACCTGCTTGACGTGGTTGAGGAGGAGGGCGAGGAGGCCGAGGCCGTGTCGTTCATGCCGGTCCTTCCGTGGGCAGTGCTCGAGTCCAAGAACGCCCCCGGGACCGGCTGGGCCTACGAGATCCACGCCCGCGACCTCGGGTTCGTGGCCCAGGTGGTTCGCGTGCTGGTTGGCGGGGGCGACCCCGCCCTGGCCGAGTTCGCCCGCCGGCTTCACCGCGACATCAACGACCAGCGGCGAGTCACGCCCGAGATGCTCGCGGCGCCCGAGCTCCGGACCTACCTCCTGCCGCTGTCCAAGATCTACCGAAACGTCAAGCGCGTGGGCGGCGCCCTCGTCGCGATCCCCCTGTTCGAGTTCGTGGAGGAGCGCTCCGGCCGCGCGGTCCGCACCGTCATCGACGTCACGTGGCTGCCGCCCAGCCTGCCCCCGGTGACCTTCATCGCCAAGCTGGCGGACGAGCGGCACGCGGCGGCGCCGTTCCTGCTCGACGCGCCGCGCAGCCTCGACGCCGACCGGGTCCACGTGCGGATCCGCCTGCGCCCCGAGAAGATCGCCGAGCTCGCGGCGGCGCAGGCCCGGTTCGACGCGGCGGACCGGGTCGGCCTCGGGCCGGTGGTGGAGTTCCTCGGGGGCGACTGCAACCTGAACGACAACATCAACCTGCTCCACCCCGACTGCTGGGTGATGGAGTTCGGCGGCAGCTACCTGGCGCCCGTGCTGTACTGGTTCGTCGAGCGCGGCGCAATGTACAGCCGGCGGTACGAGCGGGAAGTCGCCCTCCTGCGGCTCCGGAAGGAGCGCCAGGATCACCTCGTTCGGTTCCTGGAGGACACCCGCCTGCGGGCCGAGATTGACGGGTGCGTGGACGAGGCCGCCATGTGCGCCCTGCTTCGCGCCGGCGATTACGTGCGCTTCAACTCGGCCCTCCTCGACGCGCCCGGGCGCACGCGCGTCGAGGACCTGGAGCGGCTGATCCGCGAGCCGCCCCGGGCCGCCGGGGACCGGCCCGACGCGGGGTTCGGCTACATCCTGCGGCTGGGCTTCCGCGACGCGGTCCGGCTGGCGGTCGCGCGGCGCCGCGCGGCCCTGGTTGCGCTCGCCGGGGACCTCGTCGAGGCCGAGCGCAACCTGGCGAACGGCGGGCGCCGCGCGTGGCTGGCCGAGATCGACCTGCTCGAGGAGAAGCTGGCCGCGGGACTCAAGAACAACTGGAAGCACTTCTGAGCGGCACTTCTGAGCGCCGAGGACTTTTTTTGCGCGGTCGCGGGCCGAAAAAAGCCGCCCAGGTTTAGCACTCACACGGAGGCCGCCGCAATGAACCTGAGCACGTCGAGGCACCGGTCGTCGTACTTCGCGTCGACCGCGCGGAACTGATCAGTCAGCTCGCGGCACTTGAACTCGTAACATGCTTCACTGAGATTGGCTGGTTCTCTGCTGTTGGGCAAGCTGGCGTGGAGGCGGGCGTTTTCTCGGCAGAACGATAGATCACAGCTCAGTCGGGTGCGCTCCCGGTCGAGCAGGCGGCAATTGCTCGCCCACGCACCCACGGTCCAATTTGCGAACCAGCTCATGACGTCGGAACTTCAAAGCAATGAACGAGAGTCGGTCCTTCAATTTTACAGAATCGCGGGTCTCCCGGCCCGGTGGCTCAGGCCGCCTCCCCGCCGCGCTCCTCCCGTTTCGAGAGGTTCAATGATCCATGGGGACCGCCGGGTTCAGGAAACATCGCGAACGGAATGTCGTACGTAAATCGGGACGCCTGTTGATCGCTTTCCTCGGCGCTCCACGCCGCGCCGCACTCCAGCTTGTGAACGAGCCAGGCGCTCTTTTGGCATTCTCGGGAGCAGTAGTGAGCCGACTTGCAGCAACTGCAGCGCTGGAGCGTTGGCGTGCCGCACGCGGCGCAACCGAAATAGGGATAGTCGTCAATTCCGGCACGCTTGCGCGCTGCCTTGTGCGCGGCGAGATATTCGACCGCGGCGGCGTTGTTGTTCGACAGGTAGGGCGTCCACTTGGTCATGACGATAACGATGGCGACGTCGCAGTCCTCTTCGGACCAGACCTCGTACACCGGAGAGATAACACGGAGCGAATATTTCCCGTCGGTGTACTGGTTGGGCTCTATCGGGATCGTGTCCGAGCTTCCCTGGGGCCGGAGGAACAACCTGCCGGCGCCCCCCGAGCGGCTGGCGCACAGGGTCTCGGGTCCCCACTGGAACCCTCCTGAGAATCCCTCCATCTTCTCCAGCGCCGCCGGCGGCGCCTCGATGGCTGTCCAGGTTTTGGCTTTAACGGCCGCGCAGTCCCCGTAGAAGCCGGCCGGCCACGACTCTCGCATGAAGTACTCCATCCCGTTCCTGGTTTGTCGAAAGGGCGGCGCTATACGTTGGCGGCGTCCGCGCTCAATACGGCCGGTTGAGCGGTCGCCAATTTTTTATTCGCTCGGCATACGCCGGCCGCGTCCCGAGCGTACAGCAGCCATGACATCCAACGACTACAAGTACCTCAACCCCCACAAAACCGTGGGAGTGAGGGGGTACGTGAAGTGCGTCCTGCTGGACCGGGACAACAACGGCACGTTCAAGCGAAGCACCGCCTCCCTCATAGAGCTCCAGTCCCAGGGCCAGACCCCCGCGTGCGACGTGACTCGGCCCGAGATCACCAACAAGGAGATTCGGCGGCGGTTTGTCGGCGGCCGGAAGAAGGTCCGAGTCCTCCCGCAGACCGTCGCGGTGATCAACTTGTTCAAGTGCGGGAAGGAGCCGGGCCGGGACTACGAGGAGATCGACGCCATTCAGGAGTGGGCGCGCTGCCGCGCGCGCATCGGCACCGCCGCCGGCTACGAGTTCGACGCCTCCGGCTACATGATTGTCGCGCCGGGCATCGCGGCGGGCATCGCGCCGGAAATTTCCGGCTACATGATTGCGGCGCCGCGATCCCCGCGCAGCGCCAGCGAGTCCTCCGCGGGCTCGCCCCTCTCGCCCCGCGCCGCGCCGCGCCGGGCCCAGTCGTCGCCTCTCAGCGCGCCCCGCCCGTGTCCGGGAAGCGCGCCGCGCGCCGCCCAGGAAATTTCCGACGAAAAAAACGACGAGGGTCCGTATTTGGAGCCGCCCGGCCCGGGCGCCTGGGCCTTGCCGCCGGGCGAGCCCTGGGCGGAGCCCCCCAACTACAGCAACGCGTTCCCGCCCGCGGGGCACTGCGGCGCGCCGCCGGCCTCGCGCGACTAGCACTGCGCGCAGCGCAATCAGCACTGCGCGGCCAGCCCCGCGTACATGACTTGGAGCTGCTTCAGCGCGGCGACGAACGTCTCGCGGGCGCAGTCGAACCCGTCGCCGGCGGAGTCCGCGTGGTCCGGGTTGATGAGGATCGACACCACCTCGCCCGACCCGTCCTGCTTGAACGTCTTCTGCGGCTTCAGCTCCTTCCGGGTGTCGAACAGGACCATCTTGAGCGGGGTCGCGAGGAACTGGTTCAGCGGGTTGGACAGCTCGATGCGCCCGCGCGCGGTCTTGATGTCGTAGCGAACCAGGGACCCGATTTGCGAGGTCACCTGAATGCACCAGTCCTTGATCGTCAGGCAGGTGTGCTTGAGAATTCGCCGGCCGAAGGCCCGGTCGCCGCGGTCGACCGCGGGCGCGACGAACGTGAGGAGGAACTTGGTCGGCTCGGGCGCCGACGTCGTGGAGTGGGGGATGTCGAGGCCCGGCCCGACGTAGCCCGACCACGAGGGGCTCTCCCTGACCCCCCTCTGGGGCAGGTCGGGCGGAACGCGCCGCATCTCGTCCTCGTCCACCAGGGCCACGTCCAGGTAGCGCGAGCCCCCGCGAACGCACACCGAGAACTCGGGCGCGGCGTCCGCGCCGATGCCGTACGCCGCGCCGGTCACCAGGGTGATGCCGTTGACCACCAGGTGCTGGCCCACCTCGAGGTGGGCGATCACGTAGGTGGGGTCGAACAGGGGCCGCTCCTTGCCCATTTTTTTCGGCCACTTGACCACGCGGAGGTCGCCGGAGTAGACCACCCGCGCGGTGGAGCCCATTTGCTCGGCCGGCGTCGGGTCCTTGCGGTGGTCCACGTCCAGCTCGTACTCGAGCTCGCCGGGCAGGAGGCTGAGCAGCTCCGGCAGCGCGCTGCGCGACAGCGGGATGGCGCGGATCTGGAGCCACAGCAGGGGCTCGATCTGGAGGGGGGTTCCCACGGCCACCATTCCGTCGCCGCCGTGCTGCCGCATGCTAAACGACAGGGCCGTGCCGGTGAGCCCGTCCACCACGACCTGCCGGATCAGGTTCACGAACTCGGGCTTGGTGCCGGAGATGGTGGCCGACACGTGCCCGACGCGCATGGGCAGGGAGCCGTCCGACAGCTTGAGGCGGCCGCCGAAGTGCTTCTTGACGAGGGCCGGCTCGGGGCCGGACAGGCTGGCCTCGATCGACTCGACGCGGGGAACTGCCATGACTGCGGACCGGCGCCGAATCCCTCTCATATGTTTCAATTAAATGTTGCTTCAATTGCTAATTACACCAGACAGCGCCGAAATGCCCGCCCACACCGTGTTCGTGGCGACCGGGTCCCCGCAGGTGGGCGAAACCACCGAGCAGACCCTGCGATTCCTCGCGTCGATCAAGCAGGGCCTGCGAAAAAAGGGGGTCGAGCTCACCGTGGTGAACGTCCCAATAAGCCTCCTGACCCGGCCGGTGCGGGCCGCCCTGAAGCAGAAGGGGGTCTCCGATCTCCCGGCCCTGCGGGTTCGGGGAGAGCAGGGCGCCTTCATGAAGTTCAGCGGGATAAAGTCGGCCTACGAGAAGTTCCTGGGGCCCGGCCCGAAGAAGCCGGCGACTCCCCAGGCGAGCGTCGAGGCCTTCTACGACCGGGAGATGTTCAGCAAGGACACCGACGACGACGAGTTCGGCGAGGGCACCGCCGACCTGGACCAGCGGATCCGCTCGATCCAGACGAGCCGGCAGGCCAGCGCGGCGACGCGGCCCCGCGGGCGGCGCCCGGCGTTCGGCGGCTCCAACGCCCCCAGCGGGGCCGCGCCGCGCGGCGACAACGTCAGCTCGTCCCAGGGCTCAGTGGACCGAATCCTGGGCGAGTTCTCCGACGCCCCCGGTAAAAAACTTGCCGAGGCTCCCAATGAGAGCGCAGACGACGTCATGCTCCGCAACTACCTCGACAACCAGTAGCTTCTTACCGATACAGCTTTTTTCTGACGCAGCCCTTTTCCGACGCAGCCCTTTTCTGACGCAGCCCTTTTCCGACGCAGCCCTTTTCCGACGCGCCTCACGACGAGTACCTGGGAATCGCCGATCCCTCGTCCACCATCATCAGATTGATTGCGGTAACGTTCACCGTGGCAACGCCCTCGCCGCCCTCGAGCTCGAGCTCGAGAACATCAAAGAAATTATTCTTGGGCAGGCTCGGCAGGGAGAACCTCGCCGAGCCGGCCGCGTCCGCCCTCGCCAGCAAGATCCGCCCGCCGGGCGTGTTGATCTTCGCGGCGAACATCCCCATCACGAGCTGCGGCCGGCCGAACAGCGTCGCCCGCTGCAGCCCGGCCCGGCCGACCTCCACTTGGGCCAGCAGGCGCCTCGGGATGGATCTGACGACGAGCAAGTCCTGGCCCGCGGGAAATTCCGAGGCCATCGCGCAAAGGTACATGTTGGCCATTGGGTCGTGCCTTGGAGTTCCCTCGCGCCACTCCTCCATTATTCGGTCAATGGTTGACGAAACGACCTTGAACTGGTCGGCCGCTCCCGCGAATTTAGTGACCGTCAGAGCGACGGGCGCCCCGCATTTCATGAACCCGCACGGGAGCTGATGAACGCCGGCGCAAATGCGTGCGGGTCCGTACATGCGCGATCCGTTCGCTTCGATGGTTATGGTGCAATCGGATTCGGCGTGGAGGGCCGTGGCGAGTATTGTCGTATTGGGCGGAAACTGGGCGGAGAGCACGCTCGGGGTCGCGTTTCGGGTCCACTCGACGTCCGCGTAAAAGTTTTTGGTAATGTGGTCGACTATCACTTGCTGTTCCCCGCACTTTTCGACGAACGAGCCGAAAACATCTTGGCGGGAAACGAGCTGGCGCGCCGGAGCCGCGGGATGGTCCGGCGGAGTCGCCGGAGCCGCGGGAATCGCCGGAGCCGCCGAAGTCGCCGACTGGTCCGCCATCTCGGTGTATGACACATTCGCGGGCTCGTCTAATTGATTGACGATCGAATGAGCGGGGCGTTGCCGGTTAACCAACAAACTCGCGACTCCTCGGCCGATTTCAACCCCCGCGCCGGATTTTTAATTAGAACATTGCCGCGAGAATATACTACCCGCCGGCATGGACGAGCAGACAGTTCCCGAGATAATCAGCGAGTTCCTCGGGACCTTTCGGACGCTGCTGAAGTTCCTGTTCGACAAGGCCAAGGCCGAGGGCATCGCCGACTGCCCCCACCTCGCGCGCGCCCGCCGGATCGCCGGCCTGGCCGCCGACTTCGAGCCGATGAAGATCATTGACAACGCCGGCTTCTACCTCTACCGGTTCCGCGACGACATAATGAAGCACGACATCGACTTCTTCTTCAGCCGGATCGACTTCGAGGAGACGGTCGAAAAGACCTCGGACAAGCAGTGGGTGGAGCTGACCAAGCGGATCATCGGGCGGGCCCGGGACATGTACCCCCGGTCGACCCCCGGCGAGAAGAAGTACTACACCGACTCCATTCGCCACCTGCTCGATCTGTATGTCGAGTACCTGTACAAGAAGTGAGCGCCGCGCCGCGCAATTAGAGGCCCGCGAGCTGGGTTCATAGCTCCGTATTTTTGTCAGCGCAGCGCCATGGCCGGGCGAAAACCCCACAGCGTAATCAAGACGCTGAAGAACAAGGACGTCCTCGACCTGTTCAGCAACTCCATAAGCGTGACCGACCCCAACTCGGTCAAGCTCCCGGTGGCCCACGAGAAGTACTCGGCGGTCGAGCGGAACTGCGCCCGCTTCCTCAGCCTCATCCACGTGTTCAACGAGAGCGAGGTCCCGAAGAAGGCCCCCGACCTGGCGAGCCCCTTCGTCAAGTACTACTCCACCCTGCTGGACGGCTACTCCAAGGCGTTCGCCGCGCCGGCCCTGGAGCCGTACCTGGGCGACAACGCCGAGAACTACGGGGAGGTCCCGGAGGACATTCGTGAGCAGTTCATGAAGGTCTACGCCGAACTGAAGGAGACCGGCATCGTCAACGAGTGCCTGGTGGTCTGCAACAACCTCACCAAGCGGAAGAAGTACATCGCCGACAAGAAGACCCTCTCCGCGAGCTTTCTGACGCGGACCGCCGGGATCGCGTACTGCCCGTTCGAGGCGGCCCCCAACTTCAACCTCAAGGCCCTGTACATCGACGGCCGCCTCGGCGCCAGCGACAAGAAGATGGTCCTGGTCCTCCTCCACAAGGCGTACGAGATAACCTACGACGTCTACAAGGCGATCTCGAAGGCCGACATCGACGTCGATGAGTTCTCCCGCGTCGTCCGGGAATCGATCGCCGCCGTTCGCAAGCAGCCGGGCCTGTCGCGCTGCGGGGACGCGTTCGACAAGATCATCGAGTCAGTGGGGATGTTCAAGGGCAACTTCGACGAGTACTACCAGGACTACGTGGTGAGCAGCAACCCGGGCGTGATCATGGAAAACTTCATCAACGACGTCAGCAAGAACACCAAGTCGTCCACGAAGCTCACCTCGCAGTTCAAGGACATCATCAAGTACTACCGCAAGGCCGCCGGGCAGCAGCAGAGCGACCCGCGCCTCGCCTCCCTGTTCAAGGAGGTCGACAGCAACTTCCGCGAGCTGGAGAGCCGGCACCGCGGCGAGAAGGACCCCGAGGACTCCGAGGGCTCCGACCTCGACGAGGACTGCGGCGGGGGCGGGGGCGCGGGCGCCGCGGCCGAGTGAGGCGCGCATCTCGGCGACTTTTGCGCCGCAGGTATACGAGCGCAATCCGCGCGACATGCTGGACCCCGGAATCGCGGAACACCAGAACCTGTTTCTGGTCGCGACCTTCATTCTGATAATCGCCATCCTGGCGATGACCGAAAGCATTGAGCAGGCAATGACCTACGTGGGTCTGATCGCGTACTTCTTACTCATATCCACCAACCTGAACATGATCAAGCACCAGTCGCAGCACGCGGCCCCGTACGGCCCCGCGCACGCCGGCGCCGCGAAGCACGCGATTCCGGGGGGCGCCGCGAGGCCCGCGATTCCGGGGGGCGCCGCGAGGCCCGCGGAAGGCTTCGCAATGCCGGGGCCCCACCCGGCCCTCCCGGCCGACAGCCCCTACAGGGGGGAGCTGTCGCGCGCGGAGCTGGTGTCCGCGCTCCAGCGAAGCTCGACGGCCCCCGGGATGCCCGTCGACGAGTTCCTCAGCCCCAGCGATCAGTACGGCGATCAGGGGATCCCCCCGGTGGTGAGCGGGGGCTACCACGGGCACGTCCCGCTGGCCGGCCCCCGCGCCGCCCGGCCCGCCGGCGACAGCATGTACTCCACGAGCTACTTGTGCGGGGCCCAGCCCAGCCACATGGCCATGTCGTTCGACGAGCGCAGCGCCTTCAACGGAATTAAGGCCTCCGCGCGCGCCAACCCGACTCGCGCGCTGTCCAACAAGATCCACCAAAAGGAGCTGTACAACCGGTACTTCCGCGACGAGCTGGACGCGGAGGAGGATTCTTACTGGTGGGGCCGCCACGAAACGTAATCGGCCCAATCTTTTTTGCGCGTCGAACATACCCGCCAAAAACCAGCATGAACGCGGCGCTGATATCTGCCGCCATCGTCGTGGCGGTCGCCGTGGCGATCTTCCTCGCCGCGCGCAGCGGGCTGCGCGCCCCGGGGAACACCGTGCGCTCGGCGGCGGGGGGCTCGATCGTCCTGGATTGCGGGGCGCCGCCCGCGCGCCTCGCCGTCGTTCGCGCCGCGTACTCGACGCGCGGCCCGGGCCAGGGGGGGCTGAGCACCAGCGTGCTCGCCGCGGTCAGCGCCGCCGTGGCGGCGGGGCCCTCGCCCGCCCGCGCGGTCATCGACGTGAACCGGGAGACCCTGGGACTGCCCGTTCAGCCGGGCGGGTCCCTGGAGATCGAGTACAAGTGCGTCCCCGCGGCCGCGGGAGTGGCCGCGCCCGCCACCGAGGCCTTCGACGCGCGGCCCCGCGACGACGGATCGGACGCGCGCCTCGCAATAATGGTTCCAGAAAATCCCCTGGTGGAGGCCGCGTACCTCAAGGACGGCTTGCCGTGGATGACCACCGACCCCCTTTGGGCGAGCGGCGACGGGCACACCGGCCACCGCAAGTCGAGCCCCAATCGCCCGCCCTACACCGATCAGAACAACCAGGCGTACCGCGCGCTGGTCGACGAGAAGCCCAAGGCGCACTTCCCCGATTTCCCGGCCACCCAAAACAGGTTCGCCTCCCCGCGGCCCACCAGCCGCCCGCGCCGCCTCGCCAGCGCGAACGCGAACGGCGCGTTCTGCCCCGGGCGCGCGCGCGGGGCGCGCATCGGCGGGTCCGGGAACTTCCTCGCCTCCGCGACTCCCTTCTACGCGCAGTCCGGCGCCGCGTGATTGGCGCGGGGGCGCGCCCGTTTTTGCGCGCCGATCAGGCGCGGTCTTTGTCCGCGCAATTATAGCGGCCCGCGGCTCGAGACCGCGACTGAACATGGCGTCCTCAAAGAACTACGGGACGAGCGCCGCCGGCCACGTGCTGACGGGGTTCGACCTTTACACACGCCCGGACGGGGCGGGCGTGGGAATCGCCACGCTGTACCTCAGGGAGGTGGAGATCGGAAACCTGGGAGCCCTCCTGGCGATCTCCTCGGGGTGGGACCCCGACCAGCACGTGTCTCCCTACTCCGCGGCCAGCCTGACCAAGCAAAGCGTTCGGGCGCCGGCCGGGAAGGCGATTTCCCAGATCAAGCTGTTCGCCTCCGGCGCCGACAGCGACTCGGCGACCGTTCTCGAGGTGCGCGCGCGAGAATTCTCCAGCAGCGTTGCGGGGGAGAGCGTTATTTACGACGGATCGTCCGGATCGTCCGGATCGTCCGGATCGTCCGGATCGTCCGGATCGACCGGATCGTCCGGATCGTCCGGATCGAAAACGGGCGATTCGGGGAAGGCGCCCCCGGCCGCGCGCCCCGTTATTGTCGGCACCGCGGGCTGCGAAGGCGCCGCGGGGCAGGCCCTGTTTCCTAACGGCCTCACCTACGAGTCGGGGATGTCCGGCGGGTTCCGCCACATTGCCCTGCCGTGCGCGGACTTCGCCGCCGCGTTCGACTCGCAGACGCAGATCAACGTCGCGTGCTGCGTGTGCAAGTCCCGCAGCCCCGACGGGATTTGCCGCGACCCCCGGATCGCCCCCTTCTGCGCGAACTCGGCGTCCGTCGGCGGCGCCTGCGACGCCTTCATGCGGAACTACTGCGCCAAGAACCCGGCCGACGCCGGGACGTGCGGCTGCGTCAACTCCAACGTCTTCGGCACCAGCCTCGCCCCGCAGGCCATGTGCGTGGACGACCGCTGCGCCCCCAAATCGGCGCCCAATGCATACGTCCCGTCAATTGCGACGCGAGAGTCCGGGGAGAAGTGCCCGGCGTCTGTGGGGTGCGACGGCAAGCTCCTGGGCACTCACCTGGTCCCGGGCGTGACGATCGACTGCCCCAAGCCGTCCGTCATTGCCGACCTCATCAACACCCCCAAGGGGCTCGCCGCGCTGGCCGTCGTGTTCCTGGTCCTGGTGCTCATTGTCGGATCCCTCCTCGGGAGGCGCGGAGGGTCGAAAAAGGTTCTTCCGCCGGGCCAGATAATCGACATGCTGGGAACTGGGAACATTTCGTACGACGACGATCACATCCTCCAGGGAGAAATGGAATGAGGCTCGCGAGTTTTTTGATCGCGGCGCCGCTCGCCAAAAAAGTCGGACGACTTCATGGGGCGCCGGCGAGCTCGGCCGCTTTCTCGTGCAGCGCGGCCAGGTCGCGCTCCGCCTCCGCAAGCGCCCGCTCGATTTCTGCGAGAGTTGCGGGCTCGGATTTGTCGGCGCGCGGCAACGTCATGATGGCGGGCCAAGTGGGTGTGATTGCCCGAAGGGCATTCAAATATAAACGCCCAACAACGGCCGGTTTTTTTGATTCCTTGCATTTGTCAATTAGATTAGAGGCCCCGCTGTTCTATAAAGCGGATCCGTTCTTGCTTAGCCAACGCAATGGCGTTTCAGGTCCGAATTGACGACCCGGAGAACGCCCCCGCTCCCACTGCGCTGGTGCTGTTCGACTTCGACGGGGTTCTGAGCTGCTACCGGAAGCCCAATTCGGCCCGGCGATGTCCCGGGTGCTTCAGCGACCTCCTGGGCCTCCCGCCCGACTCGGCGGAACTGAGCGAGGCCCTCGCCAGGATGTTCGAACTGATCCGGGCCCGCGGAGACCGGGTGGCCATCGTCAGCAACGCCGGCGCGAGAAAGGGGACCGGCCTCGCTGACGTGATGGAGTTCGCGGCGCGGCACCACCTGGACGCGGCGGTGGGCTGCGAGCGGGGGTTCTACACCAAGCCGTTCACCGGCCTGTGGGACGAGCTCGTCCGGCGGTACGACACGTCGGGCCTCAAGGTGGTGGCGTTCTGCGGCGACGCCGCCGGGCGGGCGCACCCCGCGAAGCAAAATCGCGCGGGAGTCTCGGTCCGCTCCAGGGACCACTCGGCCGACGACCTCAATTTCGCCGCGAACGTCGAGAGCCTCCGCGGGATTCCGGTCGCGTTCATGACGCCGGAGGAGGTGATGGGCCGCGTCGGCGCCCGCGCCGCGCTCTGCATGGGCGAAAGCCAGTCGCCCGCGCCGCGCCCTGCATGGGCGCGCGGCGAACTCGCCCACGCCGCGGGCGTTGCCGCGGCCGCCGACCGAGTTCGCGCGGCGCTGGCCGACGCGGCGCTGGCCGACGCGGCGCTGGCCGACGCGGCGCTGGCCGACGCCGCGCGGGGCGTGGTGGTGATAATGGTGGGCCCGCAGGGGATCGGGAAGACCAGCGCGGCGCTGGAGATTAGCGCCGCGCTGGGCGGGGGCCCCGCCAACGTGTTCTCGAACGACGACGCGGGCTGCGCCGGGGGGGCGGTGCGCCTGGCGCACGCCTCTCTGGCGCACGCAGAGAAGGCGCACGCAGAGAAGGCGCACGCAGAGAAGGCGCACGAGGGAGGCGTGCGGTTCGCGATTGTTGACAACACCAACCCGTCGGCGGACCTCCGGCGCCAGGCGGCCGGGGAGTGGCCGCACGTCGCGGTTCACGTCACCACTGGCGACCGCGACCTGGACGACCGCCTGTCCAGGCACTCGAGCGCGGCGCGGACTCAGCGGCAGGGGAGCGCCGGCGAAAAAAACCGGGCAGTGAAGTACATTCCCTCGATGGCGTTCTCGGCGTACTGGCGGAACTTCTGCCCGCCGGCCGGGGCCGTCGCAGTGGCGCCGCTCGCGCCGAGCGGGCCCGAGTTCGCGCTGGGGCGCTACAAGTGAGTTGCGAGTCGCCGTGTTGCGACTCGCCGAGTCGCCGCGTGTCGCGAATCACTTACTGCTCGCCATTTTTTCGAGGTCGGTGCGGGATTGGAGTCCGGAGCGCTTCTCCTTGGTGCGCGCGTTGTACCACGTCGGGAACCCGTCCATATCGGCGCACAGGGGTTCCTCTCTGTTGTCGCCGACTGCGTCCACCTGAACGGCCCGGTCCGACGAGCAGACCACGGTGCCCGGGTAGGCAATTCCCAGGACCGCAGTCTGCTCGGAGCAGAAGTGGCAGCCGGGCATGGTGAACAAAAGCCACCCGCTCGCGCCGAGCCGGTCGGCCAGGCCGGCAAAGTGGCGCTGATAAACGCACACGGCCAGAACTACGACGAGCACCACCGCCACGGCAATTAGCACCGCCCGCCTGAGGCTTTGCGGGTTGATCTTCATGGCGCGATATACCGGGCAGTTAAAAACTGTCCGACGCGCGGAGTCGCGAGCGAAACTGGGCGCCTACGGAAGAGTTCGGACCTCGCCGGCGAGCGAAACCGCGGCCCCCGTCCACGCGGGAGCGGAGTTGTCCGGGACCGCCGCCTTGTCGTTGACGCCCGGGATCTGGAAGGAAAACGCGGTGAGGCCCTGCTCCGGAAGGAACGAGTTGAGGCTGAGGACCCCGGTGTTCCCGGGGGTCCCCGCGGTGCCCGCGTACCCGACGGCCATGCTATTGAGGGTCGCGGTCACGTCCTTGGTCGCGGTGGTTCCGCCGACGGGGGTCACCGAGAAAACCGCGGCCTTGAACCGGAGCTTCGACGTGTCCATCGTTCCGTCGGGCGCGGGCTGCGCCGAGAATGAGACCGCCTGGCCTTGGGAGTAAGAGAAGTCGGTCCAGCCGGTGTTGTTGTACCAAACGTAGCCAATTATCACGAACAGCACCAGGACGACCACCACCGCGATGAGGAAATCCGAGGCGGAAGCCATTGTTGCGGGATCCGTTTTCCGGATCCGTTTTCCGGCTCGATGCGAATATACCACATGGACAAAATAGTCGCGCCCCCTAAATCGTGGCGGTCTGGACGCGGCCCGGTTTTTTGGCGCGGGCGTCGGGCGCGCCGGCCGCGGGAAGCGCCGCGGGAAGCGCCGCGGGAGGCGCCGCGGGAGGCGCCGCGGGAAGCGCCGCGGGAAGCGCCGCGGGAGGCGCCGCGGGAGGCGCCGCGGGAAGCGCCGCGGGAAGCGCCGCGGGAGGCGCCGCGGGGCCGTCCTTTATCGCGAGCATCGAGGTGAACATTCGCATCAAGCCGTTCTCATCGCCGGAAGTTATGGCCAGAGGCGCTATTTTCTTCATGGCCTTACCGATGTTGCGCATGGCCATTACTCCCGCCCACTCCTGCGTTTTGGCCTTCCAGAAGCGGGTCCGGGTCGTGCTCGCGGGCGCGACGGGGACGAACTCGGGGCGCGCGCGCCCCAGGGACTTCGCCAGTCGCGCCGCCTTGATCATCTTCAGGCGATCGGACAGGCGCATCAGCGGGGCGGGCTCCTCGCCCTCCTCGGCCTCCGCCCGCATGCAGTACTCGGGCGGGGCCCCCGGGCACGCGCCCGCAAACGCCGCGATCTCCTGGCGCGAGAATAAGTCCCTTACGTTCTCGAGCCCGTGCAGCGAGAACGTGTTCACCAGATCGACCTCGTCGTATATCTCCTGATTGACGTAAAATATGTCGTAGTCGGACATCCCCATCATCTCCAGGACGATCTCCGGGCTGTCCAGGGACTCTTCGGCGCACCCGGTGCTGTTGATCCGGACGAAGTCGCGAATGGCGTCAATGCTTGAGTCGAACTCCGCCATGGGGGCGAGTGCCGCTCCAAAAAAGGGAGGCGCGATGGGCGCGGGCGATTGCGAGCGACAATCACTGCTGGAGCGTCAGCAGCGGATCGATCTGCCCGATCGGAGGCAGCTGCCTGGAGTTATTCTTGCCATTCTTGCTTTCAATAACGTAATGAATCGTAAACACCAGGACGATGAAAAGCACCACCGCGATCATCGGGTTCTGCTTGAACACGTTGGTTATGTTGGACACAACTCCGCCGCAGTTTTGAGACTGGGAATTTCCCGATATGACGTTCTGGGACCCCCCCGCCTTGGTTATTTGCGTACAGTTGATGACTGTCGTGGGACATCCCTTGGTGCCCCACTTGAAAGTCACGTCGTTGGGGTTTACGAACGCCTGCGCCGCACTGGACGCTCCCGTGCATCGGTTGTCCGAGCAGTAGGCATTGGAGTTCGACGAGTTCAGCGGAGAGTTGACGCAGGCGCACTGGGGGGTGTTGGCGTACCTCGGGTCGGCGCACAGCCCGCCCCCGACCACGCACGAGCCCACGGTGTTGATGCAGGCCTCGTACTCCGCCGAGGGCCGGGGAAGGGACTTGCTTCCCTGGTTGACCGCGTTGCTGTAGCTGCTCACGAACTCCTGAGTGAGCTGCCCGCACTTCGTTAGGGTCGCGCAGTTTGGGTCGGACTTGGGGCACTGGGCCGCCAGGGACGTCACCTCCGCGCACGAGCTGACTGCGGGCGCGGTCATGGCGGCTCGCTATACACGGCGCCAATAATGAGGCGGGCCGAATTGAATAACAATCGGCGCCGCGCAACTTCCCCGACTGGGCTGCTTCTTTTGTTCCGCGAGTATACCGCAGCACAATGACCGACCCGGCGAGCGCCCAGCGCGCGACGCTGATGGCTGAGAAGCAGAAGCTCGTAATTGCGGTGACCTTCATCCTAATTCTGGGCATCATAATGGTACGCGGACCGACCAGCGAGTCGCTGGGGAGCGTGGCGCTGGTCGCCAACGGCATGCTGATTATTGACATGTTCATGCGGATGTACGACCGCTCCAGCTCCGCCAAGCCACCCGCTCAATTGCCCGATGGCGATTGAGCGCCGCACAGCGCCGCGGACTTGATTTAATTAACGGCCGGCGACATTTTGCGCGCTGCACACGCTCGATCGATCCCGCCAGCATGTCAACGGCGCTGACCGTAATTATCGTCATCATCCTTTTGATTGTTATCTCTCCGATTATCATAACAATGATTGGCTTTGACGTTGTGGCTGGCGCCGTAAGCACCGCCATTATTTCGCCGGACGGAACTGCGGCGCCGGGCGGAACTGCGTAGCGGGCGCCGCATCTGACGGAACGAGCCCCAGTCAATGCGGCGGAAACATTTTGCGCGCCAAGAACACGCGACTAAATTCGCCACAAAACCCGCGCAATTATGAAGACCGCAATCATCATCGTTGTCGTGCTCATCCTCGCGCTCGTTCTCGCGCCGTTGATACTGCCAATGGGGCTCGGCCTGTCGTTCGGCATCGTCGATCGCGTCATGAGGGGATTCCGCGGCTTCATTGGCGGAATTCTGTAGCGGCCGGCGTGACAAGCCCATAAAAAGAGCCAGCTTCGCGATGCGGCTTCAGGGGGCCCAGCGGATCCAGCCAAAGCAGCAGCTCTCATCGGCGCCCCCATCGGCGGGGCGCGACTCGCGCGGGGCGCCGATCTCGAGCTCGCCCCGCGCGGCGCTCACCACGCCGTCAATCACGGCGGGAAGGAAGAGCCGCGCAGCGAGCGCGACCTGAGTCCGCAAGCCCTCGTCGGGAATCTCCTCGAGGATTCGAAGAATGACGTGGGTGACCACCTCCTTTTTGTCGACCTGCTTGAGCCGCTCAACGGCGACCATGGCGAGCATGGTGAGCTCGATGGCCCTGGCTGAGTCGATGTCCCCGACGTCGGAAATGGTTGCCCGAACCTCGTCGTACACCTCGTCGATGGCGTTCGCGACGCGTCCGGAGAGTCCGCCGCGCGCCGAGCCCGCGACTTGCGAGATCAGGCGCGCGACTTGCGCGGCCGGGGAGCCGGCCGCGGCACCCGGCTCCCCGGCCGCGACTGGGGGGGCGGCCGCCACTGGGGGGGGGCTCGGACGGGGATCGGGGAGCACCGCTGGAGAGACGGGGAGCTCTTCCGCGAGGGCTTGGGACTGGGGGTTGCCGGGGGTTTCGGGGAGCGGGGAGTTGCCGGGGGAGCTGGCGGGGGAGTTGGCGGGCGCTGCTGGGGCGGACCCAGGGGGCGCCCCGCCCACGGGAACTGAGACAAATCCGGGGGGCGGTACGCCCACGGGAACTCGATCCGCGTCGGAGCGAGACATGGCGTCGGCGGGGGCGGGCCGATTGCGGCGGTTCTTAGTGCGCTCAAAATGGCTCGAGCCGACAACCACGGGCCTGCCATAAAAACTGACCGAGTATAATGATAAAAAACAACACCGTTCAATAAATAATGCGGCGAGTCACTGCGCGGCGAGTCACTGCGCGGCCGGGACCTCGTTGCCGGGGGCGGGCGCCCCCTTGTCGGCGCCCTTGTGGTGGTGGAGGCCCTTGAGGACGATGACGAACGCCACGAGGAGAACGAACCCCAGAACTGCAACCATTGCGATGTTCTTCCCCAGGGAGGCAATCCAGTCAGTCAGGAAGGCCAGGGGGTTCTTGGACACGTACGCGGTCTGCTGATTGATCATGTTGGTGGCGTCGGCAATGTTCTTGGCGGACTGGCTGCCGCTGCTCAGGCACTTGGCGACCAGCGAGGCCTGGAGCTTCTGGTTGTTGCCGCTGTACACGTTGTTGTTTCCGCTGACCAGCATTATCTGCTTGGTGTCCAGGGTGTTGACGCATTTTTGAATGTCGGAGACGGTGATATTGTCGGTGACGGTGTTGGAGATGCTGGCGTTCGAGTCCTGCGAACTGTCGTTCAGCCACCCAGTCAGGGCCACCGTCTGAGACTTCATGTTTTGGGCGATGCTGGTCTGGAGCTTGTTCATGAAGTCCACGTTCTGATCGTGCGCGGTTTTGGACAGGGAGCTGACAGTTATTGTCATCAGCTGGCTGTTGTTGGTGAAGATATTCCCGCTGCCGTCCACGATCATCTTCTGGTCGCCGCTCGCGTAGGTGATCGAGTCCTGCGACGCCGTGAGGACGGCGTTCGCGACGAACGAGCTGTTGACCGTCACGTTCGAGGTGCTGTGACTTCCCCCCATTGCGCCGAGTAAATACCGGGAACTTCTCGGGCCTGGCTGCCGCGTATAAACTCGCAATAAAAGAGGGGGCGGTCGTTAATTACCGACCGCAAAATCCCGAGGAGCCGCCGCGATGCTGATAATTTCGGTGCCCGCGGGCCTGGGGGTCCAGGCCCGCGCGACGTTCGTTGCGTCCTGGATGTTCAACCTGGAGCGCGGGACGCGGGTGTTCGCCGAGAGCGGGGCCGCGCTCCCCGATCGCCAGCCAATCGATTTGCTGGTCCCAATTCCGGGGGGGCCCACCATGACGGTCAACTGGACGGTCACCGCGGGAATCATTTACGAGGCGGGGTTGAAATTGGGATTCGCCCCGATGCGGAGGCAGGTGGGCGAGCGCCTCGCCCAAATGGACGCGGAGTCCCCCGACGTCAAGTTCCTGGCGGCCGGCTACGATTTCAGCGCGCTGCCGCCCCTCCTCGAGCCGGCGACGGTCCGGATCCTGAAGGCCCAGAGGGCCAACATCCGGACCACGAAAAGCGTCTGGCTGGCCAACAGCATTTCCTCGTGGAAGCGCGACTCCACAGAGGGCAGCAACTTCGCGGTCTTCCTCGATTTCGCCGGGACCCTCCGGAAGTTTCACGGAAAGAACCTGGCGCTGGAGTTCCTCCGCTCGCTGAAAACGGAAACCAGGCTCGTTAAGCTGCTCATAATTGAGCAGGGCGGTCGCCGGACGGCCGTGTTCTCCACCGAGGGAAGCGCCATGCCGCTCCCGCCCTCGCACGCGAGCAATCCCCCGGGGCCGCCCCCGGCTCACGAGCGGGTTTGCGACGTTTGTCGCAAGCGCCTGCGGATAATGTACGCGGTGACTCGCTTCACTGGACTCACGTCCTACGTCCTCGTGGAGTGCCTCCAGTGCATGGGGCTGACCTCGGCAAAAACCGCCCTGAGGTGGACGGTGGAGAGGTGGCTGCTGGACGCGCCGGGGTCGTTCCGTGAAGCTTTCAAGGGAGAGGCCATTGAATTGCGGGACGACGCGGTGGCCGAGTCGAACGGCGCCGGCACGTACAGGGTGATCGTCTCCCGGGACGGGAAAACGGTCATCACCGACGGCCCGGCCCTGGCGCTCTTGATCTTCTCCGACTTTCCCGAGATTCTCAGGGGGGCGACGCGCATAGTGGGGGTGGAGGAGATCGCCCGGTTCAGGCTCACGTGAGGCGTACCTCCAGGTGCGCCTCAAACACCCTCCAGGCGTACCTCCAGGCGTATCTCCAGGCGTATCTCCAGGCGTATCTCAGGCGTAGGCATCCAGGACCTGCTGGACGGCCCCCGGCGTCAGCTTCTTTTTCTGGAAGGCCTCACGCAGCCTGCTGTGAACCACCGGGTTCTGGTTGCCGGTGCCGCTCCTGAACGCGCCGAAGCTGCGGCCCTCGCGCCCGCCCCCGAACACTTCGGAGCTTTCTTCGTGGAGCCGTCGGGCCTCCTCGGACACCATCGTCTCCCGGGTGCGCCCGGTCAGCGCCACCAGCGCGACAAAAAGGACGACGATTACCGCGAGCCGAACGCGCGCTGCAATTCGCGGATCCATGGCCGCTATTCTTCCCGAGCAAATTATGTCGCCGCGGTGTCAGTTCTGGCGGCGCTCCGTTCCGATGGCGGCCGTCGCCAGGCGGTCGGCGTGCTGGTTGCCGACCCACATGATCTCGTCCATGCCGCCGGCGGGCCGCGGGATGTCGTGGGCCGCGCGGCACGCCCGCAGCGACACGACGCCGCGGGCGCGGACCTCGGCGAGGAGCTCCTCGCAGATCTTGAGCAGGTCCAGGTTCTCGTAGCTCTTCCCCTTCGCGCTCTTGTAGGGCCGCCCGGCGGCCCGCGCCGAGACCAGCCACTCGTCGAGGAGCATGACGAGGTTGCGGTGGTCGGACACCACGACGATCACGCCGCTGACGTACATGTTGTGAATTTTTTCGAGCGCCGCCGCCATCGCCAGGTACTCGGCCCGAACGTTGGTCGGCGGGACCAGCGCCCCCGCCGCCGGAACGACGCGCGCCCGCCGGACGCGCGACGAGTCGGACCACTCCAGCCGGTAGGGGGACGCGGCCATCTCGAACCCGATCTCGGTGACGCGGGGCGGCCCCGCGGCCTCGGTTGTCTGAATCGTTATGTGGGCCCCGACGCCCCCCCGGGCGCGCGAGCTCCCGTTTCCGGTGCAGGCCCCGTCGGTGAACGCGGCGACCACGCACCGGCTGTTGTCCCAGACGACGGCGTCCTCCTTCAGGAACTGGTTGGCCTGGGCGAAGTGCGGGCACTCGCTGAAGTCGGTCGAGGCGTTCGCGGGCAACGGGTGGCCGTACTCCAGGACCAGCGCGGTCCCGCTCGCCGTCCGCGGAACGAAGCGGGCGAGCTTCCGGGCCGGCTCGCCCCAGAGCATGAACACGACGCGGGGACACTGCTCCGCCAGCCGGCCAACCGCGCGGGCGACGACGCCCGAGTCCTCCCACAGCTTGACGTGGCGCCCGCGCGCCCCCCGCTTGTTGGTGAGCGCGGCATTGAGGAGGAGGACTCCCTGCGCAGCCCAGAACCGCAGGTCGGGGCTGCTGGCGCCCGCGACCCCGAAGCCCCCGCCCAGGCCGGATTTGTTCACCGCCGCCAGCACCCGGACGAGCGACGGCGGGCACTTCGCGGACCGCGGCGCCGAGAAGCACAGGCCGGTGGCGTCCGGGACGAACCGCCCGCCGACCTCCTCCCCCCCGGGGTACGGGTCCTGCCCAATGATAACGACCCGGATGCCCCGGGGGGGCAGAGCCTGAAGGCGTTGAGGACGTCCGGGACCGCCGGAACGAGCTGGTCCCCGGCGTCGGCGAGGGCCGCCGCCACCGCGGCAGTCACGGCCGCCCGGTCGAGCACGCAGTCCCAGGCCGGGTCGACTCCCTCGAAGAGCGCATCCATATTTGAAGGGCGGGCGTAACACGTAGCAACGCGCGACAAGCAACGTGTAACCAGCAACGACCGCCCTTCAAATATGGACGCGCCGCTCCCCCAGATCGGCCCCCACGTGGGCCGGCTGTTCGCCGCGAAGGGCGCGCCGCTCCTCGCGCACATCGAGGCGGCGGCCGACCTGGCGCGCGGCCGGAAATTCCGCATGGGGGCCTTCCAGGTGTTCCTGGGCCCCCCCCGCCAGCTGAAGATAACCACGTCCCTCGAGGAGGCGGGGGAGATCCGGAAGTTCCTCGAGGGGGCTCGCGCCGGCCGGAGTCCCCTGGTCGGCTTCGCCCACACCAGCCACCTGGCGTTCCCGTGGCCCGGGGACGACTCCGAGGCGGAGGCGGCGCGCCGCAGGTACCCCCAGGCCCACATTCGGCACGAGGCGAGCGTCGCCAAGTGCGCCGGCCTGTCGGGCGTGGTGGTCCACCTGCCGACGGCCAAGGTCGGCGAGTCGGCCGAGGCGACCATCGCCAGGACCGCCGCCGTGGTCCCGCTGCTGCTGGACGCCGACAGCGCGCCGGTGTACTTCGAGATGCCCGCCAGCGGGCGCCCGGCGTTCGGGACTCCGGCCCAGCTCAAGCTGTTCATCGACAAGCTGGCCGCGACCCTTCCCCCGCCCCTGATGGAGCGGGTCGGCCTCTGCGTCGACACTGCGCACCTGTGGTCGTGCGGCCAGGACGTCGCCGACCCCGCGGCAATGGCCGAGTGGCTGCGGAACTTCGAGCCGGTGGCCGAGGCCCTCCGGGACGCGCGGCGCCAGGGGCGCGACGCGCGGAGCTGCCGGGTCCTGTTTCACCTCAACGACTCCGAATTAGCGCTGGACAGCAAGAAGGATAAGCACGCCGGCTTGGGAGCCGGTCAGATATGGCCCAAGGACAGCCCCCACGCAACCGACAGCCTCAAGCTGATCATTGATTTCGCGAGCGAGCGCGGGATTCCCATCATCCTCGAGCGGACGGACAAGGACGGTCCCACCCAGATCAAATCCATTCTGTCCGACTTCGCCCTGATTGGCGGACTGCTTCCCGCGGCATGTCTGTGAGCCCGGCCGGCGGGGATTTTTCGCCCGACTTCGAGTGGCCCGACGCGCGCGGAGACAACGTGGCCGCCAGGCCGTTCACGTTCGCGGACCTGGCGGACCTGGCGATCGCCGACGCCCCGGGCGACAGCTGGGGGCGCGACGAGAGCCAGGCGCGCGCGGACTCCCCGTTCGGGGAGGACGCGGGAGGCATCGTAAATGAATTGAAAGCGATAAAGGAGGAGTTAGTAGACCACCGGCACTCGTTCGAGAACAAGCTCGAGGATCTTGTCGAGGCGGTGACCGAGCTGTCCGCGATCCTCCTGAGACTGGCCGACCGCCGCGATGGCGAGCCGAGCCGCGCGTGACCCGACCGCAATAACTCCCGAGGTGAGCGAGGCGTTCTTCTCCGCGACCGAGGGGGTCTTCGACCGGGCGACGGCCGGGGCCATAATGAGCCAGCTGCGAACGGTGCTCGAGGTGAGCAAGGTGGTGCTGGGGATCCTGGCGCGCCAGCCGTGGGGCGAGTGGCGGGACGCGACGCTGGTGGACCTGGTCGGGCGCTGCGGGCCCGACTCGATTCGCGACCTCATCGCGGAGGCCTACGACAAGCAAAGCAGCCAGCGCGCGCTGTTCTACCACATTTACCGGGGCGCGCCGCCCGACTGCGCGCCGCCCGACTGCGCGCCGCCCGACTGCGCGCCGCCCGACTGCGCGCGCGAGGGCCGCGCGAAGGCGCTGGCGACCGAGACCGAGCGCTCGTGCTACGCCGAGGCCGTGCGGCTGTGCATGACCGAGGCCAACGAGCACATCGAGCGCCGCTGGACCTCGGTCCAGTTCGTTGAGCTGTACTCAATGCGCTGCTCCACCATCAGCCAGGCGCTGACCGCGTCCCCCGTCCTGATGAAAAAAGTGCTCGGGGGCGTCGTCGACGCGGGCGCCCTGGGCCGGATGACGTCCCGGGAGCTCCAGCCGGAGGTGTTCCTGGCCGAGGAGCGGAACGTGAGCATGCGGGTCAACAAGACGGTCTCCAAGCGCTCGGAAACTTTGTACAAGTGCCCCAACTGCGGCGCCAAGGAGTGCGACGTGGAGGAGGTTCAGATGTGCTCGGCGGACGAGCCCGCGCACAACATGTGCACGTGCCACAAGTGCGGCTCGCGCTTCATGGGGCACGACTGAGGAGTGCCGCGGTGCTACTTTTTTTGCGGCGGGCGGCGCGGGCGGAACATCGCGCCGCACGCTCGAGGGGGACGCTAATTTCGTGCGGCTGGATCGCGCCTTTTTTTGCGCAGTCCTTGGACTGCTGGCGCATCGAGAACACCGCTGTCATTTCCTCGGCACACTTGTTGAACTGCTCCAGGTAGGGCTTTCCCTGCTCCCCGTAAGCTTCCACCCAATAGGCTTCCGCGGGCTTGCTGTTGTTGGCCATGGCGGGGCGATATAAAAAAGACGCAGCGTTCATGGGTCGCTCTCCATGTTCACGTAGACCGCGATCTCGATGATGTTGTTGTCCATCACGGACTTGAACAGGATGCCGCCGCCGGCCTTGCAGTAGATTCGAACGCAGTCGGTGACCATCGAGATCGCGAGGGGCTTGACGTTCGGGATCAGCATCTTGCACCGAAAGGCCTCGTCGTCCTTCACCGAGGTCAGGAGCTTGATCTTTTCGGGGAAGCGCCAGATGTTGTTGTACTTCATCTCGTTCGTCTTCGAGTACTCGAAGTGCATCGGCCGGGGCCCGACCTTCTCGATGTCCACGTAGGGCAGGCCCGCCACGTCGGTGATCGTTCCCTTGAATTCCTTGCTGGACAGCTCGAAGCTGAGGGGGTAGTCGGTCAGGAGGGCCTCCGGCTTGATGATGTCGTTGATGTCCAGCAGGGCTGGCGGGATCACCTCTCCCTGGCACACCTTGAAGTCGTACTTGCTCTCGTTGCCGTAGATGGAGTTGACGTACTTCACGGTGAGGTTCTCCGGGTCGTCGTCGCGGATGTAGAAGGAGATGACGTAGATCTGGGTCTTGATGTTGGAGAAGCAGCGCTCCATGTACTCGCTGCGCAGCACCGGAACCGTGATCGGCTTCTTGCAGTAGTACCGGTTCATCTTGGCCCCGTCCGACCAGATCCGGATCCGCGACTTGGTGCTGGCGTCCAGCGCGTAGACGACCATTCCCGCCTCGCTGAAGTCGAAGTAGATCATCTTGACCTTCATCCCTTTGAAAAAGGTGAACAGCGACTTGAAGGTGGCGGGGCAGTCGAAGCGGGCCTCAACCAGCGCGCTCCGGAACGGCGCCTCCGCGACGATCCCCTCGCGGGGGACGTCGGGCGAGTGCTTGACCGGCGGGCGCCCCGGGCGCCGCCGCGCGGCGGCGCCCTCGTCCTCGAGATCTTCGGGCTCCTTGGGCTGCTCCGCGGCCATTGCGAGCGATGTTCTTGTGGGGAGACTCACTCTAATTAATAAAAATAAGGCGGGCCTGCCTCATTAATCGAGGAGCTTCCACAGCGCGAACGACGGCAGGACTCCGATCCGGGAGGTCTTTTCGCGCCGGGCGGTCTTGTTCCCGGGGGCCTGGTCCCGACGCATCGAGGCGACCAGCGCGCGGACTCCGTCCTTCACTGACTCGCTCGACATCTCCCCCCGGACGCGAGTGTGGAGAGTCGAGGCGACTCGGTTCGCCTGGTGGACCATTTCCAGGAGGAACTCCTCCTTCTCGCGCGCCGCGGGAGTCAGTCGCGTCTTGAGGGCGGGGGGTCCGTCCGGCCCCGCGGCGCCCGGCGATCCGATCACTGACGCGAACAGGCGCGCCGTCGCGGCGGTCGCGAGCTCGCCAACGTCCGGCTCGCCGGCGCTCGCGGCGCTCGCGGTTGCGGCGCTCGCGGTTGCGGCGGCGGCTGCGGCGCTCGCAAACGCCGCCGCGAACGCCGCCTCAACGGCGGCGGCGTTGAATTCCAGGTCGGACGTCTCGGACCACCGAACGAACTCGTTCATCCTTATATTAACTCGCTCCTCGCTAACAACGTGGGGCGCGAGAACGGCGCCGGCCAGCTCCCCGATCCGCCCCACCCGAGGCCGCGGCCCCGCCAGGATCGCGGCGCACTCGTCGCCGCGCTGGGGCTCGTCGCCGCGCTGGGGCTCGTCGCCGCGCTGGGGCTCGCGCTGAGCGTCGCGATATTCCCTCGGGGTCTTCCCGTCCAGGTTGGCTCTGAAGACGCTTCCCGGGCCCACGGCCCGCGGGTCGGCGGCCCGCGGCGGCCCGCCGGACGCCCCCACGACGGAGGACTCCCAGATTGTTTCAAACCGCTTCACCATGGTGAAGTTGACCCCGGTTGCGGTCGTGCTGGAGGTGGGGCCGCGGAGCAGCGGGAAGATATCGAAAATGATAGCGGTGCTTCCGTACGTGAAATCCAGGGCAGCCTGACCCTCCTCGAGGGGCTTGAACTTCCCGGGAATGTGGGAGAACGATATTCCGAGGCGCTGGATGGCGTGAAGTGCCTCGCTCGGCGCCTCGTCCGTCGGGGCCCCCAGCATCCGGTCCTGGAGGGCCGCCAGGAGGTCGCTCCGTACTGGGGCCGAGAGGCTCGCCGACCTCGCGACGGCGAGGGCGATCACGCCGGTGGCGATGGCCCCCCCGGCGGACTCGGAGTTGTAAATCTCCACCAGCTTCGCGGCGTCGGGCCACCCCGAGTCCTCCAGGATTTCCTCGATGCTTGCGGCGGTCCCGAGCGCGCTCAGGTGCTTCCGAATGGACTCGATCTTTTCCCGGGCCCGGTCGACGACGGTTCCGCTGTAGAACGCGCCCAGGTCGCCGGACACGGCGTCGATCTTGCTCAGGTCGGCCTCGATCGCGGCCTTGGAGCGGTCCAGCTCGTCCGCGAGACGAATGAGCTCAGCGGGGCCGCTCGCGACGCGCGGTTCCTCCGCGATCGAATCCGGTCCCGCGGACTGCACCGAGATTTCTTTATTGGAGAGAAGGCCCCCTATTTCCTTGACCAGTTCGCGAAGCTGCTTCGCGGCGAGCCGGAGCGGCGAGCCGGCTCGCCGGGCGGGAGGGGTTTGCGTCGCCATTGGCCGGGCGGTCCCTTTATTAGAGCCATGTAAAGATTTCTTCCACACCGCACCGCTCACCATGGCGTCTCGCGAAACCCACATTCTCCCGGACGTTTACGAGGACCGCGCGAGCGGGGGGCAGCCCCAGCGCGTTCAGAAGCCCGACGCCTTCAGCCTGGGGCGCGGCGCGCCCGCGAAGCAGGACGCGCCGACCGGGTCCTTCTTTGAAAAGAACTGGCTGACGATCGTCCTCGTGTCGGTGGTGGTGCTGATCATCATCGTCATCGTTTACTTGTACGTCGTCAAGCGCAAAAGCAACAAGGAATCGAAGAGCGACGAAGACGACGGGGACGACAATCTGGAGGAGATAGACCGGGGCGAGATTGAGCGCATGCGCCAGATGCGGGCGCACGCGAAGGGCGGGCCCCCGCAGCCGCCGTCCGTTGCGGCGCGGCCCGCTCCGGCGCGCTCCAACCTTCGCGGGCCGGGACGTCGCCCGGCCGCCGATCCCGCGCAAACCGGCCCGACGCCCCCGCAAACCGGCCCGACGCCCCCGCAAACCGGCCCGACGCCCCCGCAAACTGGCCCGGCGCCCCCGCAAGGCGGCCCGGCGCCCACGCGGGCCCCCCCTCAGCCCCCGCACAGTCCCCACCCGGCCCCGCACAGTCCCCACCCGGCCCCGCACAGTCCCCACCCGGCCCCGCACAGTCCCCACCCGGCCCCGCAAGACGCCCCCGCCGAACTGATCGCGGAGTTCGCGGCAACCACATCGTTCGCCGCCGGCGGCCAAGCGGGCGTTCCGCCCTCTATGGAAGAGTTCAATGATGCTGGATCGGGCGCCGAAAATATGGACGACGACACTCTGTCGCTCGTGGACAGCCTCAGAGACGAGTACACTGAATAAGGCCAGGAGGCGCACAAAAAAAATTGAATTAGACACATAGGACGTACATCACACAAGACGCGACCCCGACGCCGGAAAATTACAAACCAAAAAACACTCGAAATCCGCCGCCATGTCCACCGACACAAAGCAGACCGCCGCGGCCGACAAGCCCAACCGCACGCCCCAGGCCCAGGCCCTGGGCATGGTTCTCCCCCCCGCCCGCGCTCGCGCGATCGGGCACGAGATCTTCGACAAGATCGACGGCTACACCGCCGAGATGGACGCGGCCGCCAAGGCCGCCCGCTTCAAGCAGAAGGCGCTCCGCGAGGCCGTGACCAAGGGCGAGAAGACCGAGGCCGACATCAAGGCTGAGCTCGACGCCCTCGCCGAGAAGGTTCGCGACAACTCGCACGGAACCCGCATGGCCGAGGGGACTCCCATCGCGGTCACCGCGGTCCTGGACATGGTCGCCAAGGACGTGATTGATTACGCGGTCAAGCAGTCCCAGACCATGGCCGGCGGCGGCAAGGCCACGGTCAAGTTCCTCTCGCTGTTCTCGGGGCCCGACCTCCAGAACCGCATGTTCTACCGCATGTTCCGCAACCTCGGCGCCTACCAGTATAATGAGGTTGCGGAAGTCGACAAGAGGAAGCACCAGGCCGAGATCAACCGCCAGAAGGCGGACTTCCGCACGGCGCAGAAGGAGGCCCTCACCAAGGCGAAGGAGGACGCCAAGGGCTCCGGCAAGAACCCCGACGAGGCGAAGGCCGCCGAGCTCGAGCGCCCGGACATCGAGGCGCAGAAGCTGACGTACAAGACCTACGTCGACAAGATCATTGGCGAGTACCGCACCAAGGAGAAGGTTGGCGCGCCCGCAGCCGCGGCGCCCGCAGCCGCAGCGCCCGCAGCCGCGGCGCCCGCCGCCGAGGAGGCCGACGCCGGCAAGGGCGCCCTCATCCGCTTCGAGTTCCGCACCAAGGAGGGGATCTGCGAGTGCCTCGAGGAGCTCCTCGACCTGATCTACCGCGCGGCCGTCACCGTGGCGCGCGGCGACAAGATCGCCGGAGCGGACGGCGCCAAGGGCAAGCAGGGGTCCAACACCATCAAGGAGAACCACATCCTGATCGCGGTCCGCACCCTGCTGCTCGTCACCGGGGCCTCCCCGGAAATGATCGAGCACGTGATCAGCGAGGCCGTCGAGAAGACCGCCCTCAACGCCACCCACAAGAAGACGTCCGAGGGAACTCGCGAGGCCGAGAAGCTGGCCAAGCTCACCCCCGAGGAGCGCGCCGCGCTCAAGCTCGCCGAGGACAAGCGGGCCGAGCTGAAGCTGGCCAAGGACAAGCTCAAAAAGGAGGCCGAGGACGCCAAGAAGGCGACCCTGAGCAACAAGCTTCAGTTGCTTGAGCAGCAGATGGGCGCGGTGCCGTAGAGCCCTATGGGCGCGGCAGGCCTCACTCGTCCTGCCGGGGATCGTAATCCTCCAGCAGCGAGCCCACGAGGTTCCCGATGACGTTGGGGGTCTCATCCCGCCCGTCGTTGAGCCGCATGGCCCGCTCCTCCTCGTCCGCCGCGGGGTCCGTCGCGGCGAGCTCCAGCAGGCGGCCCACGAGCGCCGCCACGTTTTTTTTCGTCGTGTAGGGTCCGATCGTGACGCGAATCATGTGGCGGGACAGCTCCTGCGGCGAGCGGTAGCGCGTCGGGACCCCCACCTCGACGCCGCGGGCCGACAGCCAGCGCCGCGCGGCGGTGAACGTCCAGCGCCGCACCGCGATCAGGAGGATCCCCGGCAGGTACCGGGGGTCGTCAATCGCCGGGGGGTACACCAGGTACATCGCCGACCCCCGGTCCCCCCGGTGCCATCTCTTCATTGAGACCAGCGCCCCGGCCTCGCCCAGCAGGCGCACGATGTCCGTGCGCATTCGTATGGTGGCGTCGTGGCGGGCCTCGCGGGTGGAGTCCAGCATCCCGGCGATCTCGATGGCGCCGGCGAGCGCCGCCGGCGGCGCGGGGTAGGGCGCCGGCAGGCCGAAGCCGGTCACCAGGTCGGGACTGATCGCGATCATTCCGCAGCCGGGGCACCCGATGCAGCCGAAGTCCGCAACCAGGACGTCCGCCTTCAGCAGCTCGTTGTTGACCCGCGACTGGCCAATGAGCAGGGTCACGTCGAGCATCAGCGGAACCCGCTTGTCGGTGCACGCGGACCTTATCGCGCGCACGTCGGCCAGCACCCCGGTGTCGCTGTCGATCGCCGGGAAGGCTACCAGGCACGTCGTTGCCCGAATCTGCTTCATGACCTCCAGGCGAATTTCCGGCGAGCCGATGTTGTCGATCACCTCGGAGAACAGGGTCAGCTTCTCGGCGGAGAGGCGCCGGCAGGCCCGCTCGACCTCGCGGACCCCGTACCTGGAGTACACCACGTGCGGCAGCTTTCCGGTGTGCTTGGCGAACATGCGCGCGCACATCTCCACCACGAAGGTGGCCGCCTCCGTTCCGCCGCCGGTCGACCACACCCGGTACTTGGCCTCCAGGCCGAAGAACTCCCTCATGCGCCTGGTGAACTGGGCGCGGACCGCGCTGAGCTTGGTGTATTTCATCGCCCCCATGTGGGCGGTGTACGCCTTGACGACCTCGGCGGGCGCGCCCGGGTACATGAAGTGGTCGAAAATCGCCGGCCCGCCCTCGGCCGCCTCCTTTTTGTGCTTGCGCGCCGCCATGTGCGTGTTCCTTGGCGGCGCCCGCGACTAATGCGGCCCGCAAAAGCGCCGGCCCGCAAAAAAACCGCGGTCCGCGAAAAACGCCCCGCGAAAAACGCCCCGCGAAAAACGCCGGCCCGCGCTACTTGGCGCCCTTTTGCGGGCCGCCTGCGGGCGGCACGAACAGCTTCTGGAACTCGGCCCCGCGGTCCGCCCACCAGTAGGACGTGGGGAACGTCTCCATGGCCTCGTGAGCACCGAACTTTCCAATGAAGGCCACTATCAGCGCGTCGCACTTTATTGGGTGGGCGGGGAACGGAATGCCCTCGAACACCGACCGGACCCCCTTCCGCGAAAACAGGGGGTGGTTTATTATCGCCAGGCACAGCTCCTGGTTGCCCTCAATTAGCGCTCGACTGAGCAGGTCGTTCCCGCCGAACGAGACTGTCATCTTGTCGATGTTCTGCGTCTTGCTGCTCAGGATCTCGCAGCACCGGCCCAGCGAAATCCGGGAGAACGAGACGCCGAACCGCGGCAACCCGACGTCCCGGACCAAGTCCCGCCCGCCGACGTACCCAATTATGCCTTCCGGTCTCACCGACGTGAGCCATTTCTCGGGGGTTCCCCCCCTCTCGGAGGTCTCCCCCTTCTCGCGGGCAAGAGAGAACATGGCCAATTGATTCATTGCGGCGGAAGCAGGCCCCGTATGTTTTGTCAGAGCTGAGTTAAATTTTTCCCGGCGCGCACCGCCTCCGCCGCCTCGAACGCGGCCTCCGCAGCCTCCTCGGCCAGGGCCGCCCGGTTCTCGGCCAGGACCGCCTGCTCGATCGTGCGGCCCGGGCGGACCGGGAGCAGCATGCCCCCGGCAGCGATTCGCGGCCCGACCCCGACGAGCCGACACCGCTGGCACAGCGAGACGCGCACCTGCCTCAGCGGCCGGTCGGTCGCGGGGCCCCGAATGAAGCCGAACGCCCCGTTCGCCAGATACCCGGCCGTCGCCGGGCTGGGCGATCCGCATGCGCAGCACGGCTCGGCGCAGCCCGGCTCGGCGCAGCCCGGCTCGGCGCAGCCCGGTCGGTAGTACTGGGCAAGCAGCTCCAGGCCGTACGTGAAGCAGCCGGGGGCGGTCGCGAGGACCCGGTCCATGAGGTAGTCCATCGCCACGCTCACCGTCCACAGAAACCTGACGAGGTCGGGGGGGAGGCCTACCCCGTCCCCGACGGAAAGAATCTTCGAGGCCTCGTGGGGGCTCGCGGAGAGCCTGCCGAGGACGGCCGCGACCATTCGCCCGGTCAGGGGGCACCCAAACCAGGCGCTCCCGGGGAGCTCGCGCTCGGCCCGGGCGCTCCTGAGCCACCCCGAGATGTGCCTGGAAAGCACGATGCCGGCGGCCGGCAGCGAGCCCTCGTCGATCACGTCGAAGCAAAAGCTGGCGTGCGCCTCGATGTACTCGATGACCCCCGCAATGATTCCCCTCATGATTTCCGGGGCCCGCTTCTCCAGGGCGCGCTCGGCGCGCTCGTCCTGCGACCAGCCCGCCCCCCGCAGCAAGTCAGCCAGCGGATCCTCGAGGCGGTACTTGAGGGCGCTAATAAGGGCGCCCATGCGGTCGCCGCCCGCGTCGCTCATTTCGTCCCCGGCGTTCGCGTCGCTCATTTCGTCCCCGGCGTTCACGTCGCTCATTTCGTCCCCGGCGTTCACGTCGCTCATTTCGTCCCCGGCGTCCATGCTGGCAATACAAACGGCGGATCAGCACCCAATACGAACGAAAACGTCATTAAAAAGTAGCGACGCCTCAGTCGGTCCACTCGTGCTCGTTGATTATGTAAACCACCTGGAGGTTGGACTGGCGCCCGGGCCGGTGGGCCCGGCCGATGGCCTGGTACTCGGTGTTGCGGTTGAGCATGCGGTGAAGGTAGATGACGTGACTGGTCAGCGGGAACTCGATCCCGGCGCAGTCCGCCTCGCTGAGAATTACCAGCGCGTCGAGGGGGCTCTGGCAGTCGGGGTCGAAGTCCCGGTAGCCGCGAAAGCGGCCAACGATCGCGGACTTCGCGGATATCGACCCCATCAGCCGCTCCACCCGGACCCCGTTTCGCTTGAGCGCGGCGCACACCTCGGTGGCGATCGGGCTGAAGCGGCAAACGATCAGGTAGGTGGGCGGGACCGCCGGGTCCGCCGGGTTGTCGTACTTTTGAGCCAGGAATTCATCTACGGGAGGGAAGTCGTCAATTTGGTCCCGGATCAACAGGCCGGCGGCGTCCTCGCTGTACGCGGTCGGGACGACGAGGTTGACGAGGGTCGTCACCTTTTTGGTGTACGGCGATTCCTCGGCCGCGGCGCCCCCGGATGCGGCGCCCCCGGATGCGGCGCCCCCGGATGCGGCGCCCCCGCCCTCGGCCGCGGCGTTCGCGACGAAGTCCTCGTCGATTCCGATGTCCCCGCTGATTGTGATGACGCTCCCGAGCGCGATGGGCTTTTGGCACCCGGGGATGGGGCACGTCCGGATCACCGCCTTCTGCGTCGCGCCGCCGGGCCGAGACTCGTCGACGAAGTAGCACTCGGCGCAAATGACTGTTTGGCAGCACCCGCACAGCACGTAGCGAAGGCCGCCCGGGAACTCGTCGGCGTCGCAGCCCACGCACAGGCCCTCATCGAAGTTGGACTTGAATCGGTCCAGGGTGTTGAGGATCTCCTGCTTCTTGTGCCCGAGTCTCGCGATGCGCTCGGGGTTGGGAGACTTGGCGGCGCGAGCGCTGACCAGGTCCTCCTCGATCTTTCTCAGTCGGCTCAGGCTCTTTCCGATCACCGCCACCAGGAGCTCTCCCGAGCTGTTGCAGTGAGCGACCCCGAGAATTTTCGAGGCCTCCGCGTAGTTCTCGGCGTTCACGGCCTCAACGACCTCGGGGTCGAGGGCCATGGAGTGGAGGGCCCGCTCGGAGCGGTCGCTCTTGACGTATATTCGGCGCAAGTGAATCCTGGTGCTCCCCACGTGCCGCGCCTCGAACTCCTTGCTGCACCTCGCGCTCAGGTCGACGTTGAACCGCCAGGAGGCCTTCATTCGGACGAACGACTCCAGGAGCGACTCGTATTCCCTGAGTGGCGACGAGTCGCTGGTGTTTGCCGGCGTCCTGGCGCTGGTCGAGTAATTGTTTTTGGTCGCGGTCGCCGACATGGCGATCGTCTTGACCGCGGGAACCGAGTGCCGGATGTTGGAGCAGATGTCGAAATCGTCGTACAGCACGCGCATCCACGCGAGCCCCGCCGTCAGCTGAACGATTGCGCTCGGGATGGTCAGGGGGGAGCGCTCGAGGATTTTGAACGAGGGCGTCACGCCGCCGGCCTTGCAAAGCACCATGGAGAAGCCAAGCAGCATCGGATTGGCCCTCAGGACTTGCTGGAAGTCCCGCAGCTGCACCACGTTGGTCACCAGGATGTAGGAGAGGTGCGGCGCGAACCTGCGGAGGCTGGTCACCCACTCCATCAGAACCGTGGACGTGGAGATGACCAGGGTTACCGGAATCACCGGCATGAACAGCTCGATTGCGCCCTCGCGCCGGTAGAGGCGGACGGGGGCGCGGGCGGGCGGCGGCGTCAGCGCCAGCGCGACGCCCATGCTGGTCTTGCCGAAGCCGAGGGACGCGAAGATCCTCAGCCCGAACACGGGGAAGTCCGCGCGGTCCTCGTAGGCCTTCACCAGGGCCAGCAGCACCCGCTGCGGCGGAGTCAGCTCCCCGGCGAAGCCCGGGGGGGTCGGCCACTGCGGCGAGGCCTCGGACAGCTCGACCCGGTCCTCCGCGAAGTCCTCCATAGTCGCGGGTTTTGAGTCGCCGCGCGGGTTTTGAGTCGCCGCGAGGCTATTGAACACTGAGCCAGTACTTGTAAACGCCTCCCGCGTTCAATATGGACGACGGACTCCTGGGGCTGGACGACGGCCGGAACGTGGTCGTTCCGCTCGGGCCGCTGGAGCGAATCCTGGGACCGGGCACTCTGGATCAAATAATCAGCAATTCAAACGTTACGGAGGTGCTCACCGTGTTCAAGAAGCGGAAAAATCACTCGCCCGCGGTGTTCTGCCCCATAAAATACGGAACAATCGCGGGCGCCGCCGGCGCGGACGCCGTGCGGGTCCTGATGCTTCCCCACCGAACCGCCCGGCTGATCGCGGCCTCGCTGGCGGAGATTCCCGGCGCGCCCGCCCTCCGGATCGTGACGCGCGTGCCCATAAGGAGTGTTGCGGCGCTCGACGCGGTCGCCGCCGACGCGGTCGCCGCCGACGCGGTCGCCGCGCGCCGGGGCGGCCTGTACGAGTACCAGGCGGCGGTGCTGGACGACATCCTGAGGCGCAGCCGGCTGCCCGCCAGGAACGTGTACCTGTTCATGGCCACGGGCCAGGGAAAGACGCCGGTCGCGGCCGCGTTCATTGGCGCGCGCGGCCAGCCGGCGCTGTTCATCGCGCCGGCGTCCCGGGAGATCGCGCGGAAGGGCCTGGAGACCCTCCGGAGCTGGCTGCCCGGGTGGCGCTGCGCCCTGTTCTCCTCCAAGACCGCCGCGAGCTGCACCGCCGACAACTTCGACGTGGTCGTCATCGTGGTGAACTCGGCCCGGACCCAGCCGGCGGAGTTCTTTCAGGGGTGGGGCACCGTGGTCATTGACGAGGCGCACGAGTTCCACTCCCCCGAGAACCGCAAGGTCCTCCCGCTGGCCTGCTCGGGGGGCTCGTGCGTGCTGGGCCTGAGCGCGTCGCCGCACGAGCGAAAGGACGGGATGGACTTCATCGTCGACCGGTACCTCGGGCCGCCCGCCGACGCGGCGGCGGCGATCGAGGCCGCCGGCCTCGACCCGGGCGACATGAACTTCGACGGGCGGATCCTGGTCGCGCGCTACACCGCCCCGGCGGAGTACCGAGTCCCCGTGAAGGTTAACGACATCAACAGCGCGGTGATGTCCATTGGGCGAATAATCGAGGACCCGGACCGGATGAAGCTTCTGGGTCGCGGGATTGAGTGGATACTCACGCTCCACGAGGGCGCCGGCCCGGCCGCCGACCGGCGGCGGAAGTTCTGGGGACTCGATCGCGGGGGGCGGCACTCGGTCGCGGTGTTTGCTGAGCACCGCGACTTTCTGCCAAAGCTTGCCGGGTACCTGGTCGGGACGTGCGTCGACCGCGCCGCGTTCGCGTGCCCCGAGCTGGAAACTCCCGCGAGCGCGGAAACTCCCGCGAATCCAGCAAATGGCGCCGCGGGCCCGGCGGTGCTCCGCGGCGGCGCCGGCGACGCCGCGGTCGACGGCGCCGCCCGCTGCCGGGTCGTCCTGATGACGTACGGCTACGGGCGGCGCGGCATCGACCTGAAGCACCTGACCGCGGGGGTCTCGGCCACCCCCCGCCGCGGGGGCTCCACGCAGATCCTCGGGCGGGTGACCCGCAAGGGATCCGACCAGGGCATCGTCCGAGTGTGGCTCGACCTGGTCGACTGCGGAAGCTTTCTCGAGGGCCAGCTGACCGACCGAGTGGCGGCCTACGGCGTAAAAGGATGGCCGGTGAAGAAAATATCCGTCAGTCATACATCCGTCGAGGCGGCAGACTTCGGCTCCGCGTTCGATTAAACGCGTTGCGAGCTCGCTCAGTCATGGAGGGCTTCGGGCGCGGCGAAATTGAATTAGAAAGGCAGTTGGTTATACTCCTCGTGATACTCCTCGTGGTCCTCGCCCTCACGATGGCGTCCGCTCCGAAATATGCGCCGACGTTCGCGCCGCGAGGCGGGCGCCCGCGGGGCCGGCGCGCCCGCGACGCCTCGAGCGGACCCGCCCGCGCCTCGGCCAGTGCCGAGCCTTTCACCCGGGACGAGGCCGAGTGCGCCCGCGCCGCGCTGGCCGAGGCGCGGGCGGACGGCCGCAACAAGTTCTACGAGGAGATGAAGGACGCTCCCGGGCGCCTTCCGTACAGGCGAGTGGACGAGGCCCGAGTGAGCACGAGCCTCCACAACGGGCAGCTGAAGCTCCAGATGGGCGAGATCGAGTTCCTGACCAAGTACGGGCACCTCAGCGACACGGTGGTTTACGTCGCCGCCGCGCCCGGGGTCCACACGCCCTATCTCGCGAAGCTGTTCCCGAGGCACACGTTCCACCTGTACGACCCGGCCCCCTTCCGGATGGCGCTGAGCCGGCACCCCGAGGTCGCCGACCGGATCCACGCGACCCAGGCCTTCTTCACCGACGAGACCGCGCGCGAGTGGGCCGATCGCAGTCGGGACCGGCCCGTGCTCCTCATCAACGACATTCGCGCCGCGAGCGACGACATGCCCTACGAGGAGTTCGAGAGTCGCGTGGCCGCCGACAACGAGTCGCAGCGGCGCTGGTACCGAATCATCCGCCCGGCGGCCGCCATGATCAAGTTCCGCTGGCCCTTCACGACGAAGACGCCCACCGGAACCGCGACCTACCTGAAGGGGCGGTTCGTGACGCAGGCCTTTCCGCCGGTGATGAGCGCCGAGACTCGGCTGATGGTCGAGGGACCCGACGCGCCGGACGTTGAGCATGACTACCGCGAGTACGAGGAGAAGATGTTCTACCACAACCTGATCACTCGCAACTGGTGCGTGTACCAGCACAACGTACCGATTGCGAAAGACGGCGCGTCCGCCGGGGTGGTGGGCCTGGACCACTGCTACGACTGCTGCCGAATGATCGACATCTGGCGCGAGTACATGACCGCGGCGGGCGAGAAGCCGACCGGGAACGCGATTGCCGCCCACATCAACGCCACGCTGAGAACCATCGACCGGACCCTGGTCGGGAAGGCGCACGGGCGCCTGCCCGACGAGCCGGTCGCCGAGCGCCGGCGCGCGCTGGGCGCGTTCGTTCCGGCCGACCTCTGAGGCTGCCGCGCTGTATTAGCGCGCCGTTTTTTATAAGTACTGGAGTTTAGTCGCAATGGGCTCAAATCCGTTCGTTGAGAAGCTGCTGGCTGATTTCCGCGCCGAGGAGGGCGGCGTGTTCGGCCTGAAGTTCGACGAGGCCAAGGCGCAAGCAGCAATCGGCCGAGTGCTCCCGTTCCTGGCGCGCGAGGGCTCGTGCGACTGCGAGGACGCCGGATGCCCCCACAAGTCGGCGGTCTCGCCCCTCGCGTTAATGATGATTGGCGATTCGCTCAATGACTGCTTCACGCTTAACAAGCCATTCCTCGAGGCGCTCGCCGAGATTGACTGCCAGGCGCCGCAGCCCCACGAGGCCTTCACTCCAATGACCCGGGAGTCGCCTTACACCAGGATTATAACGGAAGTCAAAGTAACACTCGACGATACGTTCGGGGGTGTGTACAACGTTAACAAAAGGGGGGACTTCCTGGACGAGGTTCGACTCGACGCGCGCCTCGCCGGGGCGCGCGTCGAGTCCATCGTCATGTACAACGACAACGGGTTCTCGATCGAGTACCCGGTGACGCACTCCGCGGAACTCGGAACGGTGGTTTTGGAGCGGCCGATCGCCCTGGTGCTGATGCCGTTCTCCCCCCTCAGCATTCGACTCAAATGGAGCCCGCAAAGCGGGCCAGCGATCGACGAGCGGTCCCTGAACTCCGCGGGCGTGTCAATAACGCTCATTTACGGGAACGTGAGCCTGCTGGCGAGGCGCGCGGCCATGAAGCTGGAGCACAGAGATACCGCGAGAGCCGGCGGACGGGCCTGGAGCGTCAAGTACTCTGACGGCTTGGCGAAAACGCTGGAATTGTAAGGGACCGCCGCGCGAACTGTAAGGACCGTCGCGCGAACTGTAAGGACCGCCGCGCGAACTGTAAGGACCGCCGCGCGAATTGAAAGCCGTTTTTGTGTGTACAATCGCGGGCAGCTGTCATGGCCGGAACACTCAGCCCCGACCTGGTGCTCATTTGCGCCGAGCTCCACGCGCTGGAGTGCGAGCTCGACACCGCGCACGCCGACTCGGACGAGTGCCAGATGATTGCCGACGGACTGAGCGCCATGCTTCGGACGTACGAGGGCCCGCTCGCGGGCGATGCCAGGGGCACGTTCGCGGCCCTGACCGCCCGCCGCTCGCGGCTGCCCGCCCCCGGCGGCCACGCCCTCGACAGTCACTCCCTCGGCAGCCACGCCCTCGGCAGCCACTCCCTCGACCCCGACCTGGTGCTCATCTGCGCCGAGCTTCACGCGCTGGAGTGCGAGCTCGAGGACGCGGCCGAGGGACTGTCCGAGATCCCGGCGATTATTGCCGGGCTGAGGGACAAGTTGCGGGACTACTCCGGCCCCCTGTGCGTCAACGCCGCAAACACTCTGACTGCCCTCATTAGCGGCTACGCCGAGTGGAACTCCTGATTCAATTAGCTGTTTTTTTTATATGGGTACGCAGTACCATCGCGCTTATTTGTTAATTTCCGGAGCAATGAGCAAGGCCGAAAAAATCTTCCTCAAGACGCGGGTGCGCGAGGCGTACGTCAGCCCCGCGAACGAATACACTCGAATCGTCGACAGGGTAACTAAGGAAATAAACGCGGAGCCGCGCCCCGAGGCCGGCGGTCGCCGACCTTCTTATGTCGACACTTTCATTCAGAACAACCGAACAATTCGGCGACTGAGGGATGACGGCTTCTCGCTGGGCCATCTTGGAAAAAACTCTTGGCGGGTTGATGCGCTGTACATGTACTACGTCAGCACCACGTGACGGGGGTGGACACCAGCTGCACTGACTCGGTTTGTACGAGTTCGCGGAGCTACTGTTTGTGCTTTTGCGGCCTGTGCGTCCCCTGCTGGCTGGAGGACAAGCTGTACTGGGCGATATTCGGCCGCCCAGACCCGTCAACACCCAGTACGGCTTGAACGATCGCGCCGACGGATCCGACCGATCGCGCCGACGCTTGACAGAACTCGCTTTGCTCGTATAGATCTTTATTGAAGGCACCATTAGCAGATGAGGCACCAAGCACCCCTCCCCTATGAGTCCGGAAGAAAGGCACCGGCGAAGTGGTGGAGAGCCTGGAGCCGGGACAACCGGCTCGTGTGGCGACACGCGCGGTCTCCAACCTGCTCGAATCGATTTGCGCCCTCGCTTTTTGCCCCGCAGTTATACCAGGAATTCCGGAGCATACCCCCTCCGGCCACTTCCCGACCACCAGCCCCATGACGGCCGCCGTCAGAGACAACCCGAAGCTGTGGGAGTCAGTGAAGAAGAAATGGATGAAGGGGAGCAAGGGCGGCGTGGCCGGCAAGTGGAACGCAAGGAAGGCGATGCTTGCCGTCATTGAGTACAAGAATCGGGGGGGAGGGTATGTGGGGAACCGCGACGCAAAAAACTCGCTCAAGAAGTGGCAGAAGGAAGACTGGGGGTACGTGGAGCCGGAAGGCCGCTACCTTCCTAAGAAGGTCAGAGATTTGCTGTCTCCGGCAGAGCGCCGCCGCGAAAACGCCTTGAAGCGGGGCAAAAAAGGACAGAATGTACCTTACTCCAAAAGTGTCAACAACAAGATGAGAAAACTGGGGGTGTATGGCAAGAAGCCCGCTACCAAGAAGAAGCCCGCTACCAAGAAGAAGCCCGCTACCAAGAAGAAGCCCGCTACCAAGAAGAAACCCGCTACCAAGAAGCCCGCTACCAAGAAGAAGCCCGCTACCAAGAAGAAGCCCGCTACCAAGAAGGATCACAAGTAGTGCGGGGCCTCGAGGCCTACCATGCGTTAAATCCGCAAACTCGCCACACGATCGTATTAGCCGTATTTTTGTGATATGTAGCGCACCGGAAAAATATCGACCGCCGGGCGGATCTTTGCCGCAGCGGGGGGCAGCGGGCCGCTCGCGTCGGCGCCGACATCAGTCCCGCGGCCGAATACGACGAAGTGATCGCCTCGATGAATACCTCCGAGGGCGTAAAAACGTGGACTCGGATAGATATTTACAACAATCGGACAATTCGGCGACTGAGGGAAAACGGGTTCACCCTGTTCCGGGAGTACCCGTACATGACCTTGTGGCGGGTCGACGCCGACCCCGACGCTGTGCTGGATTCCAGTTGCTTCGACTCGGTTTGTACGTCCCCGTTCAGCAACTGCTTGTGCTGCTGCGGCCTGGCCATTCCCTGCTGGCTGGGGGACCGGCTGTACTGGGCAATGCAGTCGCGATCGTCCGAGATCGCCGAAGCCTGATTCGGCGATCCGTATTGAACGCAACGTCGGTTGCGGTCAACCAAGCCCGACAGCGCGTCAAGCTTTGGAGGGTTCAGTATGGCGCCCGGACCCCGGCCGATCGAGGTCTACGGAGAGCTGAGCGCGCGGACCCCGGCCGACGAGTTCCGCGCGATCGCGGCGCAGCTCTCGAGCGACCCCCGGCCGGGAACGCGGAGGCTGATCGCCGAGATCGGCAACGCCCGAACCGTTCGCCGACTCAGGGCGGGGGGGTACTCGCTCGAGAACAATCCGGGAGGCGAGTACAGCGCCGCGACCTGGCTTGTCGCCGACGACCCCGAGGCGTTCGACTCCCGCGTTCGCGAGAGCTTATGCGAGTGCGGAACGCCCTTTTCGGCCTGCCTGTGCTGCTGCGGCCTGTGCCTTCCCTGCTGGCTGTCGGACGCGCTGTACTGGCGCTCGGAGGGTTTTTGAATTAAAGGCTTCTGAAAGAGGAGATACGCCGCCCGGAGTCATGGCCGCCACCCACGTCCAGAAGTACGACAGCTTCATTCGGGGAGGCCTGCGGGACCAGTTGGGAAACTGGAGGGGCGTTGACTGCGTGCCGGGGGTCGGGCCCGCGGCCGCGGCCCGGCTCAGGGAGCGCGGGATTGACAGCATGTACCAAATTCTTGGGCGCTTCCTGTTGATGGAGGAGGACGAGTTCCGGGAATTTCTTGGCGAGGCCGCGGGAATTGGGCCGGCCGCAACCGATTCCGTGGCGGACGCGATGGGGGCCTGGGTGGACGCCCGGTCCTGATTCGGGACCGCCTGGAGCCTTTTTTCGCCCTTTTCAAGAGTCGCGAATTATTACCAGGCGATGTATATCACTGCGGACCGACCTGCGGACGCTCGACGCAATGGACAGGCACCGAAAGACGTCGCGGCCGCTCTCCCTCGGCAGCGAAATTTCCGGAACCCTGCTGATTCAGGAGCTGGACGATGACTCATATGTGTATAAATTCGGGCCGAATGGGTCGGATGGGCCCAAGGAGTTCGGGTACTCCAGGCTGTTTTCCCCCAACCACGAGGAGGCCGACGGCGACGCTACGCACTTCGGCCTGAAGGATGACGACGTCGCGGAGATCGAGGACGAGTGCGCGGCCCTGTGGACTGAGCACTCGCGGGGGCCGGCCGGCGCGTCGGGTGGTGCGTCCGGCGACGCGTCCGGCAGCGCGCCGCTCCGCTCCGGCCTCGCGCCCCGGTGGTTCGAGGCGGTCAGCCTGGGCGAAAAGACGGTGGAGGGCCGCCTCGCCGGCGGAAAGTTCGGGGCTCTCGGCGCCGGCCAGGAGATAGTGTTCCGGGAATCGGGCGCCGCCCGGGGCGCCGCGCCGGGTTCTCGCGAGGTGCGCGCAACCATCACGCGGGTCGCCAAGTACCCCGGGTTCCGCGAGATGATCGAGGCCGAGGGAATTGGCCGGGTCCTCCCGGGAGTTCCCGGCCTGGACGCCGGCGTCGCCATCTACCGAGAGTTCTACACCGAGGAGGACGAGAAGGCGCAGGGCGTCGTCGCCGTCGAGATAAAGCTGGCTCCCGCCCAGCCCGCCGCGTACCGCGCGCTGGAGCCCAACAGCACGTCCTACTCGGCGGAGGTGACCCAAAAACTCAGGAAGCTGTACGAGGAGTACACCGCGCTCAGGGCCAGCCCGGACGCGACCGAGTCCTCCAAGTGGGCGAGTCACCTGCGCTACAGCCAGTACCTCGTTCGGGCCGTCCTGTTTGACGGAGCGTACGGAGTGCGCCGCGGAATCCTCGCGAACCAGGCAATGGGGATGGGAAAGACCCAGGCGGCCATCGCGTGCGCAATGTCGACCGACAAGTACGAGGCGATTGTCATCTCCTCCAAGTCCATCCACGCGACGTTCGGGAGCGAGATCGAGAAGGTCGCCGCGGCCCTCGGCCGGGACCCGGCGCAGGTGCTGAGCGGATTCTCGTTCGTCTCGGCCGACGCCTACAACGCGGCCGACCAGCTGATCCGGCTCACGCTGGGCCTCAAGAAGGCCGAGAAGACAGCCAGCATAGACGAGAAGGCGCTGGAGACCGCCCTCAACGGGAAGCTGCTGATAATCGACGAGGCCCACAACTTCTTTCGGGCAATCATCAACAGCGCCGGCGACGAGACCAACGCCCGGCGCATCTACCGAATGATAATGACCGCGTCGGACGTCAAGCTGCTGTTCCTCACGGGCACCGTCCCGGTTAAGCACGTGTTCGAGCTGGCGCCCTGCTTCGCCCTGCTGGCCGGGTACGACATCCTCCCGGTCAACTACAACTCGTTCATGCGCCTCTACGTCGACAGCAAGACCAACCGATTGAAGAACCGGGAATACCTCGCCAATCGCCTCATGGGCTTCGTGTCGTACGTCACTCCGCTCCTCCCGACCAGCCCCGGCGGCGAGGTGGCGAGCCTCACGCGAAAGGACGGCGGATTCCCCGAGGACCTGGGAACCACCGTCCTCAAGATTGAGATGGGGCCCGAGCAGTACGGCTCGTACCTGTCCGCCCGGGACGAGGAGGAGCGGCGCGGGGGGGCGGCCGGGACCGCCGGGTTCGTCCCGCAGAGCGGGCCGCCCCAGGTGAAGACCAGCCTCGCGCTCCCCAGCGCCGACAGCTCCGGCGGCTCCACCTACTACGTCCGCTCGCGCCAGCTCAGCACCTTCGCCCCGCCGTTCGAGTTCCGCAAGTCGGCGCTGGCTGACCTCCCCGATTCGGTGTTCACGAAGGAGAATGGGCCCAAGCTGGCGAAGATGGTCGAAAAGATTGAGTCGGCGCCCGGCACGGTCCTGGTCTTCTCCGAGTACGTGGGGCTTGGGGGCCTGGGCGTTGCCGCCAAGTACCTGGACCGCGCCGGCTTCACTGAGTGGCGCCCCGCGAGCGAGGCCCCCGCGAGCGACAATCCGCCCAGCGGCGGCGCGCCACCGTCCGGCGGAAAGCGCTACGCGTTCTTTCGCGGGGACACGGCGCCGGAGGATCGCGTGCGCCTCATCCGGGAGATCAACTCGGACGCAAACACTCGCGGCGGCGTGATAAAGGTGATATTCGTCTCCAGGGCGGGCGCCGAGGGCATAAATCTGGAGAACATTCGGATGGCCGTGTTCATTGGGCCCGGCTGGGACAAGACGATTGAGGAGCAGGCGAAGGCGCGCGCGTTCCGGATGGGGAGTCACGACCGCCTGCCGGTGGAGGACCGCGACGTCGCGTCGTTCCTGCTCCTCGCCAGCGCCAACAAGTCCATGGAGGCCCGCCCCGGGGAGGGCGGGTTCGTCGAGCCCCAAACCATTGACGAGCGCCTCCACGAGCGCGCCCTCAAGAACATGAACCTCATCCGCCAGGCGCGGGACCTCCTCAGGTCGGTGTCCTTCGAGTGCGTCTCCAACAACTACGCCAACTGCTACGCGTGCAAGCCCACGAACGTCCCGCTGTTCATCGGCCCCCCGCAGACCGACAACATGGCCTACGGCACCGACATCCGCCGCAAGAACCCGTGCGAGCGCTTCGAGGAGCGCGAGGAGGAACTGGATGGCGAGTTCGAGGTGCGGGGCGTTCAGTATGGGTTCGCGCGTTCGCTAAGCGAATCCGCGACCAGGTACTTCCGGATGGACGCCGCGCTGGGGGGGTGGGTCCCGGTTCACCCGTCGGCCACGGCGCCCGATCTGTGGACGGAGCTGGAGCTTGCCTCGCAGAACTTCTGAGGCCGGGCGAGTCACTTGTGACACATTTTAATACGTTTTTTGGGTAATACGGACGGCGCCCCAGTCCTGTCACCGGCCACCCGCTCAGTCATGGCGAACTTCAACGAATGCGACTTAACGTGCGGCGGATCTGACTTGGAGTGGTACGAACGGTTACCCAGTAATGTGTACGAGCCAACCTCGAGCTCGTTCATGACTTACGTTGTGGACGTCGAGGGATCCCCCCAACACGTGAGCGACTTATGTGAGGGCATACGCTATGCCTTGGGCCGTCTGGGTACGGCCGTCGAATTTGAAATCTCCACATTGGTTCCGGACAACGGGGGTGCCATAATCCATAAGATGCGAGTCGTGCCGTCAGTTTGGGGAATCCCCGTGGACGGTCTTACCGTTTACATGCAACGCGGGCCTCAGTGCTTCTCGGTCCTGAGCCCGGGTCTCTTGGATGAAGTGAGGGTCTACCAGGCCGGGAAGCAGTGGGATGATAACCACATCGTCTCCCTGAGCCCGGAGGAAATGATCCAGCAAATCACCGAGCTGTTTGCTGCGGTCTGCGCGGGGCGCGCAAGCGAGAGAGCTTTCGCCGCGTCTGCGGTGCCCGCGGTGCCCGTGATTCCCGCCTTCGCGCCTGTGATTCCCGCCTTCGCGCCCGCGCGGGACATGCTGGTTCCGGGACCGGGGGCCTCGCCCGCGCTCGCGACCCGGCTCGGGTTCTCGAGCATGGTGATCGAGATTGGGGGCGAGAGCTACACGGACGGCTGCTGGGAGGTGGGCACCACGCAGACGGTAGTGCTGAAGCGCGTGGGTCATCCCCTCCAGTGCATCAAAAAAAGCGAGGCCTGGCTCGACGAGGAGTGGCGGAACCTGAGCATCCGCGTGTTCTTGCGGACTCACGGCGCCTTGTAGTTGGTGGGCTCGTCCTTCAGTGTTCTTGCGGACTCACGGCGCCTTGTAGTTGGTGGGCTCGTCCTTCAGTGTTCTTGCGGACTCACGGCGCCTTGTAGTTGGTGGGCTCGTCCTTCAGTGTTCTTGCGGACTCACGGCGCCTTGTAGTTGGTGGGCTCGTCCTTCAGTGTTCTTGCGGACTCACGGCGCCTTGTAGTTGGTGGGCTCGTCCTTCAGTCCGCGAATCACCAGGGGGATTCGGAGCCGCCGCTTGGCGACGCATATTTTTATGCGGAAGTGCTCGGTGGTGGTCGTTGGAATGTAGGTGTTGTACGTCGAGCTCTGCCGGTCCCGGTCCAGCGCGGTGGTCACCGTGTCGAGGGCGGGCCAGTGAACGCTTGTGCCCCCGATAGAGGTGTGGTTTAGAACCAAGGTCGTCCCCGCGGAGGCAACGTTAACGTCGGGGTGGAGCCGGAAGGTTCCGGTGCTGCTTATGAGCCCGCCCGATCCAATGATGTGACCCTCCACGCGATTGATGTAGTTGTTGAGCGCGTGGTGCTGGACCGCGTTGTTCGGTTGGGACGTGCTCGACAGCGCGGCCCCGTCCGAAGTTATGTCGCTGCGGATTGCGTTGAATCCGGTGATGAACACCCGGTCGCCCTCGGCGATGCCGGCCTCGGCGGTCAGCCCGGTCGCGAGCTGGAGGAAGTTGGATCCATCCTCTATAGCGGTGCACGAGTAGTAGCAATCGGGAAGGACGTCGAGGTCCCCGGCGCCGTTGGTGAGGTGCATCGTGATTCCCTGGATGTACTGAATGGGATCGCCGAAGACGAAGTTTTCGCACTCAAGGGGCGGCGCGAACTCCACCATTCCGGCCCTCGACGGATCCATGTCTCCCGCCACGCACTCAAAGTGGTAGCGCCCGCCCTTGGCCACGTGAAAGGCCTGGGACCCGAGCTCGCGGAAGTACATGAACATCCGGCGGCAGAACGGGAGCTGAGACATGGGGCTGTCGATGGTGTCGTCGCCGGAGTCGCCGCCGCCGCTGCTGTTCTGGGCGAGGGTCAGGCCGGAGACTGCGACGCTGTACGCGTAGTCCTGGGGAATGCTCATACAGAACGGCGCCAGCTTGATAGAAATGACGTTTTTTATCTCGTCGTGGACGCCGATGTCCTGGTCGGTGGTCTCGCCCTGGAGGCGGAAGTTGAATCGGAACCGGCCCTTGCTCGTTTCCGAGTCCTCGACCTTGTGAAAGGAGTCGAGGACGACGTGGTGGTCGGTGAACCCGTACGCCGAGTTGGGATTGGGGAGGTTTTTCTTGGGGTGCCCCACGTGGGTCGACGAGCCGATCACCGACTGGCTCGCGCCGGAGATGTGGTCGTCGCTGAACATCTGGCGCTTCATCATTTCCTTGATGTCGATCGGCTCGTCGCCCGGGCGGCCGTGGACGTACCCGGTCGCGAACCCGCCGGGGGTCATGGCGAAGTTGCGCGAGCCAGTGGGGGCGGCGCCGGCGGCCATCGCGGCGACGTAGGCCGGGCGCCGCTCGCCGTCGGGCTGCTGGGAGGGCGCGTACCGCGGATCGGGCGGCGCCCCGTGCGCCGCCCCGTGGAGGAACATTCCGCGCTGCTGCTGGTACGACATCGCGCTGCTATACCCCTGTGTTAAAAACGCCAGCGGCTCTAATCGGCGCGGGCCGCGCACGCGGCGCACGCCGGCGCCCGCCGCGCCCCGCCCCCGTACGGAACGCCGAGCCCGCTGCTCACCATCCACTGATTGACGTTTTCGCCAACGCACAGCATTCCGCACAGCGTCTTTCTGGCGGTGCACAGGTAGAGCTTCGCGAGCAGCCTCCCGTACTTGTCCCACCCGCCGCACTCGACCCACACCAGCTTGCCGAGGACGAGGGCCGCGATCCGGTTCCTCGCGACGACGCCGGCCGCGATCTCCCTTTTCCGGCACGCCTCCGCGCAGAACTGCTTCCTGGGCGGCCTGATTTCGGGGGAGTCGTAGCCCAGCATGCGGACCTTGAACTGAACGATGTCGCCCCGCCTCCTGAACTTCACGCGGAGGGTGTCGCCGTCGTAGACGTCGGTCACCACCGCCAGGTGGCGCTCGCCCCCGAGGCTGAAGTCCCTAATTTTCTCGTCAGTGAGATCGGGATCGAACAGCGCGCTCGGGCAGACGCACACGGGCGCGCACTGGCTCGAGCACTCGGCGCACGCCGAGCACGGCAGCCAGCAGTCCGACACGCACGCGCCCATTTTGCAGCCTCGCGGACGGATCGGTCCGTGTCAGGGGCGCAATAATAGAACGCACACCCTCTTCTATTGAAGAAACACTCCAACCATCACAGCGCTCTGAAATTTAACGCCGGCTTTGTTCTCCGTCGTGTATGCCGAAGCAAAGCAAGCCGATCACTGGACGCCGATCCCTCCCGAATGCTATACATTGTGCGCATGGGCCCCGGAGACAAGGTGTCCGACCGCAATCCGTTCACCGTTTGTCGAGTCGTCGAGAGGAAGCCCGAGCGAGTGTCGGACGACGATTTCATTCAGGCCGCGTGGGACCAGGCGCTGTCCGAGGGCCTGCCCAATCTCCTCATTGAGACCGCCTCCGGCACCGCCTGGTCCGAGTCCCTCGACATCAGGCTCAAAAACTCTCGCCTCTTGTTCGGGATCGCCCGCGGGAGCAGCGAGGAACATGGGGTCGTGGATATCACTTCCGACTACAGGTGCCGAGGAGGGTGCGCCGCCGCCTCCGCCGCCGCCTCCGCCGCCGCTCAAGTCGGCGAGTGCGAGTGCGACCCCGCCGAGCTCGCAGAATCCCCCGCCGTGTCAGTTATCGTACGCGGCGATGGCGCGCCGGGGCGCCGCGTCTAGTTCGGAGCGCGCCGCGTCCAGTTCGGAGCGCGACGCGTCCAGTTCGGAGCGCGACGCGTCCAGTTCGGAGCGCGACGCGTCCAATAGGCAGCGTGGCGGCTCATTGTAAACCGCCGAAGCTCCTCGCCATGTCGGGAACTCGCCGCAACGTGCCGAAGGAGATAAAGAATTTGGAGAAGGCCAAGGACGGCCGCGACCTGATCAAAAAAATACAGGCCATCATGAACGAGATGTGGCTCCACATCGGAACGACCATTGCCGCGGAAGAGCTCGTGAACAACGAGCGCGCCGAGTTCTGCGAGGACTTCCACCGGTCGCACGGGACTCCAGCCGCGCGGGCCGCGCGGCCCGCGCGCAGTCCGCGCGACCCGGCGGCGGGTCCGCGCCTCGGCGGATCGTGGAAGGACTTCTGAGCGCGCCAAAAAAGCGCCCGGCGGGCTCACATCGCGGCCAGCTGGTTGAGCTCATCCAGCGCGGCGGCCATCCGCCGCCCGCCCCCCGAGCGGGCGAGGACCGCGCGCGGCACTCCCATGAGCCCGCGCGCGAGGGCCCGGCAGTTCCGATCGGTGGCGGGGACGTCCGAGAGGTCGTACAAGTTGCTCATCGCCGAGGCGCCGAACGCGGAGAGGCCGCAACTGCCGGCCGGACGTCCCGCGGGAGGCGGCTCGGCGCTTTCGCCCTCCCGGCTCATGTCGAGAATCCCTTCCCGTATGTCTGTTACCAATTGCTCCTTCCGCTTGTTGAGGCGAGTTCGCCGGTCGTTCGACGAGAGCCGCTGCCATAGCGCCACGGCGGCTAACAGAAGAAGGACTAGCACAACAATTACCGCAAGACTATCCATCGCACTATATGTTACGCAAAAGGTCTCATATTAAATAAATTAATGCCTCAATGAATAGCGGCTCGCAAAGCGCGACCCAGTTTTAAACCGCCACGACATGGCGGCCGCAAATACTCGGCCCGAGGCGCCGCCCGGCGCCGCGTCGCGCCTCAGCGGAAGCCTTCAGTACCTCCTGAACAACAAGAAGCTGTGCGCCAAGTTGTGCTCGGCCTGCTGGACCGGGCAGGCGGTCAAGCCGTGCGGGGACTGCCTCCGACTGATCGACCCCAAGGAGCACCCGATATTCGGCTGCCCAATGAAGTGCGGGCGCGCCAAGACGCTGAGCCCCGACGGGGACATTCCGGTGCTGTGCGAGCGGTGCCACGCGGAGTGGGTCGCGCAGAGCGACCGGCACGGCTCGCCGCGCGAGGTCTTCAAGCCCGAGGCCGTGATGATCTTCGCGAGAAACCGGGTTTGCGGAGAGTGCGCGAGCCTGGGAACCACGCGGCGCCACGGGTGGGCCGCGCGCGGCCTTCCCTGCAAGCAGTACTTCTGCAATGACTGCCGGTGGAACAAGGACCGGATCCCGTCGCGCACCTGCCCGACGTGCAAGATAAAGAACGTCTACATCGACTACATGGGCGTTCCGAAGCCGCAGTGCCCGGACTGTAACAAGGGACGGCCCGTCCACCAGCGCGCCGACAAGCCCCGCCCTCCCGTTCAGTGGGGGCCGAGTCGCGCGGGAGCCGGCGCGGCCGTCAGCGCGACGAAGGACGCAGACGCGACCGTCAGCGCGACGAAGAACGCAGACGCGGGAGCCGTCGCGTCCGTCAGCGCGTCCGTCAGCGCGACCGTCCGCGCGACGAAGAGCGCGGCCGTCGGCGCGGCCGTCGGCGCGGCCGTAGGCGCGACGAGGGACGGAAAGACCCCGGGAGTTATCCAGGTGTGCCCTCCGGCGCACTTCACGTACAGTCCGCGGTTCTGCGGGCATCGAACCAGCAGGGGCGGGCTGGCGATGGCCCATCTCTGTCCCGAGTGCCGCGTTGTGTGCTTTCACCACGTGATCATGGCGGTTTGCCAGGAGTGCAACGGCGGGTTCGAGCCCGCGCGCTGCACGCACGGCGTTCCCCAAATGGTGTGCCCCGAGTGCAACTCCACCCACTGCGACCGGTCGTGGTTCAGCTCGTGACTTGTCGCGAGTGACTTGTCGCGAGTGACTTGTCGCGAGCTGAACCACGACGAATTCTATTAGAGCTCGATTTTTTTGAAGTACCCGACCGTTCCCGCGAGCATGGCGCTGGCTGACCACGAGATATTTCCGACCATCGAGGAGTTCCTCAGGGACGTCGTTGTGTTCGAGAGCTCCAAGGCGTTCGACGCCGCCCTGGAGAAGGTTGGGGAGGCCGACAACCTGGAGAAGATGTTCGAGACCGTGCTCAAGCACCGCATGGTTAACATGGACGGCGCCCTCAAGCTCATGCTGTTCCTGCGGTCCCACGTTGCGCCAGACATCGACGACGACCGCAAGTCGTTCAGTCCCAAGCACGCCCTCGACCTCATAATCACGGTGTTCGACATGGGGGTCGCCGAGTTCGACAAGTACTTCGACGAGAGCGACGACGAGAGCGAGGAGGGCGACGAGGCCGCCGCGGAGCGCGCTTAGGCGCGCCAATTAGCGCATGGGGGCGACTTCGTATGCGCGGCGGACGACAAAGAGCACAATGGACGACCAAGATTTTGCGGCGGCGGCCGCCCCGGACTGCGGCGATGACTGCGGCGATCGCTGCAGCGCAATGGAGGCCGCCGCCGACGCGGCCGACCGAATGGGGTTTTCGTGCGCCGGGGGCCAGCCCAACCTTCTCCAGCTGCGCCACCGCGAGTTCGTGCCGCTGGCGGCGACCAACTCCCAGTCGTGGGCCCTCGCCGAGCACCTCAACAAGCCATTCAGCTCACCCGACGACCTCCTGGAGGAGATAACCAACTGGAGCAAGGCAAACAGCCCGCCCAAGCACATCAAGTACCTGCTGACCGCGGTCAGGCAGAACTCCGAAGTGTCTCCCAAGTTTTCCGGGGACGCCGACGTGCTGATAAGGACCATGTTCTGCGCGGGCGACGACGACCCCGTGGCGGCGGTCGCGCAGCACTGCGACGCAACCAGAGTTTCCCTGGTCGCGCGGGCGTGCGCCCTGTTCACGTGCCTCGTCGTTGCCAGCCTGGCCCGGGGAGTCCCCCTGACTCCGGACATCGTGGCGTTCCCGTTCGATTCAGCAAAGAAGGGCCTCTCGGGGGTCCGGTACGACGAGTTCCTCAAGGCGGTCAGCGTTCGCGCGCTGGACGACATCGAGTCCTGGTGGAGCGGCGCGGCCGCGGCAACGGGGGGTTTCATGTGGGCCCTCCGGGGGCTGCTCGCGGCGCGCGCGAGCGGCCAGCGGCCGAACTTCAACCGCATGATCCGCGACCTGGCCGTGCGGGGGGGGGATTCGGCGAGCAACTGCGCCATCGTGGGGGCGCTGCTCTCCGTGTGCGACTGCGAGCCGGAGTATTCAGACTGAGCCGCTCCGGTGCGCCGCGAACGAGGCACGCGGCTTATTTTTACGCGCCCGGCCTCGGGCCTTATTGGAGGGACGGGCCGGCCAATAATACGCGCGAACACGGGACCATGGAGGCACCGGGAACGCCCGGGTTTTACATCGCCGCCAATCCCATCTGGGACGAGCGGGGGGTCGTTAAGGTGGGGTTCTCGTCTCGACTGGAGGAGCGCCTCCACGATGACGGGTACACGTTGACGTACCCCCAGCCGTGGCGCTACCTCTGGACCATTGAGACTCCCGACGCCGACGACGCCCTCACCATAGAGTTCGTTGTGAAGGAGGTGTTCGATTGCCAGAGGCTGCCGCGGGGAGGGGAGAAGACCGAGCTCGTTCGCGTCGGCGGCCCCGGGGGAGTTCCCGGGGGGCTGCGCGCGGTAATACGCGCGGCCGAGGACGCGGCGTGCGCGCTCGACATCGAGTACGCGCTGACCGAGGGGAAGGAGTACCCGCGCCTTCGCGGACGGGGGAAGCCGACCGACCGGAGCCCGCCCCCGGTCCTCCCCCGGGACCCGGAGCGCGCTCGCGAAATAATCCGACAAATTGCGCCGCACCCGGAAATCGCGCCGCGCCCGGAAATTGCGCCGCACCCGGACATCGCGCCGGACCCGGAAATCGCGCCGCGCCTCGCGGAGGCGGTCGCGGACGTCATCGGGATGCTCGAAAACATAAACGAGGCGGCCATCAGAATAAAGATGAAGCTCGCCCTCCTCCAGTGGGTCAAGAACCCGGACGAGGGCGACGAGGGCGACGAGGGCGACTACCTGGACTCGGTGGCCCACCTCATCGGCGAGCCCCCCGGCGCGGGCCCCGATCGAGAGCCGCGCGCGCCAATCGAGGACCGCGCCTACCAAAACGAGGGCCTCGCCCGCGCCGTCGACGCGCTGGACGCCGACGGCCGCACGATACTCCAGATCCCGTGCCGGTGCGGGAAGACCCTGATCGCCATGAAGGCCATCGTGCGGTTCCTCGAGCGGGGCGGGGGCCCCGGGCTCGCGCTGTACCTCGTCCCGAACCTCCCCCTCCTGGAGCAAACTGCCGAGAAGCTCCAGTACTACTCCGACGCGCTCGGCGCCGGGCTGGAAATCCTGAAAATCGGGAGCGCCCGCGGGATGACCACCGAGCCCGGCGCAATTCGCGAGTTCGCGGGCGGGCCCGCGCCGCGCAAGGTGCTGGTGTCCACCTACAACTCGTCCCACCTGGTCAGCGAGCTCGTCCGGGAGCCGCGCGCCGCCCACGGCGCGCTGAAGATAACGGTGTACGACGAGGCCCACCGAACGTGCGGCAACGTCAATAACTCCTACAAGCACCAGGCCCTGATCGAGCACAGCGACCACGGGGTCCACCTGTTCATGACCGCCACTCCCCGCTACAAGTTTCCGCCCGCCCCCGGGCGCGGTGGCAAGCGCGGCGCGAAGCTTCAGATAACGATGAAGGACCCGCGGTGGTTCGGCGGCGTGGCGTACCGCTACGCCATGCAGGACGCCATCGCGGCGGGGTACGTCGCGGACTTCAAGCTGATGGCCCTGCCGCGCGTCGACGAGGACAGCGACGCGCTGGCGAGCGCGGGCCAGGTGATGACCGCGATCGGCCTCTGCCCCCGCCTGCTGGTTTACTCCCGCCTGCAGAGCCGCGCGTCGGAGCTGTGCTCCGAGACGCGCGCGGAGTTCGCGCGGCGATTCCCGGGCCGCCGCGGGCGCTTCTTCGCGGTCCACTCGGGGTCCACGGGCGAGCTGCGGGCCGCGGTGGCCGCGATGTCGGCGGCGCCGAGCGAGCGGCCGGACGGCGAGCTGCCGGACGTCGTGGTGATTTTCAACTGCCACATGTTCCAGGAGGGGTACGAGTTCCCGCCGCTCATGGGAGTCCTGTTCGACAGCCCCAAGCGCAGCCCGTTCGACATAATCCAGTCCCTCTGCCGGGCCCTCACCGTTTACCCCGGAAAGTCCAGGGCCCTCGTCTTCATTCCGCTCAACGTCCGCGGCGCGCTCGCCGGCGCGCCCAACGCGGCGCCCGCCGACGCGGCGCTCGACTACAAGCGCTACGAGCCAATCGTCGACATCGTTCAGGCGCTGTGCGACGAGAACCCCCAGCTCTTCGAGCGCCTCCTGGGCGGGGACGCCGATTACCCGCTGGGCTTCCCGAGCGAGGTGGACGCCGCGACGGCCCGGCGCCTGCGCGACTCGTTCCGCGTTGCGTTCAAGTTCCGCGGGCGCGAGGGCGCGGCCCCCTTCTGGCTCCGCGCTCAGGACCAGGGGGAGATCCCCTGGGGCCCAATGATGAAGAACCTTCGCCTCATGCTGGCGGTCGGGCGGCGCTACCCCAAGGGAAAGGGAACCAAGGAGTACGTGTGGCTCCACTCGCACCGCATTCCAGCCGAGACCTTGCGCGAGCCGGCGGACAGCGCCGCCCGCAGCGACCTGGGCCCGGCGGTGAACATCGCGGAGTGGTTCGCCTGGGCCGCCCGGTGCTACCACCGCACGAAGCTGGGGAACTTCGTCCCGGGCTTTCACCGCTGGATGGCGCGCGAGCTGGAGCAGCTCCCCGGGTGGGGCCCGCACCTGTGGCGGCCCGACTCGTACCGGTACGACTCGGCCAGGTGCATCCAGTTCATTCGGGACTTCCGGGAGGAGCACGGGCGCCTCCCGCCAGTGAGCCTCAACCACGAGTCGTTCTCGCTCGACTCCACCGACTACGAGCTGTGCTCGGGCATCGCGCGAATCGCGCACAACCAGGACGGCGGTGCCGGGATCAAGCAGATATCGGACGTCACCATGACGAACGGCCTGAGGACCCTCGCGGCCGACTACGGGTACGTGTGGCCCAAGGACCGCGGGCCCGCCGACTGGGTCGCGCGGTCCAAGGGCGGCGCGGACCTGGCCTACTGCGGCCGAAAAACGATCATCATGCTGATGGACGACGAGTTCAAGGCGCTCGCGGCCGGAGGCAGCGCCGACGAGATCCGGCGAATTTACCCGGGCTACGAAACCCGGAAGTACAAGGACCAGGACTGGCCCCAGTTCCTCACTGACGCGCGGATGCCGTTCAAAAAAATAGCCGGAAGTCCGCCGGACTTTTGAGCTCGGCGCGGATAACGATTTCCGCGCATTAGGCGGCCTTGGAGCTTTGATTTCCGAGTCCGCCGGGCATTGCGCCCAAGAACATCTGGTCGATCGGCATCATTTTTGAGTTTTGGGAGCAGCTGGGGAGGCCGGCGATCACCTTGCGGGCCCAGGGGGCGTACACGCCGACGGTCTTGCTCGCGCGCGAGACGAGTCCGGTGACCTGGTTGAGGTCGGAACTGGAGAGGGAGTTGCAGGTGTTTTGATCGATGAGGTTCTTGGTCACGATCTCCGGCTGGACGTTGCTCATGAAGCTGTTCGCGCAGTCGAGGCCGGACTCGGCCATCGCGAGGATCTCGGACCGACTCGGGGGATTGCCGCCGCCCATGGAGCTCGTCGCCGAGCTGATCAGCGGCCCGCAGTCCTTGACGACGGCCGCCGCACTTACTTGAGACACCCCTCCATTCATCAACTGCGTCATTGCCGTGTTCGCAATCTGCTTCATTTGCGGCGTCTGGACGATCAGTGGCTCAGCCGCGCGCTTTTTGTGGTTCGTGTACATGCGGTACAGAACGAGCACGATCAGGACGACGAGGACCGCCATGAAGAGCTGCCTGAGCGGCGGCCCGCCCCCGGCGCCCCCCTCGGTCGGGGCCGGGGCGCCGCTGCTGACGATGAAGCTCGCGAGTGATCCGCCGTCCATGGTTCGAAACTGCTCGCGGTATAAGGCCCGAGTAAAAAAAGGGAAAGCCGAAAGTTTTGGGCCGCGCATTTGGGCGAGCCGCCGCGCATTTGGGCGAGCCGCCGCGAATGGCGGAATCGAGGGGCCCCGATTCCGCCATCTTGTAGTTTCGCTGTATATAGCCGGAGCCATTCGGCTCGAAAATGCCGAACGCGCCCGACGCGCACAACCCGGCCCGCGAGTCCGGCGGAGCCGCGCGCAGCCTGCCGCGGTCGGCCACCGGGTTCGTTCCGCGGGACAAGTTCGCCCACTTCACGGAACTCGCTCGGCGCCCGCCCGGCGAGGCGCTGCTGGAGGCCCGGCGCCGCCAGGGAGCCCTGGTGTGCTTCCGCGGGGGCTCGGTGGTGCGGGTCGGGCGAGTGCTGCGGGAGGAGTTCTTCGAGGGCGTCGACCCGGGCCGGTACGGCCCGCGGGGCGCCGAGCTGTACAAGCACATCGTCACGGCGCTGTGGATATTCGACAAGATCGCTGACGTGGTGGTCGGGGAGGCGCGCCCCGGCTCGTCGAGCCTGAGCGAGAGCTTGACGATCGCGGGCGGCCTGTGCCTGTTCCGCGTCGCGACGCGCGACATGAGCGAGCACGTGGACGTGTTCACGATGTTCGCCAAGACGATGTGGTACGACTACCCGGGAGTGGGGCGCGCCCTCCGCGAGACGTTCGCGCGCGAGCGCTCGCGCGAGGTGCTGATAACCGACTGGAACCGGCCGGAGGTGTACGCGGTTCACTGCTTCGACAGCAACGAGTCGCACGTGCTGCTGGACGGACGGAACGACGAATCGTTCGCGTGAGTCCGAAAAGCTCGGACAATCGAGTTGCGCGGCCGCCGAGTCCGCGAGCATTTTTGAAGCCCTCTCTCGGGTAGCAATAGACCCTCCGTCCAGCAGCACGTGCGACTGCCGACCCAGCTGAATTCATTGCGCGGGACTCAAACGCTCGCTCAACGAGTCGGGAATTAGACGCATAGGTCTTTAGTGTACGAGACTCGAGGCAATGGCGGACGCACCCGAAAGCCCGGGCGGGGACGAGCCCAACCCTCCCCTCAACAAGGCAATCGACGCGGCGCTCGCGGGGCGCTCGGCGTTCATCACCGGCGAGGCCGGCGTGGGCAAGACCTTCCTCCTGAAGACGCTTCCCGCGCTCCTGTTCGACAAGTCCGTGGTGGTCACCGCCCTCAGCGGGATCGCGGCGGTCAACGCGGGAGGCTGCACGCTGCACAGCTTCTCCGGGATCGGCAAGGGCGACGAGTCGGCCGACGCGCTCATCGCCGGAATCCGGCGCAAGTTCCCGGTGGTCAAGCGCTGGCGGGCCGCGGACGTGCTGATAATTGACGAGATCTCGATGTGCTCCGCCGACCTGCTGGAGAAGATCGAGAAGATCGCGCGCGCGGTGCGCGGCAGCGCCGCGTTCTTCGGCGGGATCCAGGTGATCGCGTTCGGGGACCTGCTCCAGCTGCCCCCCGTGTTCAAGCGCCTGGTGACGACTCACGGGTTCGAGGACGACTCGGCGGCCGCCGCGGCCGAGGGCGCGCCCGACACCCGGATGTGCTTCGAGAGCCCGCTCTGGGCGAACCTGGACGTCCACGTGCTGACCAAGAACTACCGGCAGGGCGAGGAGGACCGCAAGTTCATAAGCCTGCTGCGCGAGATCCGGCGCGGGCGGCTGTCGGACGCGAGCCGGGCGCTCATCATGACCCGCATCGCCCCCGCCTCGCGGCCCCCGGCCGAGATCACCCGCCTGTGCGGGCGCAATGACACGGTCCGCGCGATCAACGAGACCGAGCTGGGGCGGATCGCGGGCGACGCCGCGGTCTTCAAGATGGGGCGGACCTACGCCAAGAGCGGCGCGCAGAAGTTCGTCCCGCTCAAGCCCGGCACGCAGCAGTGGAAGCGCGCGGACGTCTACGCCTCGGGGTGCATCGCGGACGAGGAGCTCCAGCTGAAGGTCGGCGCCTACGTCATGCTGCTGAAGAACCTGGACGTCCGGGGCGATTGCGGCGAGCCGCTGTGCAACGGCTCGCGCGGGCGCGTGGTGCGCTTCGAGGCGGGCGCCGGCGGGGTCGAGTTCCCGGTGGTGCAGTTCGACGTGGTCGAGCGCCGCATCGAGGTCGACTCCTGGGAGGTCAAGTTCCCCAACGGCGACCGCCTGAGGCTCGAGCTCCCGCCCCTCAAGCTCGCGTGGGCCCTCACCATCCACAAGTCGCAGGGCCTCACGCTGGAGTCGGCGATGATCGCGGCGGACGAGTCCATCTTCGAGGACGGGCAGTTCTACGTGGCGATCTCGCGCGTGCGCGCCCTCGCCGGGGTCCACATCACCCGGTTCTCGCCGGAGTCGGTGCGGGCCCGGCGGTCGGTGCTGGACTACTACGCCGCCATCGGGGCGTGAGCGCCACGGCGTCGCTTTTTTGCGCACTTTTAATAGCCGGCAATGGCGTGCCCCACTTTTAAATGTTGCGACGAGTTTAAATTAGGCAGGCTGGTTTGCCTCTGTCCCTGTATTGGCCGCGACACCGGAGCCGCGGACGAGGGGGGCAACGAATCGGACGAGTCGGACGCGTCCAGCGTCGATCAGCAGATGAAGGAGTACAAGGACGCGCTGAAGGAACTCAAAAGACAGAAAAAACAGCTGAAACACCGGCGCGCCCGCGGCGCCGCAGTCAGCCGCGGCCCCGCGAGCGCCTCGGGCGCCTCGGGCGCCTCGGGCGCCTCGGCCGCCTCGGGCGCCTCGGCCGCCTCGGCTGACCGCGTTTCCGTGGCGCCGCGGCCCGGGGACCGGAACAACGTCGTCCCGTTCCGGTCCCCGCGCGTCAGAGAGATCACCAAGCACCTCCTCGTGATAGACACGTCCGACGACAAGCGCTTCGCCCCCATCGAGAACGAAACCTTCGAGGGGTCGTCGACGCTGGTGGTCGCGCCCAGCGGGCTCGTCCTCACGGGGAGAATTCTCGACAGCGAGGACCTCGCTGGAGAGCACATAACGGATGTCGGGCACGAGGCGAGGCCGTTCATCGCCTCGATCTTTCGCGACATCATGACCGGGTTTGCCCACCTGGTTTACATCTCGTACCGAACCAGGTACTACGTCCTCCAGGGCGTGCCGGTTCTGAACCCCGACGCGGCGGACGGCGCCCCCGAGCCGGACAAGCTGTGCGCGCTGATAACGTTCAGGCCGTACACCCGGGAGATCGACCCCGCCGAATTTCGCTACCAGGTCCCGCCCCCCGGGTCGCGGACGGCCACTCCATCCAGCTTGTTCGCCGGCCGATCGCAGCCCGACCGCCGCGAGGGAATAATTAACTCCGAGGTTTGATAAGTCCCTAATTATACAGGGCGTTGCGGAGTCGGTCAGCAACTCGCGAAATGGCCAGTGACATGCGCTGCGACGGGCACGACCGCCCCAGCGACTGCCTCTTACACTGGTGCCGCTCGACCTGGGACTGCGTCCACATTTTCGCGGCCCTCCACTCGGACGCGCCGACCGACCGAGACAAGGCCCTGCTGATAAAGCAAATAACGATGCCTGGGGAGATTCACCCGTGCCTCAAGTGCGCCCGGCACTACTCCATCTACCTGAAGCGGCAGGACCTGGACTGGGACATGGTCGTCAAAAACCACCACACCGCGTTTTACTTTACGTACTACGTACACAACCTCATTTCCGAGGACATCGGGAATGTTGTGTACTCGTTCGCCGAGGCGTCAAAGGTGTACGTTGAGAAGCTCGAGATCGGCCTCCTGGACTCGCGGCCCGAGGTGGTCAAGCTCAAGGCCCACTTGGACGAGCTGTACCCGCCCGACCGGAAGGATATCATGGTGATAATCTCCGGCGTCCGATTGAAGACATCTCCCCGAAAGATAAGACGGGGCAGCATCACGGGGGGCGCGCTCGGGGACCTGATCGCGCGAAAAGTCCTCACCTCGTAATACTTCCACACCCGTAATACTCCTTATATCGTAATACCTTGAAAGAACAGTAACGTGTTACAAGTAACGTGTTACAAGTAACGTGTTACAAGTAACGCAATGGACGGCCGACTGGCCCGCGAAATACGGGCGTACATGTGCGAGGCGCAAAAGAAGCACTACCAGAAAGTCGACGCGCCCGCGGCCCAAGGACTGCGACGCAGGAGCGCGCCCTCCTGCGCGCAGGAGGGCGCGATGGCCTCGTTTCCCGAGTACGCGGCGCAGGAGCTGCTGAGGGAGGTCGCGATCCCGAGCATCCGGGAGATTTACCGGAATTGGCAGGCCGCGCCCGGC